>BNJS01002268.1_pt1 | contig 216988 bp, 277 predicted proteins | sample 8540461 | NCBI WGS metagenome assembly BNJS01 (sample SAMD00202454, study PRJDB9452) | human saliva metagenome | isolation source: human saliva | place: Japan | reverse complement strand
AGTTACGCATGTCGATCCATTTTGTATATATTACGGATGTTAATCAAGGTTTGGGCTTTTGGCCTTTTTCCCACCATTGCTTTTAAGATTTTGTAAAGTTTCTTCTTGATTATCCGTTCCAATCAAAAATCTTATCACTACACAGTTGGCATCTTTTTCATTTCCCGACATTTTTGAAATTTTCACCCAATGCTTTTTGAGTTTTTCTCGTATGCATCTTTTGGTCCTTTTATGCTGTTGTATTTATCGATAATTTTATCGTCACAAACCTGTTCCAACTGGGCTTTTTACTGCAGTCACATCATTATGTATCTAATAAACTGAAAAATATTTTGCACCCAAACTCAAAATAGCCAGCAATAATTAAAACTAAGCCAATAGCTATTTTATGCTGTTTCATCTTTATAATTCCCTTCCACTTTATAAAAATTATAGTTTTCCTAAAGCCTCCCAATATAACCAAAAAGCGTTATAAAAATCAAGTTTACAATAGAAAATATTAAAAATATACTTGACATTTTTAACGTTTTGCTGGTATTATTAACCAGAGTTGATTTTTATTATAGAATTTAAAACTAGAACTTTATATTATAAAAAGGAGGAGCATGTATCATGTCTCTAACAAAAACTTGCAAAATATGGTGTCATCTTGGTTGCTGCTATTACAGCCGCAACAGCCGTACAGCTCCAAAAACATTACTACACAGTATGCTTATGCTGAAGAAGTTACAGCAAATGATCCAGCACTTAATCATGCTGTATCTAGATTACTCAATCCCTAGCCAGCCAGAACGTAGTTGGCTACAGGTGAAAGTAGTCACTCCCTGCTGGATATACTGTAGAACCAGCCGACGAATTGAGAAAGGCCACACATGACACACAATCTACGAGGTAGCGACTGGTAAAAACTATTCAGTCGGAGATAATATCAGCAGTTGAGGATCCGCTAGTAAACCATGCGAATCCGAAGATATGCGCATATTATCGCTACTTACTCTGTGAGACCCTAACGCCAGTACCAGCGACAGCGTCTCCAAGTACGGTCCTTCAACTAGCGAAGCGCCTGCTCCAAGTACGGCTCTTCCAACTCAGCGAAGCGCCTGCTCCAAGTACTGACTCTTCAATCAGCGAAGCGCCTGCTCCAAAAGTACGGCTCCTTCAATCTAGCGAAGCGCCCTGCTCAAGCACGGCTCCTTCAACATAGCGCCTGTTCAAGTACGGCTCTCAACCAGCGAAGCGCCGTCGCACGGCCCTTCAACTGGCGAAGCGCCTGCAGTACGGCTCGCTCCAACCAGCGAAGCGCCTGCTCCAAGTACGGCTCCTTCAGCGCGAAGCGCCTGCTCCAAGCACGGCTCCTTCAACTAGCGAAGCGCCTGCAGAAAACCATCTCAAAAAGCAGATGATAAAACTACTGCAACAGAAAAAGCTAAAGCTGATAAAAAAGCCGATAGCAAACCAGCTAAAGCAGAAAAATCTAAAGATGCTAACAGCAAAAAAGCTGCAGCAACTAAAGATAACTCTGTAGCAAACAAAGCTGCTGAAAAATCTAATGCAACTTCTGCTCCAACAGAACAAAGCAAAAGATACAACAGCAAAAGCTAACAATCCAAATGCTGGAAATTCACAAGCTATTGTTAAGGAGGCCGCTGGTACAGTAGATACCGCAGCAGTTAACCATAACGATAATAATGAATCTTCAGCAACATTGCTAGGTTTTGCCGCAGCAGCTCTCATTGGATTATTCCAATATATTGGATTATTCCAATCTAAGAAAGAAAAATAAATCTTTCTTTTGTATCAACTCTTTTTTCTTACTCAAAACCCGCTTTACATTAAAGCGGGTTTTCATAGTGCTCAGCCAATTTTTCCTACTGACACCTCAACCTTTAATTTAACTGGTAGTTCTGGCGCAACATTTTCCATCACATTTTTGTAGGATTTTCGCAACTTTGTCTGCATTTTTCTTCTGGTGTTTCTATTAAAATTGAATCGTGGATCTGCAAAATTTGATCACCCAAGCCCGCTTGCGTAATTTTTCGTCAACAACAAGCATTGCGCTCGCTTCATCAAATCTGCTTCAGTTCCTTGAATTGGCATATTTTGCGCAGCTCGTTTTGCCATTTCGCGAATCATATAATTACTCGAATTTATATCTGGCGTAGGTCGCCTTCGACCAAAGAATGTCTCAACATAGCCTTCATTTTTAGCTTTCTCTAAAGTTTTATCCATAAAATCTTGAATCGGTTTTTGTGTGCGTTAAAATACTCTTCAATATATTTTTTAGCCTCATAAAAACCAACACCAATCGTACCAGAAAGATTATGCGCACCAACACCATAAAGAACGCTAAAATTAATAATTTTTGCAACACGTCGCTGATCTTTCGAAACTTCCTCTAGCGGAACGTTAAAAACTTCACTAGCCGTTTTTGCGTGAATATCTAAACCTTTCTCAAAAGTTTCAACGAGCACTTATCTCCCGACAAAACAGCCGCAAGACGCAACTCAAACTGCGAATAATCCGCCGAAACCAGAAGTTTTCCATCTTTAGCCACAAAACCTTCACGAATTTTTCGACCAAGATCTGACCTGATTGGAATATTTTGCAAATTTGGATTACTTGAAGAAAGCCGACCTGTTGTTGTAATATCTTGAGCAAAAGTACTGTGAATTCGATTGTTTTTATCAGCAAGTTTTGGCAAAGCATCGACATAGGTATTTTTCAATTTCGAAAATTCCTAAAGCGTTCAATTTTTCAATAATCGGGCACAAATCTCACGTGGTTTATCTAATTCTTTTGTCAGTCTGAAAACCCGTTTTTGATTTTTAATACCTTTGTGGTGGTAAAGCTAAATCTTCAAACAGAATTTTTCGAAAGCTTTGAAGTGGACTCGCCACATTAAATTCCCTGCATGCAATTTGAAAAATTTCAGATTCTAATTTAGCAATCTCTCCGGCAAAATTTTCACTCATTTTTGCAAAAATATTTGGACAGATTTCAACACCAGCTTGTCCATCTTGAATAAAACTCTACTCATTGGAAGTCTAATTTTTCATCAATTTCGATGAATTTTTGGCACTCAGCTTTTTGCTGTTCTTCAAAAATAATTCGCATCGCCTGAAATTCTATTTTTGGCTCATTTTCGTTTATTTTTCACCAAAATACCACTCAATGGTTTTATCACGAATTAACGCATTTAGCAAAAACTCCATCTGTTCAATGTCATAAATCTCTTGCCACTCACAAAAATCGATATTATGCTAAACCATGAAAAGTTTCTTTGATGTAAAAAATGCTGTTTTTGTATTTTTGAAAAATTCCCGAGACATCCAAAAGTTTCAATTTAAATTGAAATATTCTCAAATCGAAACATAGAGTCTGTTTTTGAATCCTGATCAAAATCAAAGAAAACCATTCCTGATTCTTTTTAAAGAAGTCTTCAGCTTTAGATTTCTGGTAAAATCAAGATTTTTGTTTCACGTTCAGGCTCACTCATATTCATCTGATTACTATTTTTTCAAAAATTTACTGAACTTGCCCTCATCTCTTTTAGGAATTTTTAACTAGAGAGTTAAATTCTAATTTTTCAGAAGCTCTTTCAATACTTCTTCGTAGTTAAAGTTATGGATATCAGCAGCATCAAAATCACTTCAACTGCTGCAGCATCAAAAAATTCTAGCAATCTCTGTTTGCTCAGATGCCGATTCTTTACCATCTTCAGCTTCTTTCCTCAAGATGGTTTTAATCTCGTCTAAGTTTTCATAGACCCCCTCAAGGTAAAGATTCCCTGCAAAAGCTAGTTGTTGCTTTTCGGGTCCAATCCCAGTTTTCGAATATTATCATTCAGATCACCCCTGAAGCGCCTTTTAAATCTCAAAAACTACGAGTTGTTTTAAAGCCGTATTTTTCTCGAAAATATTCAAGATCAAACTCTTCAATCTCTGAAAAACCCTCGCTTCATTGCAAAAGACTTTTGTATTTTGATCAATTAACTCGCAGCATATCAAGATCAGATGTAATCAAATTAGCCTCAACACCAAGTTTATTAGCTTATAGCGCCAGCGTGTTCAAAATATCATCCGCCTCACTGCATCAGTCTCAAAAGCAGCAGCTAAAAGTTTCTTTCAAAAATCTCTTCAAAAGTGGAATTTATCATAAAATCATCTGGCTTTTTACGACTAGCTTTTATATTCGGTAAATCGCACTCCTTTTGCAGTTGAGTTTTCCTTTTTATCCCAGCTACTACCACATAATCCTGGTTTCGGCACGAATTACTTCAAGGCCAAACTCATAAAACAAAAACTCCGCCAGTCGGTGTTCCGTCTGCAGGCTTAAATTTTTCATCGTGTGTAATAACCCTATAAAATACGCTTTTTCCATCAATAATCACTAGTTTTTCATTATCTTTAATTATACCACAGTATAATATCACTTTTGATAAAAGTCACGTTTTATTTTATTATATAATTATGGTTAAAATCTCAATTGATGAAAACTCGAAATCTTGAGTGAAGGCGGTGGTGATTATTTCTGTAATCGCGCTGGTGTTATGAAAACTCCTGAAGCTCAGGCCGCAAGACTGAATTCGAGAGACCCAAAAGCGGTTGGCGTTTTTCGAAAAGAAATTAAATTTAGTGAAATGAATTTTGAAGAACGAGTTGATATTTTTAAATCAAAACTGTTTTAATCGTGAAATGTCATATTTATTACATTGCTATCATAAACCTAATGCAGCGATTCTCAGCAAGTCTGCCTCATAATCTAGCCTATAATTATTTTTCTGAGATGATTAATTGATCGTATCGTTAGTGATTTCGTGAAGATATCAAGGTCGTATTTGACCAGCGCTCAACTCTGCAATTCAAAATCTCACTTTGAATACATCACTATCCGCCGCACTAACTCAAAGCTTTAATCACTTTAGTTTTTGTTCCTCAAAAGATTCGGCGTAGTAGGCGTCTCCAGTTTGCAGACGTTATTGCGGGTGCTATCGGAAGTTTCTATCGACACAGTGGCGACACCTCCCTGATCTCCATTATTGAACCAAAAAGTATAAAATGCCGTTGCGAAGAATATCTCAAATGAATTTTTATAAACCCCTTTCTCATAAACAGACCTTTAGCTCCTATTTTTGTATTATGGATGAAAATTGAGCGATGTTTATTGCAGCCGAGCTCCTGTCGAGCCATCACCACAATTTTGTTTTGAGAATTTTCTAAAGATATCACCAGATGCATCAAACTCATGGAATATTCGTTTCAAAAACTTGAATTTACAATAATTTCACCTATTATTCGTTTCAACTCCCGATTTTTAGCAAAATCGTAAATTTGGATTCAAACCGATAAACTCACGTACGTCGATTTAATATTGAAAGTTTTCCTCCTCTTCAGTCTTTTGCTGAACTTGCCAATTATCTTTTCACCAAAATCGGTTTTCTCAAATAACAATTCTTCATCTCAGTTTTAAAAACAGATTAATTTTTGCACCATTCAACCGCTTCAAACAGCCGCCTTTGAAGTATCTCTTGTGCTCGAAAATTTGACTTCGAACTAAAAGCTTCACTTTCGAAAACTTACTCAAGAATAAAGCTTCTGTAATTGCCGAGCTCCGCCACCAACTGCAATCAACACTCTTTTCCAGTAAAACGGACCATCATGCAGTGGCACAAGTGGATTCCGCGCCCATTTTCTTCGCGAGTCAAGCATTTTATAGGAATTTCCGGTTTAGCAATTCATGCTTTGCCTCTAAAAGATCGCCATCAATATTCTCCAGCAAAAGTTTCCCCTAATTCGAAAATTCAAACTACCATAATCAAACTTTGCAAATTTTTCGGCCTGAACTTTCATTTTTCGAAAACTCTCAAACCAGAAATACCCTCATCAAAACCAGGATAGTCTCGATTAAATCGAATTTGTTACGATTCCGCCAATGCCGATCAAAAACCGAACCTCCAGCTCATCGCGAGCATAAATTGCGCGCTAAAGGCGCTGATGGGTCGAAACCAATAACTATCCTCTATTCTACTCCTGCAAGTCTGGCTGCGGAAACTTCCTCAATCTCGAATCAACATTACGATAAATTTTCAAGGTATTCGGGTAATACTCTCAGCAAAAGGGTCTTCACTATTAGTGATCCTTGAGCACCATAAGCTTTATCTGCGGGAATTGTCAATTCGCGAACTCCGCCAACTTTCATTCCTTTCAAACCTTCACTCCAACCTTTAATGACATTCCATTCATTATTATCCTTCTTAAAGACAACTGGAGACTTTAAACTGCCATTCGAAAAGCTACATCAGACACTGTTCCCATCGGGTTTCCAGCCAATATAGTGAAGCCTGAAATTTCGTTGTTGAGTCAGTACTTGCACCATCACCTCTTTTAAATCTACCTTTGAAAGTTCTTTCACGCTCGCAGCATTAAATGCACTTGGAGTTTTTTCATACTCTTTAAAAGTATCGTAATATTTTGCTGAAAGTTCTTTAGCATGAGCTTCAACTTTCTTTTGATATTCTTGGTAAGTTTTTCAAAGTCGTGATTGTGATCTTCTTGTTGAGTTTTGGTTGCAAGAATGATGAGCATGAAGATGCGACTGTTGAAATCTATCATTTGTCACCCAACTCGATAGCATTGTAACGTTGGTGTTCCAGTTTGCATGATTTCTCTTTGTTTGCCATTTTCCTCCTAGATTATTTTTCGCTCATTTTTCGACGACTTTTCCTTCGATGCATAATATCCGAATTTCATCATCATTTCAAAAGTTTTTCGAAAAGGTGTGATCTTGAACCGAAATTGAAAATATTTTTGTACCATCGCCGTTATTAAATATATCTATTGGCGGGGTTTTCAATCTCAACACCTTAAATTCACTCGAAATATCTTTAAAAATTTCCTCAAATTTCATGAAATTGCCGCTGATTCATCAACGTTTATTGAAATATCACGCTCAACAGATTGGATTTTGAAAAATCTTTAATTTTAACACTTGTTATTCCTGTATTTTTCAAGTAAAATCCCCAAATCAAGTTCAAAAACCGGCAGTTGATTCTGGCTAGCTTCAGAGCTTTTGGATCTTTTTCTTGAATTCACCAATTACGCCCAAGATCTTTTCGCCTTTGTAGGATTTGAAACCTGAATTAAAAGCCGAGTGTTTTGGTTCAAATTCGGTTGAAAGTGGCGATTTCGAAAGATCACATTTATAGATTCAACCTTTTAGACCGATCTTATTGAATAGAAATCGCATGAATTTTTAGCCTCAGAAAAATGCATTTTCACCCTTTATTTTTGTATAAATAAAGGCTAGTTTTTCTGTTCAACGGAACACTTTCTTCATTTAAAGCCGAGCGTTTTCTCAGTTATTTTATTCATCTCGAATAGTGCAAATTCACTAAAACCAGCACGAATATTCTGGTTACTTTGAAAGTAAACAGCATTAAAGTTTGGCGATAATATTTGCTATTCCTGGTGAGATTGATTTCACAATTTTATAAACATTTTTGGATCTCGTCCGGCTTTTAAGCAGATCGCCATGAACAAAGTATAGGTTAAATTTCATTTTGCGCCACTTGATACTAAAGTATCACGAATTTCGGATTGAGTAAATCAATTTTCGCTTTCTTTACAGTCCTAAATGTTCGTTTTGGAAGCTGCAATTTTAATCTATCGTAACCATTCAATCAAAGTCAACTCTCAATCAAATCTTTTCGATGTCGGGATCATTTCGCTTGAAAATGGAACTACAGATGTTTCCAGAATTATCATTTTGGTCAAAATTCCAACATTTTTCTAGAGTTTTTTGAATCTCTTCACTAGAAAAATTCGTTCCCAAAATTTGATTGATTTTATCTTTCGAAACTGAAATCTCGGATTTATTGTAGTAAAAATCACCTTTCGAGATCCGCAATTTCACTTAAAGATTTTCCGCCAAGCGCCAAAAGTCGCACGCAAACAAATCTAGAACTTTCGCGACATCATTTCCGGCACACTTTTGTAAACCGAGTAATTGCTTCCGAAAAATTCCGTGTCGCATTTGAGTGTTTCGTAAATTATAAAGGTTGAAAGTTGCACTTTCTACTAAAATTCGTGTCGTATTTTCATCAATTTCGGTTAATTTTCCGCCCATTGCGCCTGCAAGAGCCACAGCATTTTCACCGTTTTCACCCGTTGCGATACAATATCATTTTGACTCATTTTAATTTTTTGGCCATCCAAAAGTTCAAGCTCTTCATTCTCGAAAGCTTTTCGAACGGTCATTTTAATATTTTTCACCACCATTGATTTTAGCTCAGCTTATCAAAATCAAAAAGTGTGGAGCGAGTTGGCCAGTTTCAAGCATTAGATCGTTTACTAAATCAGTTATTGCATCAATTGGTCGCATTCCAGAGCGCAAAGAGATAAGTTTTTTCAAGTGTTAAATTTGGATTTTTCAAAATATCGGAAACATCAAAAATAGCCGCAGTGTAGCGTTCGCAAATTTCAGAATCCCGAGCATCAATCATAATCGATTTATCATTATTAACTTCAAAACCAAAAATCTGATTGCTTTATAAAATCTGGTTCAACAAATTTCTGCCCCAAAATACCAGCAACTTCACGCGCAAATCCAATCAATTCCAAAACAGTCAGATCGATGCGTTAAGCTTTTAGTTTTCGACCTCAAGAAGATAATCGTTAAGTTCAAATTTCTCCATAAAAAGAATCACCTGCCAGACCATTTTTCGAAAGTTTCTGGCGAAATCTCAGAATTCCGTCATGCTCATATCGCCCTAGCCAAGTTCGCGTCAAACTCGCAATCATACCATTGCTCATGTTGCCCATTGGTTTTCGAGGCACTAAGCTGGAAATTTTTCACCACCAAAAGTTTCTGGAACGATTGCTTTGGGGTGGCAGCCAAGCCTACAAAAGGCCTTCTCTTACGTTTGGCGCACCACAAACCACTTAGAACAAACCCGTTTTCGTCACGTTCAACACCGTCACGCTTTACCGCCATCATCGATTTTACACTAAATTCAAATGATCGCTACCTTCAACTTTTTAGCTGAAATTACGCGCGCGATAACTACATCTTTATATTTTTCGTTTAGAAATTTTCAATACTTTTCAATCTCAACTAACCGTGCCAATCAATTTCAGCTCATCAATCTCTGGCAAATCTGGAACAAACTTTTTAAGCCAATTTACTGAAATTATCATTATTCCCTCTTAATTTTATTTAGTACTTTTTATAACTTGTTTAATGCTAAAATTCCTTTAAAATTCCAGTTTAGCACTTTCGAAATAACGAATATCCGAAATTCCATATTTCAACATAACTAACCGTTCAATTCCGCCACCCACGCAAAACCACGATATTTTTAGCTATCAATTCAGCCGATTCTAAAAACATTTGGGTGAATCATTCCGCATCCAAGCATTTCAAAGCCATTCGCCTTACCACCGAGAGCCTCTGGTTTTTCAATTAGAAACTCAAGGCTAGGTTCTGTAAATGGAAAATAACCCGGTTGTGTACAGTTTCTAATTTTTGACCATAATATTCTTCAAAAAGGCGTGAGGTGCTACCTAACATTTGCGCTAAGTTGCAGTTTCGCTCACAAAAACACCTTCACACTGATAAAAAGTATGTTCATGAGTTGCGTCTAGAGTCTTCATTTCGAAAAACTCGCCCACATAAGAGACGTGCGCAATTTGTCCTTCTTCTTCAAGCTGTTTTTACCGTGTTTTTAAAACGCGGTTTTGCATCGATGAGGTGTGTGCTGGCGGAATAAAGTTTTCCTCAGTTCGAAAAGTATCGTAGCCATCTCGTGCTGGGTGATTTTTCTGGAGAAATTCAACGCTCCAAACATATTCCAATCATGATCGATTTGGCGAGATTCGATTGCTTCAAATCCCATTCTAGTGTAGATGTCTATAACTTTTTCAAGTTCTTTTTGAAGTGGATGCTTTGAGCCATTCTTTGCGCTTAAAAGTTGAGGTTTTTTGGCAATTTTCTCGTGCGAGCTTGCTGCGAAAGGAGCAGAAATATCGATTTCTTCAATTTCAGAATTTTCTTTTTCTTCAAGAATTTTTGAAACTTCAGCTTGAATCTCATTTTTAAATCGTTAACATGAGACCAAACTCACCCTTTTCGCTCATTTTGGTAAAGTTGGGATAATCTTATAAAGTTCCTTAATTTTTGGCGATTTTAAAATATCACTTGGATTTTCAAGCGTTTTAAGCTCCGCCAAAAGCTCTTCCCTAATCTGTTGAATTTGTTCCATAACTGATATCATTATATCACAATCGCTACTAGTTTGTCGATTTTCAAAAAGTCTAAACTCGTTGGAGTCACCCAGATATAGAACCTCAGAGCGATCAAAATCGCCAAAAATACCAAAAACCAAACAAATGCCAAAACCTTGTTGTTTCTTTAGTTCCTTCAAGATATGCACTATCTTCAATATCAGGATTTTCTTTCTTATTTTGTCATCGCCCCTTCACCAGTGAATTTTTAATCTGTTTTTCGACGAGTTCTGCTGCAATCTTCTCTTGCAGTTCCGTGCGATTATCGTCTTGTCGTACATATAAAGCCATACCTCCTATTGTATCAAATTTTGACTTTTTAGAAAAGTTTATGTTAAAATATAAACATAAGTTAAACTAAGGAGGAAAAATGGCAACAGCCAGTTCAAAGAAAGCTTCAAAAGCTACCTCAAAAAGTAGCAGAAGAAAATCCACCGAAGCAATAGATTAAAACTGTTGTTAAAAGAGTATAACTCTGTGAGCGAAATTTCAAAACTAAAGCTTCATTACAGCTGTAGTTCTTGAGATTTATCGGAATCATTCCTGTTAGCCGCTGCCGTAATTGCAGGACAAGGTCAACCGCTTGTTGTATTATTTGCTCTAGCTGCAATCGTGTTGATTGCTGGAAAAATCAGTGGTGCTCACGTTAATCCATTAATTACTGTTGGCGCTTGGGCGACTCGACGCATTAGTACAGCTAAAGCTTTTGTTTTTATATCGTTGCTCAAGTTCTGGTGCAATGAGTCGCTTTCGCAATTTTTGAATGCTTTTTGTTTCAAATGCGCCAGAAGTTTCACAACAAGCTGCATTGTACGGCCAACAAAAAGCCACGATGTTTACAGCTAATGTTATTCCACACGGTAAAGAACTTCTAATTCTTGCTTCAGAATTAATTGGATCTTTCCTATTTGCTTTTGCTGTAGCATCCGTAACATCAGACAAAAAGAAAGGGAGCTCAGCCGTAGCTTTTGGTGTTGGTGGTGGATTATTCCTTGCCGTATTAGTCGCAGGCTCACTTTCATCAGTGGTTGGTGGATCTGCAATTCTTAACCCAGCTAGCAGTATTTTCATTGCAAGCATTTACATAAGGACAAAAACGTTCTATTCACAATTGCAACATATGTTGGGCTGCGCTACTTTGAGTGGAGATCTAGGATTTGCTAGATTCATTAATTCAAGAAGCTTCAAAAGAAGAAAAATAATTATACAAAAAGAGCGAAAGTAACATTCGCTCTTTTAATTTTGTCTCTATTCTCTTGGCTTGTCTAATAATTTGAGGTTCAACTCGGATTTACTATCTTCGCCTGCAATTTTACCCACGTCCTGTCAATTTACCCAATTCTTTATGCGTTATTAAAATGATTAACTGTAGTTCCGAAGTGAGTTTTACTCAGACGCTGCATCAAATCTTCATACTTTGAAATATGAGGTTCAAGCTGAGAGACTCGTTTTTGACTTTCTTTACTTTGCTCTTCAATTTTTCAACGATTTTTAAGCCCTGTAAAACAGTTTGGAGATATGTCATAAAAAGCCTTGTTGACTCACTACAATCACCCGCTTATCACGAAAGGCATATTCAATCAAATCACGCTCAGAACCTTCGCGAACCAACTATTTATTAACATATCATAGTATAAACTTTTCACTCGGAATAAACATAAACGCAAAATCCATCGTATTCTCATCTGGACGAATATATTCGAGTTTCATCAATTCGCATCTTTAAGTCATCACGAACCTTTTTCGCCATAAAATTTTGCGTTCCTCACCTTCAGACTCGATCATTCGATTATAGTTTTCAAGGCTAAATTTCGAATCTACCGGTAAAATTTTATGCTGATCCAAGAAAATCGCCGCATCAACAATTTCACCATTTTTAAATTTATACTGAATCTGAAATGCATTAGGCGGCAAAACATTTTCTAGCACCTGTGCTAAATAAAACTCACCCAAAACCCCTCGCTGCTTCGGATTTTGCAACGCATTCTGTAGAGTTTTCAATTCGTCCGCAACATTTACAACACGATTATTTGTTTCGTCAAGCTTCGTAGACGTTTCGAAACTTCTTCGACAATTTTCGCACTTTCTGAAATCTGTTTTGTCATCGGTTTTGTGGCTGAACGTTATTTCGCTCTATTTTTCAGAAACTTTCTCATTAAAATTATTTAGAGTTTCAAATCAGAGGTTTTCACGCATTCGATTTAAGCTCTTGTTTAATTCAATGACGTCCATTTTAAGCAAATTAATACCTTGGTCTTGATTTTTAGAATTTAAGTTTTTATTAATTCTAATTGATTGAAAAATTATAACTGCCGCTAACGCAATTATAATAATTATCAGTACTGTTTCCATTTTTCTCCTAAAGTTACTGTGATTACTTAAATTATAGCAACATTAAGACAAAAATAAAAGGCGCTTTTCACGCCTTTTTATCTGTTACAGCCAATCGCTACAAGCGTCATGTTCATGTTCCGCGAATTTTGCCGTCCAACTAACAATCTCATTCACAGTTCGCCCAAGCACGCATCACCGAGTGGGCTTTCCGCAGAGAAATTTTTCCGATAAGCGGGATTAGCCTCTAAACTCTCAACGACTCGAAACTTCGCTGATTCGCCCAGTCGCACGATCGAAAGCTCCACGAACGAACCGATTGAAACTTTTTGAATTTCGTTTTTGCTGCGTGGCAAAATTTTTAGCATTATGGATTTGAAAATTCTTCTCGTTAATTTCGCTTCGAATTTCATCAATCCGCGCAAAAATATCATTTTGCCGTAATCAAATCTTCTTTAACATCTCCGTCGCGAGTTCAATTTCGAGCATCTTCTGCTCTCGTTCCAATTTCGCAACTTTTCTTTTTAATTCTTTAAATCCTTGTTTTGCTCAAATAAATTTTTAGTTGTATCTTTCATATTGATCCTCCTTTTGTAGCAACGATACATTTGTTATTATATCGAACTATTCTTAAAAACACTTAAATTTATCATTTCTTTTCATTTTTATGGTAAAAATATAACCATGAAATACTTTAAAAAATCAACTTTAAAGGCTTTAAATTCCCACAAAAAGCTAAAAACTCCTTTCAGAAAAATTGCCTCTTTTTCTCGAAAGCAAAAACAAAAATGAAAAGAAATTACATAAATTGTTTAAAAACACTTTTCAAAAAGCTCAAAAAGAATTATATTACAAAGTTTTTAGTTGTTAAAAGCAAATCTTTCTTTTTGCTATTTTCGATATTTTGTATTTATTTTATCGGAAGAAATTTTTAACATCATTTATTTTAACACTTCGGTTTTGGAGATTGGCAAAAAGCACAAATTTTACTTTCAGAAAAAGCCTGAAATTGCAAATTATAGCTCAGTCATAACTATTTTACTCAGCTTTTATGTTGTTGGAATCTTTCGAGATTGGCGTATAGGGGCTCAGTGTTTTATAGTCGCTTGCAACCATAATTATGTACATCAACACTGAAAAATGGCTTCATGGAATACTCCATTTTTGCCCGAAGACCTGCAATGTCGGGTGAAGCCGGAGGGTTAGCGTCAATGATTAACCTGGCCGTTTTTAAATATGATTTTAACTATTCTGGTTATTGTTTTTATCGCGCTTTATTCTTAATAAAATTTCAAAAAGAATTTGGCATTCAACCTTTCGAAAAAAGCAATAGCCATTTTCATTCCACTAATGCAGTAATTATAATTTGTGGTTTTAGTCTCAACTCATACACATCTGAAATTCGAAACCCTAAACGGCAAAGGAACCTTTGTTAAAGTTGAAAGCCTTAAAACTTCGGTTGATTTTACTAACTCAGTCTTATAATTACCAAATAAATGGTTTTATTGTGGCGACAATTTCAAATCTTCAGGCTAAAACTCAAAAAGAACCCAATGGATATTCAAAAGAAGCTGTTCAAAAATTGTTCAAAAATATCATCGCCGCAGAAAAATCAAAACCGCAAAGGACTTAGCGGTGAAAAAGTAAATGTGGTCTATGTTATGAGCGAAAGCTTTTATTGATCCAGCATTAGGTAAACACCTTTACGATTATGGAAATACAGAACCAATCCCCTATACAAAAAGAAATTTTAAAATCACAGAGTTCAGGCTGGGCAGCATCAAGTGAATATGGTGGCGGAACGGCAAATGTTGAATTTGAAGCACTTACTGGATTAAGTAATTTCTTTCTCAAACTCAATTCCTTACACCTCAATCGTACCATCAAATAAAGATACACCATCGGTTGTAAAAACTTTAACGAGAATGGTTATAAAACTCTAGCAATGCACCCATATAACCGAAATATGTATCGACGCGAAACGGTTTATCCGAACCTCCGGTTTTCAAGAGTATAAAAAAGCATTGAAAGTTTCAAAAAATACTTCTAAACTAGATAATTCAAAAATACATTTTCAGATGATTCTGCTTTTTAAAGAAGTTTTGTCAGAACTCAAAAATAGCAAAAACCCAATTCATCCATCTTGTAACCATGCAAAAATCACATGCCTTATGAAGAAAACCTTTATAACAAGAAGAATTTTAATGTCGAAGCAAAAACGGCGGCAATAACGATAGCGCAAAAAGCATTCAAACCTATCTTGAAGGAATTTCAAAAAAATCAGATGAGCAATAAAAACCTTTTAACAGAACTTAATAAAATAGATGAGAAAACAATTGTTGTCTTTTGGGGTGATCACTGGCCTGGAATTTATGGCGAAATGTTCGATAAAGAACTAAGAAAAATGATATCCGCGAACTCCGCTCTTTATTTATTCGAACTTCGAAAAAGAAAAACAAAGATCTGGGGACTTCAAGCTAATCTATAATCAGCTCTTAGTGTTAAACTCAATAAACGCAAAACTTTCCCCATTCCAATTCTTATTAGCCGATTTGCGCGAAAAATATCCAGCACTCACAAAAACAGTTTGTCGATTCGAACGAAAAACAGCGAAATTCTGAAAGACTACGAAATGATCGAATATGACATTTTAAATGGATATAGTCTTGGTGATTTTATAAAATTAAATAATTCCAATTAAAACAGATTAGCTCCTCGCTTGAGGGGCTTTTTCTTTATGCTATAATTTAATTATGAACAAGCAAATTCTACGCCTCAAAAATCAAAAAGAACGATTCAGTAAAAATTTACTGCCCTGGTTGGCCTTGCTGGTAGCGGTAAAAGCACTACCACAGAATATCTTAAACAAAAAGGCTACCCGAGTGTCTACTTTTGGGGGTGTAGTAATTAATGCTTTAAAAGGATGCCGGCTTAGAGATTACACCTTTAAATGAAAAATGATGCGCACAAAACTGCGCGAGGAATTTGGAGAAGACGTAATTGTTAATAAAATTGTCGAACAAATTCAAAAACTAATAAAAATCCGGCCAAAAAGCGCATCATTGCTGACGGGCTTTATACTTGGACCGAATATAAAAATCCTCAAAAAGCACTTCCCAACCGAATTAAAGCTTATTGCACTAGTTCCGCCTAAAAATCTTCGACACAAGCAATTTCTGTCCGTCCAGATCGCGCAATGACTCTAGCCGAAGTTAATGATCGTGATTTTAATGAGATAGAAGCTCTCGAAAAGAGTGGACCAATTGCATTGCTGATTATTTCATCGTAAACAAGGGCTCTGTTCTTCGAACTCGCCTTAAAAATCGATCGTATCATAAAGAAATTAATTTTTAACTTAAAAAGAGCTCTTCTCGTTCGAGAGCTCTTTTTCTTGCTTCGAAGCCCTACATTTTTTTCAGGGAATTTCAATACCAAGCAAGTCTAAACCGTTTTTCAAAAGTTTTTCGAAACTTTCTTTAAAAGTGTTAATCTTGCTGATTTTTCGATTTCTGGCGCATCTGCAACGCGTGTTTTTCGTAATATCGATTCATTTCTCGTGCTAGATCACAAAAGGTATTTTTGAAATTTTGTGAGGTTCTAAGTCGCGTGCAGCAACCTCAACCACTTCCGGAAAGGCTAATAGTTGCAAAATTATATTCTTTTCAGCTTCGAAATTATAATTTTCAAAATCAACTATTTCGAAATTCTGTTCTTTTCGCAAAAATATTATTTACACGCACGGCTGAATATTGAACGTATGGGCCAGAAAAATCCAGTTAACGCAAAATATTTTTCCCAGTCAAAAAGAATGTTCGTTCTGCCTATCTGCAGCAAAATCTGAGAACTTAATCGCACCGAGCGCGATTTTCTTAACATCTTCCTCAGAAACATCTCGCCCAGCCACAATTTCACGCGCACGCTCTTCAGCCTTATCGAGAAGTTCCTCCATCAAGACTACGCCTTTTCGTGAAGACATTTTTCACGCGTTCCATCTTCATTAAGCTGGTCAATCACACCAAACCAAAGGTGATGCAAATCAGTTTTAATACCAAGTTTTTCGCCATTGCAAAGAATTTGTGAAAAATAGAATTGCTGCTCAGCGCCAACTGAATAAACCACTTTATTAGGAGCGAATTCTTCCTCACGGAACAAAATTGTTGCAAGATCATTTGTGGCATAAAGTGCAGCACCGTTACTTTTTGAACCAAAAGTGGAACATCAAATCCATATTCATCTAGAGGAACAATCACTGAACTGTCTTCGTTTTGAACCGCAACACCACTTTCAAGTAGCTTCTGTACTGCCGCTTTTACCTTTTTGGCGCAAACGCTCACCATACTCATAATCCGTTGAAATCTTAAGACGCGCCATTACATCATGAATATGTTTTAAGCTAATCTCTTTAAACCTGTTCCGAAAACTCAATCGCTTCTTTATCTCCTTTTTCGAGCTTCAAGAGCCACTCTTCTGCAAGTTTTTCGATTTCTCCACCTTCACCCTGTTTTTCATTGCCGCTTTAGTTTTAATATAAACATCACTAGCTCGTAAATTCCACGGCTAGCAAGTTTTTCTTCACTTGAAAACATTTTAAAGCCGACAACCCAAATACCAAAAGGTGTTCCATAATCACCTAAGTGATTATCTGTGATAACCTTCCATCCAGAAAATTCTAGTAGTTTTGCTGCCCATCCTTGATTTCCAGGTCGTAAATGACCAACACTATAAGGTTTTTGCACATATTTGGGCTTGGTCCATCAATTAAAGCTAATTTCCTTACCTTCATCATTTGAACCAAACCTATCGCTAAATTCTTGACTCAATAATTTTTCAAGACTTTTTGCCGAAACTTGTAAATTCAAAAACCAGGACCCGCAATTTCAACCTTTTCAAAAATTTCATTTTTCGAAAGCTCCTTTGCTAATTCTTCGGCAATTTCGCGCGGATTTTTCGAAAGTTTTCCTGCAAGTTGCATTGCAATATTTGTTGCAAAATCACCAAATTCTGGCCGTGGCCGAGTTAAAGAAACCTCAATTTCAATATTAAATTTGTCCTTAATTAATTGGTTAATTATTTCTGCAACTTTATTCATATATTATATATTAACACTTTTTATATATAAAATATGTTATAATATTTCATATGGATAACGAAAACTCAACGGATTAACCGCCGCCGAGGTTCGAAAAAGAATTTCACAAGGGCTAGTTAATGATTTTAAAATAGATAATAACAATAGCTTTTGGGAAATTGTAAAAAGAAACGATTTTTACTCTTTTTCAATTTATTAAATTTTTTTAATCGCTATTCTTCTTGCACTTGTTGGCGCCTGGAGTAACTTAATCTTTTTGTAGTTATCATATTTAACGCAATCTCTGGAATCGCAACCGAGGTTCGCGCTAAAAGATGATCGATAAGCTCAATCTGTTAAGTAAAGAAAAATCACAGTAATTCGTTCTTCTCGTGAACAAAAATTACACCCGAAGAAATAGTGATGAACGATATTCTTAAGATTTCTGCCGGAGAGCAAATTCCATCTGACGCCGTTGTTATTGAGGGGGTTGCTGAAGTAAATGAAGCTATGCTTACCGGTGAAAGCGACTTGGTCTTAAAAGAGAAAGGTGCAATTTTACTATCAGGTAGCTTTTTGGCAAGCGGCAATATCCTAGCAGAAGTTTCACATGTTGGAGCAGATAATTACGCTTCAAAAACTTATGGTTGAGGCCAAAAACCCACAAACCGATCAACTCAAAAAATTCTCAATTCTCTCGATCGTATCGCTAGTTTTACTAGTAAAATTATCATTCCCTTCGGTCTTGCGCTGTTTTTTGAGGCACTCCTAATAAAAATGCTCCCAACTAATCTTGCTGTAATTTATACATCAACACCACTCTTAGGTATGCTTCCGAAAGGAATCGCCCTCCTTACAATCACTTCATTGCTAACTGCGGTAATTAAACTTGGACTTCGAAAAGTTCTTGTTCAAGAAATGTATTCCGTTGAAACACTCAGCTCGAGTCGATACGCTCTGTCTAGAACAAGACAGGAACAATCACTGAAGGAAAAATGAAAGTCGAAAAATCTATACAATCTTTCACGAAAATTTTTCAGAAGAAGAAGTTAACACTTTTCTAGCGACTATATGAAATTTAGCGAAGATAGCAACCCGACAGCTCAAGCAATTCGCAAATACTCTTCAAAAAACGAAAACTGACCTTAATGCTACGAATATTATTCCTTTTTCAAGTGATCGAAAGTGGGGGGTCAATGCAAATCGAAGGCGTTGGAACATTATTTTTTAGGTGCGCCTGAAATGATTTTTAGCGAAACTTTAAAAGCAAGCGAACGAAGCGCTAAAAAGAGGGTCCCGTATTCTAGCATGGCATTTTCGAAAGATGAAATTGATAATAAAAACATCAAGATGCCTGAAAAATCTCAAAACTAGCCTTTAATCGAAATCACCGACCCTATCCGCGAAGGGCTCGTGAAACACTAGAATATCTCCGCTCACAAAAATTGATCTAAAAATTATATCTGGTGACAACCCTATTACTGTTTCGAATATTGCCAAAAAAGCCGGTTTTGTAAATTTTGAAAGCTACATTGACTGCTCCAAAGTTAAAGATGCTGAGCTTAAAAAAATTGCCGAAAAAACCGCAATCTTTGGTCGAGTTTCACCGCACCAAAAGAAATTAATCATTCAAACACTCAAAAGCTGGATCGCACGACTGCACGACTGGTGATGGCGTGAATGATATTCTCAGCCCTGCGTGAGGCTGACTGTTCGATTGTAATGGCCGAAGGAGACCCCGCAACCCGTCAGATAGCTAACCTAGTTCTTCTAAATTCTGACTTTAACGATTTGCCAGAAATTCTTTTTGAAGGGCGTCGAGTTGTGAATAATATTGCCCGAATTGCACCAATCTTCTTTATCAAAACAATTTACTCATTTATTCTAGCGATAATTTGTATTTTGAGCGCCCTTCTTTTCGATAAAAACCTACTTCTAGTTTTCCCATTCATTCCTATTCAAGTTACACTTATCGATCAATTCGTTGAAGGTTTCCCGCCTTTCGTATTAACTTTCGAAAAAAATATTCGCCCTGTTGAGAAGAACTTTATTAAAAAATCACTCCTAATGGCTTTGCCTAGCGCCTTAATGGTTGTATTTTCTGTAATCTTCGTACGAATTTGGGGTGCAGCAAATGGTTGGATTGCACAGAAATCTCAACCGTTTCCTACTATCTTCTCGGGTCAATTGAATGCTATCAGTTATTCGAGCCTCGTTTACCTCTTAATATTTGGCGAGTCTTACTACTAACTTGGTCGATCGGTGCATTTATTACAACGGCTATTCTATTTCGAAAACTCATCGAAATTAGCGTTCTTTCAGAAAGAGCATTCATACTCTATATAATATTAATGACTATTTTTACAGCAATCTTCATTTATATTGAATGGTTGAAAATCACAAGAAAAAATGATACAATTAAAGCATAAACTGAATAAAAGGAGTATCTGATAATGACAATTGACCAACAGTTTGTTGAGTATATCGTTAAAAATTTAGTTGAAAATCCTGAAGACGTTAAAGTTGAACGAACAATCGACGAAAAGGTGTTTTACTAACTCTTAGCGTAAATAAAGAAGATCTGGGCAGAATTATCGGTCGTCGAGGCGCAACCGCACAAAGCCTCAGAGCCCTTCTCCGCGCATTAGCTCTAAAAAATAATGCTCACTACAACCTAAAAATCAGCGATAGTGAAGAAAAGAATGAAGCTGTGGAAAACACAACAGATGAAGCTGGGAAAACAAAAGCACTTTCGCAGATCAGACAAGAAAAAGAGCTTGCAGAACTAGACGATATTGCGTTATAATATAAACAGTTCAATTTGAAACTTGCAAGTGGAGTTTCAAGTTTCGAAAGAACTGTGGAAACAAAAAAAGTCAAAGCTCTATGCGAGCAAACTAAAGGAAAGTTTGAGACTTATATTTGTTGAAAAATCCAGCCGATATACTGTGGTTGGATTTTTTAGTTTTCTTTTGCAAAAATAATAAAAATGTTAAAATATAGTAATGAGAATTCAAGTTATCACTCTTTTTCCCTGAAATGTTTGAACCCGTCCTGAATAACGCCATGATATGGAAGGCACAAAAGCAAGGAGTGGTTTCTTTCGAGATTATTAACCTTCGGGATTTTGGAATTGGCCCTCGAAAACAGGTTGACGATATTCCCTACGGTGGTGGAGATGGTATGCTTTTAAAGCCTGAACCCTTGTTTGAAGCTATAGAATTCGCAAAAAAGAAAACACCCAATGCAAAAATTATCGCGATGACACCAAGTGAAAATATTTGGAATCAAAAAGCCCAAGAAAAAGCTGCCGCACATGAAGACTTGATTATTTTATGCGGTAGATATGAAGGTTTTCGACTCACGGATTTTCGAAATTGTTGACGAAAAATTAGCATAGGAAAGTTTATTTTAACTGGTGGCGAAATTCCAGCAATGATAGTCATTGATAGTATTGTGCGGCTAATCCCTGGTGTTCTTGGCGGTGAAAAATCAGCTGAAATCGAAAGTTATTCCGATGGCGATAATTTGGAGTTTCCTCAATTTACACGCCCAGCAAATTTTTAGAGGCATGGAGGTTCCCGAAGTTCTATTGAGCGGTCATCATGCTATAAATAGACGAGTGGCGATATTCAAAATAATATTTTCTTCTTGATTTTTCAAAAATATACGCTATAATGGTTGCATATTTCGAGTGAATCTCGGGTGTGGCGCAGTTGGCTAGCGCGCGCGGTTTGGGACCGTGAGGTCGAAGGTTCGAGTCCTTTCACCCCGACCATAGAAATTATATAATGAGCATGCTTCATAAGGTGCTCATTTTTATATTTATAACACAGTATTGACATTTATAAAAGTTTATGCTATAATTCAAGAATAAGTACTGAAAAAATAAAAAGGAAAAATAAATATGTCAAAAAATTGTTGTTGCCCTTGGGGAAACGCATTACAAAATGGTGAGCTAACTGCTCAAATCCAGGAAGAAGTTGCTAAAGAAACTGTTCAAAAAATTAATCCCCTACTAAAGATGGTCATGAGTTAGTTATTGTACATATGGAATGGCCCACAAGTTGGTAATTTAGTTCTCCACGAAGAGGCTGGAAATTCGCCATCAACCCCAGCAATGCCCCTTCACGTAAGTGTTGGAATGACACAAGGAATGATTGGCTACTGGATCCAGAAAGCACTTCAAGAAGAACTTTCGAAAAATGGAATTTCATGCCGATGACAGTTATTACACAAGTTGAAGTTTCGGAAAGAAGATCAAGCTTTTCAAAATCCAACAAAACCTATTGGACCATTTTTATTCAGAAGAAGAAGCTCAAAAAGTTGCGCATGAAAAAGGCTATGTTGTAAAAGAAGATTCTGGGCGTGGATGGCGAAGGGTTGTTCCATCACCTAAACCAATTCATATTCTTGAAAGTGAAACAATTACTGATTTAATGAAAACTGGAGCGATTGTAGTAGCTGCCGGCGGTGGCGGAATCCCAGTTGTTTCAACCGGCGTAGGAGCTTTCGAAGGAGTTGATGCCGTAATCGACAAAGACTTTTGCTGCTGAATTATTAGCAGAAAAATTAACGCCGACGTTCTCTTTAATTTTTAACGGCAGTAGATAACGCAATGATTAACTTCGGAAAAGAAAATCAACAATCTTTTGAACATGATTTCCAAGTGAAGCAGAAGAATATATTAACGAAGGCCAATTTGAGCTGGATCTATGTTACCATCCAAGCATCCCTAAAATTTGCAAAAACTGGTAAAAATCTATACTCATAGTTTGGAAAAACGCTCAAGATGCAATTCATAAAATCTTGAACAACTAATTTTCAGAATAATTAAAAATAGCCTTTTCGAATTGAAGGCTATTTTTATATTTCGAACGATCCTATTAAGATGTACACCTTATATTAAACTGTTCGAACACGGATAGTGTCTGTTCCACCAACCAAACCAGGTTGACGTCCAGAAACAATAACAACCGTAATATTTTCTTTTGAACCAAATGTTCCGTTAGCTTTAAGTTCTTTTGCTAGCTCAAGACCAGCAATTCACCGCTTCAAGTGGATGAAGCTTCTAGTTGCATAATTTGGCTTCACTGTTGAGCAACGCGACTCGAACTTGTTACGGCATAAATTGGAAGTGCTGGGCGATTTGCGGCAACAGTTGCAGCAGTTTGGCCAGATTTAGTTTCAACAATCAAAGCATCAGCATCAATTTGTTCAGCAAGCTCAACAGCAGCAAGTGAGATAGCATTTAGAGCTTCATCTTCACCACGCTCTACAATATCATCAATTGGAGAAACTGCTGCATGTTCTTGTGTATACATAATCACATCACGCATTGCTTTTACGGTTTCTTCTGGATATTTACCAGTTGCAGATTCGTCTGAAAGCATCACGACGTCTGCACCTTGAATTACCGCATTAGCAACATCTGATACTTCGGCGCGTGAAGGTTGTGGATTATCAACCATTGAACCCATAGTTTGAGTTGCAACAATTGAAATCTTACCATGCTTACGACAAAGCGCTACAGCTTTTCGTTGGATGATTGGCACAACTTCTGGAGCAACTTCGTAAGCCATATCACCACGAGCAATCATCACACCATCAGCGGCAAGAACAATTTTTTCAAGTTCTTCGTCTGATACAGCTTTTTTAGTTTCGATTTTCGCAATAACTTGAGCTTCACTATTGTGACTAACAAGAAGTTGGCGAACATTTTCAACATCTTCAGCAGCTTTGTACAAAAACTCATTGCTACATAATCGATATCTTGAGTTGCGCCAAATTCAAGGTCTCGCATATCCTTTTCAGTAATAACATCGCCACCAAAATCTGTATCTGGTAGGTTTAGACCTTTTCGGCTCATCAAAGTTCCTTTATTCAAAACTCGCAACTTGATTGCAGTGTTTGAAGGAATATCAATAACTTCTGTTCGAACCTTACCGTCAAAGATATAAACAGGTTCACCAATTTTAACTTTTTCAGCTAAGTTATATTGAACTGGTAAATTCGCTGATCCATCGTGCTGCTGAATCGCATAGTCAAGAACCAATTCATCACCTTCAACAACATCGAAACGATTATCTACGATATCTCCCAAGACGAATCTTTGGACCTTGCAAATCTTGCAAAATAGCAACTTCACGACCAAGCTTTTCGCTAATTTCGCGAACTGCTTTTATTTTTGCAGCATGCTCCTCATATGAACCATGTGAAAAGTTCAATCGTGCACCATTAATTCCTGCGTTAATAAGTTTTTCGATCATTTAGGGTTATCGTTTGCAGGGCTGATCGCAGCCAAAAATCTTTGTTCTGTTTGTAAACATTATTTTCCATACTTTTCTATTATAACACTTTTATTTTTATTAAAAGGGTTGATTTATTTTTATAATCTGCTAGAATAGTAATGAGTTGCTGCTTTATCACCCCAAAAGCTCAGCTCCGATGGTCTTATCGTCTCAACGGTTAGGGACACCTAGGTTTTCATCCCGGCAATCCGGGTTCGATTCCCGGTAAGATCACCAAAAGAAATTATTTAGAATCGCTTTTCTAAAGATTAGCGGTTCTTTTTATGATATTATAAAAACCATTCTTTTGAATGGTTTATCCGTTTACAGGTCCGTAGGTTTCCCAGATTGAGGGTCTTCAATTTTTTCTAAAGTCCCTCTCACGAACAGCAAGTCATTTTCTCCAGAACAACCCTGAAGAGTAATCATTGGTTCTCCAATATGCGCTGAAAGATTATCGTAATTAACATCTTTGTACACAATATTTTTCTGAGTTTCCCTTCTCACCAAATGAAATTTTTCGAAACCCTGAATGTATATTTTCCAGCCGTAGAGTTTTCTGTTATAAAAATCTCATCACCTTTTTTAAGTTTTAAATCTGAGATTTTATCAGTAACCACACCAGCTTTTCATCAGTCAAAAGTGGAGTAAACCAATCTTTAGAATGGCTTTCATAGAGCCCTTCTACATTATAGGTGTGACTAGCTATTACAAAATCTCGAAACACCAAGTTCTTGATATGCTCGAACAGTAACAGCATTGAATAAACGATTATAATCACCGTTTCGCGAGCTTGCAGTTGAGCCAATTCCATCAAATATTGACATATTAATTCCCACCTTTGGTACTTCTAATGTGCCGAGGATATCCTCAGGATTAGTAGAATCTTTATCCCCGCCATAGCTCACGTCGTAAAAAATCTTTTCTTTACCGTCCTCTCGATAGGATAGTTTTTTTTGCAACGCCTCTTTTCTATTCTGCATTTCACTAGCTATGCTATTTACAACATCAATTTTCTTGGTTGATGTTTTAGCCACAATCGTGGTAGGAGTATCGTTCGTTTTTCGAAGAGTTTTAGCCCAGTTAAAGAAACCAGCACAACTCAAAGATATGAGCAAAAAGCTCCCTACAACAATAATCAAACTTACGTGCCTTCCAGAAATCTTTCTTTGATTTCTTTTTCATTTGTTTCATATTCTAACCTCCAGTTCTTTTTCTTTTGATATTGTCAAGAAACATATCCCATATTATAGCATGCAAAATCCATATAGTCAAAAGCTCACCCTTTTTAAAGAGTAGCTTAGATAACTTCGTTTGGCTGGGATGGAGGATTCGAACCCCGAATGCCAGTGACCAAAACCTGGTGCCTTACCACTATGGCGACATCCCAATACCAAACTATTTTAACAAATATTGTTCAAAAAATCAGTGCTATCGTGGACATTTTTGCAATTTCACGAGCATTGTTAGTTATTCTCTTGAGTACGTTAGCTTTTCTGAATATTCCTGCACAGGATTTTTGGCTATATCATAATCCCTGTTCTTTTTAACGCTTGCTCAATTAAAAATAAAGATATTTCTGGATTTTTAGGGTAGGAGCGAACCGTGAAGATACGTTCCAATAACATTTTTATAACAAGCACCCTCAAATTCACCATCTGGCAAATTACCGGCGCCAATTTTCACTTCTGCTAAAGGCTTAACATGCTCTGAAAGATAAGTTTTTCCACTATGGTTTTCATAGCCGATAATTTCACCAAATTGATCAGAATTCTCAACAATATTCCCTAATCATTCGTTGACTACCGCCAATCGTTTTAACACTCCTAAAAAATACTGATGTCTTTTTATTTTTCTCGCCACTAGCTGTTTCGAAAGAATTCCCAAAAGTTGATAAAGACCACAAACTACACAGCATTGGGACACCGTTGCTTGCAAGTTTCCTTAATTTTGGAGCAATTTTCAACAAGTCATCTTGAATCCGCCCTTGACCTGAATCTTGGCCGCCACCACCGATAACGATATCTACATCTTCTGGAAAAACATCGCCTGGATTATATTCAATAATCTCAAAACTAATTCCGCGTGCAGTTCCATTTGTTTTTAGTGCTAGAATATTCGTAATCGCTGTAAAATATTCATATCTTTAGCATAAAGCCATAATACTTTTAGATTCATAAGATTTTCTCCATTTCGCCTATTTTCGAAAGTTCTTTTCGAATCTCAAGCATCGCAGTATAGGTTGCATAAATTCTTTTTATTCTTGCTCTTGTCTGCAACAAATTTTTAACCGCTTCAGAATATCAGTATCGATATTTTCCTCTTCAAATGGAACCGTATCATGGAATAAACGAATAGCCATATCATAAGCGCGTGAACCCGTTATTTCCTGAACACCGGCATCTTTCAAGACTGAAAAATCAACATCCCAAAGCCAACTCATATCACGGCCATCAGCATAATTATCATTTATCGCAATCATTGTACTATAGTTCTCAGGTTGAAGTTCTTCGTTGATTCGAAAACCAGCTGGATTTTTACCAGCATAATCTCAATTGTCTTATCCCTTTAATTTTAATCACTACGACCAAACGCTCGGCAAAATTTTTCCAGCAGCAGAAATAATCTTTCGTCTTATTAATCTTTATATTTTCAGATTTCAAAATTTCATCAACTAAAGCAATAGCAGCCGTAAGGTTTAAAATATTATGAATCTCCGCTAATTTTAAGATTAAATCGTTTTTACTTTTTCCACCCCAAACAATATCGGCAGAATCCTCAGAAAAAACCCTTCAATAAAACATCTGCAGAAATCTTTTGGTGAGCCTTTTCAATATTCTCACTATGCATTTTCGTCATCATTAGGGAAAGAAATTCAGCTAATTTTTGATCAAACCCAAATTTAACAACGTTCGAAAAATCTTTCGAAAACGTCTTCTTGCCCTAAAAAGCGTATCGTTTGCGTTTTAAAACTACACTTTTAGTAGTATTTTCACCGATTTTTTTAAGAAGCTCTGCTGTGTAATCAATTTCTCCAAACCGATCAAGTTGATCACGCATTACATTTAGCAATAATGAATAACGAGGCTTTAACCAACTTAACAAAGTGTGTCGCATGTGCTTCATCAAGTTCCAAAACAGCAATGTCCGCATTTAATTTGCTCCGTCCAGCTCGACTCTGAAAGAAGCGCAGCTCCAACACCGCGAACAAAATTCGAACCAGTTTTGTTCGAAAAAAACTTTCATTCCTTGGCTTTTCGAGCAACTCGCAACAACTATTTTGGTTGTGGTAGTTTTTCCATTTGTTCCACTAACAACCCACGACTCCGTGTTTCAAATTGCCCAACATATTACTAATGAAATTTGGATTTATCAACCACAGGCCCGGTAACGCAGACCCGCCCCGCGTAATCTTGATACAAACTGAATAATTTTTCCAACTATTATCGAAATTCTATCTTTCATTATTTCTCGGTTTCGTTATATTTGCATCTCTACCATAAAAAGGTAGTGCAATTTTTATCGTTTTCATTATTTTTAATTTTTTCAAAAAGCTTTTTGTCGCCAATCATCATTTTCATCTTCTTTTTATAGCAACAATCGGAATGTTTAGCCCATCTGCTAGAGTATTTTGCGACTGAAGCACCAATCCTTAAACCGGTAGCTCCCCTGGCCCAGCAAAAAGCCAATTCCTTCCAAATCTTTATAGTCTTTTTCCGATATTTTTCAAGGCTATCCTCTAAAAATTTTAGAATATCTCTCGCCATATTTCTATTTAGCTCTTTTTCGAAACTATTTTTCACCGAGCCAAATTCGGCAACTTCCCGTTGAAGTATCTAAAAATAAAAATCATCTGACTTCCCTAACCTTAACTAATCGTTTATCCTCACTTACACTTTCAAAAATCAATTTCAAATGTTTTTCTGGTAAAATATCAGCCAGCTCCCAGCCCATTCTATTACTGTAATATTTTGTGGATCGCTTAAATTTTCAGCCATAGCTCCATTTCATAATTCCATAATCGTTCAACCTATAAAAATCGATAAAAGGGAAAGCGTTAAATTATCTCCTTCATAAACCCTCGAAATAGTAAAAAGTTGGGCTCTGTCACCGTTTCAAGGACCCCTAGGCTCAAGAGCAAGACCTTTGTAAATGTAGTTTCTTCCAGCACCTACATCACCAATAAGCTCTAAAACTGAACCACCCCCTCAAGATTCGAACCAATTTCTTTCCAAATTCTATCATCTCTTCGGTAGAATTTATTTCTCTTCGAAATTTTTCACAAAACCATTATATCACTAAATTCATTCGCTTAAAGTGTTTTCAATATTACACCTTCTATCTTTGTAGCAAACTATAGAAAGAAATGCAACTCGCAACTATTAGGCAACCGTAAAAATAATTAGTCCATAAAATCCATCTTAAACTCAATTTGTGCGCCTTTGATTTTCGAAAACCAGTCTATATATAAAATCGAATATTTCAAAAATTAAATCTGAAATAAACCCGAAGAATTGGGCGAGGGTGAAAAATAAAGAAGAAACTCCCGTTAAGAATACAAAAAAGCATTGCAATTGGCACGAACGGCAAAAACTAACATATTCGCGATTATTGATACTATACTTACTGCGCCAAAATTAAAAATTATCAGAGGTAGAGTTACTATTTGAGCGCCAGGTTTCGAAAAATAGCTTAAGCGCAGCATTTATCTTTTGTGAATTTTCGAAAAAATATTCTTGCAAAAGTGGCGACACGATCAGCACTCCACGATGCAAAAGATAGCTGCCACCCCAAATTTAATAAGTTCGCAGGGCTAATTATTACTGTTATTGCAGCAACTAAAATAATCAAAAAAATAAGAATGAGTTCTTCGTCCAAAAATACCACAAAAGTAAACCAATAGCTGAAACTATTCCGCACGTGTCATTGAAGGGGTAAATCCAACAATTAATACAAACCTAAAAACCAATAGTAACGCTAAAAATAGACAATTTTTCGCGAAAATCGATTAAGCACCTTTTGTGCTGCCGAGGCGAAAGCACGGTTAGTTATATCCACTCGCAACAACAATATGCGTGAGCGCCGTAATTGTTAGGGCCTTAGTGAGTTGTTCGGGAAGCGAATTTTTCTGTCCCAAAAAGATAGCTAAGCCCTAAATCTACTTCTGGAGAAGGAATAAACTTTCGAACCCCATCTGCAAAAAGAATCTCGCAAATCTCGAACCAGATCACTTTGAGGTATAATCTTAATCAGCTTTTCCCTGCTTAAGAAACTGAGAAATCTCCAAAACCTTTCGAAATTTTACCTTTCACTAAAAATATTGTCGCTTCTTCGCAACTTCTTTTATGCGTTTTTATGTTTACAAAATCTTTTCCTCTGGATTTTTATTTGAGATTTCTTCCACTTCACCACGCAGACTAACTTCATCATTACTTTTTACGATCAGGATCTTCTAAAAATTCTTATATACACCGCGTCTTATCAAAAACCAATATTTTCGAAATTTTACTGATTTTTCAAAATTATAAATTGAACTCTCGCCAAAACGAAATTAGAATTCCCGAGCATAAAATAAAAATAATACTGAATTCGACGAGCATGCAATCCATGAAAATACTAAAGAATTAAAGATAAAACCAGCCAAACACTCACTTTTTAAAGAATGTTATATTCGAAAGAATCGCAATAACTGCACCAAATATTATAGCTCGAAAAATATAAAATTTAAATAAAAATCGATGAATCGGTTTTGATATCTCTGCTACTCCTTAAATTGGCGTTTTTTATTTCGATAAACCAGTAATTTACAAAAATCATCAGTAGAACTAAGATTCCCGAAATAAATACTATTATTCGTAATGCAGTTTCACCAGTTGGATCAATGCTGCTTGTATTTGCAAATATCCAAAAAGAGCAACAAGACTCCCAAAAACTGATACTAAGTCCACCCCTGCCCCATAGATACATAAATATTGTGTTCGCATTCCAGATTCATCAGCCTCCCCATAGAGCCCTTTTTGAGTTAGCCATACCAAAACCGCTTGAAGATATACCGCCTAATATCTCAGAAAATCAATAAGAGTCGGGCTTGAGCCAAGAAAAACTCTTAAAAGAATGAATCATTCCCATCAATAAAGAGCTAACCTTTAAAAGCCCACCTCTCTCGTTTCTATCTATAATTTTTCCATAAGTAAATGTCGCTACAAACGCAGAAAATCGAAGCGATTGAGGCCAAGATTCCAGCTGAACCATAGTTGTTTACTCCTTTTAGAATAAAAACCGATGCAAAGAAAAACTCCAGGTAGTAGTGAAAGTGCAGCCATTCCGGTACTAAGGCAAATAATGCTTAAGTGTTTATAATTTCGCTAGGAAAACTACGAAAACTCACTTTTTGGTTTATTTTAACCTGCTCTTTAGTTACATAGCAATGGAATGATCGTTAACACTAAAATTACCGAAGAAACAATAAATAGTTTGTCTAGACCAAAAAAAATCGCAAAAAAAGCACCCGCAGCTGGAGTAATACCACTCACTAACTGCTCTAGAATGTTAGCAATTCCAAGCTGACCACCCACTTTTTTAGCATTCTTAACTTTCGAAAAATTTACATGATAAGAGACTCCGGATATAGCACCTGATAAACCTCTAAAAACAGCGCCGATTAAGGCAATTGTTAGGCCAAATTCTTTATTGAAGCCTCCTATTGAAGCCATTAAGATTAAAACTGGAATGTATAAAAATGTTCCCCAGCAACATCCCATGCTTTGGTCCATTTTTGAAATATATCAAAGAGACACCATTGAACCAACAAACTTTGCGGTAAAATACACGAGTAGATAAGCTAAAACCGCCCGAATAGAATAACTAAGTTGCAAAGATACAATTAGAATTAAAGGCACTCGTCAATTTAATCGCAAAAAGTCGCATATTTTTCGAAAGATACAACAGCGACTTCATCAAAGAGATATTTCGCTCAATAGCTTCGAATTTTCAAGATTGGTCTTAACGTTTTTAAGCATAAGCTATTATGTTTTAACATATTTTTAAATATTTTAAAAAGCTTAAGACCTTTATTTTAAGACTTGAAAGTGATAAAATTAAGTTATGAATATTTATTTTTCTGGAATTGGTGGCGTTGGAATTGGCGCCCTTGCAAGTATTGCTCACAGTGCTGGAGCTATCAAGGTTTTTGGTAGTGATCAAAATTCAAGTTTAATGACCGAAGAACTTTCAAAAAAGACATCGATTGAAATCAGGTAAGCAAGATGGCAGCTTTTAAAAAGATAAGTTTATTAATGATGGTGTAGATTGGCTTTTGTATACACTGCAGCCCTACCTAAAGACCACCAGAACTTAAAACCAACTCAAAATTAGGAATTAAAAATTACAAAGCGAGACGAGCTTTTTAAACGAAATTATAACTTCAAAAACCTTAAAGCTTATTGCCCTAATTTCAGGAACTCATGGAAAAACTACCACAACAGGAGATGGCAATTTAGGGCTTTCAAACAGTTAAAATATTCCTGTCAGTTGGTCAATTGATACTTCTATTTCTTTTTGGCGAAAGTGGCTTTTTGACCCCAGAGTGAATACTTTATTTACAGAAGCAGATGAGGTGATCGGAATTTTCTTCATTTTAAGCCAGCAGTTGAGCTTTAATAACATCAATTGATCACGACCAGTACCGATATCTATAAAACTGAACAAGATTATTTTGATGCTTTTACAGAATTTGGTGCTCAGAGCGATTTTATCATTTCTTGGAAAGATCAACATCCAGAAATTTTCGAAAAATTCAATAATAAAGTAATCTTATCTCAACCTGAAGAAGAACTAAAAATTCCTGGCCTTCACAATCAGTAAAAATGCAGAGTCTCGTCCTAGAAACTATCGATTATCTCGCTGAAGCTCAAGATCTACAAGCTCCAAAGATTTTTATGAAAAACTATAGCTGCATTGAATAACTTTCAGGAACAAATCGCCGTTTCGAGAAAAATAACCGAAAAATATTTATTCAGATTACGGACACCACCCAAAAGAAATTCAAGCAACGCTTCAATTAGCAAACGAGGTAGCAAAAAATAACGGTTTTTCTGGAGATTTCCCTAATTTATCAGCCCCATCAAAATGTTCGCCAAGTTGAGGTGCAAGATGAATATACGCCAGAAGTTTTCAAGTACGCAGATGAAATCATTTGGCTGCCAACATATTTAAGCCGTGAAAATCCTGATTTCAAAATTCTCTCACCTGAATTTCTTGTCTAGAAAAAGTATCCGAAAAAAACAATCGTTATGGATCTTACAAAAATGATTCCACAACTATTGATCAATGAGCTTAAAGATAAGAATCAGCTGATTCTGGCTATGAGCGCCGGATCACTTGACGGCTGGATTCGAAAAGATTAAAATAAAACTGCATTCCGCAAAAGCGGGTTTATTTTTTAATAAAATAAAAGCGGTGAAAACCGCTTAAATATCAAACTGATGCTAAAAAATCAAGATTTTTCAGAATATTCTCAACCCTTTCCTAACATCACCCTAAACTATTGACGGGCTGGAAAGCTTATTGGCAACTATTTTCTGCAGATTTCTCCAAGGTTAAAAGCAAGATTATTAAACAAACAAAGTGAGTAAATATTTAAATATAAATCTGAAGAATAATCAAAAAGTGAAATTAATTCATGCCATGCCTCCTTATCATCCCGAAACATCATCGTGTTGAATTCACTTCTGGAAGATATTTGAACAATTTCAATAGATAAATCAAGAACTCTTTTTGCACCAAAAATTTAAACGCGTTACTTCATTGATAATTAGAGATTCATTTTTATAAAATTAATTTTTAAAGCTTTCTACGCCCATACTATGCATATAAAGATCGGGATCGAGATTAAGCTCATTCATGATTTCTGAAAGTTTTTAAATGCACCAGCCATTCATCAAAGTATGTCTCTCGGACGCAAAAATAATTTTGTCTAAATAATTTATTGTAAAATCTTCGTTTTCTAATTATTATTTCTCCTCTCACTTTATATAATATCATAAAATATACTAAAAGCAGTATAAACTAAGTTAACTTTCTGCCTCTACTCCGAGTTTTGCTCAGCAATAAAAAGGCAGCGCTGGCGCGCAATATTTTTCAAAAAGTCTGGTATGAGTGCGCACAGAAGACTTGAACTCCACGAGCCGAAGCTCACTAGCCCCTCAAGCTAGCGCGTCTGCCAATTCCGCCACGCGCAAAACCAGTCTTGATTATATCAAAATTAAGGAGTCTTGTAAAGAGTTTCCTTTTTAGCAGACCAATAGATTATATCCGAATATCTATCAGTATCTGTTACAAATTTATTTTCAGCTGAATAAGGCTGAACTGACTTTCTAAATACATAACTAACTTTTTGTTTGACCGAGGCCAATTTTGCAGCAGAACTGTTAATCCAGCGTCGCGTAAACTTTGTTAGCTGTGTCTTCTTATCATCAAAAGTTCGTGCAGTACGAGCATTTAACAATAAATCATCCGAGATAGCGTCACTATAGTTTGAAAAATTTAAGCCCTTTTGACTAGCTTGCGAAGAATGCCAAAAAGGATAAATATCGGAATCTGCACCCATGTCAATCTCATAAATTAAAATTCCATAGTTTCTTGGTTGAAGAATCGTTTGAACAAAAGTGCCAAAGCTTATCGTCTTTATCAATAATCGTACTATTCACATCAAAACCAAGCTTTTCAACTGAGACGACGATTTCTTCTGCAGATTTTTATAATTATAAACACTCGTCGTCGCAATATTAATAGTTGCCTTTTGACCATCTTTTTCACGAATACCTTTTTGAATTTTTTTCATCCAGCCAGTTTTCATCCAACATTTTTCTCAGCTTGTGAAAAATTATATTCAGTGGAACAGAGCCAATTAGTATTTATAAATTTATTTAATGTCGGGTAATCCAAATTATTGATATATTCCATCACTACTATGAATTTTATTCATATCTAGACTCAGTTTGGATTGCTTTTCGAACCTTTGCGTCCTTTAAAAATTGGATCTGAGGTTGTTTAAAAAGGCATAGATTCCACGATTAACACTAGTTTCATATGACTTCAGCTCACTTGTTCAGAGCTGCTGAAAATCGTTAATTTTAACATTAGGCGAGCTACATTTCACCAGAAACTAGCGCTTCTTTAGTTTGGATTCATCTTGGAAAGCAACAATATCAAAATTATCAATATATGGTTCACCCCTATAGTAATTCTTATTTTTCACTAGTGAGACTGTAGTTTTATTACTATTAGTTTGCATCCTTTAAAATTAAAGTGGCCTGAAGTTACTGGATTATTAGAGAACGAACTCTCATGGATTTTATCTGTAGAAATATCTTTTAAAACATGTTCATGGAAGAATTGAAAAATTGAAAACCATATAAAACTAGATGATGAGTTTGAAGGAACTTCAAATTTAACCTCATAATCACCCTGATTTTGGAAAGCCTCTACATTTTTCCCAAACTTTACGCAGATGGGTTTAAAATTTTTGGGTCTTTTAATTTTTATAGTCAAAAATAACATCGTCTGCAGTAATTTTTGTCCATCAGACCAGTAGCATTTTTACGCATTTTTATAGTGATGCGATAATTATCACTAGTTTCAACACTTTCCGCCAAATCTCCTTTTCAGCGAGCCGTCGCTATCTATACTGTATAATCTAGAAAAAGCAAGCCGCTCGAAAGATTTTTCTGCATCAGTTGTAGCAAAAATTGGATTTAAAGTTTTAATTTCACTCAAAAACCCTTCCGAATACGTCCCACCCTAGAAAAACCTCTTCAGAGAAAAATTACGATCACTCAACCATCTAAATAAACCGATTGACGAAATCAATAGAGCCATCACACAAATCCAAACAACAATTAGTTTTCGAACATTTGAGAGGTTTTTCGAGCGTCCAAAGAATAGCTTCTTGGTATGCAAATAACAGCTTTCTCAGCAATGTCAGCCTCTCTAAAAAGACAGTTTTGCTATCTATAGCCTGAATTGAACGAACTTTCGAAACTTTTGCCTCTATTTTTGAGATATATTAGAAACTCGCTTAACTTTTTGGGTTTTAAAAATCCATAAAAACCCCTATTTAGGCAAAAAAGTAAAAATTGTAAGAAATTGATGCTACAAATATAAATGCAAAAATATCGTAGCCCTAAAAATACTTTTTCTCCACCCCACGTCGCTCTGTATACAATTCGCCGGAAGCGCCAAAGCCAGCACTAAGAGTTGCACCACGCTGTTGAAGTAAAATCAAAAGCATCGTTAAAACACCCGAAATACTGTCGCAAAGTGTAAAATAACATTAATATTCATTACAAAGTCTCCTTTTCTTTATCAATACCAAAAATTGGCTAAAACTATAATTCAACAAACTCATTGCCGCACCAACTATGATAGAATTCCAAAATCCCATGAAATATTTGGCGCCAAAACCATTGAAATCCACACAATCAGCCATTTACAATTACATGTAAAGAAACCAAAGGTTACAATAATCATTGGTAATGATAAGATTGTAAGAATAGTTTTTGAGCGAGCTATTAACAATTGAAAAGAATTAGACCGGCTAAAAGAGAGTTCCACTGCACTATGGTTACTAACATTTCCAAAAAGCTGAAACTAAGATCCATAGCACTACTTCAAAAACCACCGATTTATAAATGTTATTAATTGATCTTTCACCCTACTATTTTAATATATTTTAACAATACACCTTTTAGTGATTTTTAAAATTGGTGGGTCTGATGGGGTTCGAACCCATGACACCCCTGCTTAAAAAGGCAGGTGCTCTAACCAGCTGAGCTACAGACCCGTACATTAACTGTATTTAAGAGTATATTATTTATCAATAAAAGTCAAGACTTTTTCTCGTTTTTCTTAGAATTTAGCTGGCGCAATGCTCAAAATCGAAAACACAACGCCAGCTAAGATTACCCAGTTCATCCAATAGCCTAAAAAGTGGCTATATTTTTGGACATAGCGTCTAGAACAAAAACTTTTTCGAAATATGAGCAACAATAAAATGCAAAAATGCAGAAAATGCAGAAGAAACAATCCTAATAATCAAATTTTTCTTGTTTTGATTTTTGTCATCTAGATCAATAAAGCTGGCGCTAAGATCAAAACAATCCCTACAATTCCACTTAATGTTAATTCTGGAATTGTCAAGTTTGAGGTCGTTAAAAAGTTTGTAATTTCTTTATTCCAGTATTTATTGAGCACACTCAGATAAAGTACTAGGTTGAAATATCCCATTTTTCGTTGCAGAGTGTTAAAAAATAATCAAAATCGTAATAAAATATTGTTGTTATCATAATTAATATTATGCTCTATTTTTCAATTTTTCAAAACAGTGATAGATTTTTAAACTCTTTAAGAAGCTCTTTTTGTTTTTCGAAAGTCGCGTTGGAGTTTCGACAATAATCGTTACAATATGTGCTCCACGTTTATCATTCCGAAGATAAGGGAACTCCATGTCCAGAAAAGCTTAAAGTCAGTATGGCTTTGCGTTCCAGCTGGAACTTTCATAGTTACTGGACCATCAATAGTTTCAACTTCGATTTCAGCACCTAAAGCAGCATCAACCATTGAAATCTTTTCTTCACTTAAAATTAAGCTACCCTCTCGAGTAAATTTTTTATCTGCTTTAACCCTAATATTTACATATAAATCACCGTTTTTGTCTGCACCTTTAACCAGCCTCTCCATGACCAGAAAAGACGGATTGTTGCGTCCATCATCAATTCCTGCCGAAATTTTAAAGCTTAATAGTTTGTTTCTTACGAGAAATTCCACTTCCGCCACAAACTGAACAATTTTGCTCTGGGACTTCACCACTACCATTACATGTCGGGCAAGTTACCGTTTGCTGAATTGGCCCAAAAAGCGTTTGAGTTGCTCTAGTTTGTTGGCCACTTCCATTACAATCTGGACATTTTTTCATTCCATGGCCAGGCTCTGCACCAGAACCTTTACAGTGTTCACATTCACTATCTAGATTTAACGCAATTTCAGTTTCGGTACCAAAAATAGCTTCCTTAAAATTGAGCGTTAATTCTACTTCAACATCTCGGCCTTTTTAGCTTTTGAGAACCTCGATTTTGCGAAAAACCACCACCAAAAATTCCATCAAAAATATCGCCAAATCCACCGCCAAAATCAAAATTAACATTTTGTCCAGAAAATCCTTCGAAAGGATTTCCACCAGAAAAACCGCCAGAATTTTCACCAACTCCGGCATGCCCAAATTGGTCATAGCGTTGACGTTTTTCTTTATCTTTCAAAACTTCGTAAGCCTCATTCACTTCTTTAAAGGCTTTTTCGTCACCGCCCTTATCTGGGTGAAGTTCGATAGCTTTTTCGAAAAGCTTTTTAATTTCATCAGCACTGGCGTCTTTTTAACACCTAAAATCATCATAATAATCAGCTTTGCTCATATATCTATATTATATCAAATTAGCACTTAAAGCGCAAGAGTGCTAATTTTTCTTCAAGCTTTGAAAGTTTAAACTCTAAACCAGAAATTTCAACGCTCAATTTATAGCTCTGCTCACTCAAACGTTCAATTTCATAATCCGCCCTGTCTAAAAATTCCCATAAGAATGAACATCACCCATCTCTTCCGGATTAGCCTCTCGAGTAAGTTTTAAAAGCTTCTGAATCTGTGCCTGAATTTTCTCATCTTGCTGTTCAAGTTCGAAAATTTTATTTTTAATTTGCTCAATTTCTTTTTGTCTTTCCGAGCTTGGATCAATTTTCCAGCTCTTCCCAGCTATTTTGTGAATTAGTTTGATAATTTTTATTTTTATTAAAATCTTCCATAAAAATATCTTATCAGATTTCAAAAGCTAAATCGCAACAAACTAAAAAGACGCCCGATTATTCGAACGTCTTTTAAAGGAAAGAATCTTAACTATTTTTATCGATTACTTCACCTTCAACAGGTTCATTGTCTTTCTTATCTGATTCTTTTACATCTGAAGCTTCTGAGCTTTGTGCTTGATACAATTTAGCACCAATTGGCATAATTGCGTCTTGAAGATCTTTTCGAAGCTTTTTCGAGCTCATCTTTATCTTCAGAATTTTTGGTGTTTTTAGCTTCTTCAACCGCTTTTCGAAATTGCTTCTTCATCTTCTTTCGAAATTTTATCTTTAAATTCGCTTGGCATTTTTTTCAGCTTGATAAATAGCATTTTTCAAGTTGGTTTTTGCATCAATTATTTCACGCTTTTTCTTGTCTTCGTCTGCGTGAAGTTCTGCTTCTTTTTGAGCTTTTTCAATATCTTCTTTACTCATATTTCCTGAGTTTTGAATGTAATATTATTCTCTTTACCAGTTCCTTTATCTTTAGCAGTAACTGTTAGGATTCCGTTCGCATCGATATTGAAAGTAACTTCAATTTGTGGAACTCCGCGTGGAGCTGGAGCAATTCCTGAAAGCACAAACATTCCGAGTGATTTATTGTCGGCAGCCATTTCACGCTCACCTTGAAGTACGTGAATTTCAACTTGTGGCTGGTTGTCGGCGTAAGTTGAGAAAAACTTGCGATTTCGAAGTCGGCACAGTTGTGTTTCGATCAATCATTGGAGTTCGAACGCCACCAGCAGTTTCGATTCCAAGAGTTAAAGGTGTAACGTCAAGAAGGAGCACATCTTTAACATCTCCAGCCAAAAACACCACCTTGAATTGCAGCACCAACAGCCACAGCTTCATCAGGGTTTACACCTTTGAGTTGGTTTTTGCCAAAGATTTTTCAACTTTTTCAACTACAGCTGGCATTCGAGTCATACCACCAACCATCACAACTTCAGCAATATCACTAGCTTTTAGATCTGCATCTTTTAGAGCTTTTTCGACAGGATCAGCTAGTCGCTCAATCAGATCAGCAACTAATTCTTCAAGTTTTTGCCTCGAGTTAGGGTATATTCAAAGTGTTTTGGACCATCTTCATCAGCCGTCAAGAATGGCAAGTTCACTTGCAAGATGTTGTTGAAGAAAGCTCTTTCTTAGCTTTTTCAGCTTCGTCCTTCAAGCGTTGCATTGCAGCTGAATCATTTTTAAGATCGATTCCTTCTTCTTTTTAAATTCATCCAAGAAATGGTTCACAATTCGGTTATCGAAGTCTTCACCACCAAGGTGTGTATCACCGTTTGTTGAAAGAACTTCAAACACGCCATCAGCAATATCAAGCACTGAAACATCGAATGTTCCACCACCAAGGTCGAAAACAGCAATTTTTCGTCTTTTTTACCGTCCAGCCATAAGGCAAGTGCGGCTGCAGTTGGTTCGTTAATGATCTGTTTTTACCTCAAGACCTGCAATTTTACCAGCATCTTTTGTTGCTTGGCGTTGGCTATCATCAAAAGTAAGCTGGAACAGTAATCACAGCTTCGGTAACTTTTTCGCCCAAGAAAGCTTCGGCATCAGCTTTAATTTTCGAAAAGAATCATCGCTGAAACTTCTTCTGGTGTATATTCTTTGTCACCCATTTTCACGGCAACACCATTACCTTTTTAACAATCTCGTAAGGCATAATTCCAAGATCTTTTGAACTTCCTCGTCAGAATATTTTCGTCCAATCAAACGTTTTACGCCATAGATTGTATTTTTGGATTTGTCACACGTTGACGTTGAGCAACTTGACCAACCAAACGATCACCTTTTTTATTAATCGCTACAACTGATGGAGTAGTTCGATTTCCTTCTGCATTCGTAATCACTTCCGGTTTTCCAGCAACCATATAGGCAAAAGCGCTGTTAGTTGTACCAAGGTCAATTCCAATAATTTTTCCCATTCTACCCTTCTTTCTTTATTAAATTTATCCGTTCGACAACTCTCCTAGTCAATTTCGAATTTCTTAGCCTATTCGTATTTTTCAGAAAGCTCATCGAAAGTTGTTAACTATTCTGTAAAGCGCGCCTCGCAATTCGTTTCACGCTTATATTTTGATTATACGCTTTTAGCACTCACAAGTCAAGAGTGCTAATGTTGTATTATTTACAATAAACATTAAATGGTACAAAAAAATTGACATATTAAAAATAATATAGTATAATATATATATATCTCAGGTTAGCGGTTGAGTACTTAAAGACTTAGAAATCGAAGTATATATATACTTCACGTAGTTTTCTCTTTTGTAAATTAGATTCAATTTTAGAAACAATATTAAGGAGGAAAGGCCATGGAGAATAAATTCCCTTGCCCAAAATGCGGATCTTACGATATAGAAATTTCGTATGCTACCATTTCAGGATTAGATCTGTTTACGGCATCTTACTCTACTAAGTACGATTATACTTGCCATAAGTGCGGGAGCTTCTGGATATTGTTGGATCTAACCTCTTAAATCCCATCATAGAGTGATGGGATTTTTCCTTTTTAGATATAATGTATTACTAATAAAATTTCAAATATCCCCAATTCTCATCTCTGGCGCGTCTACCGAGTTTTCTCGCGCAAAGCGTAAAGCATCGTCTTGGCGTTTTCGATATTCTTTTGCAAGGCTCTCAAAAACTTCATCACCTTTATTAACCGATTTTAAGGCTCTCACTGCAATATCGTATCGCGACACTTTGTTTCTTGCCAGCATATCAAATGGCGTAGTCGTTGAGCCTTTTCTCTTCATATCCATTAATTTGAATACGCGCTGGATTTTGATAATCAAAACAATATCGATTTGAGAGTTTTAGCGTATCCGTGAAAAGCAAATATAACTGGCTTATCTTTAGTAAAAATCTTCACAAAGTCGCTTTTTGAAAGTGTATTTTCGAAAGTTCCAATTCCTCTTCCGCAAAGAGCTTGAATATAAAACCAAGCGAATCTTAACTTGCGCAACATCATGAAGCAAAACTTGAAGCTGCTGCAGCTGTTTCTTTAAAAACATAGTCGCCACTTGCCGCCAAAATTAAATCCGGTTCATCATCTTCTGAAATTAAATCCCAATCTGTAATTTCCTGATTTTTCCAACTATCAAAACTAAATATTCCACCATTTTCAAGCTGTTTTCGTGCGCTTTCAGAGAAAAAAATATCTTGGTTCTGGCGTTTTTCCCGCAACCAAAAACATTGATATTGTTTCGAGATTTTTAGCATTTTCGAAATCGACACAACTGCAGAGTTGTCATCCGCCGGCAAAAATCTGCCCAATTCCATTTTCGCGACGCAAGACCTCATCAATAAAGCTTGGGATTTTGATGCGAAAAACCATTGTGATCTTGACGCCAACCAGTTGAAGTTAGAAATATAATTCAAAGCTTGCTAAATCACCCCGCCATTTTCACCTCTTTCAGATTGAGCCAAAAACTTCGCATATTGGTCCATCATTGAAGAAATAATTGGCGCAAAAAGCTTCATAAGTTAAAACTCCATGCCGACCAGTTAAGATATACCCTTGTAAAAGCCCCTGCAAGCAGTTTTCACTCAAAATCTCCGTTACCCGACCGTTTTTGCCAAATCCTTTTCCCAAGGTTTAATTTCTCGTTGCCAAGAACGTGAAGTTGCTTCAAAAATCGCATCCAGCTTATTTGAATAGGTTTCATCAGGGCTAAAAAACCCGAAAATTATCAGGGTTTTTTTCGAAAACCTTTCCCAACAAACCACCAACAGCATTCATTGCAAGTGATTTTTCGCCTAGTCCTTCAGTAATTTCCGGCAATTTTAGCTCTTTTAAAAATTCAAATTCGCATCAATAAAACGATTTCGGCCAATTCTGCTTGAACTTTCTGGCAAAAAGTCATTAAGCCAGGTCTAAATTCACCTCGTTTCATAAATCAAAAGCTCATCAAACTTTATATGATTTCATCCAATCTTCAAGTTTTTAAGCTCTTTTTTATCTGTTTCTTTCGCCTTTCAAAAAGAGGCACTTGATGGGCAAGTGAGTTTCCTTCGATTTTTGACCGTTATTTCTCCTTTAAACCCGAGCTACCTTTTCTTTGCTTCGCATAATAATCATTGGTAAACGGATAAATTTATTGTTTCCCTTAAATTTTTATTCATGAAATATCTCGAAACGCATTCGAAAACGCATTCAAAGCTCCAAATCAAAATCTTCTGCGGAATATTCATCAACAATTTTAGGGCTCCCAACCAGCTCCATGATCTGAATTAACTCAAAATCACTCATTGAACCAAATATCGTTGGGCCAGAAATTTTATAACCATTTAAATGCAAAATTGGTAAAACAACCCCGTTTTCAACCGGATCAACTCAATTTATTCAAATGCCAAGAGGCTGCAATCGTTCCAGTTTCAGCCTCACCGTCACCAATTAAAGTTGTAATTACTAGGTTTTGGATTATCTAAAACAGCCCCAAAAGCGGTAGATAACGAATAACCGAGCTCACCACCTTCAAGAATTACACCAGGTGTAAATGGGCTGGCATGCGACGGAAATCCGCCCGGCCAAGAAAAGTTTTTCGAAATATATTTAATTCCACTAAGATTTCGAGCAGCATTAATATCAAATTTCGAAAGAGTTTCTTCAAGAAAAAGATTCGCTTGAAGTGCTGGAAAAAGCATGGCCAGGACCAAGCATAAACGCTGTTTTTAGATCGCTTTTAGCAAAATCCAGCTGCTTTTGCATATTTAAAAGATGTGCATAAACATGATTAACACCCGGACAACTTCCCCAATGACCAAGAAGCCGAGGTTTAATATCTTCAAAAAGTTAAGGGGCGTTCCAACAGAAAAATTGTCTTGCAAAAATTTTGCGAAACTGTTAAATAATTTGCGCACTGAATAAATCTTTTTAATATTTTTCAAGATTTTGCCCACTATTCATGTGTTATATTTTATCATATTTATGCTTAATTTTAAAGTTTTAAAATTAAAAACCGCCCATATTAGACGGTTCGGTTATAAGAGGATAGGCTTCCTCGAGACAAAAAGAAAGGTACGGACTCTAGCTTTTTAAAAATCATTTTAGTAGGTAGGGAGGCTAATCCACGAGTCCCAACCTTCTAGAATAAGGCGAAACGGATCAACGCTTATAATAATATCACATTCCTTATATTTTTGTCAACGATAATTTTATTGTCTTCCAACTTTAACCATTGCGGCCCGCAAAACCTCACCTTTTAAAGTGTATCCTGCGCGCAATTCTGCTAGAATAATTTCTTCTTCACCCTCAGAGTCTTCATCAAATTGAATTGCTTCGTGAAGTTCAGGATTAAAAACAGTTCCTTCAGCGGAATTAATTTTTCTACACCAATTTTTAGAAAGGTTTTTTATCAAGATTTTTACTCATCTTAACAACATTTTGCGCCCAAGCATTTTGTGCTAATTCTTCTGGTAAGTGCGAAATTGCTCTTTCAATATCGTCAACCATTGGAATTAACGCCAAAATAGCTTTCTTTTCACCTAAATTTTATGCATTCGAAACTCGACTTTCCACATTTTCTACGATAATTCTCAAAATCTGCTCATGTACGCTGTAAATCGTTTTTAGCTCCAAATTTTTCTGCGTGAAGTTTTTCCGCTTTTAGAATCTTTTTATCCACCTTTTCTCATCTTTCGAAACTTCTTGATTTGTATTTAAATTATTATCTTTCATACTTTTCCTCCTTAAATTTTACTTGCATGTTTTGCAACTTTCTCTAAAAATATTTCTCGAACTTCCAGTGTGTTTGGTTCCCGATTCATATCTCCCAAGTTCATTACTTTTCTAGTTTTATACCGCAATGATTCAATACTGCATTTTTAAAACTGCAATTCCATAGCTATCTGGTACGCTAATGATTCCGCTAAAAATTTTATACCACCAACTTGGCCCTTGAGATGTTGTGATAATATCAGCAGTTTTACCCTTTAAAAAGCTTTTTAAATTTGCTGACCAGTGATAAAGTTTAATATAAAAAATACCTTTTATGATTAGATGAATATGCGACTCCAGGCGTAAAAACACGATCGATCCAACCCTTCATCAAACTTGGCAGTGAGCTCCACCAGATCGGATAAAATGAAGATTAGGGTGATCCGCCCATTGAATTAATTCTTGCGAACGTGTGATTTCAGCGTCCTCTTCCATTCGCTGCTCGATAGCCAAAAACGCAAAACTGGGTCAAATTTTCATATCCGCAAGATTTAGAGTTTCAATTTCATGCTTTTTATTATCAAGATTATCTATAACTTTTATTAAAAATAGCTGTGCTAAAACTCTTTTTATCTGGATGACCGTTTATCACTAGAATATTCATTATCTCTCCTTAAACTATAATATCTCTTCTAAAAATTCACCGGTTTTTGAACTAATCGCACTACTTTTTCCGTAATTCTGACGAGGTTGGCCCTAAGCACTCCAATGTAAGAATTTTTCCGAAAATGGACTTTCAATTTCGAAAATAATCAAACTTGCACTGAACTTTTACCGATTGGATTTTCGCCACCAATATAAACATTCAACGGTTCATTTAGCGTAACTTCACGCAGCCAAGGTTCTAAAGGTTATCTAATAGCTGCGCAACAGATTGAACCGCCTCACCGCTTTCGAATTCTGGCTGTGAAAAAGATTATAAATTCCGTTCATATAAAGTTGGTCACTAATCGTTGCAAGACCAAGATTACCAGTAATCTCGACTAAAGAATCCACCGCAGAACGAATCGCATGATCGGCACGATCATTTTGTGATGCTAACCCGCGAAGAAATTGCACGAAAAACCTCTTAGATTTTATCTTTTGAATTGCTTGCATTGAGTAAAATTTGCTCATCTCCACCTTGGTTTTCTTCTGTTAATCGATTGACATAGAATCGATAACCTTTATCTGTTGGAATTCTGCCGGCGGAAGTGTGTGGCTGAGTAATTAAAACCTGAGCTCTTCCAATTTGGCCATTTCTGAACGGATTGTTGCACTAGAAACTTCAAAAAGTTTAGCCAAAAGTAACTGAGCCAACCCGGACTAGCAACCTCGACATATTGCTCAATAATTGCAACTAAAATTTTGCGTTTGTCGCGGCGTAATATTCATATTTTTAGTTTAGCACAAATTAGCACTTAGGTCAATAGAGTGCTAATTCCGTATTTTCAGAACATTATACTTGACTTTTTCACTTCTGCATGTTATAATTATATTGTTTTGATTTTATGTCAAAAAGTGAAGGAGGGCTAGAGATATGCCACGAATCACATCAATTTCATTGGATGCCTCAAAAAGGATTGCACACGCAATCAATGAAAAGTTCCGCGAACAAACGCTAGATGCCAACAAGGATGAGTTGAGTGGATTTCGTAGGTTCTGCCACGAATTCTATAATCTTAACCCAGGTTTGGACTTTAAGTTTAGGCTCGTTGATGATAATGGAAATAAGCTGTATGCCATATGGCTCACAAGTGAAGCTTGGCAATATATGAAGATTCCCTGAAGGCTATTTCTTCGATATGCCGTGTGGATTTTCCGATGGTGTATTTAAAACTGCAGTTTTTGTCGACCGTCGCAGAAAAAAACTTATTTCTAAGTCCTGTGACCAATCCGTAAATACGGGATTTTTCTTTTCATAAAAATTTTACACCCATATAAAATAATCTCAAAAAGTATTTTGCTTTGACTTTTTATCGATTTATGCTATAATTACAAAGTCTTAGTAATTGCTAAGAAGTAAATTTTAAAGAAGAGTTATCTGGAATATCATCTATTCATTTTTCTAGATTTTCATTTCCGCAGATGGGTTTTCAATATCTGAAAAGCTCGCCGCAGGAATGAAAACCATCAAAAATAAATTTGAAAGGCTTTCACTAAGAGTGGAAAGAAAGAGTGAGAAAAATGGCTAACCTCAGAAAAAGAAAAATGATGCAATTAAACCCTAAAACAAAAAATGGTTTTTCGGGACAAGCGCTAAACATGAAGGTTATTTAGTATTATTCAGTGCTTTAGATTTTCGTAATTTAATCCCTACCAAAAGGGTGGAAGATTGATGCCGAAAATGGTTTAACAGATAAATATTTTACTAATGGCTCATGCGGTTCATATCCAGTATTTATAAAAATATATTGGTCGCAGGGACCAAAGATAATATTGACGAAAAACGGATAAGGCTGTTATTTACAGACCATAATAACTCTTCTAAACCCGCAAAAATGCGGGTTTTTTCTTTTAGAGTTATTTTTGCAGTTCTAAAAATTTACTCTTAATATCTTCCAAAAGCTTTCTTGCTCGCATACGCACCTCGATGTCTTTATAATTAAATTCAACATCTTGGTGCATAATTTGATCAATAATTCGCGCCGTATTTCGAAAAATCATCATTTCAAAAATAAAGTGAAAATATGGCACTTCGAGCGCCTGTTCTAATGAAGAAATCGCTTCCGGCAAACGTTTTTCGAAATCTTTTTCGAATTCTTCTGCGCTTGAATATCGGTTCGCAAAACGTGATCGCCAAGTTTCAAAATCTGGTGGCAAAATGAAAACTGCAACTACATGCTCGCTCATTTTTTTATACTCTGCAATTCCTTGAATATCAATATCCGTTACAGAAATCTGCCCGTTTTGGTTTGCTTTTTCAATTTCTGCAACACTTGTGCCATAAATCTTTCCATGAACAAATTTCGCCTCGATAAACTCACGTTTCTTAAGCATTTCTTCGGCTTTTCTCTTTCGAAATAAAAGTTATAATCAACGCCATCTTGTTCAAGATTACCATTATTTTCACGAGGAGCACGCGTTGTGTGGCTCACGATATCGCGATATTCTGGGTTTTTCAAAAGATATTTTTTAGTTGTGTCCTTTCCCTGCGCCAGAAATTCCTGCGAGTAATAAAACTCGAGAATTTTCAACTAGCGAAATTGCTTCAGGTGGCGTTTGGTAATTTTCAACTAAGAATTGGAGATTTTTCATCTTTCGATTTTACATTTTTCGAGCTTTTTGTCAATTTTAGTCAAAAAGTTCAGCGCGAAGATCGCTCTCTTTAATTTTCAAAAATATCCTTTCGCGAAATCTTCAAGCTCTCGAAATATTTTTCTGAAAAACCATGTAGTATGCAGCCATTATTTTTCACTCCACAGCCAATCTTCATCAATATTTCCGCTCAGAGCGTCGTGAATTTTGAGCAAATTTTTCTTCGAAAGATTTTCGAGCGAATACTTTTCGTCATATTTCCAGCCCAAAAATCTGCAACATAAGCATTTTTGAAGCAAATTTCGCAAAACTTACTCTCAAAAATTTATCGAATCCGCCACAAAATTATACGCAAAACCTTCGCAAATTCCTTCCATCAAACCAGATTGCGACAAAAATTTTATCAACGCCGACATTCACGCGAACATAATCGAAATCGATATACCACCAAAAAGCCACTTTTCGCCAGATTCTCGCCAGTTCACAAAAATAATATCATAATCAAATTTCGAAATATCAAATTCTCGCAAAATCTTTTTCGCGCCACACGATACGCTTTTTCGAATCTGCTTGATGAATTTCTTTTCAAATTTCAAGAATTATTCTTCGCATAAAATTTCCTTTTCGGGCAAATTTTTCGAAATCTTCATTCGGGATTCTTAGAGCTTCACTTGACAAAAATGTTGTATTTTCGCAATATTTTTGAGATTAAAATTCACCAACTCGATAAACAAAATTTGTCGGCAAATCAGGGATCTTCTCCGAAATGATTGTAATACCAGTTGTAGTGATTATAACTTTCCCCATTTCGAAAAAATCTCCAAAAATTCGCTTCAAGCCCCATTTCAGCTTTTCTTCATCTGGTTTTTCGTAATAATCGGTCAAAAATTTCAGCGAATAATTCAGCTCGCGAGAAGCTTGTTTTTCGAAATTTAGCGCCAGTCCTTCGAGAATTACATCATTCCAGATATTGTTTTCTGGCGGAAAAATCTGCGCCCTGAAATTGATGATTTAGCTCGTGAAAAAGCGTATTGAAAAGTTCTTTTTCGAAAAATTCTCGCTCAAAACTTCAATAATTAAAGCGTCAAATCCTGAAAAGGCCATCCCAGAAATTTTCTCATTTTTAAAGGCTCGGAAATATCCTTATCTTCCATTTTCGAAATGTCAGCAAAAATAAATATCGATTTCACAACCAGAAAAAGTCATAATATTTCGAAAAATATTTTTCCGCCTCGAAAAATCCGCTCTTATTCTTTCGCGAAAATCATTTGAAAATTTCTTGCTAAAAAATAAGTTAAACATAATTTCTCCTATTAAAAATGGGGCGTTCGCCCCGAGCATAGAAAGAATTTCAGCTTTTCAAATATCCCTGTTTCCATAGCTATTTATTTTCCACGGCTTCCATTGCGTGGTCCAGTTCCACCAGAGGTATCTTTAGGTCCTGATCCTCCTGCTGTATTATGAGACATAACAAGCTACCAACTTTCCATAAAAATTCAAACGAACTCTGATAAAAATGTAATTTTCTAATTTTATTTTACAACAATATTAGAAAATTACACCCAAGCACCTATCAGTATTGCCTGAGCATCTACTATTATAGTAAAGAATAATAATAATAATGTCAAAGTATTTTTCAGAAAAATAAAAAAAGCTCTCGAAATTTTCGAAAGCTTTTTAATATTTAATCTATTTTAGCGTTTTGTATGAACATTCACCACATCATCGACATCATCAAGCGCATCCATTAGTTTTTCAACTTTCGCGCGAGTTTCGTCATCGGTGATTTCAACTTCCATATTTCGGTACATATTGAGCTCGGCTTCTTTTCACAGTTAGACCTTTTTCAATTAGTTCTTTTCGAACCTTTCATCAAATCTTTCTGATCGGTATAAACTACAATTTCACCATCTTTCTTCAACTGCATCTTCTGCGCCAGCATCAAGAATTTCAAGTAGAGCATCTTCACCCGTTGCTTCAACTAAAATAACACCTTTTGCGAGAGAATTGAAACATCACGCTCTCCGCATCAGCGATTCGACCACCGTTTTTCACCAAAGCTGTTTTTAACTTCAGGTAAAGTTCGATTGCGGTTGTCTGTTGCAGTTTCAATAATCTAAACCCATGCCGTTTGGGCCCATAGCCTTCGTAGGTAATTTCCTCGAGCACTGCCGCAGTTTTTATCGGCAGCTCGCGCAATCGCACGCTCAATATTTGCGTTAGGCATATTTACTGCACGTGCTTTTTCAATTGCGAGTGCTAAGCTTGGGTTCATATCCGGATCAGCACCACCACGCGCTGCAATTGCTATTTGATTTCCGATTCGTGTAAAAATCGCGCCTCGTTTTTGCGTCATTCACACCTTTTCTGTCGTTTAATTTTTGACCATTTATTATGACCAGCCATAGTTCTCCTTAATTTTTATCTATAAATCTTTCACCTATTTTAACACTTTTTTGCTCAAAAATTTCAAAATTTCAGAAAACGCGAATAATATGAGCATATTTTTTATCTAATTTCTATGAGCTGCTACACGAATAATCTCACTCCAGCTCAAAAATGGCTGTGGAATTTCAGCTAACTCATGAGCAGTCATTTCATTTCGAATTGCTAGAGAAATTTGCGAAATCAATATTCATCGCATCCGGGCGACAACACTTCCACCGATGATTTTCCCCTTTTCTATCACAAATAAGTTCACAAATCCATTGCTAAAAGTTTTCAACATTACTTTTTGCGATTAGATTTCAATGAGCAATAGCAGTTTTATACTTTAAGTCTCGCTTCAAACAATCATCTTCACTTAAACCGACTACTTGCGATTTCTGGCCAGGTTGAAATCGTTCGAGGCGCAAGTGGAAATTTAACCGCCAATTTTTAGATCGAGGATGTAAAATATTATGCGCAACTGTTCGACTTTGAAAGCAGAAATCTCAGATGTTTGAGCATTTGCGGATTAACAACTCCTCCAACCGCAAAAATATGTTTCATTGAAGTTTGCGCAAAATTCGTTTACTACAATTCCCGTCCTTAGAATATTCAACATGAGCATTTTCAAGTCCCAATGTCTGTATTCGGAGTCCCTCTCGCCAACAACCAAAATCTCATCAACACGAACAAATTTTTCCGCTCCACCACGTTGAAAAATCACCCGTTTCATTAACCCATCTTTTTGAACCGCTAAAACACGTGTTTGTGGCAAAACATAAACATGGTGTTCCTCTACTAAAATATTTTCTAAGGTAATTCCTACCTCCTCATCTTCTTTAGGTAAAATTCTAGCTGAAACTTCGCTAATATAAACCTTCGTGCCGAAAAATAGCCAAAAAATTGCGCAATCTCAACAGCCTCCGACCCTCCGCCAATAATGAATATACTCCTTGGTGGACGTGAAATTTCGAAAATTGTTTTAGGAGTATAATACCTTACATTCTCAATATTTTTAACATCTGGGATTGAAACTTTCGAACCAGTCGCAATCAAGAAATTCTTTGCAGAATAATGCTTTTGGTTAATTGAAATTTCATTTGGTGTTAAAAATCTTGCCTCACCACGAAAAGTTGTAATTCCTAGGCTTTCAAAGAAATTTTGGTTATCATGAGCACCAGTTCGTTCAACTGCGAGTTTTCTCCAATTAGAAATCATCGGAAAATTGTAGGTCAAATTTGCCGAGCGAAGACCCATTTTTTCTATTCGCTTAGCTTCGAAAAAAGTTTTCTCTACTTTCGAAATTGCCGCCAAAGGAATATCGCTATAATTTGGTGATTCACCACCAAAAAGGTCATTCTCAACAACCGCAACATTTAAACCAGCCTTTGACGCAATATTAGCGGCAGCAGAACCGCCAGCACCACTCCCAAGCACAATCAAATCAAAATCAAATTTTCTTTTTACCATTTTCATACTCCTAAATTATGCTTTTGAAAATTTTTATATACATATGCAGCCTCTGGATGAATCTTTTGTAATATTCCACTGGCTTGCCTTCGAATATCATCACTAGTTATCTCTGGCTTATTTTTGCCAATCGGCAAACTCAAGAAGAGTTTTTTTAACAAATTCATTGCTTTTGACCTTCTGGAGATTTTACTATCAAAAAGTTTCGCTTAAACTTCTCTGTAGTTTTTTTATAATCAAATTTTTTTCAATTTTTTTCCGTTTGACTTAACTCACAACCCTCACAACGAAACTCCTAAAATCTCTGGAGTAAATATAACAACCCCTACAATAAAAAGCTAAAACTATCATCCCTAGGCCAGATGCAAATTGCAAAAAAATCTTTTATTCTTATTCCGCCAAACCTGAATTTCAGAAATTGGATGACCACCAGATATAATACAAGCAATACTAAAAATTGGTAGATTTGAAATCAAGACATAGATAACTAAAATAGCAAACTGGAATGCAGGCGAAACCCTTGACGCAAATAATGCTGAAACTACTAGAGGAGCAAAATAGAATAATAATTCGCTCAAAACGCTAATTACCCCCAAAGCAAAAGGCTTCAGCTGAATGTTTAGTTTTACTTGCGCGATTATTTAAATACTTAGCAAGTGGCCGAGGAACCCAAAGTTCTGTTCCATTTTCGAATATTCTTCCCTCGTCGATAATAAAAAAATCCAAAGTAGCAACACCTGCAGAAACTAATATCCCCACCAAAAACAGCCCAAACAACCTTCGAAAAATACAAAATTATAAAATATTCCACCAAAATGTGCAAAAAGTAGAAAAATCAAAATTGTTGAACATATCGAGCCTAAAAACTAATGACATTGAAAGTTTAGTTAACTGAAGTTGAGATTTTTTTACGGCTTAATGTATGTCCACTTAAAAAGTGTTAAAAACACTGATACTCAAATGGAAACTAGCGTGCACCATTGCCGCTAAAATCACCACCAATAAAAATCATCCAATTATCCATAACCTTTATCATAAATTATATTATAAGCACGAGCGAAAATCAAGGAAAAATGTTTAAGTTTTTCTAAAAAGAGTCTTGACTTTTTATTTTTTTGTGTTATTATAAATAACGTAATAATAAATAAAACAAAAAGGAAAAAAATACATGGCACAACATGAACGAATGGCCTCATGGGATAGGGCACCGAACAAAAAGAACTTCGAAATTTTATTGATGCAAGAATTTCTCGCTTTGATGAATTTGACGATTTAATGTAAAACTAAAGCTCCTAAAATTGGGAGCTTTTCTATTGAATCTAGATATGCTAAAATAGACTCATTGTGGTAGCGTAGCTCAGTTGGTTAGAGCGTAGGACTCACTAAGCCTAAGGTCGCAGGTTCAATCCCCGCCGCTACTACCAGATATATACTCTTTAGGTTGCTGTAGTTTCATTATCTATCAACCTATAGTTTTTAATTTTTGATCATATTATATATTTAGAGTTACAACCTCTCTAGTTTAGCAGAGGTTGTTTTTAAAAATAATTTCTTGGTTGCGGGAGTAGGATTTGAACCTACGACCTCTTGGTTATGAGCCAAGCGAGCTGACCAGACTGCTCCATCCCGCGATATCTGTATGTTTTATATTTTATCACAGAATTTATCAAGAGTCAATAGTTTTTGACTTATTTTGATGATTTTTGTGCATTTCCACCAAAAATAAAGTTAATCCACTGTGTAAAAGTTTAGACGTGTTTTAGAGTTTCAGCCCTGTCTTTCTTTCTTTGTTCTTCTGGATATTTTAGGAAAGACTCAAAACGTGCTCACCTGGTAGTGCGAGCCCAAGCTTTTCACGTACTGCTAGTTCTTTGATATTCGGAGCTTTTTAAATATTTTTTTGCTCATATTCAAGTGTTTTGATAGTTGATCTCCTCAATCAAAAGCTTGCCTGTTGCTTTTAAGTTCAAGTTTTTCTGAATAGCATAATTCTTTTTCCATTGCAGAGATATTTCCCCAAACCCAAATTACGAAACAACAAATTACACTCCCCATGACAATATTGCTCAAAGTTAAAATATCGTTCGAAAAATAATACTTCGCACGGCGAGTTTTTAGTTTCTTTAAAGTCGTTTAAGTTTAATTTCACTATTTAATTTATATCAAAATTTGTTATAAATTAAATAGTCAGGGGATTAGCTCAGCGGTTAGAGCAGTCGTCTCATACACGATTGGTCGCTGGTTCGAACCCAGCATCCCCTACCAAAATCGCCTAACTGGCGTTTTTATTTTTACTTTAAAATTCAAACAAAAAAACCGCCCTCATCTGAATGATAAGCGGTTTTTCGCAAATTGATTATTTCTTTCGAGAAACTGTCAGAAATCCGTTTCGTGGATTTTCTTTACAATTCGATCTTCTGGAAGATCGCAAGGTGTTCCTTTATCGTTTTTCTTTTTAGCAAAGAAGTAAATTGTTTGTGGTTTTCCGCCACGCAAAGTTACTTCACTTTTTGTGCAAATAATATGTAATTCCTTTTGAATTTGTTTTGACTATAAGCCATCTTTCTATCCTTTCATTACTACTGTTGTATATTTTTCATTTGTATATTAGTTTATTTAAGTGAGTGTCAAGTGTTTTTATACTTTTGGTACATATTTTTTTAAAACAAGCTTTAAGAATTGTGGTATTATCATTTTTAACTATCAATCATAATTATAATTATAAATTGCTGCTGTTAAATGTTGTCCAACCAGCCAGATCTGGCGACCAAAGTGGTGCAATAAATGTATGAACTATATTCTGTAATCATTTGGAGTATTTCAACTTTTAATTTGCCCTTGAGTGCTTGCAGGATATTTGTTTTGTTCATCTAGATACATTGCTGATAAGCTAAATGAGTATACCGCCACTAAATCTTGGTCTGCAAGCTTTCTTCTGCTTTTTAAAAATATTTCCATTAGGATTATTACTTTCTCAGCCTCACGATGCAGTCTGCTCTGCTTTAGCTCGATGTCACTTTCATAAATATTAGCCCAGGCAACCTTAACTTCTCTATTAATTTTAAACCAATGCGTTTTATCACTATACACGATTCCACCACTATTCATATGTGTATGGACATAATTAGCAAACTCAATCGTTGCCTTTCTAGCAGCCTCAACATCGCCAGCTTTTATCTGCCGCCTCAACCGCTTCTCGCCGGCGAACCATTCCAATATTATTTAATCTCAGTGCGGTTAGATCGACAAAGATAACAAGTAAAAGCAAAATAAACAACTGCCAATTTTTTAGCGATTGTATCTGTTTAAGACGCTTTTTAATCTTGCCTTTACCCACCATAATTCTTATGTCTATTTTATCAAAAACTTTCAAAAATTACAAATTTTGCTTAATTTTTTTCAGCTAATTTTTTTCACCAACTATTTTCGAAATCTCACTAACCGGAGCTTCACGAATTCGCTTCACTGAGCCAAATTTCACGCAATAATTTTTGCTCGTGTTTTTGCGCCAACTCCATCAATTTTTTTCTAAAATATTCTGCGTTTGCTTTTTGTACGCAAATTCGAATGGTAGTTAATCGCAAACCTATGCGATTCATCACGAATTCGCTGAAAAAGTTTAGTTAAATCGCTAAACTCAGAATTATTCTCACCCAGTAAATTTGCGAGCATGCCCATGCGAATGACTTTGTGACAAATGCAAATTCAAAAACCAGAAAATCGCCTTCACGCCGAACCGAAAAAAATCTTCGCCCCTTTTAGATAAATTTTCATTAAGCCAATCCGTTTTTAGATTAGTGTTTCTAGTATCAAAAATAATTTCCTCATCACGTTTAGCTATTCCAATTGCCAAAATATCGCTCGGCAAAACTTCTAACGCCGCGCTCAATTGGCCTTTTCCGCCATCAATTAAAACTAAATCAGGCCGCGCCCATTTTTCATTACGTTTCGAAAATCGCCTCGTTAAAACTTCTTTCATGTGTAAAAAATCATCGTTTCCACTAGTGGTCATTTTAAATTTTCGATACTCGCGTTTATCGCTTAAGCCGTTCGAAAAACCACCATAGAGGCCACATTATTTTTCACCTCCTGTGTGTGAAATATCATAAGCCTCAATTCGCCGCGGAGGATTTTTCAAGAGAAAGAATTTCTGCCAATTTCGAAAGCGCATGGTCTTTAGAAATATCCAAAAATTCCTCATTCGAAAAAAATAACCTGCTTACCAAAGCTCACTCAAATCCCGCAACTGATTGCGTTTTTTTGCCGCCATTTCAAAATTCTGTTCACTCGCAAAATCAAACATTTCTTTTTCGATTTCAAGCTGGAGCATTTTTCGCTCGCCCTTCAAAATACCTTGCAAGCTGCTGTAAATTACGCTTATATTCAGCCTTTTTTTGATTAAATTCCTGTGAATCTTGTTCGAAAATTTTCTCCAGTCCTGGCGTTAATCCAATCTGGAAAATCTAAACTATTTTTTTGCTGGCATCTTTTCGCTCGAATAGTACGGAAAAACTTTTCGAAGCAACCGCACTGATTTTTTTACCGCATTCGAATTGTAAAACGGCCCAAAATATTCCGCCGAATCATCAAGCGGATTTTTAGTAAAACTGATATGCGGAATTTTATCACGAAAGCCAATTCGCACATAGGGTTGGCGATTTATCATCCCGCAAAAGAATATTATATTGAGGGTTTATAGCGCTTAATCATTTCACTTTCCAAAAAGCGCATCCATTTCAGTTTCAACCTCAATCCAATCGGTCATTACTATTTCCGCCACCAAAGCTTGTGTTTTTCGAATCTTTACCGCGTGAATTTTTGAAAATATTGTCGAACGCGATTTCGAAGATTTGCCGCTTTTTCCAACATAAATAATCTCGTCTTTTCGAATTTTTTTATGAAAATAAACGCCAGCAGAATTTGGCAGATTTTTTTCAACTTTTCGCGAGTTTTGGTGTTCATCTTTATTATTTTTAACATTTTTCGATAAAAAGTCTTGACAAATAGTAAAAATGATAAAAATATCCTTGAATTCGAAAAATTGTAGTAGAATATCAGGTTAACCGAACTCATTCGGTCTGCACTTTTTTAGAAAGAGGTGGCAAAAATACCAACTAACGACAACGATGCAACTTTCGGAATGGGCCAAGGTGAAGGAAGTGGTGGAGATCGCAGCTGGTCAGCACCAGTCCATGCCGCAGACTCTAACGGCAATCCAGTAACAGTATCCTTCGGTCAGGGTAATCAAGAAGGTCAAACCCCTAATTGCTAGCGGTCACTAATAATTTTCTTGATTTCTACGGGGATAAAAATGCTGGCGTCCAACCAAATCACGACCACTACGGCAAAGATGGCAATACTGGCAAAAACGGAGATCGTGGATCCTGGTAGTGTTGTCGCAATGACTGTTCATTTTTGAGCAGTCATATTTTTATAATATATAGAGGGAGTAAAAATGATGAACAAAACAACACTCTACAACAGTTGGCTAGATAGCCTTAAAGAATCTCGATAATCAAGATGCGGAAAAAGCCCAAATAATAGCCTCGAAAATTTCAACCGAGCTACATTCAGATTACGATAAAAATTCACTCGATTAGTATAATTGGGTTGAACGAAATCGCCGACTATATAATAAGCCACCTATTAAATTCGCCCTAACGACAAACAATCTTATGACTGAAATAGTGAAATTTTATAACGAGCTAAAAATCATAATCCGCCTAGAGTAAGCCAAAAACTTGCTCTTTTTATAAAAATATTTTATAGTTAAATCATCATGATTATCGAAAAAGCAAAATTTCCAGATTATCATTACGAATTTTATTATTCTATTTTTAAAGATGGTTATGAATACTTTTTAGAATTTGATTTTTACGGGCCAGAAATTGATTTTTCGAAAAATTCTAGAAGTCGCAAAAAGAAATTTTTCGAAACAGTCGGCGTTGATTTTTATTGATTGGGAAGTTAAAAATAAAAATTGCAAAAAGTTCAGCTTCAATTTCCAGAAAAACCTATATTTAATCATTTTTGATAATGCAAGCAAATTTAACATAATTTTAATCTGTTTTGTTAAAAATTTTTAGCAAGATTTTTACAAATATAAAAGCAAACTTGGTAGCTGTAATTGGGTCTTTTTATATAATTAGTGTTATAATATTTAATATGAAAGGACAAAAATGTTTTAGTCAAAAATTTTGCAAAAAGCTACGTGCTACAAAAATATTTCGCAAGAACAACTTGCCGATAAAATTGAGTTTCGCGGCAATCAGTTTCAGCCTGGGAGAGTGGAAAAATCTTCACCAGAACTCGAAAAATTGGTCGCTATAAGTAATCTTTTTAATGTTAGTTTAGATGAATTGACTGGTGAAATTTCAACCAAGAAAAATAGATTTTGATAAAGAAGATTACAATAAAACTTATAGAAAAATTGCCATAATTCGATCTCTAGGAATTTTTATTTTTATTCTCAGGAATCCACTTGCTACTTTCTCTTTCAGGATATGATTTTTAAGATGCGACAATCTCTGCTCTCAGATTCCATGCCAGATTTCTATACTTTCTGGTATCGTTCTAATGTTGTCACTAGCAATCGCAGCGCCATTATTCATCCTCGCTAGAAACTTTGATAAAACAGCAATTGAGAGTCTTGTCGAATCTAACGTAAAAAATTAACGAAGTTTTTCGAAAAAAAGAAATTCAAAATACTGAAAGTATCGAAAGCTTTTAGTAAAATGGCTCTTGTTTCAATAGTCTTCATTGCTATAGCTAGCCATCAAATTATCTACAATTTTACAAATCTTGGTGGAAGGACTGCATCAACGATTTTCATGCTCCTACTTGGAATTGGACTTTCTATATCAACCTATGGCAATTCTACTTTTTGCTAAAATTAGCAACTTTAACGAAATTGAAAGCGAAAATAAAAGAGAAAAAAATCGAAAAATTGGCCTTTTTGCAGCTATCACAATGATGTCGATTACAGCGATTTACCTAACTTACAGTTTTATCACCAATGATTGGTCTTCAGCAAGAATTTTTACCCCTGTAGGCGGTATCGCAGTCGGAATTTTTGCAGTAATCACTAATCATAAAAAAATAAATACCGAAAAACGCTCAATTTACAAACTGAGCGTTTTTATATTTTTCGAAAAATTAGTTTTTATATAAAGCATGCGAATTTGCTGCAACACGTTCAGAAACAATAGCTGCGCCTGAGAAACGTTTTCAGCTTTACCAGCCCAAGCTTGCAATGCAGGCAATTGAAGTGCTCTAGCATAGCTATATGTAACCCCCAATCAGAATGGGCCAAGATTTGTAATTTCTTGCAGATTATCTGTTGCTTGAGTTGGCGTTTGACCACCAGATAAGAATACAATACCCGCTAATTCTTTAGGAACAGAACGCTTCAAAGCTGCGACCGTTTCACGCGCAACTTCTCTTGAAGATGATTGAATCTCACTTTTCAGAGCCAGCAAGAACCATACTTGTTTTTAAAATTGTTCCAGCAAGATCGACTTTAAAGATTTCTAATTCTTTAAATAAGCTCTTTAAAATCTTTTCGGTAATCTCGCGACATTGCTTTATTGTATGATTACCCGAGTAGATAACCTCAGGTTCAACAATCGGTACAATCCCATATTTTTGGCAAGCTTTCGCATATTGAGCTAAAAATTCGTAAGTTCGCCTCAATAGCTGCATCACTCGGAGTTCCTTTTTCTTTATTTATCTCAAAAAGCAACCCGCCATTTTTGCAAAAGTCAATATTCATTTTTGAATATTTTTTTCAAGCTTTTGAGTCCAAAGAATCTAGACCTACAGAAATAGTCTCACCTTCAAAAACCGGCTAAAGGTCGAAGCTCCACCATCAAGTTTAACACCAACTAAAAATATCTCGGTTTTTCAGATATTCAACAAAAATTAACACCTTCAGAAGTATTTTGTTCAACAGTTTCTTCAAATAGAATAATTCCGCTTAAATAATTCTCGATATCTTGAGTTTTTAAAGAACATTTCCCTATAAGCTCGGCGATTTTCAAAATTATCTTCAACGCCAATACTTTTCAAACTTTTTATGGATATTTCCACCAGATTCATCCGCCGCAAAAATTCCTTTTGGTCGAGCAACTAGGCTTGATGCAACTTTATGCAGCCTTCCTTTAATATCTGGTGTATCACTTATGACTTTCAACTGGTAATTCATAGTTTTTACGATTTAGGATTTGTTGCGCATAAAAGGTTTTAGAAACATCATTAAAAATCTGATTTATTCGCAATTGTTAGCGCTAACCGCAAGCTCTCTTCTAAATTAGAAGAGTTTGAAAAGTTTTCAGCCACAAAAGCAGCCTGAAAAAATATTATTCTGATAAAAAGAATTCAATCCAAAATCGGCTTCTGCGCTAGCAATTTTTTCTTTATTCCCAACAACTATTTTAGCTCCGTCAAAAATAACTACGCTACGAACACCAACCTTCAATAAAGATTCAACAACGGTTTTGGTAATTGGAGTAATCGATTAAATCAGCTTAAATTTTGTTTTCGAAAATCTACAAAAACTAAATTCGCTCGAACGAAGAGCTCCCTTGATAAGTCTTGATCTAGATCAGCAATGTTATAAACCAGCTCGATTTGTCGGTTTTCAGATAGATATTTTTCGAAAATCCATCAAATAAGATTCCGAAAAGTTTGTATCCGCGATATAGATTAAGTCTGGCGCATAAGGTGGAGAATTCCATTTTTGTTTCGCGTGGATTACTTGTTAAGATAAAAGCTCTTGCCCTATATGAAACGATAAATCGTTCAACTAAAGGAATCGTTAATTTCACTATATTCAAATTGAGATATCCCTTTTTGGATTAGCATTCTGAAAAAGCCTTGAAATGAGCGGCGGTAAAATCTTCTCGCTTAAAATTGTACCACCAAAAAATACCAGCTTTCTTTTTATAATTCAAAGTAGAGTCATCAAAAGTTAAATCGTAATGAAAAATCATTAAGTTCGTCTTTTGTATATTTTTGATCTTGAATATCTAGAAAACTGTCTTTTTGTTGCATTTCAATCGATAGAATCGTCGGTTTCATTTCCCACCTTTAAAAATTATTATGCTTTTTGTTTAATTATACCAAATTTTTAACACCAACGCAAATCTAAAAGATTAAACAAGTCGTTTAAACTTTCCGCAACAGTTGGGTGCGTAAATATTTGATCTCGCAAAACTGTATAATCAAGATTAGCATCAATTGCAGTTTTTATAATATTTATCACTTCTGGTGAATTGTAGCAGAACAAAGCTGCACCTAAAATTTTATTCGTCTGTACATCAACTACAGCTCGCAAAAGTCCCTGTTGTCTTAAACTCGAGTTGAAGCTTTGGAACCACTGCGGCTGGAATTTCTTTCACTTTAATTTCGAAACCTTCTGCTAGAGCTTGCTTTTTCAGTTAAACCAACTTTCGAAAATGGAACCTGCAAGAAAAACTGAATTTGGCAAGTTCTTGCGGCTGTTTAAAGAATATTTACCATTACCATAAAATTGCGAGCGTAAAATTCGAAAATCATCTAAAGATGTATAGGTAGAACTGTTCTCTTTCCGCGAACGTCACCAACCGCCCAAACTTTTTGGATTTGAAGTTTGAAGTTTTTCATCCGTCCAAATTCCACCGTTTTCAAGCGTTTTTAATTCCTGCTTTTTCAAGATTCAATTTTGAAGTTGCAGGGTTTTCTTCCAATCGAAACCAGCACTTTATCAAATGCAAAAATTTTTCGCCATTATTTTTACTAGAATTCCATTTTCAGTATTTTCGAAAGCTTCAATATTTGCATTAAATCTCAAAATTAACACCTTGCGAAACTAGAAAATCATAAATCGCTTTTTGCATCGAGTCATCTTCATTAGCTAAGATTTTATCAAACTTCTCGAAAAATTGTAACTTTTGTCTAATTTTGCGAATGTTGAAGCAAATTCCAAACCAATAAATCCACCACCAATAATTGCTAGATTATCAATTTTTTTCTTGGTTATCAAGAAGTTCTTGTGCTTGTAAAGATTTTTGAATTTTGCAAACCTTCTTCAATTCCTTCAATTTTCAGGAATATAACTTTCCGCACCCAGTATTAATAATAATTTTATCGGCCGAAAGCTCAAGTTTTTCACCATTTGATTTAACTAAAACCGTGTTCTCATCTAGAAAATGAGCCAAAGCCATCAAAAACCGTAATCGAATCGTTATCAGCCAACATGTGATAGTTTTTGAGTTTAACCGCTTAACAACGTCACCTTTTACGCGAAATCGCTCTTCGAAAGTTAAATTCTCACTTGCCGCAACCGCTAAAGTTTTTGTTGGAATGCAAGCAATATTAATGCAAGTTCCACCATACATTTTTCGAAGATTTTTCAATCAGAGCAACTTTTTCGCCTTTATTTGCCGCCAAAACTGCCAAAGTTTTTTCCAGCTTTTTCCAAAACCAATTATAACTTTTATCAAATTTCATCTTTACCTCTTTTCTTTCTATTTTATCATATTTCAACTTAGAAAAAGTCTTAAAATTAAAAAAGAAAAACCCCTGATTCTTCGGGAGATTTTTCTTGGCTCCGGCAGCTGGGCTCGAACCAGCGACCTATTGGTTAACAGCCAACCGCTCTACCACTGAGCTATGCCGGAATAATAGTTATATTATACATGAATATTTTCGAAATATCAAGACTTTTTATAATTTTCTAAAAATAAAATTGACCCGCATTTCTACAGGTCAATTTTTCAGTATTTTATTCAGTTCGAAGAGCTTCGATTGGATTCATTTTTGCAGCTTTTCGTGCTGGAAGATATCCCGAAAGAATTGAAATTATCATCAAAACAAGCACTAATAAAATCCAGGCCAACCAATTCGGCTGAAGAAGATTTGTATCCACCCCAGTTGTATTTTGTAGTTTTAAAGAGCATTTACTAATTACGGGTTTAAGAAAGTTATTCCATAAGCAACAACAACTCCAATAATTCCACCAATCAAGCCAATTAATGCTGCCTCGTATCTGAAAAGTTTCGAAACATCACTTTTACGCATTCCAAGTGATTTTCATTAAAGCCAATTTGCGAAGTTCGTTCCAGAACCGAAATATATTGAGTATTTATAATTCCGAAAACGGCCGCCAAAAGAGTTAGAAAACCAAATCCAGCAAGTCCAGCCGACATCGCATTAATCGCAGTTTGAACAATGGCTTTATCATCTGCGAAAGTTGAAACATTGTAGTAGCTTCCCACCATTTAGAGCTAAAATATCTTTTTTAATTTCATCAACCGTCCGGCTTCCATCTGTTGTTACGCTCAAACTATAAAATTGAGGGATCCCTTCGTTCTGCTTTGGTAGCAATTGCCAAAACCGTCACTGTTTTCTATCCAGAAATTTACCTTGATAGTTGAAAGTTGTTTCTGTTTTTCCAGCATCAACTGCTTGGATTTCGAAAAGTCTTTTTCAAAAATTTGACCTTTCGAATCTTTCAATTTCTAAGATAACTTTTTACCCTACAATATCCTCGGGTTTTTGCGCCAAGAACTTCAATATAAGCTTTTGGTGCAACAATTTTACCAGCATCAATTTGGTTATTTTTATCAGCTGTTCCAGCTGAAAGCTCCATATCTTGCTCGTCATTTTTGAGTTGCAATCCCAACGTCGTATTTTTCACCATTTTCTACTCGAACTGTTTCAGCGTTTACTGGAGTTGCTGGCAAAACTTTTTCGAACACCCTTTACTTTCGAAATTTTGCTTAAATCTTCTTTTACTAATTATTCGTGATTTGATACTTTCTTCTGTTTGAGTTTTTTTCAAAAATCTTCACGTGTTGTTGAAATCTTATTCGGCGCATATGGATCTCGAGCTTTAACAGCACGATTACCACTAAAGCTTTCTTGATCACCGATTTTATTAGCTAAACTTTCAACATATGCGTTTCCACCTTTTTGCTGCAGCTATTGCGACTGCCACTGTTGTCGCTCAACTGCAATCGCAAGGCTTGTTAAAATCGTTCGTTTTTTTGCTAGACGAAGATTCTTTCCAGCTCGTCTAATAATATCAATCCTACGCATTCTTTACTCCTTCAATCTGTTCAACTTTTCTCCGTCTTTTAATTCGAATTCGAATATCACATTTTTCTGCCAATTCTTCATCATGCGTAACAATTAAATAGCGTTGCTTCAGAATTCTTATTATATTCGAAAAAGCATTTTTCAATCTTGGCGCTTGTGATCGAATCCAAAGATTTCCGGTCGGCTCATCCGCAAAAATTATTTCTGGCGAATTCGCAATCGCCCGCGCAATCGCCAAACGCTGTTTTTGCCCACCCGAAAGATCGCGAGCTGGCGTTTTAATTTTTATCCTCCAAGCCAACTGCTTTTAGGGCATTTTTCAATAATCTCTTTTCGCCGAAAAATTTGGCTCTTCGGCAATTTCAAGCGGCAAACTTACATTTTCAAAACAAGTTTCATTGCCTTGCACGAAAAACTTTGAAAAATAAATCCCATTTTTCGAACGAAATTTATCAATCTTCTTTCTGACTCATTGAAAGAATATTTCACGCCATCCATCAAAAACTTCACCTTCTTCTGGCGCATCCAAACCGCTCATCGCATGAATCAATGTTGATTTTCCACTTCCCGATTTTTCCAATAATCGCCACGCTTGAACCTTTTTGGAATTTTGAAAACTTACATTTTTTAAAGCTTGAAAAACTATTTCTTTCTTTTTACCGTAAGTTTTTGAAATATTTCGAACTTCAATCATATCGCTCCTTTTAATTAAAAATTGATCCTCATCTGGGATTTTCAAGATACAAACACTGACCTTTTGTATTTTCATTAAAATCATAACCATTTACTTTAACTTTTTCAGCACGCATTTTTAATCGCGTATTTTTCGAAAACCACAGAATTACACTTATTTGTTTTAACGTCCGCATTTCTCAACCTTATTTAATTCTAAATTTCCACCATTACTATTTACGCTTAAGTTCTTTGCGTCAATTCCGTTCGCATAAAAATTGCTAAATTCGCCCGCGTAAACTTCTAAATTATCAATTTTTGCTGAATTTTCGAAATTAACAGACCCGTTTTTCGAAATGCTCACCTTAATTTTCTCGGCATTTTTTGCAAAATATTTTACTTGCGAGCTCGATTTCAAATTAATTTCACTTAACTCTGGGCCATAAATATGAACTTCTTCCTGATTTCCGCCATAAAAATAACGCGCATTATTTGAAACTTTATTCAAATTTAGTTTTAAAGTTTCGCCATCAAAATTCGTTTCAAGATTATCTTTTTCGAAATCGAAATGTGTGAATTCAATTTTTCGGCTCATCTGCAATATGATAGAAAACCGCCACCGAAGAATCAACTTCTAACTTTTTAATACTTTTCATTTTTGCAGAATCAATTTTAACTCGTTCTGAAATTAAACTTTGAGAAACCCTATTGTTTACTTTATCGCGCAACAATGATGCTGAAGTAATAAATCCCATGAGTCCCTGCAAATGCAATCACAACTGAAAAAATCGAAACAAAGATATCAATTTTTCGTAATCTTTTAGCTTTGAAAAGCATTTTTTGCGACAAATCCCATAAGCAAAAGATAAGCAAAACCTAAAATATTAGCACCAATAATTACACCTATACCAGCATCTTTAGCATTTGCAAAAGCCGCTGCGCTATAAATTTCTGAAAGCGCTAAATTTCCAAGAATTATTGCTGTAACTCCGCCCTAAAAAGGCCAAAACTGCAAAAAAATGCCAAAAAATTATGCCAAAAGCTTTTAGCGATCTTTAAAGTTTCGAAGATGAATTTTTCGAAATTATATTCTTCATTTACTTCTCGGATAGAATTTGCGGTAATATTTTTCACCACGAAGTCGCAAAATGTCATTTGCATTTTTGCTGCAGGAATAACCAAAATCGACAAAATATAGATTGGAACTATTCCACCAAAAGTCATAAAAACATTACAATTAACGCCAAGCGAACCCAAACTACATCAATGTTTTAAGTATTGAGCCAAACCCAGATGCCACGCCAGAAATCATTCCATTTCTTTCTCATCACGATAAAGTCTTTTTGAAATTTTTCGCCGAAGATTTCTCTTCACTATTTTCAGTAAAATCTGTATCTTGAAAAAAACTTCTGGTGAACCAATTTGAGATTCAATTTTTCAAAATCTCTTTCTCGGTAATAACTCCACCTTCTTTCACTCCAAGCTCTGCCAAAAATCTCAGTAATTCAATTTCTACATCTTCGAAAAATATCTTTATCACTTGAATAAATCTTCAAATCTTTTAGGTATTTTTTTCTAGTTGATTTTTTTGCTGGAATTTCAATTTCATAAGGAATTTTAGCCAAATGAATTCTTGTAATTTCTTTCATATTTCTCCTTTAAAGCTCATTTTATTGTCTTGTTCTAGCTTTTCAATTTTCTTTCACTAATATTTCACTAAAACTTTTTGTACCAAAAATCAGTTATTGAATAATACTTTCTTGGTGGCCCTTGCTCACTTTCTTGCCATTCATGACTTAATAATCCATCTTTTCTGCAATCTTGAAAGCAGCGGATAAATCGTTCCTTCAACTACAACCATTTTAGCTTCACGTAGCTCCCTGAATGATATCACTAGTATAAACTGGCTTTTTTGCGCAAACTTTTAGCACACAAAACGCCATAAAACCTTTTCGCATTTGGGTTGAAATTTGTGAAGCGTATTTTTCAACACTTTCTTGTTCTTTCATACTTCTATGTTATACAAGGTAGCTTAAAAAGTCAAGTACTTTTTCGAAAAATAAAAAGTTTGCTCAAAACAAACTTTTTTTAAAAATTTTTTATACTAGTCCATTCGGATTTTTACTTTTGCCAATTCCATGAATCTCGGCACATCTCCTCAAGTGTTTTTTCAGTTTTCCAGCCAAGCTCTTTTTCAGCCTTAGCAACATCAGCATAGCAAAATGCAATATCACCCGCACGACGCGAGGTAATTTCGAAAGGAATCTTTTTGCCTGAGGCTTTTTCGAAAGCACGAACTAATTCTAAAAACGCTCACTCCTGAGCCCGAACCAAGATTATAAATTTTGACACCACTGTTCTTGCAGTTATTTTCTAATGCTTTCAAATGACCTTTCGCCAAATCGACAACATGAATATAATCACGAACACCCGTACCGTCAGGAGTTTCGTAATCGTCGCCAAAAATTGAAAGTTTTTCTCGTTTTCCAATGGCAACTTGAGAAATATACGGCATCAAATTGTTCGGAATTCCTTGTGGATCTTCACCGATTAAACCACTTTCATGGGCACCAATTGGGTTGAAAAGTATCGTAAAATCGTAATCGACCAGCGTGCTATCAGCTTTTGCTAAATCTTTCAAAAATATGTTCAATCACAACTTTAGTGTATCCGTAAGGGTTCGTTGCTGTTTCGCAAGGCATTTTCCTCTCGATAAGGAACTGGATTTTTGTCGCCATAAACCGTTGCGCTCGAAGAAAAAACGATATCATAAACGTTAAATTCTCGCATAATTTCTAAAAGAGAAATCGTTCCTTGAATATTATTTTTATAGTATTCAAGTGGTTTTTGCAACACTTTCACCAACTGCCTTTTAAACCCGCAAAATGTATCACTTGCTTGATATCATTTTCTTGAAAAATTTTTCGAAGCCCATCCTTTATTTAAAATATCAACTCATAAAACTTAAAATCTTTACCTGAAATCTCACGAATTCTGCTCTAAAGCTTTAGGGTTTTCGAATTTCGAAAAATTATCAATTATTATGATCTCTTCATTATTTTTAAGAAGTTCAATTGAAGTGTGAGCACCAATAAATCCTGCGCCACCAGTTACTAAAATCGCCATCTTTTCCTTTCGTGATATAAAACTTAAGCACTTTATAGCATTATTATACTATTTTTCAAAAGACATGGCAATTTATCCTAAAGAATATTTTTAAGATACTTTTCCTGTCCAGCTTTTTTCGACTTTCGAAACTTGCTCTAGGTGTTCCAGTCGCCACAACAGTTCCACCACCAGCACCACCTTCTGGCCCCATATCAATTAACCAATCGGCACTTTTAACCATATCTAAATTATGCTCAATAATCACCATTGAATTACCAGCATCAACTAAACGATTCAAAATTGAAAGCAATCTTTTCACATCCGCATTATGAAGACCAGTCGTTGGCTCGTCTAAAATATACATCGTTTTTCCAGTTGAAGCACGCGCAAGCTCAGTTGCGAGCTTAATTCGTTGCGCCTCACCACCCGAGAATGTTGTTGCGGGCTGGCCAAGTTTAATGTATCCCAAAACCGACTTCTTGAATCGTTTTTAATTTTCGATAAATCGCAGGGATATTTTCGAAAAACTCTGTTGCTTCGTCAATCGTCATTTCTAAGACATCCGAAATCGTCTTTCCCTTATAAAGAATTTCTAGCGCTTCCCGATTATATCGCTTGCCATGACAAACATCACATTCCACATAAACATCTGGCAAAAAGTGCATTTCAATTTTAATAACACCATCACCCTGACAATTCTCACAGCGACCACCCTTAACATTAAAACTGAACCGGCCGGCCTTATATCCACGAATATTTGCTTCAGGCGTGCCAGCAAAAAGTTCACGAATTTGAGTGAAAACGCCCGTATAAGTTGCTGGATTCGAACGCGGCGTGCGACCAATTGCACTTTGATCAATCACAATTGCTTTATCGAGTTTTTCCAAACCTAAAATTTCATCATGCGCACCAGGAACTTCTTGTGCACGATGCTTCCGCGCTAACAATTCTTTACTTAAAATTTCATTAACTAAGGTTGACTTTCCACTTCCCGAAACACCAGAAACTACTGTCATTACACCTAATGGAATTTCAACATCAATATTTTTCAAATTATTTTCGCGCGCATTTTTGATTACCAACTTCTCATTCTTTTGAATTTTGCGTCGGTTTTTTGGTGTTTGAATTTTATCTTCGCCACTTAAAAACTTTCCTGTTAGTGATTTTGGATTTTTCGAAACCTCCTCAGGCGTACCAGAAGCCACAATCATTCCACCATTTACACCAGCGCCAGGACCAACATCAACTAGCCAATCCGCCGCCCGAATTGTATCTTCATCATGCTCTACCACCAAAACGGTATTGTTTAAATCCCGGAGATTTTTTTAGCGTCGCAATCAGCTTGTCGTTATCTCGTTGATGAAGCCCAATTGATGGCTCATCGAGAACATAAAGCACACCTTGAAGACCAGAGCCAATTTGAGTTGCTAAACGAATTCGCTGCGCCTCACCACCACTCAAAGTGTTTGCTGCGCGCGAAAGCTCTAAATAATTCAAGCCAACATTATTCATAAAGCCCAATCTCGAAGAAATCTCTTTTTAGAATTTGAGTTGAAATAAACTTTTGCTGCTCGTTTAATTCTAAATTTTAAAAAGCTCGACTGCCTCGTCAATTGCAAGATCACAAATTTCAACGATATTCAAACCGGCCACCGTCACAGCAAGAACGACTGGCTTTTAAACGTTTTCCACCACAAGTTTGGCATTTTCGAACGCGCATAAATCTTTCGATATCCTTGCGCTGGAATTCGCTATCTGTATCTCGATGGCGACGCTCCAAATTTGAATTACACCTTCAAAAATTCATATTATAAACACGTCCGTTCATTTCGATCGGATATTTTTCATCTGTTTTTCGTGCCGTATAAAATAATTTCAATCGCCTCTTTCGAAAGTTTTTGTTGGGACTTTTGTTGAAAATCCGTGGCGTTTTGCAACTTCCTCGAGTAATTTAATTCGATAGCCTTTCTCCATCACACGATTATATGGACGAATTGCTCCTTTCGAAATCGTCAAATTTGGTGAAAAGCACTAATTCTGGGTCAATTTCCATTCGCGTTCCAAGCCCAGAACAAGTTTCACAAGCTCCTTGTGGTGCGTTGAATGAAAACAATCGCGGTTCGAGTTCAGGAATATGCTCATCTGGGTGAAGCTCACAAGCATAACGTTGCGAGAAAATTTTAACTTCGCCCGTTTCGTCATCTAAAACCTCAAGAATTCCATTTGTCATATCTAGAGCCTGCTCAACACTTTGAGCTAAACGTGTCCGCATTTTCTTTCGAGAGAACTAAACGATCAACTACAATTTCGATATTGTGCTTAATATTTTCAAGCTCAGGAATTCATCTAAAGCGTAAATTACTCCGTCAACACGAGCACGAGCAAAAACCTTTTTCGAAAAATTCCAACAGGAACGTGCGCAAATTCACCCTTTTTAGATTTCGCAATTGGTGCAAGCAAAAATTAACCGAGATCCTTCTTTGAGATTCATAATTCCATCAACGATGCTTTGTGGCGTACGGCGAACCACATCTCGGCCACAAATTGGGCAATGCGGCGTGCCAATTCGCGCGAAAAGAAGACGCAAATAATCATAAATTTCTGTCACAGTTGCTACAGTCGAACGTGGGTTTCGGCTAGTAGATTTTTGATCAATTGAAATCGCAGGGCTAAGTCCAGTAATTTGATCTACATCTGGCTTATCCATTGTACCCAAAAATTGTCGTGCATAGAATTAAGGCTCTCCATGTAACGACGCTGGCCTTCCGCATAAATAGTATCAAACGCCAAACTAGACTTTCCACTACCAGAAAGCCCTGTGTACCACTAGTTTATCGCTGCGGAATCTTTTAAATCTACATTTTTAAAATTATGTTCGCGTTATCTTTAATTTCCAAAAATCCGCCATAATTCTCCTTTTATTATTCGAACTATTATACCATATTTTTAGAATTCTTTCCAGGATTGCAAACTTCCAAAATTATTTTCAGCTATTTTTCTTCATTCAAAATTTCTGCTAAACTTTCACTTTTCGAAAGCTTGCGCCAACGCTTTTTATCATTTTCGAAAAATACTAATTTGCGAATTTTTCAAAAGGAATTTTATTTGTTGCACACCATTTTTGCATTTTTGCTAAATTTTCAATATAAAAAAGTAATTCCATCAAAGCCAAAATCATAATTTTTTAAATTAAGGCGCGTTTTGTTTCGGATTCTTTTTGCTGAAATCTCCACAAAATCCTTAACCGCAAAATCTGGATAACCCAAAGCCTCACCCATCAAGCGCGTTTTCTTCAAGATTTTTAGGTAATTTAGCTTTTTCCGCCTTTTAAATATTTCTCTAAATTTTTCTCGATTTTGAAAAGCAAAAAGTCTAATTTTTCGACTTTTAGTGCGATTTTTATCCCAAATCTTGTGCGTATAAACATTCTTGCGATATTTTTCCAGTAAAATAACTCGCGGATTTCTGTAAAGTTCTGAAGTTCTAAAATCCAAAATCATTGAGCTTCGCCAGCCTTTTTGAAAGGCTTTTTCGCATCTTTTTCTTCATCGCAACCAATATTGATATATCCCAAACAGTAATATATTTTTATTCTTTTGGTGGCGTAGCTTTTACAAAGTTAATTTTTAGACCTTCATTTGTGAAACGTTTTTCGTAAGTGGTCATAACTTTATAATTTTCGTTCAAATTGCTTTCATGAAGATCAAAACTAAGGCGCTCAATTCGCCAGCCTTCCGCCACAAGTTGTTCTAAACTCCAATCAAAAAGATCTTTAGCATCAGTTTTGAAAATACAAAGCACCATTTTCCGCTAATAATTTTGCATAAATTCGCAAAAAAGTTGGGTGAGTTAATCGGCGGCCAGCATTTTCGATTTCGTGGATATGGATCCGGAAATGTAACCCAAAGATATTTTACTGAATTCTCAACGAAAGCATCAAGAAGTTGATCGGCTCGGGCCCTTAAAAAGCGAATATTTTTTATACCATCCTGTTCGGCTTTAATTGCGCCTTTAACTAGCCTATCAGCTTTAACATCAACCGCTACAAAATTCTTGGTTGGATTTTTTGCCGCTAAAGCTTCGCTGAAAAATCCAGTTCCCGCCCCAATTTCAAGGTTATCAACTTCGGCGTTTTCTTTATTCCATTCATCAAATTCAAAACAAATTGCAGAATTATTAAAAAGTGCAAATTTATAAAGTTTGCGTTTTCGAGTGATTATAAAATCTTTCGGGTTTAAAAAAGCCATTTTTCTCCTTTACTGATCTGTTATTTTTAAAGCTTCATCGCTAAGAGAATTCTCATTAAACTCATTTGCATGAATTTTATTACGTGCATGCGAATAAAACAATTCGAAATTCGCCATTTCTTTATTCGAAAAGTCCACCTTGTGGAGAAAAGTCTTCATCTTTCTCGAACTGTTTGCGTTTTTCTTCCTCCTTCTTCGCCTTTTTTCTGAGCTTCACGCGCTTCTTGCAAAACTGGTCGACTCAAATCAAGCTGGATTGTTCCATCGGCAGTATATAGAGCTAGGCTCGCAACCACTAGAACAATTGTAATCCCCAAACTTCCAGCAATAAATATAATTAAATTCCTCGAGCCATTAACTTCTTTTTGTGGTTGTGATGATAAAGTAGTAATTTTCTTTTTAATCCAAAAATCATTCATTTGCTGCTCCTGTTGTATTTTTCATAACAAATTCATGAACTTGAATACCGTATTTTTCAGCAATTTCGCTTAATTTTGTCGTATTATAACTCACCTCTCGTCGCAATTTTCGAACTTTTTCAAGCTTTAAATAAAATTCTCTTGGATTTTTTACACAATCCTGAGTGGTTAATTCTGAAAGTTCACGCTCATAATTTTTGAAAATTGTCTCTAAAATAACGGAAATTTTCATCGAATTCTGCTGTTAATGAAATCAACCCCTGCATCATTTTTCTTATTCAAAGCAATTCGAGCATTAAAATTCGACATTAGCCCATTCGAGATTTTTTCGTAGTCTTTACCTAAATTAACCCGCTTTAATGCATCTTCCGAACGTAGCTTTTTTAAGTCTTTCTTTAAATCTGTGCATTTTTCACTGATTTTTCGAAAGTTATACATCTGTTGGCTTTTTCTTTTGCAGCCTCTTCAGCAAAAACTGCCTTCGAAAAATTGCATTACAATTAACAAACCGCATAATGCAAAAACTATTAAAAATCCAGATTTTTCGAAAATTAACCAATTTAGTCCTCATCTTCAGCAATTTCAATTTTTAATTCTTTCAATTGGTTTTCATCAACTGTACTTGGCGAACTCATCATTACGTCAACACCTGAACCATTCTTAGAATGCCACAACTTCACGAATATTTTCTTCGTCCATCAAAATCACAGAAAATTCGATCCAAACCAAATGCACAACCCTGCATGTGGTGGAGCACCAAATTTAAAAGGCGTTTAACATTGCGCCAAATTTAGCCTCAACATATTTTTTGTCATACCCAAGAAGGCCGAAAGCTTCATACATTACTTCTGGATTGTGATTTCGAACAGCACCTGAGCAAATTTCATAACCATTCATCACCATGTCATACTGATCAGCTTTAATCGCCAATTTTTCAGCATCAGTTTCAGCATTTCGAAGAGTTTCAACACCGCCTTTTGGCATAGAAAATGGATTATGTCCAAAATCAACTTTCTTATTTTTCTCATCAAATTCATAGAATGGAAAAATCAACAACCCAAGCCAAAACAACTTCATCATTATTTTAAGTTGAAGAAAGTAGCAAATTCATTTTCGAAGGCGACCCAAAACTTTTAGTTTACAACTTCACGTTTATCTGCACCAAAGAAAATCGCATCACCATCTTCTGCGCCAGTTTCTTCTTTAATTTTTGAAAGTTCATCTTCACTCAAGAATTTAACAATTGGGCTTTTTGCTTCACCTTCAGCAAACGTAATATAGGCCAAACCGCCAGCGCCCTCACTCTTAGCAATTTCAGTAAAATTATCAATCTGTTTACGGCTCAAACTTGCACCATTTTTTACACAAATTGCTTTTACGCATTCGGCATTTTTAAATACGCCAAATTCAGTTTCAGCCAATGCATCATTCAAATCAATCAATTCCATTCCAAAAAACGTAAATCAGGGCTTATCGCTACCGTATTTTTCCATTGCAACTTCATAAGGAATCCTTGGAATCTCTTCGTTTAAAAGTTTCTTTCCAGCAAAATTTTTAACCAAATCTTTAATAAGAACTTCCATTTCGGTTCGGATTTCTTCACCACTTTCAACAAAAGCCTTCTCGAGGTCTAATTGATAAAAATCACCATAAAGCCTATCCGCACGTGGATCTTCATCTCGGAAACAAGTAGCGATTTGATAGTATTTATCAATTCCACCAACCATTAAAAGCTGTTTGAACTGCTGTGGGGCTTGTGGCGAAAGCATAGAATTTTTCCAGGATGAACACGACTTGGAATTAAGAAATCGCGTGCACCTTCTGGACTGGAATTTGCAAGAATTGGCGTTGCAATCTCAACAAATTCACGGTTTTCCATGAATTTTCGAATTTCACGATAAAATTCTGCACGGCGACGCAACATTTTTTGCATTTTTTCACGACGCAAATCCAAGAAACGATATTTCAAACGCAATTCTTCATTTGATTTTTGACCGTTATCAGAAACTGTAACAGGCAGAGGTTCACTTCGATTTAAAATTTCAAAATCTTCAACTACTAATTCAATATCACCTGTCAAGATATGCGGATTTTTCAAGTTTTCATCTCGCTCTTTAACTACACCAGTTGCCGAGACAACAAACTCATCCCGACATTTTTCCGCCAACTTAAAACTATCCATAAAATCTGGTGAAATCACAAGTTGAAGTAACCCAGAATGATCACGTAAATCAATAAAAATTAAACCACCGTGATCGCGCCGAGAATTAACCCAGCCTTTTACTGTAATTTTTTCACCCACCATATTTTTTGAATTTTTCGTAAGCGTTCGCATATTTCTCCTAATTTCTGAATTTAACTCTTTACATTTTACCACATTTTACTATGCAGAATGAAATCCGTCAAATTGACAATTCCAGCTAGATCACCATTTTTCAAGCAAGATTGCATAATTTTTATCTTTTGAAATCATTTTTCGAAAAGCATCTAGTGCGCTAATATCCGACTTTAATGAGAAAAATCCTCACGCATCACTTTTTGTGCTTTTTCGAGTCACTCGAATCTATTTTAGTAATATCCTCTAAGAAAATTACACCTTTAACACTAGTTTCTTCTGAATCCATTACTGGAAAAAAATATTTTTGCTTTAGTCTTAAAAGTTCATCAATAATTAACGGCGTTAATAAATCATTTGCATGAATAATAGCCATTTTCTCGCCCTGAAATTCCTTTCTCCAAAAGCACTTCCTTCTTTAAGCTCAAAAATTTTTCAATCCATTTTTTGTTCGTTTTTATCTAAGATTTGACGATGTTTTTTTCTAAAAAAATGCAGAAGTTCTTCTTTGGAGTAAAAAGCCCAGGGGCTGTTTCTTATTCGCCATTTTTGAAAGTCGATTTTGAATTCGCAAATTTTGTGCAAAATAAATTCACCAAAAAAATTGGAATAGTTTTTCGGTTAATTTTAAGGCAACGCTTGAAAGCACACCGCTTTTTCAAAATACCTTTCGAAAACTAAGAAAACTACAAAAATAATTAACGTCGCTTGATAGAAATCAACAACTTTCGCAAATGAAACTACTGATAAAATCATTAAAGCACAGCCAAAATAAGCGCAAAAATAATTATAAACTGGAGCAAATTTCTTTTTATTGAGCATCTTTTTCTGCTCGCTTATCGCCCGCATCAATTCGGCGCTGAAGCTCAAATTCTGAAAAATCAACTTCTTTCTCTTTTAATGAAAACAATAAGCATTAAAACTAAGAAAAAAATACACTTATTAATAGCATATCCTAATTGTACCATATTTTAGTAATTTTGAAAAAGCTTATTTTTATGTTAAAATGGTAATAGTTAATGAAAGGAGATTATGGCTCAAAAGAAAGATAAGGCAAAAACCTTGCTAAATTTAAGGATTTTGTCGATGATAATAAATTTGCGATAGTTTTTGAGTGTTCTAGTCGTAGCTTTTGGGCGGGATTATTTGGTTATCAAGTCTTGAAAAATCGATTTAAGCAGGGTTGATATTAGTAGAAAAATTCCCGCAAATGCAGATTCTGGAAATATTGCAGAACATGTTTACCCTAAAAAGCGATTCAAAGGTAACACTAGTTGAATATGGTGATTATCAGTGTCCTGGATGTAAAACCGCATCAAGCAGAATTAAGGCTATTGCAGAAGAATATAAAGGTAAAATTAATTTAGTTTTTCGAAATTATCCACTAGTTTCAATACACCCAAAGTGCCTAGCTGCCGCTAGCGTTGCAGAAGCCGCCGGACTTCAAGGTAAATATTGGCAAATGCACGATTTGCTTTATGACAAACAGGATGAGTGGACATCTTCAACGGCTAATGACCGAATGGATTACTTTATAGAGTATGCGAACGAACTTAAATTGAATATTGACCAATTTAAAAAGATATCGAAAGCGAAAAAGTCAAAGCAAAAATTAAATACGACCAAGCTATTGGTGCAAAAGCAAAAGTTTCAGGTACACCATCTTTCACTCTAAACGGAAAAGACCTCAGACTCAAAAATCTGGGGTGACGACTCGAAAAGCTAAAGCCGCTTTAGATGAAGCGATAAATTCCAATAAGTAGTATTAAAAATATTATAATAAAAATCTCACCCGCAAAACGGATGAGATTTTATTTTGTCACTTTTTATTGTTCAATGTAGCGTTGCTATTCAGCAGGCACCACATCCACTGCAATTATTTTCCTTGAAGGAGGAAAATTGATTTTTGATAGGCATGTGTTCTCCTTTATTTGTGCAACTCACGCGCTCGACCGATATTTCTAATACTATAATTTTTACGTTTTTGCGCGAGCACTATCAATCATTCTATCAAAAATAACAAAAAGTCAAGAAAACACGCTATTTTTCGTTTCGCCTCCTTAAAAACCTCTTAGCGCTTATACTTATATAATACCTTATTTTATACACAAGCGCAATAGTTTTTGAAACTTTTTATGGTTTTTATAGCCAATGTTGCCTCAACATCTTTTGGTATATTATATTTTCTACACCATTCATCAACAGCCTTTGACGCTCCGGGTAACGCCTGATTACCATAATCGTCGACAACAATAATTGCCCCACTCTCAAGATTATTCCATATTAAATTAAGTGGGTCTAAAATTGAATCATAATAATCTCCGTCCAAAAAGCAAAAGCTAATTTTCGAAGGGATTTGTTCTCGCGAAATCTGATTAAACCAACCTTTTTGTGATTTTTGGCATTTTTTAACATTCGCTTTTCTTAAATTCGAAATAAGCTGCTTTTGCTTGCGCAAAGCTCACCCTTTTTGAAAAATCCTCGCCCAAGGAATTTACATCTTCAACGGATTTCTCCGGAAGACCCTCAAAAGAATCATATAGCCAAAGATGCTTTTCACTGTCCCATTCCTCAATCTTTTCCGCCAAAAAAACACTAGTAGTTCCGACATAGCACCCAATCCAACAATATTACCAAAAAATTGCGCGAGTCTTTTTCGAGCTCGCGCAAAAATTATTTGAATTTCACGTTCATTAACTTGATCACTCTAGTAATTTCATTAGTATCTATTATACTCACGAACGCTTAATTGTACCAACTATATCGTAAAATCTCATTCTCGTCAACAGGCTGAAACTCACCAGAAACCCTCAACACCATTAGAGCCAGCTTCTCCGCCATAAAACTCTAAGATATTACCTCCTCCAGATATTGCATATTTTTACCTTTTGAATCGATAATCTGACCTTACATTTTTGTGAAGAATCGGTCTTACCTTGCTTAGTTGATAAACAAATTAGATTTCCTGATATTGTTATTATCTTCGAAGACTCTTCTTTTTATTACCGTTTAGACCACGATGTACCGAAGGTATTGTAAAATCAAGAAGCTTAACTACAAAAGCGGTTTGCAAAGACTATCGCTACCAAAACTAGAATTATCAATATTGAAGTTAATTTTTGATGGAAAGATTCTCTTTGATATTTCGAAATTTCTCTCATTTTATTATTTCAAGAACCCCATCACAACATTACAACCAAACTGATAATTGTTAAAAATTGCCATAATTGGAGCTGTTCGCTTTACCCAGTTTTTATATGGTACACCAGCGAGTGCTAAACCAGCCATTAATGATGCAATTGTTGGTGCAATCATATTTAGTAATCCCGAGGCTGTCGCAAATGCAACAACAGCAATCTCTTTAGTAGAACCAGCCAAACTTGCAACAGGGTGCAATGATCGGCATTGTCGCTTCCGCTAAACCTGAAGATGAAGGAATTATGGAATGACATTTGGAATATAGAAGATAAATGCCAAAACACCAAATATTTGTGAAGGAACCTTGCGTAACAAATCCTCACCCCAATAGACAATCGTATCTTGAATTCCACCAGCACGCATCAAAACGCCAATTGCGGCAGCAACCGCAATGATTAATGCAACATTTAATAGATCAGCTGAACCTGCAAGAAAGGTATTAGTTACTGAAACATCTTCTTTTTAAATTCTTCATAATATAGAATTTTAATAAGAACCGTCGATATCAAGAACAATGCTGAAATTTCATTAAAGTACCAACTACCGAACGCTACTGAATGTTCGAAACCGAAAACTGGTCCAACAACAGGTAACGTAGCAAAGCTATCTCATGCCATTCTTTAAAGAAAAGAAACCCTAAATCCTCCCACGGAATCAATGACATAACCATCACAAGGAATGTAAAGCCAAAAATTCCCATAACGAATTTTCGTTCAAGAGTAAATTTTGGAATATTCGAAGCATCGATTGCTTTAACTGCTGGTTTGCCTTTTGAGTCTTCAGCATAACCACCAGCTTTAACTTTTCCAGCATATCGCATTGTAAAGATGATTGAAGCGATCAAAGATACAACCAAAATAACAAATTGAGGTAAAAGAACTTTTTGAAAGATCCGCCCCAGCAGCATTTGCGGCAATTCCTGTTGAGAATGGGTTAACAGTTGACGCTAAAACACCAACTCCAGCGCCCAAAACAATCACCATTACTGCAGTCATTGCATTATAGCCAGCCGCTAACATAATTGGCACAACTAATGCATAAAAAGGCCACCGCCTCCTCTTGCATACCGTAAGTTGTTCCACCGATCGCAAAGAGTGTCATTAAGACTGGAATCAACCATTTCTCTTTGCCTTTCATCTTTTTAAGAAGCCCACCGATTGAAGCATCGAGAGCACCAGTTTTCATTACAACGCCCAAAAATCCGCCAAGGATTAGCACGAACACAATCACGTCGAGTTTATTCACCATTCCATAAATTGGTGAAGTGAAAAATATCCCAAAAACCTTGTTTTAGATTAATATAGAAATCTTTATTATCCTTTTTGGCATTTTCGTAATCTTTTTTAGCGTTTTTATATCCTTTGCTTTCAGCATCAGAAGCTGAAATCATTTTTCGGATCCTTAACTTCCTCAACAACCTTCAAACGCTTTTCAGTTCTAGTATAACTTCCTGATTTGATTGAAGATTCACCTTTTTCATTAGTTGTGTATTCATATCGCCCTGACGGAATCAACCAAGTTAATCCCGCCATAATCGCGATTATAATAAACAAAACACTAAAAGCTGAAGGTGATTTAAAAACTTTCAGTTTTTTCGAAACCTTTTTATCAGTTTTCTTTGCATCAACTTTTTTTGTAGCCATTTTTTCTCCTAAATTACAAAGTTAAAGCCATTACTGCTTTTAATTGTATGCATTCGATTTTCAGCTTCATCAAACACAATTGAAGCGTTTGACTTGAAAACCTCGTCTGTAACTTCCATTTCTTTCAAGCCATATTTTTCGAAAATTTCCTGGCCAACTTTAGTGTTTAAGTCATGAAAAGCTGGCAAACAGTGCATGAATTTTACATTTGGGTTGCCCGTTGCGTGAAGAAGCGCAGTATTAACTTGGAATCCTCGAAGCTGATGAATTCGCTCTTCAAATTTATCTTCTTCACCCATTGAAACCCATACGTCAGTATAGATGAAATCTGCACCATGAGCGGCACCATATGGGTCATCTGTAATTGTGATTTTTGCACCAGTTTCATGTGCAATTTCACGACACTTTTCAACCAAAGCTTGGTCTGGATGAAGTTCATTTGGCGCAGCAATTCGAAAATCAACGCCCATTTTTGCAGCCCCGATCATTAAACTATTCGCCATATTGTTTCGGCCATCACCAACAAAACCAATTTAGCACCTTTCAAATAACCAAGATGTTTTCCATAGTCATAAAGTCTGCCAAAATTTGAGTTGGGTGATATAAATCAGTCAATCCATTCCAAACTGGAACACCAGCATATTTCAGCAAGTTCTTCAACGGTTGAATGAGCAAATCCACGAAATTCAATTCCATCAAATGATCGCCCAAGCACAATTGCCGTATCTTTTAACTGACTCTTTTTACCCATTTGGATATCATCTTTACCTAAAAATTCTGGGTGGATTCCTAAATCACGAGCCGCCACAGTAAAAGCAGTTCGAGTTCGGGTTGAAGTTTTTTCGAAAAGCAATGCAACTTGCTTGCCTTCATGAATTTTGTGTGGAATTCCAGCACGTTTTAAACGTTTGTATTCGTGTGCTGTATCAAGCATTAGTCGAATTTCTTCCGGCTTAAAATCCAAAAGCGTTAAAAAGTTTCGACTCCTTAAGTTTAGTGCCATTTATTAAATCTCCTCTCTCCAAATTGGCATTGACATACATCGTGGACCTCCTCGACCGCGGCCAAGTTCGGCACCTTGAATTTCAATCACTTCAACACCAGCTTCACGTAAAGCTTTATTCGTTACATAGTTTCGGTCATAAGTAACCACAACACCTGGTGCAATTGCTAGCGTATTTGAGCCATCATTCCACTGTTCACGAGCAGCGGCAATCGGATCACCATCTCCACATTGAATCAAAGTTACATGGTCAAGACCAAGAACTTCTTCCAAGGTTTCTTTTAGATTTGTTCGGTGCGTAATTTTTGGCTGTCCTGGAATACCAGAATCTTCCAAAAATATAAATATTCAATTCACCATCTTTATCTAGAATTTCAGGGTGAACTGTAAACTTATCTCGATCAATCATTGTAAAAACAGTATCGAGGGTGCATAAATGCGTGCAAACTGGAATCTGAATTGCCAAGATTTTATTAAAGTCTGAAAATTCAAAACAATTTCGAAGCAACTTTTTCGATAGCTTCAGGAGTTGTTCGTTGCGAAACACCAATCGCCATCACATTCCTTGAAAGCACGAGTTCGTCGCCACCCTCCATGTTAAATTTATTGTAGCGATCAAACCAAACTGGCACTTCTCCACCGGGAGTTTTAGCGGCAAAACGTGGGTGGTAGCGCATGATATATTCCATGAATAAGCTCTCACGTCGACGCGCTGGATAACGCATCTTATTGATTGTCAAGCCATTTCCAACTGCTGCGGCTGGATCGCGCGTGAAATAAAGGTTTGGCATTGGGTCAAGTAAGAATGGATAATTGCTCTTAAAATAATAATTCAAATGAGTTTTCTCATCTTCTTCAGTTTTAATTTCATCCTTTTTTTACTCCAGACATAAGTTTTCGAACTAAATCAGTGGCTCAAACTCACCTAAATAACGCATTAAAGCGTGAGTAACGTGTCGTTCTCCCTGTTTTGAGGCTCGAACAAAAATCTGAAATAAAACGCCATTAATCTCATCGTTATAAAAGTGATTCTGCGGCTAATTGATCAAGATAAAGAACTTCAACTCCCCGGCTGCACAGTTTCCGCAAAAGCATCATGTTCTGCTTGTGCAACTTCTAGATATGGAATATCATCAAAAAGTAATTGCTCCAAATAATCCGGAGTCAACCCTTCAAGCTCTTTTCCTGGTCTATGTAAAATTACGGTTTTTGAGTTTTCCGATTTCACTATTAACCTGAATCGGTTTTTCACCCATATTCCCTCCCTTATTTTTATGTTTATGCTTTAATTTTATCATAAAGCTTAAGTTTTATCAATCATTTTAACTTTATTGACCCTTTAGTGAAAAATGGTATAATAGAAAAATCTTAGTACATTGGAGGTGATTAATTATGGTGAAGATTAAAGTGAGCTATAAGTTTCGTATAGTACAAATGGATATTTCAGAAAAACACGCTTACCCATGCTGAAAATGGCCACACCTGGGCAATCCGAAGAATTTTCGAATCTTATTTACAGTTATGCCACTATCAAAGAAGAAAAACTTCATCCTCAAAGTATAAAAATTCTCGCGAGTTGAGTCGAAAAAACCCCTAAGCAAACTTTCGTACATCGAGACAGATAGTCTTTCGGCTTGCGAAAAAGAAAAATTGTTCATTTTGTAATGCTGGAAAATACGAAGAATGCCCAAATAATCGCCACAAATTATAAAACCCTTCTAGAAGGGTTTTATTTCTTCCGGTTTTTGCATTATTTTTATTATGTCGATTTGGTGTGTGATTTTTATTAATCTTGTCTTTCGCCGTAATGCGGTTTTATATCGTGAATAACCATTTGTGGATATGGAAGAACAATGTCATTCTCATCAAATGCTTTTTAATTTCACGTCGAAAAATTCCTGCAACATCCCACTGCTTGCCAGCCTTAACTCGTCCTAAACATTTTATCTCCATAGAAGAATCCAAGAATTTATTAACACGCACAAATTCAATTGGTTCAATAATATTCTTTTTAAGTTCAGGATTTTTCTAACATTTTTCTACCAACACCGTTAATAACTTTTTCGAGAGTGTCAATATCTGTATCATAAGAAACTCCGAACAATAGATTAACATTCGCATATTTAAACGAGAGGGTTTGTTACGGCTTCGCTTGCACCATTTTCGAATTGTATGAACTTTTCCATCAGCATCGCGAACCTGCGTAATTCGCAGAGAGATATTTTCAACCTTACCAGAAAATTAAGCGTCCGCCGACCATAATCTCAATCGTATCACCAACTCGGTATTGATTTTTCACCAACAATAAAGAATCCCGCAAGAATGTCACGCGTGGTTGTTTGAGCGCCAAGACCAACTACAACACCAATCAATCCAGCTCCAGTCATAAGTGAAGCCACATTAACTCCGATAGAAGAAAGAAAGTTCATTGCAGCCGTCATCCATATAACAATATCTACAGCTGTTTTAGCAATCTTTGAAATCGTTTCATTACGTTTCAGTCGTTCTTCAGAACGTTTAATTTTTAGCTTTTTCGAATTCCAAATGCAAAATTAATAATCTTCCTTGAAAGGAAGCTAGCTAAAATTACTAACATTACAATTGCAAATGGCTCAAACCAGTCATAAGCCAATACGCTAGCTATAAATTTTTTCAATACTCTTAAAAATATCCATCTTCTTTAATTAAAAGCACATGCATTTTACTTTTTCAAGATATTAATACCATAAAGTTAAAATTGCATCATCTATTTTCTGTGCATTTTCAATTTGATTATTTTCTGCATAAAAATCACGTTTTTTTACTAAAAAATCATGAACTGCTTTTTCATCACCAGTTAACTCTGATCCCTGTTTTCTTATAGAAATCGAACGTGCTTCACCATTTTCAGACTTGAAAGCTTCCCCATCAGAATTAAATTATCAATATGTTTCGAAACGGTTTGCAACAGATCTATAGCCCATACCACGAGCTATTTCGCGATATGTTGGGCTATATCCAGATTCTTCAATAAAAACTTCGATAAAATTTAAGAGTTCAACCTGCTTTTTTGTTAAATTATTCGCCATTATCCTCGCCTAAAATAATAATTATATCCACATCTTCACCATATGAAGATAACTTAGACGGAAGTTTTTCGGCTTTTGTAGAATACTTAGATTCAAGTTTTTAACCGTATTCGGTTTCGATTCCTGCTTGATATAATAAACTTTCGTTTTTCTCATAATCATGCGTTGGAGCAGAATCAATACCCTGAATAGTATAACCTTCTTTTTCGAGCTTCTTTTTGTTCTTGAGCCGCTAATCCGGAATAATTCGTACCATTCAAAATTTTAATTTTAGCCGATTCTTTCACTATATCGCCACCTAAAGTATTTTTTGAAATATATGCTTGAATTTCACTATAGTCAAAAAGTCCAGCTTTTAGGGATAACCGCGCTAACAGACCCAACATTACCTGTTGTAAAATAGTTTCCGGATGCATCAGATTCATTAACTAGTGGCAAAGATGTCATTTTACCACTGTTAAAGCTCTGAGCAATTTCTGAAACAGTTGTCAATTCTGAAGATTCGAACGTGTGGTGAATATTTTCACCAAGCGAATTTGCAATTGATAGCAAAGTTATCAGATTCATTTTTGCTGATTAATTTTTAGCTAATGTAGCTTTTTAGGATTTTTTTGCTGATTTCGCTCGCGGTCAAAATTACTTCCCGCTCAAACCAACTCCACCCTCAGAACCACGCGCTCGAGAAAATGCCAAAGCAGCTGCACCGTCCATATGATAAGTTTTACCACTTTGGTAATTGATCTTAGTAGCGACATCATAAACTCTATTCGAGCCATCATAAGCCTCAACTTTAACATCAATTCCGCCAACAGCATTCACTGCATCAATAAGAACTTTCCAGTTTCCATGAACTACATATTGAATATCTAGCCCAAGAACTTCTTTGACTTTTTCAGATAATGCTTTTTGGCCAGCCTTCTCCGCTTCTTCTTCGCTCGAACCGCTATTCTTTGCGTCATGATAACCGCATCCATAGGTTTTCATTCAACTTTCCAGCAGTAGTTCCAAGCCAAGTTTTACATGTGTGCTTTTACCCAAAGGTCTCGAGGTAATGAAACAGTTTTAATTTCTTTATTCTCTTGATTAACAGAAGCAACCATAATCGAGTCTGTCAATTCTTCCCCATCCCAACCTTTTGGTGAAGTTCCAAAAATTAAAATATTAGTGCGACCATTTGAATCGGCTTTAAGTTTTTGTTCTCGATAACACCAAGGATATTTCCATTAGTAATTTTTATTTAACGTATTAAGTGTTGGATAGATTAACCATCCGCCAATGGCTAATAATAGTAATATCACAATAGTAAAAATCGCTTAATTGATCGGCGTTTTTAAAACTGTTCTAAAGTTAAAGGCTTTTTTGCCTTTCTTTTTCTCGCTTAGCGTTATTTTTCGAACTTTCAGTAGTTTTTGATGCTTTTTCGAAGCAACTCTCTCCCCTATGTTCAGCTTCTTGCAATTCTTCAATTTCTAGATTTTGCAATGCAGCTTCAATATCTTTACCCGAATCTTTTTCATTCTTTTTCGGGTTTTTAGTTTGAACAAAATCATCAACAGAACCTCTTTTTGAGATTTTACCACTTTTTAAATCTGGTTTCTTAACTGTTTCTTTAGGGCTGTTATTTAGACTTAGAGATTCAGCCCTCCGCCTTGGCGTAAATCCGTCTATCGATCTCTGATTTTTTCATAAGCTCTTTCAATTATATCAAAAATGAAAGCTAAAATCAAATAAATATGTAGTGCATTTGGTAATCCTGAGAAGAAGTACCACTGGATTAAAAATGCAAAAACTAATGCTCAAATATATTTTTATCTTTAGTTAATCTAATTATTGAAAGCAAGATGAGAGACCAAATTAGAAAACCAAAAATACCAAGTTCTAACAAAATTGATAGAAATTCATTTTGAACAATTTCTGAAGTGTTTGCAATTTTGTGTGTAGAATTATAAATTGCAGCGCCAGATCCGCCAGCGCCAACACCAAAAAACATTGCAAAAAAATATTCGAGCGCCAAGTTTCAACTGCTAAGTCTGACATCTTCGTTCGCTCATCTGTTGATTTTTCAACATACCCATTGAATAATGCTTTTTGAGCCCTGGATATTTTTGATTATTATGTTGACTTTCGAAAACCTTCAATTGCTGGCTCATTAATTTCATGATTCCCCGTTTTTCAATTTTTGGCAAACTAATTTTTACCCTAAACTCATCTGATTGACACTTTTTCGAAATTGAATCATAAAAACCATCACTAATTCGTGATTAAATTCTGTGAAAATTGCATGAAAAAAATCATTCCACTTAAAAACTCGAAAAGCACAAAAACTCATTGAAATGATTATATTCGAAAGTATTTTTCTTTTTGAAAATGGCTGATTAACAAAAACAAGAATCAAAATTGCAAAAATGCGCAAAAAATTGCCCCACGTGAAAGTGTTAAATATAACGAGAACAATAAAATCCAAAGTGTTATTTTTTTCAAATTTCGAAAGCTTTTTGCTAAAAAAATCTTGTGAGTTAATAAAACTATTGGCGCCAAAAAGCATACTTCCAAAAAAATTGCGGCTCAATCGCAAAAACACTTGGTCGCACAAACCCAAACCCTGAGCCCTGCATCCTGCACATAATCCCCAATCTGTCCAAGCACCATAGATAACTTGGATAATCGATAAGCAAGCTATTACTAAACTACTAAAAAATAAAATTTTTAGTTATCTTTTGAAAAAGTATTTTGTTTTTCGAAAAGACTTAAAAATTACCAAAAATCAAGCCATAAAAACCAACCAAACTCCTGAAACTAATACCGTTCTTAGTAAATTTTTGCGTATTTAAAATTGTCAAAAATTCCAAAATACAAAAATCCAGTTAGTAAAAACTGCGTTATTTTTATTAATTTTTACGGTTTTGGTAAATTGTTTTAATTCCAGCCAGAGCTAAAAACAACCACATAAATTAAAGCAATCGAAAAACTCCTAAATTGCACCCGCAGATTTTCCAAAATGAAAAATTAGGATAATATGAAAACCACATTGCGAATGGCGCAAAAACAAAAACCTTTTCAGCAAAATTTAACTTTTTAAAAATTTTTCCATTAAAATTCCTCTTTATCTCTTCTTCAAAATTCTTCTTAAAATCCTCTTTCGAAAAATCTCTTCGCGCTTTCTGAAACTTTTTCAGAATCAAAACTTATTTTTCAAATTTTTCAACTGCCTTTAAGATTGCGGATGAAGATTGTTTATTAAAAATACACCATTCTCACCATCTTTAATATAATCTTGAGCGCCACCCTGATTAAACGCTAAAACTGGCGTTCCTGTCGCCAATGCTTCTATTGGTGCGATGCCGAAAGGTTCTAAGCTTGGAAAAACAAAACCTTTTGCTTCAGCCACGATTCTCGAAAGTTTAAGAGGGTCGCTAATTCGCGGAATAAACTCGATGTTTTTAGCGCCCCCAGCTAATTCAACCAGTTTTTGGTGTTCAGCACCACCCCAACTAAAACTAACTTTTTGCCGTTCTTCGAAAAAGCTTCGACCGCTAAATCTAACTTCTTCCAATTTACTTGGCGCGAAGTTGTAATATAATAATCTTTTTTATTTCTTTCAAGTTTAAACTTATCAACTTCTACCGGTGGGAAAACAACACTCGCATCACGTTTGTAATATTTTTAAAATTTCATCTTTCGAATAACTTGAATTTGCAATTAGAAGATCTGGCTTTTGAGCAAGCTTAAAAGTCGTTTTTCTGAAGCGGATTGACTAAAATTTTTAAAGAAAAACGCACCAAAAAACTTAATTTACTAAACCCGGGATTATTAACATAATCATCATACATCCCCAATAATATTGGATTGGTGGACCTTGTAAATAACTAATATGTAGCTGTTTTTGAAAGGTTCAACCCCTAGCTTTCAGCACAACAAATTGAAATAATAACATCAAAATCTTTTAGCTTTTTTTACCTAAATTTCGAAAAATATAAAACTCGCCCAACTGGTAAAATTTTTGCGCATTTTTGCAGGAAAAATATTTAGCCAGCCCGTTTTAACCTGCTTATCCGAAAACCAATCTACTTCTTTTTCGGAATATTGAGAAGTAAAAATTGGTGCTTCTGGAAAAATTTCCGAAACAGTTAATACAACCTTTTCAGCTCCCCGTAAGTCGTCAACCAATCAGTCACAATTGCAACTTTTTTTCCTTAAGCCATTTTGGATTTTTATTCATTATTTTGCCCCTTTTCGAAAAATCACACTCGCAACAGTTTTAAATAAAATTTGAATATCGAAAATAATTGACCAGTTCTGCACATAGTATACATCCAAACGACGACGTTCTTCAAAAGAAATATCACGCCGACCAGAAACCTGCGCTAAACCTGTTACTCCAGCTTTAACAGCCAGAATAACATTTTTACGATTTGATTTATTAATTTCTTGAGGAATTAATGCACGCGGCCCAACTAAAGAAATATCCCCTCGAATAACATTGAAAAGTTGAGGGAGTTCATCTATCGAAGTTGCCCGAATAAATTTACCAATTTTTGTAACCCGCGGATCATCATCTAACTGATCACCGTTTTCGCGATATTTTTTCGAAAGTTCAGGTCTACCCATTTTTTCGAAAGCCTGTTCAGGAGTTAAACCGTCGAATTCAGCCTTTTGTGAGCGGAATTTATATATATAAAACTCCCGATTAAAGCGCGTTAAACGAACTTGTTTAAAAAAGATCGAATCCTTTGGTGCAGTAATCTTCATAATAATAGCTACCGTCAGCATAATTGGACTGGCCAAGATTAAACCAATCCAGCCTAAAGTTAAATCCATCAAGCGTTTCCAGATTCGGCCCATACCAAAAAGCTTCGTAACTTTAACATCGATTACCGGCAAAACCGCCAACAACCTCAATTGTATTAATTTGTGACAACAACCGATCTTGTTGTGGCACAAACATATACTCTAGGTGATTTTCAATTGCATAATTATAAATATCTTCACTCCTAAGTGAATCTGTTTGAATTAAAATATCGGATCAGTTTTAAAACTGCCTCTTTAAAAACTCGAGAAATGTCGAACACCGGTGTTCAAAGGTAGAAACGTACTTTTTGAAACCATTCCAATCGTATCATATCCAAAATCAATATTATCATGAAAGAATTGCGCTAAATCTGTTGAACGTGAATTTGAACCAATGATTAAAAACTTTTTGCCTGCCGAAAACCGCTCCTAATTAAAAGCTCTTCGAATAAAACGCACAATTTCGCGACCAAGAATCATCATTAAAAAGTTGATCGGCACAAAGAAAATTGCGATAATTCGAACTGGAAAAACCTCATCACCAGTAAAGAATTCATAAGAAATCATCGCCATAATACTAATAATCGAAACAATTAGCGCTCTTCCGTATTCTTTTTGGACGATAAAAATACCGAACGTTCATAAAGTCCAAAAATAATTAATCGCTAGCCAAAGTGGCAGAAGCGAAACCGCCAAAAACAAAGTTCCAAATATTTGGCGCAAAAATAATATGCTCGCGTATCAAGGTGAGTTCGTGCAAAATATGCTAGCATAAATGAGCTCCACAACCGCTAGAGTATCAGAAGCTAACATAATTATGCGAACAATCGTAAGTTTGTCTCGTTTCATATAGTTATATAATACTCATTTTTAAACGATTTTTGTCCATTTTATAAAAAGAAAATCGCCCATATTCAATGAGCGATTAATCAATTCTAAGAGTTAATGATTCGAAGGAGATAATTCCCATAATCATTTTTACAAAAGTGGCTGTGCGAGTTTTTCAACTTGTTCCTTCGAAATCCATCCTTTTCGGTATGCAATTTCTTCCAGGTTGGCAACTTGGACATTTTGCAAGCGTTGAACAGTTTCGATGTATTGCGAAGCTTGTAAAAGGCTCTCATGCGTTCCCGTATCAAGCCATGCAAATCCGCGACCAAGGAGTTCAACAGAAAGATGCCCTCCTTCCAAAAAGCTTTATTTACATCTGTAATTTCCAGCTCTCCGCGTGGACTAGGCTGAACTTGTTTTGGCAATTTCTACAACAGAATTATTATAAAAATATAAGCCTGTTGCGGCATAATTTGACTCGGAAATTTGGTTTTTCTTCAAGAGATTTAACATTCATCTCTTCATCAAAAGCCAATAACACCAAAACGTTTTGGATCTTTTAACTTGATAACCAAAGATTACAGCATTAGCTTTTTACGCTCAATTTTATTACGCGCACTCTTAAGCTTATCTGTAAAACCTTGACCGTGAAAAAACGTTATCTCCAAGAACTAGAGCAACATCATCACCATCAATAAAATCTTCACCGATGATAAATGCCTCCGCCAAGCCATTCGGCTTTTTCTTGGATAGCGTAGGTAATTTTTACACCAAAGCTTGAGCCATCACCAAGCAATTCTTGAAAAACGATGGTTGTCTTCTGGTGTTGTGATTATCAAAATATCACGAATACCTGCTAGCATTAAGATCGAAAGCGGATAGTAAATCATTGGCTTATCATAAATTGGCAAAAGCTGCTTGCAATTCGCTAAAGTGATTGGGTAAGGCGTGTTCCTGAGCCGCCTGCGAGTATGATTCCTTTCATATGAGGAACCTCCTTCTTTCTAGATTTTTAACTCTTTCGAATTTTAAAGAGCTACGAGACTTACTCGTAACTCCAATTATACAATATTGTTTTATTTTAGTCAAATTTATTTTAAAAATATTTTAACGCTTAAAGCTTTTAAAAAATTTCTTTATTCGATTAACCTGTTTTAATGGTAGACCGTGATAAAGAATCGATTTTAAATACTCATTTGAAACCACTTTTCTACCTTGAATTTCTCGTCGTTTTTAAGTGATTTAGGAATCAAAAGAGTTCCCTGCCAAATTCCTTTTAGTGCAAATTTGACCCCGCCTTTCGGTATGCGATAAATCACGAAAAGCCCAATAAACTGCATAAAACTTAAAAACATTGGTAAGATCATTGGAAATGGCACGTTCTTCCAGAAAACTTGCGGCAAATTTTTAAAAACTTGATTAATCGTGAAGCCCGGAATTTTCGAACTTGTTGCTGAATGTTTATGCCAAACAACTGCGGTTCGCTCATACCAAACTTTAAAAACCCGCAGCTGCATTCGCCAATCAATATCGACATCCTCATTATAAGCAAAAGAAGTCTTCGTCAAAAACCAATCGTTTTAAAAACTTTCGTTCGGTAAAGTGTTGCTCCACCAGTTCCGCCAAAGACTAATCCACTTTTAGGTGCGTTTTTCTTTGGTTCACCTTCATTGCGAAGCATCAGGATTCCCCAAGTTGAATAAACGTCGCCCGCATCATCAATAAATTTACCGGTTTTGTCTAGCATTAAACTAGTTACCGCACCAATTTCAGGAGATTTTTTTCGAGCGGTTTTAATAGATTTTCAAGCCATTCAGGCTCAGCGTTTGCATCATTATTGAGTAAAACCACATTTTCGAAATTATTCTTAATTGCCCATTTGATTCCAATATTTACACCACCTGTAAAACCAGTATTTTTCTTCTCTTTATGAAAGTGAAGATTTGGCATTTCAATTTTCGAAAGCTCTTTAACAGATTCGTCTTTTTGAACCATTATCGATTAAATAAATCTCGAAATCTTGAACAGTTTTGTTTCGAAAGCGCGGCAAGACATTTTTGAGTATCTCGCCAACCATTAAAATTCAAAATTACAATTGCAGTCTTATTATTTCGCATTTTTATACCTCTTAATAACCATAAATAACCCACAAGCTAAAAAGCTTAATCCGCTCACAATCGAACCAATTTTCGTCGCTGGACTTATACCATAATAAACTTCCAAGGCGCCATTTTGTCCCGGATTAAGTTTAACCGAAACCATTCGATTTTTATTCGAATAACTAGTTTTTACAGGTTTACCATTAAGTACAGCCTTAAAAGCCTGGATAATAAAAACATTGGGAGCTCAATTTCGGCACCATTTTTATTTCTTCCGAAACCGCTAAACGCATTCTCGAACCTTTTTTCTGAAATCCAGAGATTTTTGCCGAACCGGAGATTACATCAGCTTTTTGCCCCTTTTCAGAAATAGTTTTCTTAACATATCCAGCAGCAGTTGCAGAAATATCCTTTACATTCTCGACTTTTGGAAATATTGGTTGATATTCTCCCATTGCGATACTAATACCGTCAACTAAATTATAATCAACCCCAACATTCATTGGTAAAGAAACCTTCCCTGGTTCAATTGCGCTTGTTGTGATATGGATATATGAAATCGATGCAATTGCGGCGGCAATCATTATCTCACGCTTATTTTTGAGCTTTTTCGCCAATAAAAATACCCTGCCACAAAAAGGCAAAAGAACAGATTGAATGATTAACATCCGCTGGCTAAATTGCAACATGCTATGAAAATTTTTGAACTGCCGGGATAAACGCAAAAGATTCTTGTTGAAAAAGCACAAAAATTGCCGAAATTATAATTGACATCATTGAGAAACGGCGATAATTTGTATTTTTTATATCTTTTCGAAAAACCAAAAAGCCAATAGTTAGAACCAACAATACTGGACTTAAACCAAACACAACTGAAGCATGTCCAGCTGGTGGACGGAACATATTAGTTGGCAACCAAGCGTCAGCTGGAGTGACTTACGATCCATTCACATAAAACCATTTTTGAAAATCAGGATTGAAAATATTGTAAATTCCTACTTCTCGAACCTCAAGAAATGGCAAAAATAAAGATCGCAGAAAAATCCAACGGCCAAAAATTCCAGCCAAAATTAGCGAAAATAGAATTTTTGGCTTCGAAAATACCTTTCGAATATTGAAAACCACAAAAAAGTGCTACCATCGCTGCGATTAAAACGGCGGTCAAATTATGATTCATAATAATTCCGAAAAGCAGAAAACGCAAGCATAAAAATACGCTTAAAATCAGTTTTACTCTCAAAAATAATCTGATAAATTGCTAGAATTATAAACGGAATGAATGCAAACGCTAAATATTCGCTGAATAGAGCCGCGCGTCAGTAATTCACCCACATGAAACGGCTCAAGTGTAAAAATTAAGGCTGTAAAAAACCCAGCTTTTTCGCTTTTAAAAATCTTTTTCGAGGCGTAATACGCGCCAAAAGTTGTTGCGATTGTTGCAACCAGCATTAAAAACATTAAAGATATTTTGCAAATTTGATGTAATTTTAAAGACAATCAAAACTAACCAACTTAACATTGGGCCGTAAAACAAATTTGGCGCCTGACCAAAGCCTTGAAGCTGATCAGCGTCAAGCTGGAGAAACTTTTGGCCATCATCAAAGGCAGAAATTGAAGTCGCAAATCTATATAGATGATAATTACCATCGTGGGTTTTTATTAAATTACCTGGTCCCACATACATAAATGAGACCAGTATTAAATCAACAATGATTAAAGTTAAGAAAAATGGATTTGAGAAAAACGATTTTAAGTTTTTCCACACTTTTTCTCGAAGCCACTCAAAATATTTTTGTAGATTTTTGAGATTTTTCTAGCATTAATTTTTCATTCAAAACCTTCTTAATCTCGTCAATTACAAAATATTCAGAATGCGTAGCTTTTTCAGCAATTTCTTCTGACACTTTTGACATTTTAGCGAGCTTATCGTTTGAAGTTTTTCTAGATTTAGACTTTCTTCTATTACATCACAAAGTGTTTGATAATCATCGTTTCGAACAGCCCAACCATTACCGCCATCGATTAGTTGTTCCTCTTGACCATAACAATCATTTCGAATGATCGGATGACCAAATACCATACCTTCATAAACAAAAATTCCCATTGACTCATGATAAGAGTAGCAAATTGTCATATTAGCTTCTTCTACAAAAATCTAGAACTTTTTGCTCTCGAATTTGCCCTACAATTTCACATTTTCCATCTAATCCCTTTGGCAGAAACTTCCATTTGTTTTTAATGTACCCAGCTTCATCAACACCAATGAATTTCAAACTAAAAATCACGATATGTTTTAGGGTTTTTCTTATAGAAATTATTATAGAAATTCAAGAATGCATAAAGAATTGGCAACTGTCCTTTTCGGCCATCAGAAACCGCTCCAGTAACGATAAAGTCAAGTTTTTCGAAGTCTTCAGGATCTTTAACTGCAAAATCGATCACTCGGAAAAATCAAATCTAAAGTTCATAACTTCCGTATTTTTATCTGTTCCAAAGAATTCTTTATAAGCTTCCGCGCTGCCTTTCGATACGGCATAGAGTTTAGCTTTATTGCTTTCAAGAAGTTTAACAAATTCATCCCTTGTATCCAAATCTACAAATCTTTCAGGAGTGGCTTCATGACCATACCAATAAAAAGCATCAAGGGTATTGTTTTTAGCAGCCTGAATTGTTGAATGTGTAACAGCCCTAGAAAGTCCAAAAACTATTTAGAATAACTATATCACCCTTATTGTAGTTCAACCAAAGGTTTCTATCTGTATAAATTTCAACTTCGATACCAGCTTTCTTTAATTCTCGAACATTTTCAATATTAATTGGCGTAAAAAGGGCAATAAATTTTAATTTTTCGCCCAAGATTTTTAACCTGTTTTTGAATATCGAAAGCCAAATCCATTGCGACAAAATGGAGCGCCCGTATTATCAAGTTGGTGAGATACGATAATTATCTTTGGTTTTTATCGATATTAGAAACTGTTTTTCTCTTGATTTTTCGGACAACTTTATCTGTTGCTATTTTATACGTTGCCGCGAATCCGTTGTTTTTGTAATATCGTGAGGGCTTTACCTGTGATTCGTCGTGCTTTATTTTTAGCTCGAACAATTCTGCTTCCACCCGCATTTTGAAGCACTGGCGAATTCAGAATTTCAACTTCCTTCAAAAAGCCCCGCGTCAGACAGGTTTATAACCTTTAGAAATTAGTTTGCTTAGATTTTTCAGTAACTTTATCCCAATAAAATAGTCTTCTAACTTTTGAAAGATTTGCTGAAACTTGTTTTGAGAGTTTCTTTTATCTTTCGAAATTTTTAATAATCTCTTTTTCAATAGTTTTCGCATTAAGATCTGGCAAAATATAAACCGCTTTATTTGCTTCCAAAAATATCGCTCATTGGGTCACCGCCGTTCGTAACAATTGGTAGGTCAGCCCAAACATAATCAACCAATCGCGTTCTCCAAGCGAGCGTATTCTCCATTCAATATTATTAATCAGCACCACAGCATCACTTCCAAAGGTACCATTCAGCCCTATCTTCGAATTTTAACCCAATCAGTAATATGAACGATTTTCATCCATATTATTATTTTTAATATAGTCCATGACCTCTTCGTATCTTTTTATGAAATCTGGGTGTTGGTTAAATGGATTTTTAACTCCAACCATGATTAATTCAATTGGCGTTGTTTTATTGGCATTTTTAACAGCCTCGAGTAGATTAGTGAGATCAAACCAAGGGTAAATTCCACCAAACCACAACAGTTTGAAAAGCCTTTTTATTCTTAACAAGTTTCGATACTGGATCATTCTTAGCTACCGCTTTTTCTCGATAAATACCATAAGGAACAATCTGAATTAGATCTTCATCACCATAAGTTATTGGATTTATTCGGCCAACTTGCGCCATCACGCCTGTGTAAAAATTTCTTTTTGAGCTTCGTTTGCACATAGCAAAAATATCACCTCTTCTCAAGGCTTTTGTCCATATCTTATTTTCGAAATTAAACGCATCATATTCACGATCAAGGTTATCTGAATTTCGTGCAGACATCTCAATATGAATAGGAAACATACCCATCCAATATTAACTGCTGATCTTGACGTATATTATCAACAACTGTTTGCGTTATATCTCCAGCATTATAGCTAACAAGAACTGAATCAAATTCTTGAATTTTTATCCGCTAATGTTGATATTTCCCAAGTAGAAATTTTAATACCATTTAATTCATCTGTAAAATTATCTTGCTTAAAAACTTGATTATATGAAACTTCAACTTCATACTTATCTTTTGAATTATTTTGAAGTCCGTTCGCTAGCCCCCTAAGCTCTCAATCCACCGCCTTCAACATTTTTAATTTCTGGTGCTGGAACTGGACCATTCGAAATGATTAAAATTTTTCATTATTTCTCCTTACTACTATCTTTATGAATAATCTTATGTAGGCCAAACCACTTTCGGTTTTCTAGTTCCTCAATATTATTCTCTAAATTTTACATTATTTTTCATGATGCTTGATGATTAGCCCTTGCTCATCTATAAACTTCTGTCTATCACTTAATAGCTTGTTTCGCTCTAAAAATTGAAATCTCTTTTTCCGCAAGATAGTTTTCAAGTGTGGTTTGTTTTTCTAAGAGCTCCTTAATTGCCTGTAAAAATTAACCTTTTCTTGATATTTTTGTAAAAAATTTTTATCTGTGTTTGAAGTAGTCGCTGGTTTCTTTCTTGAATCCTCGAAAGATCCTCTGGATGGGAGTCTGATCCTGTAGCAAACCTATACGCAACCATTGGCTCTTCTATTGTTGAAAGTTTGGTCTTAACAAATAATTCCAGTTGTATATCAAATGTGTCATCAGGAGTTTTAGTATCAAGTGTATTGTTTACTTCCTTCATTAGTTCAGTATCAACTAACCATGTTGAAGCATTTGTAAAAACCTTTAGAAATTAACATCTCAGTAAAATCTTCGAGCATTTTTACAAATTTTTCAGCGAAAGACTTTCTAAAAAGAATTTCCCTTCCTCATTCTCAGTTTGAAATTCAGTATTACACCATTTTTGAATCTTTATTACTCTCGAGAAGATCGACTTGTTTTTGTAGCTTATCTTTTTAATCCAATAATCATCACCGTCACACCGAGCTATATATTTGCCTCGAGCCTTATTACATATTTTTTTCCAAGTTTTTCGCAATCCCTAGATTTTTCATTTTCGAAGAAACGAATCTTCTCAGGATTTTCATTTGCAAATTTTCGAATAATTTTTAGACGATGCATCGGTGGAAGCGTCGTCAATAATTAAAAATCTCAAACTCAAAACTAGTTTCCTGCATTAAAAAGCTCTCAATTGCTTGCGCAATCCACTTTTTCTTTATTGAAACTCAGTACAAACTACAGAAACTAACGGATTTTTCATTTACTACTTTTCTCCTCAATAGATGTTTCAATTGTTTAAACTAATATCCTAAAAGATAACTCCCGTTCTCAAGATTGATCTTATTTGATCCTTTCAACCTTAAAAACTTCACTATTGAGCAATGCATAATCTGAAATTTCTTTTTGTTTGAAAGCTTAAAAATTAAGGAATTTTTCATCATTCGTAAAGCCAATTAAGTTTTTCATTACCACTCAACTTTTTATTGGCATCTCGAATTGAAGCAGTAAGCTTAAACTCGCTACTGTTAAATAATTCCATTGGAATTGAAAACCTTACCTTTTTGGTCACCACGATCAACATAAACTTGGCTCGAATCGTAGAACAATTCCACCACGAGTTTGATCAAACATAGCCACTGCGAGGAAGATTTTTCTTACCTATATAATTATACTCTACCTCAAATTCAAAAATTCTCTTTTATTTGATACAACTTTTTACTAATTGCATTAATCTTTAATTTAGTTAGTTCATCATTCAAACCAAGAACCTCTTTTAGTTTCAGGCTCTTTTCTTTCCAAGTTTTTCAAGATTTAATTGGGTGTAAGCTTCAACAACTTCATCGATACTTCCAAGAGAAGCAACTTCACCTTGGTTAATCATAATAGCCTTATTACAATATCTACGCACAGAAGACATAGAGTGTGTCACAAGAATGACAGTTTTAGTCTTATCTTTTTTTAATTTTCGAGAAGAAATCATCACATTTTTCGCTGGAAAGCTTCATCACCAACCGCCAAAAACTTCATCCAAAACTAGGATATCACCCTGAGCTTTTAATTGCAATCGAAAAAAGCCAAACGAACTTGCATTCCACTGGAGTAATTCTTTAGTTTTTGGTCCATAAATTCTTCAAGTTCTGCAAACTCAACAATTTCGTCATACATTGCCGAAACTTCATCTTTCGAAAAACCTAAAAGCGCACCGTTAAGATAAATATTTTTCACGGCCAGTTAGCTCCGGATTGAATCAACGCCAAGCTCAATAAATGGAATCAATGTCCCGTTAACTTTTACAGTTCCTTTTCAGGAGTATAAATTTGTGAAATAATTTTTAAAAGAGTCGATTTTCCTGAGCCGTTTCTTCCAACTATGCCAAAAATCACCTTTTTTTCAACTTTAAATGAAATATCTTTTAAAACATGCTGTTCTTTGTAACCTTTAATTCCTTTTTGTCCAGTTTACAAAAAGCCTGTTTAATACCGTTAGCCTGTTCAGTTGGCAAACGAAAGCTTTTCGAAACATGTTTCACTTCTAAAGCGTATTTTTCCCATTACATAATCTCCGCAAATTTCTTTGAATTTTTATTAAAAATACCAAAGTCCGAAAAACAACCAAAAATATTGCTAGCGAAATTGGAATTATTGCTATCCAATAATTTTTGGAATAGTGTCCAAAAAGTTGGCGTTTCTAGTGCAATTAAATTATGGCGAATATCCTGGATTGCTAGTGCTATTGGATTAAGCATCATTAATTTCGCAACTGATACGCCAAAAATTGAGACTTTTGATACCATTGAAATTGGGTACATAATCGGCATGAATACACCAGAATCTGCATAAAAACTTCCCAGATATGCGAAACATCGCGGAATTTAACATATAGAGTCGACAAGATCAACGCCAGACCAAAAAGCAACTGCAAATAACAGAATGATATTAAAAAGGTAGCCATAAAACTGTTAGGTGATACTTCACCCCTGCAAATATTGCAAACGCTAGCACTACTAGAAGATTTATCGAAAGCGAGATTAAAGCACTCACCATCGAAGAAAGAATCACGATGTATTTTTGGAAAAATTAATCTTCCGCATCAAATCACCGCGAGCAACAATAGACGTCATTCCCTAGTGTTACAGCTTCAGTGAAGAATGCCCAAAGCGAAAGCCCTAAAAAGTAACGTAATTGCATAGTTAGGGATTGAAGGGTCAGTAATTCGCAAAAATTTAACAAAAAACAAAGTACATCACCACAAAAAAATCATAAGCGGTTTTTAATACCGACCATAGAATCCCTAAAACTGACCCTTGGTACCTTAATTTAAAAATCTGTTTTTAACGAGCTCCGCAAGTAAGACTCGGTTTCTCTTATCAAAAAAATCCCATTTTAGTCATTATGCTTACAATTATACCATATTAATCTATTAAAAAGATCACTCTCGAGAGAGAATGACCTTTTTAAAAAAACTATTGTTTTAATTTCCACTGTTGAGAAAAGAGTCTGGTTTCTTGAATATAACTGTAACTTAGTACCGGACACGCCTATCATCCCCCAGACACATCTATAGTCTTATTGGAATCACAGGCGGATAAAATTTCATACAATCCGTTATCGCTCTTTAAAATTTTCCATTTTTGAGCACAAGTTCCGTTATAATCATAGAGTTGGAGTTTAGTGCCGTTTGATATTCTACCACCAGATACATCAATTACTTTACCATTATCACTACGGATGATATAAAGATTGTCTGAAGTTTTTTTCGATAGTAAAAATTCTGAGCAAGTGTTTTTATTTTGGTTGTATATTTGTAAATTCGCACCATTAGTCATTCTACCACTAGCTACATCCATCGCTAATGTAGTCATGGTTGAGACTACATGCTTACCTTCTACTTCATCGCTATTAGATATTTGTTCATCTAAGGCCTTGATAGTGTTAACATCCTCAATCTTCCATCTTTGTGCATCGGTGTTATTAGAGCTATAGCCTTGAAGGTACGAGCCGTTAGCATTAATAGCACCATTAACAACATCTATAACAAAACCTCCAGAACAAGCATTTTTGAATCTTATAAGCGCCTCTTTCATCGGCATGAGATTGACCAAAGTTGCTCGCAAGAATTCTGTCTATCATGATTGAAACGTAACTGCTTAGCATTTACATTCTCAGTTATTTCCAAAAACTTCCACTAGATATACTTTTAATTTTATAGAATACTCCGTCATACTTTTTTTATCTCAAATTGTTGAGATGGACTATTTGAGATAAAATCTACGATATGAGCGGAAAGCTTCTTCACTCTTAATACCTATAACCTTATTAGATACAAAAATTCGAAATCTTAAACGTTCCATTTAAGCCTTGAGATAAAGATTTAATATTGAACTCTTGAGATGGCGTATCATTCCTGCTATAAAGTTGAAGTTTAGCACCAGAAGAATTTACATTTCCGCCGACTATATCCAACGCTTTATTTCCATTACACTTAGAAAGAATTTCAATCTTTCCGTTAGGTTTTCTACTTAAAGCCCATTTTTGTGCACAAGTTCCGTTATAATCATAAAGTTGAACCGAAGCTCCATTAATAGTTCTTCCTCCAGCCACATCAAGAACTTTTTCCCCGATCCTAAGTTTCTAATAACGTAATATCCGTCATCAGTCTGTTCGAATGAAAATTGTTGCGCTTTAGAACTATTTGCAGCATAGATTTGAATACGAGCACCATTTGAGTTGATTGCGCCATTTTCAATATCTAAATTTAATGAAGAGTTAGCCGAAACTGCATAAGAATCTTTAGGCAAAGCCACATTAGATTTAACAATTTCAACCTTGTCATCAGTAGTTGAACCAAATAACTGATTGTAGAACATGAAGAAATTACGATTTCCGTAAGCACCACAATTTGCAGTTCCTGGGAAGTTTGCAAGTGCTGCATCATTTGGAACATATGGAGTGTAGATATACAAGCTTAGTGTTGCAACATTTTCAATATTAACTCGTTTTGTTCCACATGCTGGATTTGGCGAATATTGTATATTATTCCAACCAATTCTCAAAGAGTATCCGCCATCTTTGTAGTGATCTTTATAATATTTTAATTGCCAAGCAGCAAGAGTCATCTGTTTATAAAAACCAGCTTTCGAATTTACACAAGCAGCAGTATAGTTTGGCCCAGAATCAGGACAACCATAACCCATTGCATATTTATATTGACCCTTTACTGGCCAATTATCATTTAAGACATTCTGTGATTCCTTTTTTAATAGAACTAAAAGAACCTTCGGGCTAATTCCATATTCTTGAGCAGCATCATAAATAATTTGTGCAGCTGATATCCCGCCACTAAACGCTCCACCACCTTTTTCGAAAGAAGTTTCACCTGTATTTGGGATTTTTCGTGATAGTTGTTTATACAAACATACGGCGGTTGATGCCAATAACTCGAACGTTGAGCCGCCGCAAATTGCGCCGCAGTCCGTCCATCGCCCCTACCAGACGGCCCACTTCCCCAAGTATCACATTGTCCAACTTGGCTATTTAAAAATGCCTGAATTTGTTGAACATTCATAGAGTCTTTATCATAAAAAACACTATCATCAATAATTCTTCCTGGATTAAAATCAGTTGCACGCACTGCACTTGAGATATTTCGAATTATAGCTAAAAGCACTAAAAACAATTAGTGCTACAACTGGAACCCCAATAAAAACTGCTTTTCTAAATTCTCTATTTCTCGATCGTAAAACTTTGAGCATCAGATTTTCCCTCTTGTTTTTGCTTTATATTTTTATATGTTGTCACCGCAGTCCACTTACCAGATTTAAGATCATTATCACTGATTTTTCGAAACAGCCTTACAATATTTGTTATTTGGACTTTCCAAAATTTCAGTTGAAAGTTCAATAGTAGTTCCATCTGTATGAGTTAGAGTATACGAACATTTTCCGTTTCCATCATCATAAAGCAATCCTGAAATTTGTCCAGCAACACGAACTGCGCCATCCTCAACTTGAACCGTTGTGTAAGTCGGGAAACTAGTATATCCTGATGTATCAGTAGTTCCTTCTGCGCGATCTGTTGTCGTATTCTTGGTTTTGAATCGATAATCTTTTTCAGATTCATCTTGTTTTTATTTTTATTTTCAGATTTTTTGAATCTGTTTTTATCTTCGACTTTCGAAGTTTTTTTCTTCTTTTTATTTTCGCTTTTATTACTCTTTTGTGAATTTATCCACCAAAAAGCCCCGCCAGCTCAAGTAATAAAAATAATCGCAATAATTACGAAAAAGCAATAATTTTAGTTTTTTTAGTATTTTTGTCTATTTATTTTCATTTTTTTCTCCTGAGACAATTTTATCATAAGCTTAATAAAAAATCAACGTTTTTAAAGTTTTTAAACTTTTTATGTTATAATATAACTATTATGAAAAAACTCGTCACGATTATGATACCCGCCTATAATGAGGAAAAAGCTCTACCAAAACTTTTCGAAAGGCTGGATATTTTAGCCAACAACGTAACAAAAATATGATTTCGAATTCCTTTTTATAAATGATGGGTCGAAAGATCGAACAATGAAAATCATTCACGACCAAAGTGAAAAAAGACTCACTGAATTTCATATATCAATTTAAGCCGTAATTTTCGGCAAAGAAAATGCAATGCTTGCTGGATTTGATTATGCTAAAGGTGATGCTCTAGTAATTATTGATGCCGACCTCCAAGATCCGCCTGAATTGATTCCTGCGATGATTAATCTTTGGGAAGACGGCTATGATGATATTTACGCTAAGCGTGAATCTCGCGAAGGTGAAACTTGGCTTAAAAACAAACTTCAAAATGGTTTTATAATATTCTTGACACTATTTCACAAATCGAGATTCAACGAGATACTGGAGATTTTCCGCCCTACTCGATCGGCGAGCTGTAGAGGCTTTAAAAACCTTGCGCGAAACAAACCGATACACAAAGGGTATGTTTTCTTGGATCGGTTTTAAGAAAAAGAAATCACCTATAAACGAGATGCTCGTGTTGCTGGTGAAACTAAATGGAATTATGCCAAACTCTTTAATTTAGCCATTGAGGGAATCACTAGTTTTACCGTTGCTCCTCTTCGAATTGCAACATTCACTGGAATCTTAATTTCAATCGGTGCATTCATCTGGATCGCTTTCTTGGTTATTCGGCCGCTTTTCGGAGTACCAGTTGGAAACGGTTATGCTTCGATTATGTCTGTAATTCTATTTTTTTAGGCGGCATTCAGCTTCTTTCGATCGGTATTCTTGGTGAATATATTGGCAAAATTTTTATTGAATCAAAAAATCGACCAGTTTATCTAGCGCAAGAAATCAAGGAGTTTAAGCGTGAAAAATCTACTAAAAAAGCTCAAAAATAACCAAGCCTTCTGGTTCTCGGTGATTGGTGGAATTAATACAGCGCTCGACTTTATAATTCTTTTTGTTTTTAACATCTTTTTGGTGTAAAAATTTTCATTGCGAACATTTTTCAACCGGGACCACATTTATTATTAGCTTTCTAATGAATAAAAAAATAACCTTCAAATCTGTTTCGAATAATAAAAAAAGAACTTATTCACGAAATGGTTTTTATTTATTTTTGTAACTCTTTTTGGACTTTGGGTTATTCAAAAATATTGTCATCTCAACCACAATGCCAATTTTCGAAAACTTACTTAAAAAAATAAGCGAATATCATTATTGTTATCGAAACTTATTGCTACCGTTTTCAGTTTAATTTGGAATTTTATACTCTATAAAAAGTAGTCTTCAAAAAAATAAAAAGCGGCCAATTTTATAGCCGTTTTTATTATATTTCTAATTACTGAAAAATTGTCTTGCGCGTTCTGTTTTTTTGGATTATCCATAACTTCAGATGGCTTCCCGTCTTCAATAATTACACCTTTATCTAGAAAAAAATCATCCTTGTACCAACTTCTCGGGCAAATTTCATCTCGTGCGTAACAATAACCATGGTCATCCCCTTTTCAGCAACTTCTCGAATAACATCAAGAACTTCACCAATCATTTTCAGGGTCGAGGGCAGAAGTTGGCTCATCGAAGAGCATAATTTTCGGCTCCATTGCTAGAGCTCGCGCAATCGCTACACGTTGCTTTTGACCGCCCGATAAACTATTTGGCATCGCTTTAGCTTTATTCAACAAACCAACATCATTTAACAGTTCTCTAGCTTTTTTAGTAATTACCCTATCTGAAACTTTTCGAAGTTTTTTAGGTGCCAGCTTAATATTTTCAATTACGCTATAATTCGGAAAAAGATTAAACTGTTGAAAAACCATTCCAACTTCTCTTCGCAACTTGTTTAAATCAGTTTTCTTATCGGTAATTTTTACACCATCAACAATAATTTCTCCCGAAGTCGGTTCTTCAAGTAAATTCAAGCATCTCAAAAATGTTGATTTTCCCGAACCACTCGAACCAACAATAACAACAACTTCACCTTCTTCAATATCAATATCGATATCTTTTTAAAAACATGGTTAGAACCGTAATTCTTTTTAAGTTCTTAATACTAATTATTTTCATTATCTAGTTTCCTCTCAACCTTTGACATAATTCGTGTAAAAATCGCTGTTAAAGCAAGATAAATCAAAGCGGCTGCAAAAAGTGATTGAAACGCGGTTGAAGTTTGAAAACGAATATTATCCGCACCGCGCATAATATCACTCAAACCAATCCAACCAACAATTGAGGTCTCCTTAAGCAATGCAATAAATTCACTAATAAGTGGTGGTAACGAATTTCGAAACGCTTGCGGCAAAATCACTAGTCGCATAGCTTGCCAGTTGCTAAAACCTAATGAACGAGCGGCTTCCGTTTGACCCTTATCAATACTTTCAATTCCTCCACGAATAATCTCAGCAATATAAGCTCCCGCATTTATTCCAAAGGCGATTGCTGCCGTGAAAATTTTTGGCATGAATTGATACGAACCAAAAACGACATAATACATAATTAAAAGCTGTACAAGTAAAGGTGTTCCGCGGATAATATCTACATAAATTTTTCCCAAAAAAGCTAACGGATTAAACTTTGCTAATTTCTTATTTTTTGAATTTCGAAATGGCTGAAAATTCGATGTTCGCATTAAGGCAATTAAAACACCAATAATCGAACCTAAAATTACTGAAAGTACCGTTAATACGAGCGTAACTTCTAAACCTTGCCAAAGAAAAAAATCCACCGATTTCCACCAAAAATTACTTCCCAAAAATTCATTTTTCACTCACTTCATTAAAATATTTTTAACCAATTTCTGATATCGACCATCTTTTTTCATCTCAGTAATAACTTTATCCACCTGATCTTTCAATTCATTATTATCTTTTTATAGCAACCGCATATTCTTCATTGCTCAAGGAATCTGGTAAAATTTGCAAATTTGAATATCCCTGAACATATTGATTAGCAGGGAGCCTCATCTAAGACCGCTGCATCAATTTTTTTCCAGAGCTTAAATCTTGCAAAACGCTTGGGACTGATTGTAGTTGAGTTACGCTAACACCTTTGATTTTTCGAAACGATCGTATCACTAGTTGTCCCTAATTGAACACCGATTTTATTTCCCGAAAGCTCATATTTGTTTCGAATTGTTGAACCTTTACGAACAACAATTTTTTGTGCCGCAGAATAGTATGATTTCGAAAAAGAAACGTTCTTTTCACGTTCGGGAGTTTTTGTCATTCCTGCAATAACCATATCCACTTGTCCGGTTTCTAGAGCAGGAAGAAGCCCATCAAAGCCCATATCTTCAACTTTTAACTCTTTACCTAAGCTTTTTGCAACCTCCGTGAAAGATCAATATCAAATCCAACGACTTTTTCCGTCTTGAATATATTCAAAAGGTTTAAAACCGGCATGCGTTCCAACAACCAAAACACTCTTTCGATCACCGATAGTTCCTTCACGATATAAAATATCTATTAACATTAAAAATAGCTGCAATAAAAATAAAAAATTCCTGCTAGCCAAATAAAAATTACTTCTTTTTGCTACACCTTCCATAGGTATATTATAGTCTTTTTGCTTATGATTATCAACTTAATTTCTAACAAAAATAAGCTTTTTCACAAAGAAAAGCCTATTTTTTCGAAATAACCAATTGACGCTCTCGGCCTTCGCCTTCAGAATGAGTTTCAATGTCGGAATAATCTTGAGCCAATTTATGAACCGTAAACCGATCTGTTGGATTTTAAATTTAAGCGATAAGGTTCGCCTGTTTTACGAACTTGTTCTATCCATTTTTCGGCTTTTTGCGAAATCTTTTGAGCACGCTGTTTTTGTAATCCGCAATATCGATACTTACACGAGTGATTTCAGCATTTTTGATTCAAGTGCACGCGAAACCAAAAATTGTAATGCTCGCAAATTCCCTGAATCACGACCAATAAAAAAAGTGAGTTTAATTCACTAGAAGGAACTGAAAGTTGAATAACTTGGTCTTCAGAAGTGGAATAAACCGCCAGATTAACTCAAAAAAGCTTAAAATATCTTCTAAAAACTTTTTGTGCAAAAAAACAATTGACTCTTCTCGATTCATATTACCTCCGTTTTCCTTCTTTCCTTTAATCCTTCGGATATTCGTTCCGCCAGTTTTTCTTTTCGAACTCTTCTTTGGAACTTGTACCGTTGTATTTTTCACAATAACAGCTTCTTTTTGCATTTTCGAAGTTTCTTCTTACTCGATTCTGCAGCAATCTCTTCCATCTCTTTAGAATCAATTGAGAAGATATATTTTTGCTGAATAATTTGGACGATGTTTGAAATTAAGTAATAGAATGTTAGCGCACCATAAAGGCTAATCATAACGAAGAACATAATTGCCGGGAGAATTAAGTTCATATTTGGATTAACCGCAGCATTAAGTTCTGCTTGATTTGGCTCTTTGCCGTCAGCGGCATCCTTAAAGATTTCTCGAACCGTTCGCTTACCTTTTTGAGGTTGAGTTTGCTTAACCATATACCATTGCGAAAATGCAAGACCGAGTGCAATAATCATCATAAAATCCACTAGAAAAGTCGTTTAACGGTACGGCTGTATCCGTTAAGTCAATAACCCCAAGGAATTTTGGATCAAAGCTTTTTATGCGAAATAACTTCACTAACTCGACTCATTTGTGCAACCGGCTGATAAGCCCATTTCGAAATTTGACCTGGATTATTTACTACAATCCGCATCACGCTAAAGAAGGTTAAGAGAATTGGCAACTGAATAAACAGTGTTAACATTGAGCGGAATGGTTTGAAATTATGCTTGCGGTAAAGCTCCATCATCTGAAGCGTTTCAAGCTGTTTATTACCTTTTTGCGTTCTTTCGAATCTTCTGCAATTCAGGTTGAAGATTTTCGCATAGTTTTTGTTTGATGAAGTTGGCTTTTTGTAAGAGGCCACATCAAAAAAACGCACAATTAAAGTAAAGATAATAATTGTGAAAACCAAAATCACCGATAAAGTTATAAATCACCAATAATAGGTTCAAAATTGGCTGAGTAATAAATAGTTCAAACAGATTCATATCTATTATTATACTACCTTTATCTATTTATTACAATAAAAATCAGCTTCTTTAAAGGTGTTGACTAAAGTCTCTTTCAATTCTTCATGGGGAATATCTTTAACGCTTTTATGAAAAATCAAAACCACAACATCAAAAAGTCCCATCAATTTTTCGGCAGTTCATTTCGAATAATTTCATAAACTCGCCGACGAATTCGATTTCTGCCAACTGCACTTTTTAATACCTTTTCGAAACTACCACAGCAAAACGCGAATCCTTTCGACGTTGGTTTTTTGTAAATTTTACAACAATTTTTTGCGTTCGAACCGAATTTCCATTTGCATAAACATATCGCAAACTGCCATGACCGTGAAACCTATTTTTATAAGATAACATAACTTTTTATATTTTAGCATTTTTGATAAAATTAGCAAATTTAAACGAGACCATCTAGTCTCGTTTTAGCATCTGATAAAAAGCTTCACTCGGAATTTCAACATTTCCAAATTTCTTCATTCGCTTTTTTTACCACGTTTTTGTTTAGCCAGCAATTTCTTCTTTCGAGAAACATCACCACCATAAAAGATAGCCCGTTACATCTTTTCGATAAGCTGAAATATTTTCGCGCGCAATAGATTTTCCACCGATTGCCGCTTGAATTGCCACCTGGAAGTTTTGCCGCGGAATCACCTCTTTCAATTTTTGCAGTAATCTCGCGACCCATTCGCACACTCTCCGAACGATGACACATCACCGAAAAGCGCATCAACCATCTCACCTGCAACATAAAAATCTACTCGCACTAAATCTTCTGCTAAATAATCCCAAAGCTCATAATTAAATGAACCGTAGCCCGACGTAACACTCTTAAGTTGATCGTAAAAATCAGTCAAAAGATTCGCGAGTGGTGCTTCAAAAAGAAATCAAAACACGTTCATCAATATAACTCAAAGTTTTTCTGTAAGCCCCGTTTTCGAAACAATTAATTGAATTACCGCACCAACATAATCTTTTGGCACCACAATTTCACCCCTTAATCCACGGCTCACGAATTTCAGAAATTCTTGTTTGATCTGGTAAATCAGCTGCGCTCTTAATATCTAATTCTTCACCCGTTGTTAAAATTACATGATAGTCGGTTGAAGGGTTAGTAATCACTAGATCCAGATTGTATTCTCGTTCCAAACGCTCACGAACAATATCCATATGAAGAAGCCCAAGAAAGCCAATTCGTATACCAAATCCCAAAACTGGCGAATTTTCTGGCTCAAACTGTAACGCAGAATCGCTCAAACTTAGCTTTTCAACTGCATCTTTCAGATCTTGATAATCTTCATTTGAAACTGGGAAAAATCCTGCATAAACAAACGGCTGAACATTCTGATATCCTGGCAAAGGTTCGTTGGCGGGGTTTTTCGAAAGTGTTACAGTATCACCAACCTTCGCCTCGCGCGTGGTTTTCAAGTTTGTCACGATGTAGCCAATTTCTCCAGCCCCCATTTTATCGTATGGCGTCATTTTTGGCTGAAGCTTACCAATTTCGAGCGCTAAGCCTTTTGAATCGGTTGCCATCATTTTAATTTCATCACCTTTTTCAATTCACCTGAAAAATCCGGACATACAAAAATTACACCGCGATAATCATCATAATAACTGTCAAAAATCAAAGCTTTTAGTGGTTTCATCAAATCTCCTTTGGTGATGGTATTCTTTCAATCGCCGCATTCAAAACTTCTTCAACACCCATTCCTGTTTTGGCTGAAATATATAAAATCTCTCTTTCATCACATCCTAAAAGATTAATAACTTCTTTCGAAACTCGTGGAATATCTGCAGCCGGTAGGTCAATTTTATTCAGCACAGGAATGATTTTCAAATCAGCCGCCATCGCAAGATAAACATTTGCGAGTGTTTGAGCTTGAATTCCCTGTGAAGCATCTACAACCAAAATCGCACCCTCACAAGCTTGAAGTGAGCGCGAAACTTCATAAGAAAAATCCACGTGTCCCGGGGTATCAATTAAGTTTAGCTCAACACCTTTCCAATTCATTGTTACTGGAGCAAGCTTAATAGTGATTCCTTTTTTTCCCGCTCCAAATCCATCGAATCCAAAAAGCTGCGATTTCATATCACGTTTTTGAACTGTACCTGTAATCTCCATCATTCGATCAGCTAAAGTTGATTTACCGTGATCAATGTGCGCGATAATACAAAAATTCCTAATATTTTTAAATCCATAAACTTTCAATATTTTAACATATTTATAATAGTTGGGCAAATTTTATTTAATCTTAATCTGTACGAAGAATATTTTTCTTAACTTGCGCAATTATCGGATCAGCTTCTTTAAGTTTTAACAATTTTGCAGCCAAAACATAAACAGCAGAACTCACAGCTCAATAAATACGAATTTTAGGAAATATCGAGAAGAATCGTAAATCTGAACCCAGAAGAGACATCTTTTGCCACCAAAAGATAACATACAAAAACCAGAAAAAGCACTTGCAACGAACATTCGCCCAACCCTAAAATAAATTGTACATCAAAAAGTCCATCAATTCTTTTTGCGCATCAAAAAAATAGCAAAATTGCAATTTCAAGAACCGCACCAATCGCTTGAGCCCAAAGCTAACCCGTAAGCACCAAATTTAAAAATTAAACTAAAGGCTATCGCCAAAACGATATTTAAACCAATCGCAACTAGTGAGATATAGAATGGCGTTTTTGTATCTTCCATTGCATAAAAACTCCTTGCTGCAATATGATAAATCGAACGCGCAAAAATTGAAAGAACAAGAACTCCCAAAAGTCCAGCAATTAAATCATCACCACCGTTTTTAATAAAGCTTACAATGTAGCCACGCAAGAAAAAAAGAACAAAACCGAAACTGGCAAAAGCCAAGAAGATAATCATTCGAAGAGCGGCTTGTAAATCTTTTCGAAATAGGTCTTTTCGTCCAATTGCTAATCTTTCAGTTAAATTTGGGAAAAATGCTGTAGAAATAGCAACACCAATTAAGTTCACTGGCATCATCTGGAGAGTTAAGCTCTGCGAATATGCACGCACCGTTCCCGAACCCATTCGGCTGGCCATATTAGTTTCGACAATTGAATTAACATAATCCAAACCTTGATCCATTGAGCGTGTTGGCAATAGTTTCATAACCTGTTGAAAGCCTTTATTTCGCCAAAAAATTCTAAATTGATATTTAAAGTCAACACCAATTAGTCCAATTGCCGCAATCAAAAAGCTGGAGAACAGACCCGAAAGCCACGCCAATCGCAACACCCATGATTCCACCTTCGAAAACCCTGAATACCAAAAATATTTATACCATTCGTAAAAAATACTGTTCCAATAATAATACCAATATTATAAATTGCTGGCGCAAGAGCCGAAAAAAAGTAAACCTTCCTATAGCCTGTTGAATACTTGTAAGTACCGTCGCAATAGCAAAAAGAAAGGGATTGATTGCAATCACACGCATCATTGAAATTGCCAAAGATCGCGAAGATTCACTTAATCCTGGCCCAACAATATATTTAACTAGAGGTTCAGCAAAAATAATAATTAAAACTGAAGTTATGAGTGTTAACAGCGCTAATAAATTAAGAATACTCGTGCTTAATTCCCATGCAGATTTTTATTTCGATTCGCCATTCGCTGATTGAATACAGGAATAAATGTAACGCTTAATGACCCGAAACCAAAAATAAAAAAACATGAAAATCAGGAATTGTAAACGCAACCGTATAAGCATCAATTCCATCAGGGGTAAGAATCTAGATAATACGAGTTTAACAACCTGTCACGCAAAAAGCCCAACAAGCTCGACAAAAGAGTCGAGCTCGCAAGAATGATTGCTGCAAATTTAACCGTTAATCGCGAATTTGCTTTCGAAACAATAGATCGAACTTTAGATTTCATAATCAATCGTGAAGTTTTGCTTCCTTAGGCAATTTAGCATCTTTCAAAAATTTCTGCAACTTCTTTTTCGTCTAGAGTTTCTTTTTCAAGAAGCGCATCCGTTAAAAGCTTTTAAGCGGTTTTTTTATTCGCTTTAAGAACAGCTGCGGCACGTTCAACAGCTTCTTTAATTAATTTAGCGATTTCAGCATCAATTTTTTTCTGCTGTTTTTCAGAATATGGTCGTTCACGAGTCATCTTATCAAAGAACATTCCCGAATTTTCCTCATGAAAATACTTGGTCAAGTAGATCTTCGCCCATTCAAATTCAATAACCATATTACGTGCGATATCTGTTGCATTTCGAAGATCGCTTGAAGCGCCTGTTGAAATTCCAGCCTCGCCATAAATCAACATTTCAGCCTGACGTCCACCCATTGCGCGCGCCAAGATATCTTTATATTCGAAAATATTTGTATAGCTTCGATCTTCTGGTGGCAAGAACCATGTTACACCACCGGTTCCACCACGCGGAATAATCGTAACCTTATGAACTGGATCTGAATCTGGTAAAACATGTCCAACAACAGCGTGGCCAGCTTCGTGCCAAGCAGTAGTTTCGCGCTCTAAATCGCTCATTACTTTTTGACTTTCGTTCTGGGCCGATGGCTACTTTTTCGAAAAGCTTCTGTAAGATCATCATTAGTAATAACATCTCGGTTATTTCGAGCTGCCAAAAATAGCTGCTTCGTTCGCAATATTCGCAAGATCGGCACCAGCAGAACCAGCTGTCTTTTTTAGCAAGCGCATTTAAATCTACTGAATCATCAACTTTTTATTCTTGAAATGAACTTTTAAAATTGCCAAACGATCTTTTCTTTCAGGAAGAGCAATTTCAACACGACGGTCAAATCGACCAGGTCGCAAAAGTGCTGGATCAAGAACGTCAGCACGGTTCGTTGCTGCAAGAACAATAACACCAGTATCTTTTTCAAAACCGTCCATTTCAACCCAAAAATTTGGTTCAAAGTCTGTTCGCGCTCATCGTGACCGCCTCCCATTCCTGAACCGCGTTTTCGACCAACAGCATCAATTTCGTCAATAAAGATAATCGCAGGCGCATTCTTTTTAGCTTTCGAAAATAGATCTCGAACGCGTGAAGCACCAACACCAACAAACATTTCCATAAATTCTGAACCAGAAATCGAGAAGAAAGGAACTTTAGCTTCACCAGCAACTGCACGAGCAAGCATTGTTTTACCGGTTCCTGGATTTCCAACCATCAAAAACACCACTCAGGGATTTTTCGCACCCATTTTTGGTATTTTTAGGATCTTTTAAGAAATCAACAACTTCGTATAGATCTTGTTTTGCATTCTCATTTCCGGCAATATCTTCAAATTTAATCTTTTTCTTATCATCGCCATAAATTTTTGCTCGAGATTTTCCAAAGTTCATCGCTTGCGAATTCTGACCGTTTGCTGAGCGCATCATTAACATCAATAAAGCTACAATCGCAATAACTGGAACAATCATAATTGCCAAATTCCATAAAATCTCTGAAGTATTATCTGCTGGAAAAACATTAACAGTAGTCTTTTCCTTTTCAAGACCTTGTTCATAAATTGTACCAGCTTCTTTTACAGATTTTTCAGTTGGTTTTTCTCGCCTTTTTTTAGTAACTTTTACATCATTTCCTTGAATTTCAATTTTCGAAATTTCGCCCTTATTAGCACGAGCAATCACGTCTGAAATCGGAACATCTTTCAATCTAGCTGAGAAAAAAATTCTGGCTAGACCAAAATACGCCTAAAATAATTGCGATAACAATCGCCCAGTATTTCCCGCCCGTTTCGCAAAAATTATTCTTCTTATTATCTTTCATTCTGTCCTTTCTCATATTCAACTCCTTCTATTTTAGCAAATTTTTTTAAAAGCATTTTTCAAATAAAAGTGATTTTTCTATTTCACTTTAAAAAGAATTCAAATTCATCTCTATAAAAACTTAACTTCTCGCCCGCTCAAAATTTGAGTTTTTTTGAGCCATTTTTAAAAGTTCGAATCGCTTGCAAAAATTCGCGATTTGTTTCGAAGTGGAATTTTGCCAGATTGAATTCGCATAATCTCACGCAAAATTTCTACACAAACTTCATCAGAATTATTTCGAAAAATTTCGCTCAAATTTTTCTTCCATCACCAATTTTCGATAAAAATATCGTTCGTAATTTCTTCAATTTCATGCTTAATTTTTAATCTGTTTTTGCCAAATCTCAAAGATCTCATTTAAGTTTTCTTCACTAAAATTTATTTTTTTACGAATTCGATTGCGTGCATACTTTTCACTTAAATTTGTTGAATCTTCACACCATTTCAAACCTTTTTCTTGCGCTTTGTTAAAAATTTCCGCTTTCGAAAAACTTTAAAAACGGCCGCTTAATATTTGGTGAATCAAAAACAGGCAATCGCTCGCCAACCTCCGCCACGATTTAAATTCAGAACAAAAGTTTCAGCCAAATCATTCTTGTGATGTGCTGTAAAAATTTCAGCATTCTCTCTTTTAGCCAGTGCTTTTAAAAAATCGTATCTTGCTTTTCTTGCTTTTTTTCTTCACTAGCATTTTCTCCAAGAAAACCTCTTTTAAACTCAAATCTCAAGTTATTTTTATTCGCAAACTTTCGCACGAACTCTAAATCTTGTACGCTTTCTTCGCCACGAATTCCATGTTCAAAATGCGCAATTATTAGATTATCCTCAACCCACTTTAATCCATTCTTTTGTTTAAAAAGTCAATCAAAAATCCACCAAAACAATCGAATCAACTCCGCTTAGAAACTGCTACAAGAATCATATACTTATTTTTACCATACTTGCGTTTTTGAAATTGATTATGTTAAAAATTTATACAATGAAAAATGGTGGGAACAGTTCGAAAATTAAAGAAGTAAAATTCGAAAACGATAAAATTTACAGCTGAAAGTATTATTGAAAAACTGCCTTAAATTTTGCACGCAAACCGATGTTCATATTGAGCCTCACGAAAATTCAGTTTTGGTGCGTTTTCGAATTGGCGGCGTTCTAAAAATATGAGCGAAATCCCAAAAAGATTTTCCAAAAATAACTAAATATTTCAAGTCCTTAGCTGGTCTTAATTTTTAGCGAGAAAAACTTTTTCCACAATCATCGACAATTCATTACGGAGAAGCTCGAATTCGAATTTCAACAACTCCAGTTTTTTTGGGTGAAAAATCACTCTCCGCTTAATGCGTGCGCGAAAATACGTTCGAAAAACTTAACGAAATTGGGCTTTGGGGTGAAAATCTTCGTGCCGTAGAGCAAATTCTTCGCCAACCACGAGGTATTGTTTTTACTGTTGGCGATGGAAGCAATACAACAAACTTCTCAATTTTGAACGAATTAAATTCCTCTGAAAAGAATATTGTAACAATCGAAAAACAATCGAAAAAAACAATTACCGGAATCAACCAAACCGAAAATTAACCCTAAAATCGGCTTAGGCTATTTCGAAATGACTAAATCCGCTCTAAGTCAGAATCCAGATATTTTATATATCGACAATCTAAACGATAGAAAAACAGCCGAACTTATTTTCGATTCTGCAATGCGCGGAAAATTCATCATCGCTAGCGTTCCTGTTCGTAAAACTAGCGAGGTTATTCCGTTTTTAAACCACCTCGGAATTGAACCGTTCCTAATTATTGCGAATGTTCTTGGAATTATTTCGCAAACACTAATGCAGAACCATTTTCTAAAAATCTACAGTTAATGTAAAAATCTCAAAAGAAGAGTCATCATTAATCTTGCAAGAATTTAATATTTCTCCACTTCGAATTCACCAACTCGAAAAAGATTTCAAGAATGAGAAATACCCAAATAATAGCCTCAGCAACTTCGTCAAATTCAATTCTTAATCTCCCATCAATTAAGAAAAACATCTCGCCCGAGATTGCCTTTTTCCGAACAACTGGAATTTTTCGAAGTTCTAAGTTTACTCGAAGGTAAAATTTCAAAAAGAAATTAAAGAGTTAATCCCCGTAAATCCAAGTTCTGTTGAAATTGAAGAGATTCTTTCTATAAATAATTTTGTCAATTTTACGAACTGATGGCCTTCTAAAAAGTTCTCCAAAAAGAAACCGTTTTATCTGAATTAATGCGTAGAACTGGATTTTTAAACCAATAAATCTGCTAAAATTATAAATTATGTTAATCCTAGCTTCGAATTTATCTAATACTCCAGTAATGAGCCTACAAACCGGTTCTCAGCTTGCAAGAACAGGTAGAGCAATCATCGACCCTTCGAATCTTCAAATTTTTAGCCTACGAGCTAAAAAGCGAATACTTTTTAAATCAAGAAATGTTGGTTCGCATTGCTGATATTCGTGAGCTCTCAAGAGTTGGTTTTTATTGTTGATTCTGGCGAAGATTTCATTCTGCCAAATGATGTATTTAAAATTAAAGAAATTCTTGATCTAAATTTTTAATCTATTAGATTTAAGAGTGGAAGATGAGAAAAACGTAAAATTGGTAAGATTATTGATTACACAATTAGCCTTTCGAATTTTTCTGTTCAACAATTAATCGTTAAACGCCCATTCATGAAATCTTTTAGCGATCCAACACTTACAATCCACCGTTCGCAAATTATTGAAATTAACGATAATAAAATCGTAATTCAGAGCGAAGAAGAATCTGTTCCGCAAAAGTGCCGAAAAACTGAGAATTTTGTCCCAAATTATGTTAACCCATTTCGAGATTAAAATTCATCTTTAGAGAGTGCCCTCTTAATTTCGTCATACGAAAACCCTTGTCGCGCTAAATATGCGACAAGTCGTCAGTGTATTTTTTTAGCCTTTTTGCAATTATTTTTGAATTTTCCTCAGAATCATTACGCTTCGAATTTTCTAAAATTTGCTCGATAATTTCGCTTGAAACACCTTTCGAAAATAATTCGGATTTTTAATTTTTTAATTGAACTTCCTTTTCTTTGGTTTCGATTTTTCAATCCAAAATTTTTGCAAATTTAAAATCATCAACATAACCTTTCTCAATCAATCTTTGCAAAGCTTGTTCTGCTGAAACTTTTGAAACTCCTTTTTTCTCATAAAATTCACCCGTTTTTTTATTTCGAAGCTTTCGATTTAGCGTTTTTTTCCACAAATAATCACGAATCTCCTTTTTCAGAATGTGGCCGCATCAAACAATAATTAAGCCCAAGAGCGTATAATTTTCCAAATTCACTTTTGCTGTTCAAGATTCAAAATTTCATCTTCTGAAAATTTTGCGCCAATTTTAACATTCAATTGAGTTAATTGAAAAATATCCAAAGAAAATCGATATTTTCCGTTTACAAAAATGTTAGCACGGTTTGGGTTTTTAACCGCTTGCTTTATATCTGTAATCGTGAAATAGCCATCTTTAAAAATACCTTCTTTTCGAAAATTCTTTTTGCAACTTTTTTCTTTAAAATCATTCTGATCAAAAATATCTAAAAGCCATAATTTAAAAAGTAAAAATTAGCCCGAATTTTGTCAGGCTAATTATATTATTTTTCTTCTTTTTCCTCATTATCAGAAGATTCTTCAGCAATTTCCTCTCCACAATTTTTGCACGAACTTTTTCTCAATTTCAGCCATAACTTCTGGATTTTCAAGCAAGTATCGTTTAGCGTTTTCACGACCTTGACCAATATTTTGGTCGTTATATTTATAAAAATGCACCTGATTTTTCCAAGAATTTCATGTTCAACTGCTAGATCTAGAATATCACCCGTTTTCGAAATACCTTCATTATACATAATGTCAAATTCAGCAATTCTAAACGGTGCCGCAATCTTATTTTTAACAATTTTTAACCTTTGTACGGTTACCAATTACATCGTCGCCACTTTTTAATTTGTGCAGTTCGACGGATATCGGCACGTACCGACGCATAAAATTTAAGCGCATTACCACCAGTTGTAGTTTCAGGATTACCAAACATCACACCAATTTTCATTCGAATTTGATTAATGAAAATCACAGTCGCTTTTGATTTATTGATAATTCCAGTAAGTTTTCGAAGTGCTTGCGACATTAATCGAGCCTGAAGACCCATATGCGCGTCGCCCATATCACCATCGATTTCAGCCTGTGGAACTAAGGCCGCAACAGAGTCGACGACAATCAAATCAACAGCATTTGAGCGCACTAGAGTTTCAGTAATTTCAAGAGCTTGTTCACCATTATCAGGCTGCGCGACAAGCAAATTCTCAGTATCAACGCCGAGTTTCTTTGCGTAAGCTGGGTCAAGTGCATGTTCCGCGTCAATGAAAGCTGCAGTTCCACCTTGCTTTTGAATTTCAGCAATCGCATGAAGTGTTAGAGTAGTTTTTCCTGAACTTTCTGGTCCATAAATTTCAATGATTCGTCCTTTTGGATAACCACCGCCAAGCGCAATATCTAAACTTAAGCATCCCTGAAGGAAGAAGCTCAACATCAACCTTATGATTTTCACCAAGTTTCATAATTGAACCATCGCCAAATTGTTTCGAAATTTGCGCAATCGCTAAATCTAATGCTTGTTTTTTGCCGCTTTCGGCCATTCCCATATCTGTTTTTCTTTCGCCTAGCTATAAATAATTCTCCTTAAAATAATATCTTTATTTTTAACACTTTTCAATAAAACGTTCAAGGTTATTTTTATATTTATCCTTAATATGCTATAATAAAAACATGAAGAGAAAGTCTGGTTTTTACACTTATCGAGATTTGTGTTTGTAATTGTTTTTAATTGCAGCAGGTATAATCCTTACTATTCAGCGTTTCGAACTGTTATCAGTTCAACGCGATCAAACCTCGTAAGCTAGCAATTAATGAAATTTATTACAATCTCGAGGAAGTCTATTATAAGAAGAACGGTTTCTATCCTGAAAAACTTGATGAAAAATGCCGTCAAAGGAATTGATCCAAACCTATTAACAGACCCCTTCGGAATCCTAATTAACGAAGAAAAAGAGCGATTATCGTTACGAGCCAACAAGTTGCGAAAACGGAAAATGTAAAAATTCTCCTTCGTACAAAAATTAGAAAAAGAAAGCGATTTCGTAAGGCGTTCGAAAACTAATTATAAAATAGCCCTGTTAAATTCTAGGGCTATTTTATATTATTTTACTGATATTTTTACACCTTCTTCAAAAAGTTTATCTGAAAGCATTTGGTTTTCACGTGCCGTTTCCACGATATCGCTCAAAAACTCAGCTTTCTTGTCCGGGTTTGGTGCAAACGGAAAAGTATAGGTTGACTCATCACCGATAGTACTTAATCGTACTGTTCCATAATCAAACAAATGCTGCAAAAATACCTTCACGAGAATACGATATATCTTCGATCGCCTCCAGGTTAATAACCTGCTTTCTCTGATTCATAATTGTATTCGAAATCCACTGAATTGCACGTTCATTCGTTATGATTAATCTGTTAGCTCGATAAACAACATAGTTTATATAAGTTATTAAAAATTAAAAAGCACCGTTATTGAACCGAAGATTAATGAAAGTTGCGGTTTAAAGTTGGCTGGAATTGGAAACGGATTCGGTAAAAAGCAAACTAACATCCAGGCGCTAATCAAGAAAACAGCAATAATTGAGCTAAAAATAATGTTCAGTAAATAACCTAGTGCATGCCGACGCATCGAAAGCACAACATATTCATCTTCATCAACTGTAATATCGGGATACATTCTTACCGATTGATCGTGTCTTGCTTTAATTACGCGTGGATCGCCAGCAGGAACTTCAACCTGCATAACTGGCTGAACTCGAATTGGCGCGCCCAGACTATTTTCGAAACTTAAATTTTCATTCTGATTCTGGGCGATTTTTTCCTCAAATTTCTGGGCTAGGCTTTGCTTATCGTTCATCTTTGAATTCCTTTCCTAAATGCTCAAACGCTTTTTTCGTAATTATTCTTCCTCGTGGTGTTCTTTGCAAAAAACCAATCTGCATTAAATATGGTTCATAAAAATCTTCAATTGTTGCAGCTTCATCACCCGTCAATGCAGCCATTGTATTTAAGCCGACTGGTCGCGTGCCGTAATTTTCAATAACCGATTTTAATAGATTTCTATCTGCTGCATCCAACCCTAATTCGTCAATTTCAAGCATTTCTAAAGCCTCTTTAACCGTTTTCGAATCGATAATTCCGTCACCTTTTACGTCTGCATAATCTCGAACACGTTTTAAGATGCGGTTCGCAATTCGCGGCGTTAATCTTGCTCGAGTTGAGAGAATATCTGAAGCTTCTTTTTCAATGTCACTACCTAATAAATTACTTGAGCGTAAGATAATTTTTGAAATTTCCTTAGGTTTATAAAATTCTAACCTATAGATATGCCCGAACCGGTCTCGGAGTGGAGCCGCCAAACTTCCAGTTCGAGTTGTGGCGCCAATAACTGTAAAATGCGGCAAATCCAGCCGAACCGAGCGTGCGGCCGGCCCTTTACCAATCACAATATCAAGTTTAAAATCTTCCATTGCAGAATAGAGAATCTCTTCAACAGCACGCGGCATGCGATGAATTTCATCAATAAAAAGAATATCGCCATCTTGTAAATTTGTCACAATCGAAGCTAAATCTCCCGCTTTTTCGATTGCCGGACCGGATGTAATTCGAATATTTGCGCCCATTTCACGCGCAATAACATTTGCCATTGTAGTTTTTCCTAGTCCTGGCGGACCATAAAAGCAAAACGTGATCAATACTTTCACCACGTTTTTTTGCCGCGTCAATCGCAAGCTTTAAATTCTTTTTTTAATCGCTCCTGACCAATATATTCATCAAAAATTCGTTGGACGTAAAGAAATCTCCACCTGCTGCTCTTTGCGGTTCGTCATCATGTAAGTTTGCATCAATAATTCTTTCAATAGCCATTGTTTATATTATACCACGACTTGACAAAAATAGAAAAAAATTTGTTATAATTCTAGTTAATATTCCAATCGGAATAAGTATCTTATTATAAGGAGGCTCTTAGTATGAGCAATTTACATTTGATCAAAGGCTATATTGACATTTTTAATAATGCCGTAAAAGTAGCAGGCGGAGATGAAAAAATAGCGAAAAGAAAAATTTAACTAAAGATATTTTTAAATACGCCAAGTCTATCTCTAGACACGTATTTGATAAAAACCCAAAGTCATCTCTGTCGTCTAGATAATTTGGACGTCACTAATGGTTTTTGAGGATGAGCCCGTTGCAATACTAACAAGAACTAACGACTGTTTTGCTATAAATAAAAATGGTGACCTTTATAGCAAAAACTAGCAGTAATAAATACGGTTTTGAGAAGGTAAATAAAGCAGACCTTCTCAGCTTAACTGGAGAACAAATTGCCTACCCGTATAAAGAGCTCTATGATCTCCTACGAGAAGTCGTAGTCTTCCATAAAAAAATAAAACAGTCGCACAAAATGTGCGGCTTTTTTTCTTTTAAAATTAAATTCCAGCTTTCAACACCAAAGTAATGCGTTCTTCTGTTGGTAAATCACGCGGGATTTGCTCTAATGCCTTTGTTGCATCATTCAAGTTAAATCCAAGCGCAATAAGCGCCTCTAAAAGCCTCATCTGAAGCTAAGCCAATACTATCACCAACTCCATCGGGTTTCGAAATCGCCATTCCAACCTTATCTTTTAGGTCTAAAATTACACGCTCGGCCGATTTTTTTACCAACGCCAGCAGCCTTTTTGGATAAATTTCGCGTCTTCACAAGCAATTGCGTTTCGAACTTCTTCCGTTTCGCCCAAGCTCATGATGGCAATTCCAGCTCTTGGCCCAACCCCTGAACAGTAATTAACAGTTCAAAAAGTTTTTTTGCCGCTAAACTCGAAAAAGCCAAATAATTCCTGGCTTCTATCGGTAATATTATGATAAGTATAAAAATTTAATCTGCTCATTTAAAACTGCCCGTTCGAATTCTCCTGCGGGAACGATAACTTCATAACCAACGCCAGAAACGTCAACAATCACGCTCCCTGCAAATTTTTCAGCAATTTTTCCAGAAATATGTGCAATCATTGTTTAATTTTACCATAATTATTTTGGTTTTTAAATACGCGTCATATAAAAATGCGTAATCGCAGCAGCGAGCGCATCGGCCGCGTCATCCGGCTTTGGTACTTCTACTAGATTCAAAGTTGAACGCACCATTTCTTGCATTTGTTTTTTGTTTGCACCGCCATACCCAGTTAGAGTTTGCTTAATTTGATTTGGCGTATATTCAGCGATTGGAATTTTCGATTGTTGAGCTACTAAAATCGCCACACCTCGAGCCTGTGCGACCGAAATTGCCGTCGTTACGTTTTTCGAAAAGAACAGTTTCTCAATTGAAACCTCATCTGGATTAGTTTCTTCAATAATCTCTTTTAAGCCGTTATAAATTTCCTCTAGTCGAATTTCAATTGGCGTGTGCGCAGGAGTTGAAATAACCCCTCCTGTAATCATTTTTAACGGTTTTTCCAATCTGGCAATCTACGACACCAAACCCTAGAATCCCCCGTTCCTGGGTCGATACCTAAAATTCGCCGTTTTTCATTTTTTTACCTTTCGTTAATTTTTGCAAAAATATCTTTTCGAAATTCGAAAAATAAAATTGCTAAAAATATCAAAAATAATTATAGCAATAGCCCACCAACCCGTAAATTCAGCTTGTTTCGATTCTTTTTCATCTTTTTTTCGACTTCATTATTTTGCGCCGTTGTTTTTTTAACTATTTTTCTACAACGATTTGTTTCAGTGTTGCGCTCGTAGCCATCTTTGCACGGCGTTATTTCTTTTTCGCATCTGAACTATTTTTCGACATCGATTTGTGATAGGATTACGCGTATAGCCCGGCGCACAAACCGCCAGCTCTTTCGAAGAACTTGCCAGTGTTGCAATTTTGCGGCAACGATTTGTTTCTGGACTTCGAACATAACCATCGCGACACTCTGTTGTCGCTACTTTTTCGACTGGCATTTTTATTACAACGATTCGTTTGCGGATTCAAAAAATACCCATCACTGCACTTTTTCTCAGTTTTTCATCATTTTTCAATCTTTTCGGTTTTTTCTTTTTCGAGTTTTTCTTCTTTTATTTTATTACATCTTCCAGTTTCTTCATTTAAAAAAATATCCGTCTTCGCAAACTTTTTATCGCACTGCCCTTGCGAATTTAAATTGAATCCATCTTTCGCAAGGCTGAAAAATATTTTTCGCTATTTTTGTAATTTTTAAAACTTTGATTCCACTCTTTTCCATCAAAGATCCAGCTCAAATCCTTTTTCGAATTTTTAAATCAACAGTTTGAATTTCTTGATTGTTCGAATCTAATAACGAAATCTTATTTAAGCCCATCTTTAAAAAGCTTGAAATTTAGATCCGCATTTGAATCGAGCGAGAAAAAACTATTTGGTAAAAATTTCCTCATCCGTAAAAACTTTTTATACGGCTTTTTAAAACTTCCAAGATAAACTTCAACTGCACAATTTTTAAGACTTATTTTTTTATTTGTATTATTTTTAAATTCAATAAATTGCTCGCTTGAATTTGCTAAAACCTCGTTTAATTGTATATTTTCGCAAAAATCAGGCTCTTTTTCTGCCAAACCGCCAGTTTTAAAAACCACGCCCTCTTTCGAAATCTCGAAATCACCGCCCAAGTTCAAATCTCGAACTAAAACATCTTCTTCTGTGAATTCTAGCGCATTTTTTATTTTTGCAAGTCATCTTTAAACCACACAAAAATCCATATCCTGCCCGTCAATCCTTAGCTTTTATTTGGCTTTTCAATAATTCTGGATTTAAAAATAAGTTCCCCATCACCATTTTTCGCTAAAATGAAATTTGCGATTTTTTTAAGAAAAATTCCGTTTGAAATTTCGCCAATTATTTTATTTTTCTGAATTATCTCAATTTTTTGAAAAAAACTCAAATCATCACCCAAATTTGTGATCTCAATCATTGAATTTTGAAACTTTCGAAATTAAAAATTTTCTGATCAGAAACAGCCGAAGCTTGATTAAAAATTCCCTAAAAAAAGAATAAAGCTAAAATTAAAAATAAAAATATCTAAAAAAATTTCATTCAAAACCCTTCTCTTAAATACAATTAACATTTCAAACGCAGATAAAAAGTAAAATCTGTAAAACAGAAATTAGCATTTTTGATTAAATCCAGTATTCGGAGCTAAAATTTTTAGTCTTATTCTTAGATTGAGTTGTTGTTTTATTATTTTTTCTTCAAAAATTAATCTTTTGGCTTAGAAAAATCATCTTTTACAGAAGAATTTTCATTTTTAGTTACGCTAATATCCGCATTCTGCTTTTTATCATTAATTTTATTTTCATCTATAATATTTAAGTTGTTATTTTTCACTAATACTATCAATTTCTGGTTTAACTAAATTCTCATCTTTTTACTTTCTAGAGTCAACACTTCTGGCTTTTCTAAAAATATCACTATTATTTTTCAAAGCTCACTCAAATTTTTGTCTGTATTTTCAGAAATTCTCAATTGGCTTTTTCGACACTATTTTTCAGAATTGCTATCTAATTCTATTTTTATCGTTCAACACTAAACCGCCAGTTTTTCGGTAAGTAATCATTAAAAATTACGCAAACTAAAATCATAGCCTTTTTGTTTCTGAAGGCTTCATTGTTTCGCCATTTTTAAAGAATTTCCTCTTTCGAAACTGCCATTTTTCTACTCCACCAGCCGGTTTTTAAGTCTGTTGAATTCTTTTTATATCCAGCAATACATCTCTTTTTCATCTGAACAGATGTAATCTTTCAATTCACTATCAACATATAATCCTAAAAATTGGCTGTTGACTAATTGTGTCTACATTTCGAAATTCATCTTTAAAATTTTGCATCTGCGCCTGTCGCATTTTGTGAAAAAGTAATATAACTCTGAGATTTAAAAATACCGTCTTTAAGATTTGCAATCTCAATCTGCTTTTTGAGTATTTCTGATAGAAATTTCTTGAAATTTATAATCTTCGCCACTATTAAAAAAATCTCTACAAATTCTCTTCCATTTGTGGTATAAACTCGTGAAATATAAATATTTTTGACTAGCAAAAGTGTTTTTCGAAAGGAAAAGTGCGAGAAAAATCGGTAAAAATCCAACGATTATTAAAAAATCTACGCATTCTCCTCCTTTTAAAAATTATTAAAAATATTTTAGCATAACCGAGATTTTTCAAACCAAAATAAAATCACCCGCCTTTGGAGTGATTTTATAATTAGACTGCAAGTCGTTTTTCGGCCTTTTAGTCGGCGTCGTTTCAAAACTTTAATTCCAGCCTTTGAAGACATCTTATTTCGAAAACCGTGAGTTTTCGCACGATGTCGTTGTGTGATGATGTGTTCTTTTTGGCATATCTATCCTATTTTTACACTTTAATATTCAAAAAAATCAAGTTTAATACTTTTCATAAGCGTTTTTAATCTTTTTATTTAAACTTGAATTTCTGTTGAATTCATTTTATAGTATACCATAGTTTTCCACAAAAGACAAGGACTTTTTCCACAGTTATTACAGTAGTGGGGTAAAACTGCGAAAAGTTTTAATTCCTTTCAAAAATTATACCATATTTTTTTATTTCTTTTGGTTTTTGGGTTGTTGAAAACTCGAAAAATATTATAGAATAGAACTATGAATGAGTTGTGGAAAAAAACATCTTAGCTGAGCTTGAAATGGACCCTAAAATTCAAGGTGCAAATTTTTAAGACTTGGTTTGCTGATACCCAACTTTTATCTTTAGAAAAACGACCACGCAGTTATTGGTGCTAAAAACTCTTTTTATAACCAATACTATCAAGAAAAATATCTTGATCATATTAAAAAGCCTTTCGAAACAATGGCAAAAATCCTGAAATTATTTCTTTTAGTTATTTCTACAAAAAACGCAAAAACAGACCGAAGAAATTCCGGCACATTCTTCGAAAAACCCTTCTGTTGAGGATTTAATTAAAAAGAAGACTGAAAAAGCCAAACATTCCAGCGGTTTAAACAAAGATTTTACTTTTTGATAATTTCATCGTTGGTGGATCAAACGATCTTGCATTTTTGCTAGCCAAAAATGTTGCCAAAAATCCTGGAACAAAAATACAATCCACTTTATTTTTATGGTGAATCCGGATTAGGAAAAACCCACTTAATGCAGGCAATCGGTAACGAAATTGAAAAAAACACCCAGAATTGACTGTTCTTTATATTACAATTGAAAACTTCTATCGTGATTTTTGGATAACGTGCGCTCAAAAAGCAAGGTTATGCTGATAAATATCGCAATGTTGATGTTTTGATCGTTGATGATATCCAATTCATTTACGGAAAAGATAAAACTCAAGAAGAGTTTTTCCATACTTTTAATGAATTACATCGAGCGAATAAACAGATTATTCTCTCTAGCGATCGTGCACCTTCGAGTATTCCAACTTTAACTGATCGTCTAAAAAGCCGTTTCGAAAGTGGAATGACTGTTGATATTCAGCTGCCTGACTTTGAAACTCGTCAAAGTATCGTTGAAGCTCGAGCAGAACACGATAACGTCAAACTCGATCCTGAAGTATCAGAGTTTATTGCCGAAAACTATCGTACAAATATTCGTGAAATCATCGGAGCAGTAACTCAACTAATCGCAATGGCAGAGCTGCGGAACATTAAGCCAAACCTCGAGCTTGCGCAAGGATTAATTCAAAATAGTCGACCGACTCGACCAAATCATCTTAACTCAAAAAAGATAATTGATAAAACGGCAAAATACCTGGGTGTTTCTAAAGAAGATATCTTAAGCAAATCTCGTCAAAAAGATATTAATCATGCGCGCCAAGTTGCCTGTTATTTAATGAAGTATGAGTTAAAGATGAGTTTTTCCGCAAATTGGCAAGGAATTCTCACGCGACCATTCGACCATCATGAATGGTGTTTCAAAAAATTGAAAAAGGCATTAAAATTGGATGCTGAAATTCGCTCCGAAAATCGAGAGCCTACGTGATTTAATTTATGAATAGAGTCTAAATGGCTCTATTTTTATATCTGTTAATTTGACATTTTCTATTTTTAGTTTTATAAAAAGCGAACAGTTTAATTTGTTCGCTTTTGACTTTTTCTAATTATATTTTTGTTTTATATAAATATCAAGAGTACTTCTCATTTGCGAAAATATATTTTTATTTTATTGCTATGTTTTGACAATACGCTGCTATTGTTTTTAATAAAGTGTTGAAAGCTTGTGGAAAAATCAAAGATTTCGTTTGGAAAACCTGTAAAAAATCTTGCAGAAAAAATGGCAAAAGTTTTACACAAGTTTCTTGTGGATAATTTCCAATTTTCAAAAATTGTGAAAAAGTATTTAATTTATGCACAATTTTTTTCAAAAAGTTTTTGCTTTGATTTTTCCACACAAAAATGGTATAATTTAAGTAGTGAATAAGTGGTTTTCCACAGTTTCCACAACACCTATTATTATAACTACTACTTTTTTTAAGAAAAAGGAATTTGAATTTTATGGAACTGACTGTTAATAAAGATGATTTAGCTAAAGCACTCAATAATGTTGAAGGAATTGCAAGTGCAAAAACAAGTATGCCTATTCTTGAGAATATTCTTTTACAAACAGATGGACCAAGGCTTTTTAATTGCTGCTACAAATTTAGAGATTGCGATTTCGCAAAAATTAGTGAAAAATTGAAAAAGTTGGTTCGATTATGGTTCCAGCAAGTTTAACAAAAAGTTTTTATTAGTAGTCTTCCATCAAACAGTCAAGTTTCTTTTTAAAAGTTAGCGGTGATCATATTTTAATTGAAAGTGGAAATTATAAATCTAAAATTAATGGTTTTTCAGCTGAAGACTTCCCTGAGTTGCCGACAATCGATGAGCCGACCGCGCGATTTTTATGAGTACGGATATTTTTAAAGAAGCGGTTGATCAAATCAATACGGTAAGTATGGATACTTCGCGGCCAATTTTAACAGGTGTGTTTTTGCATACTTTCGAAAAACTATATTTATATGGCCGCAACGGACGGTTATCGATTGAGCGAACGAAAGTTATTCGAAACTGATCAAGAGTTCGAGTCGATTGTTCCAAGCAGTGTTTTAGCAAAAGTTAAAAGTGTTATTCCAGAAAAGCTTGATGAAATTGAAATTCTTTATCAACGATAACCAAATTCAATTTATGGTTGGCGATATCTTAGTAATTAGTAATTTAATTGATGGAAAAATATGTTGAATATCGCCGTTTTAATTCTCGATAAAACTGAAACTACCGTAAAATTAGCCGCACCGATTTTTACCAAATTGCAAAAGTTGCAAAAAGTTTTTAGTGATAAATCTGGTGGAAGTGTTAAAATCACTGCAAACGAAGAAACTTCGAAATTATCAATGCATACAATTGCTAGCGAAATTGGCGAAAATACATCTGAAGCCGATGCGGAAATCCAAGGTGGAGGCGAAGTTACGCTGAACGTAAATTATATCGAAAAATGCTTTAAAACCATTAAAATCTTCAAAAATTTATTTTTGGATTTTCAGGAAAACTTGCACCAACAATTTTTAAAAATACAGATAGCGATGATTATATTCATATTGTGATGCCGCTAAAAAGTTAGAACTGAATGATTTTTAAAAACTTTAAGAGTTCAGAATTTTCGAACGCATTCTGATTTCATTTTAGAAATTGGCGAAAAATCGACATTAATTTCTGGTGCAAAATGGCAGTGGAAAGACTTCGCTTCTCGAGGCGATCTATTTTACTCTTCAAGGGACTAGTTTTTCGATCAAGCGATAAAGAAATTCTTCGAAATGATGGTTCGAGTTGGTTTAGGATTGATTTAAAAAGATTCAAAAGATTCGTTAAGGACGGTTAAAGTTGATAATTCCCTTGCAAGTTCGAAAAAGCAATTCCTAATCGACGGAAATAAAAAGCGCGCCTGAGCGCAAATTTAAGGGTTCCTGTGGTGCTTTTTGAGCCTGAAGACTTACAATTATTGAGCGGGTCGCCGAATCGTCGACGTAATTTCTTGGATCGTTTTTAGCTCAAATTTATCCAAGTTTTCAACTAGCGCTTTCAAGATATAATAAAGCCTTAAAAACAGCGAAATAATCTGTTGAAAAGTGATAATTTCTAAAGATTGAACTCTTTTCCGTGGGATTTGATGCTCGCAGAATACGGTTCCGAAATTATTTCGAAAAAGATGTGAATTTATAAAATTATTAAATTCGAAAAATCGAAAAATATTTATGCGGAAATTTCAGGAGTTAAAGATAGTATTAAAATTCAATATTTGGGCGACAATGTCTCGAAAAGCGAAATTTTAGCGATCTTAAGTGAAAATGTTGAGCGCGATAAGATTTTAGGCTATACAAGTTTTGGTCCACACAAACATGATATTCAGTTTATTTTTAATGGAAAACCAGCGCAAAATGTGGCAAGTCGTGGTGAGAATCGTAGTTTAGTTTTGGCGCTTAAATTTATTGAAACAGACATTTTAGCAGAACTAACTGGAAAAACGACCAATTGTTTTGCTCGATGATGTATTTTCAGAGCTAGATAATGAACGACAAAAAGTTGCTAACCAGACATTTTTCGAAATATCAAACTATTATAACTTCAACAAACGATATTCAGGTTGACGAATGTAAAATAACCTCACTAAGTTAGTGAGGTTATTTTTTGGTTAATCTGTAATAGGCTTTACGTTTGTTGTATCTTCTTTACATACGGCAGGATCGCAGTAGTTGTATTCGAGAACTGGATTTTTCTTCCTTATCGGTATCGTAAAAATAGAATTTATATCTGAAAGGTGTGAATGATTCGATTTTTACCCATAAGGTTTTCTTATTAGTATCTAGTTCAATCTTAAATCGATGCGTGAAAATATTGGTTTTTGGGTCTGTTTTGGCTGAGTAAGAGTCTTTATACATACTTACACGCTTATAATAAGTATTGTAATTATTGCCATTAACCTTAAGCTGATATTGTCGAACGACGCTTTGGAATTCTTTATACATGTTGAAATTTGCGCCATTATTAACAAACTTCTCAAAGCCAATATACGGAACAGCATATTCTGGAAGATTTCCACCAGTTGGAGGGCCAATTACTTCGCCCGAAGCTGGATCGATCTCAGGTTTTTTGTTGGCCTCTTGCTGCTGGCGAATAACCGACCAGATTGCTAAACCAATCATGAGTGCACTAGCAAATAGAAAGGTTATTACGATAGCTTTGATTTTTCTTATTTTTAAAAATGTCTCTAAGCATATTCAACTCCTTTTTATTTAGTAACTCCAAATGCTGCGAAAGTCATTGAGATGACGTAAGAAGGATCATAAGGAGTGTCGTCAAGCTTTACGGCCAGGGTTTGCTGTGTACCATTTTCCACCTGAGCTTTTTCGAATAACAACATAGTGGCTAGTGTTTAGGAATGGACCGGGGCCAGTTCCTGCTAACATAACCAACCCGCCTTTCTTTTTAGGACATCTTCAACAGCATTAACCGAAATATCAATTTTTAGATTGTTTTAATCCATAATCTTGTACCATTTCAACAACTCCTAGAGTAGTTCCATATCCAGCTTCATAGCCCTTTTTCGGCGGCCTTTTTAGCCATCTCAAGAGGGCTGATGGATTTTCCAGTAAGGGCTAGTACCATGTTGGAAACAGATGTTGACCGCAGGCTGCGTGACACATTGTATTTCCAGGATTTTTTCCCCATTGCTCATTGGCCCATCGTGGATCGTATTGTTCGAAAACCGAGAATCCATCTGATGTTGTGTGTGATGCGTCGGCTGAAGTCATAAACTTGCCTGAAGAAGATCCGGTTGCACCACAAGAGTCTGATGACTTAGAAGAATTATTGCCACCACCATTAAGCGCTTCTTGTAGGAATTTCACATAGGCTTCCTGTCCTTCAGTATTTGGGTGAATTCCATCAGCTGAGTAAAGCTTTTCACGTCCACCGTTTTTCTCAGCGTAAGCTTTCCAGTCTAAAACTTTAACTTCACTATGCTTTGACGCGAATGCTGATAACTTCTTGTTGATCACTTCATAATCAGCGTTACCACCTTTAGAGAAGTTGTTTACCCAATAAATTTTCTTACCTTTTAATTTACCAAGTAGGGTTTCAGCAGCACTTTCATCAAAGTTATCGTTAGTTCCAAGATTGACCACAACTGTATCGTTTATTTCAGCTGGGAGTTTTGCTTGTTGCGGCTGCGATCGAGTCTCCGACTGTTGCTGAAACATTTGATCCTGAGAATGTTGAAGTAAGTTTATCTTGCACACCAACAGTAATAGAATCGCCAATGAAGGTTATTTTTCCGCTATTTGATGAACTATTTGAGCTCGAAGATCCTGAATTTGAGCTAGAGCTTGAGCTGTTTGAGCTTGATGAATTACTTGAAGAGCTTGAAGAACTTCCACCCTTACCTTTATATTTAGCAAGAATATCATTACCGACTTGCTCACCTTCTTGGATACGTCCAGGTCGCAAATCTTCACGCGGTCGTTCAAATTGAAGTGTCCATGCTGTAGTCGCTTCTTTTACGGATTTTGCAGAACTCACAGCATTTTTTGCGGCCACTTCTGGGCCCTCGAGTTCTGTCCATAGAAATCTAGCTGAACGCCAAGATCTGATACTGGCTTACCCTTTTCTTTGGTCATAATTTTCGAGATTTGTTCGTCGCCCAAAAGACCACTGAGCAATACCATAACCAATTCCGCTACCCGCCCTCATTCAAGTCAGGTTGAAAGTGGTTTTGATTCCACCCCAAAGGCTACCCATAACTCCGGCAACCTGTTCATCGCTCCAACCTTTAGATTTGAAGAAGTTCCAGATTTTTCGGCATTATCGTTTTCCTTCGAGGTTTGTGGAGCCGCTCCCACCACCTCCGCCAGTTCCACAATCATCACCTGCATCGTAGTAGGTGATATTATTTGAGTTGAAGAATTTAGCATTAAAAATCTGCTTTGGCTGGAAAGCTAATTAAATCGGCTAGCAAAATAGATACGGCTATAATTGGTAAAAATTCTGATTCGTTTCATTATAATACTTAAGTATTTCCTTTAATTAAATCCATAGGGTTGAAGGCGCCTTTTTCTCCTGGTACTCCGGTTCCTTTCTTTGTTTCGAAGTGAAGGTGCTCCCCGCTCGCGTTTCCTTCTGCCCCGGTAACACCAATCTGCTGTCCTTTTTAACTTTATCTCCTTTATGCACGCTATGGGATCGCATGTGTGAATATGTAGTGTAAATATCACCATTGTGCTTAATTGCAACATAGTGACTACCAGCACCCCATCCTACGGTCTCAGCATCTCCACCGTAAACAACTTCGCCATCTGCTGCCGCATAAACTGGTGCTGCAGAGCCGAAGGTTGCACTACCGAAATCTATTCCATAGTGTGTTGATGAGAATCCGTCAAAGAATGATCTAGGTCCGAAGTCTTGATCCGGTCCAACTCCTTCAATTGTGTCACCATTAACTTTAACACCCTTAACTGGCCAGACAAATTCTCCACTAAGTTTAGCTAGATCTGGGTCTACGCCTCCCGAACTTGAGCTTGAACTTCCGGACCCACCGCCTTCATCGGGTTTGAAATCTTCATTCATACCTTCTTCAACTCGGACATCAGTTAGGAATAATGCGTACATGTTGGCTTTTTGGATTTTTATCACTATTACAAATAGCCCTCAAAGTTATCATCATCGTCATCTTCTGATGCGCCGATTGGTTTTTTGCGATTGAAGCAGTATTTTTCGTACTTTTTAAGTTCGGAACCCATTTCAACTGTATCCAATATATCGTCAGTATCTCCAGAACTATCTTTTTCTTTTAAATCTCCGCTACTCTTGAGTTCATCAATAACTTGATCTGTGTCTTTATCTGCAATTTTCATATCGATTCCGGTATAGACATTACAGAAAATATCAGTTGCAGCACCAGTATCTTTAATAGACTTATCTTCACAAGTGTCCATATTTGCAATAAAGTTTGCATCATTTGCAGCATGTGCGCCAGGCGTAATTGCGGCGAATGATCTTTGCGCACCACCAATAATCGAAGGCAAGAAGCCACTGATTGAGGATATTTGCTTTGAGTAAGGTAACATATTACTTACAATTGAGCCTAGGAATGTGTGACGAGTATTTGGATCGAACGGACTTCTTGTCTTTCGAATTTCTTCAGCATTTTCAGCAATTTGTCTTTCGGTTTCATGATAAAATGCAACGGCTTGTGATTTAGTTAATACTCCACCACTTCCGGCCATTGTATTTTTGGACATCAATGCGGCAGAGCCCGACATTATGGCGTTACCAAAATTTTCACCTTTAGTGGAGTCGTTAAGAATTGTTCCGGTCAAACCTTGCGCAACATAAAGAGATATCTCATCCATCGCCTTATCTTTTAAGACAGTTAAAGCAAGAGACAGTGCAACACCAACAGCCGCTCCCCAAGCTATAGATCCTAGAACTTCAGATACACAGGCGGTAGTTGCACAGGCTACGAGGCTGGCTACAACCACTGCGGCACCAACCACGGCTGTAGTAACAGTTGCAACTTTGCAACCCTTACGAACTACCCAGCCAAGAGTTCCGCTAGTGAATGTATCCATTATTTTTGCTAAAGTGCCAGTTATGCCAACTTGATAATCTTTTGCTGAATTATCTAATTTGGAGACGCGGTCTCCATAAGCAACATGCGCCAGCCTTGGGAATCTGTGGCGCTTTTTCCAGGACTATTTTCTTCGGCTGAATCTGCGAAAAATGCAAAGGCCTCTTTTAATCTAGAAGTATTAGAATCACTTTGTTCGCTGTCTTTTTTCTCATCGGAATCTTTTTTATTGGCAATTCCCATTAAACTATTTCCTTGAGCCGTGACTTCTTCTTGGGTTTGCATCACCAGACCTAATCTTCGAAGACATTGAAAGAAAGAGACAGTCCAAACTGAGCAAAAACTTCAATTTTTGCTACTTTTGCAACACTCCACCGCATAGTTACGAGTGCATATACACCACAAATTTTATCAATTGCATTTAATGGGCCACTAAGTGTCTGACCTACGCCCTTTAATGGTATTTGCGGCTGCAATGGATTTTTGTCGGACATTTTTAAAGCCCTTTTGAGTTTATCGCTACTAGATTTTAACTTATCTTTAACTGCACTTGTGCCCTTATCTCCTTTTTCGACTTTACCGTCTTCTGGATCAGGGTCACCCTTACGGCTTTTTGCCGTCAGCGTCCTCTTCTTTCGAATGATCATTGGCGGTTTTTCATATCCTCATCAATTTCTTCTTCGGTTTTGCCCTTGTTATTCTTTCTCCATTTTTTGAAGCTAAACCACCCTTTAAGCTTTCGCCACTTCTTATCTAGGAAAGATGCAAAGCGCCCGTTATATCCACGCTTAAAGGCCTCCCGAACTTCGGGATTTTTAGTTAGCACATTTTTAATATCTGAAGATGTACTATTTATTGTAATTTCTTGGCCAGCCTTAGTGTAGGTTAAAGGATTTGATTTTTTTACGACCAAAAAGGCCATCACCGTCCTCTAGTTCAACTTTAAAACCAGCTTCGCGTAGATTCTTAATATTTCGATTAGTTACTCGCGACATTCGACAAACGATTCCTGCTGTACAGTTTACGCCCTTAACTTTAAGTTTCATAACTTTTTACACTTCGCTTATTCATGCTTATCGAGGCCGAGTTGAGTTTTTCGGTAACCATTTCTGTGATATGGTTTGACATCAGAGAAACCATATTAAATGTTCCAGCAAAAATTAAAGCACCAACGCCGCCAATAACTCCACCGGTTGTAGCAAAAGCACCTTTACCTTTAAAAACGACATTGCGCGGTTTTTGCGCCGCCTTTTGAGGCCGCATTTCGTGATTTGTGAGTTCCTCCGCCGCGAACATTATTTTTGCCAACCACTTGATTGAGTTGTGGTTGCGTCTTTCATGAGAGTTTCGTTATCGCTAATTCCCGAGTTTGAGCTTGTTGCTATAGATGAATTTTCGGCGCTCGCTAAATCTGACGGATTATAGCCGTCATCACCGCGAATAACTTCAGCGTTTCCCCATCTACTTTTTGCTTTTTCTAGCGCAGATTGGTTTGTGTCGCTTAAGTCGCTAAAATCAAGATTTTCATCTTGGTCGAAATCTCTTGCTGCTCCCATTTTTCCTAAATTAAAAACTCAAAATTTATAAGACTATCTTAACATGTTTATGCTCATGTTTCAAGACTAGAATAATTCATTTGGGTCTGCATACCCATTCGTCATTAAGTTATCGCTCTGGCGATTCTTAGAATTATTTGGACTTGTTGAAATTAATTGATGTTCAGTATCGCTGGCAATAATTTGAATATGAACATGATTCTGTCCGGCAAAAGAACAGTCCTTGTCCAACTGGGAAGTTCGCAAGACGTTTACGCTCCTCCTCTGTTAGTTTGAAAACATCACTCAAGACATCAACTGCGCTTGAAGATTGTTTTAGAAGTAGCTGCATTGAGCTGTTTGAAACAATTGCACGGCCCATCTTCGAACCCATAAAGTCTTCAACGTCCTGAGAAATTGTAGTAAGACCAAGGTAGTATTTTTCGGGCACGTTTTGCCAAACTGAACAAAAAGTTTGCGGAATCGTCGTATTTCATTAACTGCCAAGCCTCATCAACGATTAGCATACGTTTTTCTGTTCTGAACGCACAATATTCCAAATGTGTGAAAGCACAATATACATCGCAACTGGGCGAAGTTCATCTTCAAGGTCACGAATATTAAATACCACCATTGAGTTATTAATATCAATATTTGATTGTTGCGAAAAATTCCCGCAAATGTTCCAGTAGTGTATTTTCGAAGGCGCTGTGCTAAACTTGGGCCGCTTCCATCCATGTGAACTAATGTATCATAAAGGTTATGGATTGTTGGCGGTGTTGAATTATGTGTTAGCGGATCAGAAGTAATTCCAGCCCGCGCATAAGTATCGATAATCGCTTGGTCAAGATCAGCTTCTTCACTCGGTGAAAGGCCAATTGATTGCCCTGCACTCGTTCCACCAAGCATTAAGCGAAATAGGCCGTGAAGTGTAACGATATTCGCACGAAGTGCGTTATCGGCTTCCTCGGCGTCAATAACGTGTGGTAAATCGAACGGATTAATTCGCACATCAGAGTTCAAACTTAAGCGAATATAGCTTCCGCCAACCGCATCACTTAATTTTTGGTATTCGTTTTCTGGGTCGATAATTAAAACTTCGGCACCCATCATCATTGTTCGAAGGGCTTCAAGTTTTACGGTGAAAGATTTACCGGCACCAGATTTCGCAAAAGACCACCATGTTTGCATTTTCAAGGGTAAAAACGGTCAAAAATAACAAGTCCGTTATTGTGCATATTAACACCATAAAGAACACCATTTTCCTGCGTAAGATCGGCGAAGTAAATGGGAATGAAGTTGAAATTGCACCCGTGTTCATATTTCGGCGAATTTGTAATTGATCTGAAAGTTGAGGAATCGTTGCTTTCAAGCCTTGCTCTTGTTGGCTTGATGCCACTTTTGAAAATAACATTTGCTGTCCAAGCATTGTTTCGATTTTACTTCGCACGAAGTTTAATTCATCAAGGCTATCGGCATAAATTGTTAGATAAAGTCCAAAACGGAAGAATTTTTCTGCTCCAAGCTGGAGTTGATCTCGGAGTTCCTCGGCGTCATTTAAAGCAGCCTCGAGCGCTGGGTCACGAGTTTTACCCTTTTCGTTGTTAATCGAAAGGTCGGCTTCAAGCTGAGTAACTTTTTCGGCGGAGGTTTTTCATCACGATTTCAGTTTCAACTGGATAGATAAACATTGAAACGTCCAAAAACTTCATCGGCATTCAAGATTGGTGAAGCCCATCCGGTGTAAAGCTGGCGTGGGTAACCATAAACATAGATTGTTTGGCCGTATTTTGTGCCTAAGCGAAAATAGCTCGAGTGGAATTCGAGGCTTGACGGTGCAATAAGATCGCGTAAAGTGTTAATACCAGTTAAAAACGCTTGTTCAACCTCAGCCTGCTCTTGGGCGCGTTGCTGCGCGGCAATATCAACTGCGTCTTTTTTCTTCTTCCCCATAATTAAAATCCTCCTTGATTTGGATTATCGCCATCTGCTTTTCGAACAAATAAGCTTGCTGTATCACGGAAATCACCCAAAGGCTCATAAACTGCCGTATCTGGGTTATAGACGTTATAATAAAGCTCACCAAGTTCTTTTGTACTTAACTGTACGGATTTAATTCCCATTTGATAAAGTCCACCGGTGATTGAATCAACGCGTTTTTTAATTTCCTCACGCGCCTTATCCCAGGTATTTCGATCAATTTTCGAAATTTGTGCACTTGGTTTTGCGAATATTTTTCCAAAAATCCCTTTTGGCTGAATCCTTAAGACTATTTAGATCGCCAGTTGGGTGGTAAGGAATAACAATAAAGAAAGATTTATCCATAATATTCGCACTGCGGGCTCAAACTATCGATAAAGTTAATATGGTCTTCCATTAAATCACCAAGAAGCATATTGTCCTGAGCGATTTGGAATATCGGCAAGTTTGTTTTAGATATGGCTCGATATCAACGCGTTGCGAACGAACCAAAATTTGAATTGGAAAAGATTAGCGAGTTTAAAAAGCTCTGGTAAGAATACTCCACGCCCTCACGTTCACGAGAACTCATAAGGTCGAAGTTGATTGACTTACAAGCAATAACTGCTCGAAAGCTGCCATCGCGCATCGCCAACCATTCCTTCACGAGTTCGGCAATTTCTAGCGAATTTTGTGTTGAAGTTAGGGTTAGCTGGTGCATTTGAATTTGTTTTATTCTCGGCTTGGTTTGCATCCATTGCTGGATTCTTTTGATTCATGTTATTCATTATTTACCTCAATGATATTAATACTTCATTTTCTTCCAGGTCGACCTCTTTTGAATTATCCTGCGTAATCTTTTCTTTATTTGCTATTTTTATTCGTTGGCGTGCAAGCGTTTCAACCGAAAGGTCCTTTCCTTCCGAAAACTAACCTTTTTCATTTCAGCGCTAATTTCTTTAGCTGAAGTTTGACCGGTTGATTGTTTTTATTAATGAACGGATTATCCTCTGGGTTTGTTGAAATTCTCGCCTTTTGGTCGCGCTTTTTCTCTTTCGTCTGTCGCATTATTGAATTCTCGAATTCTCTCAATATCTTCTACGAAGTCCTTCAAGTTCATCTTTTTGGTGGTAGCTTTCTGGGCTATTCGGTGTTGGATATGGATGTTGTTGCAGTTGGTTTGGGTAGGGGCTCTCGGTAAAGTTTGAAAGTGGTTGTGGCGCAGGTTGTTGGATATTACGCGGCGGGTTTTGCTTTGCCAGTTGGGTGAAAATAACAGTTTGATTCATTGAATCTGGGTGGGGTTGTAATGAAGCTTGATGTCATTAAATTCGTTAATTATTTTCAGGATTTGGTTGAGGCTGATTTTGCCAGTTTTGGCTTGGAGTGTAGCTATTAGAATTATTCTGTCCTGAATTCCAATTTTGCGCTGGGCTTTGAGGATAAGTGTTTATAAAAGTATTGTTAGGGGTTTTATTTTGACTAAAAATTCATGCGATATTGGTCTTGCTGATTTTGTGAAAATGCTGTTGGCTGAGTTTGTACTGGGGCTGACACCGGGGCTTGAATCGAGACATCTTCAAATTTAACATTGTCTGAGCCAATGTATTTATTTTTAGGATCAAAAATAATAAGTTTGGTCTTGAATATTTTCCGAACTTTCATTCGTAAACTGTGCGAGATTTCGCGCCATGTCAAGGTTTTTGCATAATTTGCTGTTTGCGGCGCTGGTCGTGTTGGCTTAAAAGATTATCAACATTTTGAAGATACGCGGGAATTTTCAAACATATCTTCCGCTGAACGTGCCTCATTAGAATACTCCTCTCGAACGGTCGTATTTACGGGCGCAATTGAGTGCTTAATAGCCCAACCTTCAGTATCAACAATATCCGCCAAGTAGCTAAGCCGTCTTGACGCTTCATTTTGTGAGATATCTTTAGTTAAATGTTCATCTTTTTAATTGGTGCAGAAATTTGAATTAAATGTTCAACACCATCTGGCTGCCAATAACGCTTATTAGGCTTAATATAAAAAGAAACAATTGCAGCAAGATAAGTTTCCATTGGTTGATCTTTTCGCAGAGGTAATGCAAGCGCTCCAAAGAAAATGATGAAAAGGCATGGTATAATTACTAATCCAGGAAAAAAATTCCCCATAGAAAAATATCCAGCGCAACACAGCCTGCAACAATAATCAAGTAAATAAACTGCCGAAAATTAAACGGTCCAAGCAATTTGTCATCAGCCTCAACGTCTTGAGGAACTTTATAAACGCTCATTCTCTATTTTTGCCCACTTCTCCTTTATTATTAGTACAATTTTAACATATTTTTCTAAAAATAGTAAAAATAGACAAAAGTCGTAAAACTCTGCCTATATTCTTAATATTGGTTGGTTTCAGTTCGAACCAAGAATGAGTCGTATATTGCTTTATTGCTCTTTTCGACCTCTTTAAGCATTTTGTGGATTTCAAATCCCTGAACTGCATTAAAGCTTACTGTATTCAGCGGGGTTCTCGTTAATTGTCTTAACACTCTTAAGTGTTGATTTAAGTGTTTCGTCCGACATTGTTGAAAGTGCTTTTTATCCCAGATGATTTTCATTGCATCATTTGAAGCTTTTTATAATTTTCTCATCTGAAACATTCTTGGTGTAGTTATCATGAATAGCATTTATAACTTCTTTTTGAAGTCATACCATTTACTGCATGATATTTTCTAAGGCCGCTCCGCCAATAAACTGAAGATCGTCTTTTTGGTTTTCTTAAAGGCTTCAACTAAATCGCTACGATTGGCATTTAATTCGCTACCAAGTGAAGTTTTACCGAGCGAATCTAGAGCAGTTTCGAGATTTGATGAACCCATGAATTTCTCGGCCGTTGCAGCGCGCAAATTCTTAGTAATTTCGAAATCGATCCCATCCTTCTGAATACTTTCACCCATATTTTTTTGAGAAGATTTGGCTATAATCATTACCTGAAAAAGTTGAGTGATTTTTGTAAGATTTGCGAGTGATTCGACCTCTTCTTTGTTTTTCTTTCGAAGCGGCCGCCATAGCACTAGCAAGGGCTGAGACTTTTCCAGATTCGCCACGAACACCAGATGCGGTATTTAATAGGTCATTATTGTAGCGCAAATTGTTTGCCATTGCGTTATTGAGTGCAATATTGTTATTTCTTTCAGCTTGTTTAAATGAAGTTGTTTTGTTTGCATCATCAATGAATTTAAGTGCCTGTGAGCCAAATTTTTCCATTGAGAGTTCTTAAAGTATCATCACTAAGATCGACAATTCCTCTAATTTTACCGTTTGGATCTTTTATCAAGAGTTGAGCTGAGTAATTCAGATTTAATTTGTGAAACTGCAGCACCAGATTGAGCGTTGGCGCGATTCAAAGCCTCGTTAGCAAGCATTTCTTGGTATTGAGTATTTGTTCTAAAATGTGTTGTTTTCGAGCTTCATAATATCTATTCGAAAATGCGTTTGAGCCTTCTGGCATATTTTGAACTGCTTCTAAATCAGAATTCTCTTTATTCGCAAAGCGTTCTTTTTGATATGTGTCAGCAATAGATTTTGCTGAACCGATTCTTCTTGATCGGTTATAGCTCATTTGATTTAATCGAGAACCAAGTGATGCTGGATTTTTGCAATTCCCTCGATTTCGGTACATTTCTTGATTTTCTCCAAGGAATTTCTTTGCTCGATCGATTGGTCCTTTATTTGGGTTGTTGATAATTCCAGCAAATTTACCAAGTAGACCACCACTAATTCGCATAATTGTTGGTGTAATTGCGAGTGGTACAATCTGGACAACCGCGCCTAGAAGGAAGACTAGGAAACTTCCGTTCGAGCTAGCAATAATTGTAGTTCCAACGAGCTGTGCTCCACCAAATAGTAGAGATATAATTGGATACATCACAAGCATTGTCGTGAATAAATCTTTCCATTTTTGGAACCATTTTTCGGTATTTGGTAGGATGTTTTGCAGCGAAAGCTAAAGGTGCTAAGAAAACTAAAAACAATAATAATTGCTTGACGAGCAGCTAGAATTACTAAGCCAACTACGGCCGAATAGATAACAGCAACCAATGCGCCAGAATCATCATTACTGCCGCGCCGGTACTTCCTGCGGTCGCTACAGATACCGTATATGCTCCATACGCCACAACCCCACTACCGCTTAAAACAGCTGCAGTCATATTTGACCAGTCTAAACCTGAAACCTTAATCTTATCTCCGCCACTATTGAAAAATACTATTTCGAATTCCAATTAGAAGGTTTTGTGTTTGTGCACCCAAGATATTCGAAATATCTACCAAGATTGCACAAATATAATAAGAGATATTAATTAAAATCGCCGCTACAATTAATTTTTGGCAATATTTTTCACACCATAATTACTAATTCCAAAACCAGTCACTTGTGAATAAATAACAAAAAACAAAAACCAATCACGAAAAAGACATTCGCAACATTTCGCATATAGTCCCAGACTTTAAAGAGACCTGATTTATGTGATGTGTAAAAGCGGCTGAACTCTCAAAAAGGTTTGAAGCCAGTCATAAATTCCGTCCATCCATTTCGAGATTGTGTTCGCAACCATACAAAACCATCCAGCCACCACCGCCTTCAACGCTACAGTTTGATGTTTCTTCATCTTTTGAGGTGCCGTCAACTTTAACATCTTGCGCATCACCATCTTGTTTTTAGATTTCTAAGGCGCTCACGTCAAAAGTGTAAATTTTTCCACTAGAGGCATCGTTTTTCGTCATCTAAAGCGATAACTGTGGTTTTTGATTGTCTGCGCTGACAGATGAATTTTTCTGCATAGATTTTTTGAACGAATTGAATCAGGATATTTCGAAGTATCAGAAACTTTTGTATAAACTTTTCCGTTGTATTTTTATACCATTTTTGAAGAATCTGTCCATTGGGCACCATCGAGCGCGTAAGCTAGGCTCGAACTAAAAAGCCCAAGATTGTGACTACTGTTATAGCCGCTATAAGAAAAACTTTTCGAAAATCTTGAGTTTTTGCTTTTCTGAACCTCGTCAAGATCTGCATATGACCCGATTTTATCATATTTTAACCCTTTTTGTCAATCTTTAAATTGTTTTTCGAAATAAAACACTTGCTTTTTCCCTTAAAATGGTTTAAAGTATAATTATTATGATTAAAAATAAAAATAATTACAATCGGGTTAGTTTTGACGAGCTTTTTGTAGCTTTTCAAACGTTTTTGTATTCAGCAACGATGCATATGCAAAGCTGCAGTATATAGATGGTAATGGTAATGCGGTCGATGCTCCTAAATCATCAAATAAGAAGAAGAAGGACAATAAAAAGAACAATTCAGGCTCTAACTCAGCACCAGCACCTGCCCCTGCGCCCGCTCCTGCGAATTCAGGTTCAACATCTGGATCGAGCTCTAGTTCAAATTCCGGCTCCAGCTCTTCCAGCTCAAGTGATGGAGACGCAGGTGAAAAACAAAGAAAATGAAGACGAAAAGAGCCGATCGACAATACTCCGGAAGAAGTTAAAACAGCAATTCTACCTGAAAGTTGGAAAAATTGAAGATATTCTCAACATGATTCTGCTAGTTGTAACAACTGGAGTTGGAATTGCGGCCGTCGGTGCGATCGTTTATGCAGGTGTATTATATATAACTGCGCGAGATAATGCTGGACAAGTTTCAAAAGCTAAAACAATGATCATGAATACGGTTATTGGTGTAGTTGCGTACATATTAATGTGGGCATTCCTACAATGGATTATTCCAGGAGGAGTCTTCTAATGAAAAATTTTTATTGATGTTATCTATTATGCTTATGCCGATGATGTATTTTTCACAAAGCGCTTATGCAGACTCGGGATGTACTGGAAATGAAACTTTCTTTGGCCTTCCTGCTTGGTATCGCGGATTAGTTACTTCTGGCGAAAACGGCTGTCAGATTAAAGAGATTGGCCCTAATGATGCAAAAAGAATAAACACGAGATTACAATAGAACAATTTTGTTTGGACGGTCGTAGCAAATGTGATTGATATGGGATTTCGAATTGCAGGGTTGGTAGCGATGGCATTCATTATTTACGCGGGATATCAATATATGATTGCTGCTGGTGATCCAGGAATGCTTGCAAACGCAAAAAGGTCATTGACTAATGCGGTAGTTGGTCTAGTAATTGCAATTTTAGCATCAACAATAGTAACATTTGTATTAGGAATTTTAGGATAATGGAACAATATATTTTTAGCAGAAGAAAATGGATCTGGAGATAAGGGCGAAAAGCACTTCAGATGGTTCAATAAATTTCGACAAGTCCAAGGTATTTAATAACGTTGACACTTCGAATAAAGACAAAGCTAATGATGCTTCCTTCAGAATGCGTTTAATACGGCATTTATCTGGGCTGGAATAATTTTGCGTTATCGTGATTGTTGTTGCGGGTTTTGACATTTGTTACCTCCTCTGGTAACCCTGGCCGAATTTCGAAAGCTAAATCTGCGATAGTGTATGCATCTTTCGGAATTGGGATAATTGTCTCAGCAGCTTTAATTGTAAATCTCATTATTGGTGGGCTATTGAAAGGAAGTATTTAGATGAAAAAGATTATTCTATTAAGTAGTATCTTATTCATGTTCATGATGCCGGCAAATGCATTTGCGGCGACCCCATTCGGTGCCTGTAAAAATGTTGTTTCCGGAAATACGGCTGTTTGCTCTGGGGATGCGAAAGACGCTAAAGAAATTGCCAAAAATATAATTTCGGTTCTTCTTTGGATTGTAGGAATGGCCTCGATAATCGTAATTGTCTATTCAGGAATTACTTTTGTTACATCAGCAGGAAATCCAAGTCAAATCTTACGAGCTAAAACGATGTTGCTGTATGCTGTAGTGGGTCTGGTAGTTTCGATTTTGCATATGCAATTGTTAACTTTATTGTTGGAAGTGCGGGTGGCAGCAAAGGTGGCTCCAGTGGTAGCTCTTCATCTTCTAGTCCAAGTTCTGGTTCTGGTGGCAATTCATCTAGCGGTTCGGGATCTTCTAATCAAAAATTCAAATAACAATTCGCCAAATACTAAGTCTGATATCTCAAGCTGGTAGCCAAGGCAACGATGGTAAACCTTCCTTCCCAGAACTTAACTCTGGAAAAATGAAACAGGTGATAAAAGTATTTGGACAAAAATATAAAATAATTTAAGGAGAATAAATGAAGAAAATTTTTATTAGCATTCGGTTTGATTTTTGCTTTTGCTACCCCTATTGTTATGACATCGAATATTCTAGATAATCAAGCCCATGCTGAGGGTGCTGCAGATTTAATCCAAAAAGGTGCGGATTCTACTGGCCAGAAAGATTCTCGATCGGCTGGTGACCTTGCCAAAGATTTCGTTAATATTATGCTTTTTGCGGTTGGTATCTTAGCGGTTATCATGCTTATCTGGGGTGGTATCCGATATGTATTGTCGGGCGGAGATAGTGGTGCTGTTAGTTCAGCTAAGAAGACAATCTTTATGCAGTAGTTGGCTTAATTGTCGCTATCTTAGCTTATGCTATCGTCAATTTTGTCATTACCACTATTGCAAAAATAAAAATTTTGGTATAATTTAAGTATAAAATAACTTTTTAAGAAAGGAAATTAATTTAAAATGAAAAATTTTGTAAAAACAGCTTTATTAGCTGCTGTAACAGTGTTCGCTGTTGGTGCTACAACATTTGCGACTCCAGCATATGCTGCCGATTGTAAAGTTACTGGTGGTCTAAAAGCTGCCGATAGCTGTGCTAAAGGTGTTCAAGAAGAAAATGGTGGACCAACAAGCTTGTTTGACGAGAGACTCACCAATTTTTCACAACAGCAATCAACATCATGCTCTTCATTATTGGCATCCTTAGCGTGATCATGCTTATCTATGGTGGTATCCGATACGTTCTTTCAAGTGGTGATTCTGGTGCTGTGACAAATGCTAAAATACAATTATGTATGCTATTATCGGTCTTGTTATCGCTATCTTTGGCTTACGCTATTGTTAACTTCGTTATTGGATCAATTACAAATAAGAACTAAAGTTAATAAAAATAAAAGAGACTTTCCAGTGAGGTCTCTTTTTATATTGGGTTTAATATGACGTAAAAATAAAAAAATCTCGAATGGTTAATTCGAGATTTTTAGAATTATAGAACTTTGATTCGTGTTGCTTGAGTTTTTAGCTTTGTAAAGCTAATTGTTAGAATTCCATCTTTCAACATCGCCTCAACTTCATCTTCCTTGATTGGAACTGGAAGTGTTAATGTTCGACTGAATTCTCCCCAGTAACATTCTTGAGCATGATGAGCAATAATTCCTCTGATCACCAGGATTTAAGCTACCACTAATTGTTAAAAGTTCCGTCTGAAAGTGAAACATCCAAGTCATTTTTGTTTACACCTGCAGTTCGCGCTTTAACAAAAGTTTATCTTCTGTTTCGTAAACATCAACAGCGAGCTGACCTGAAGTTCATTCTCTTCTTCAGCCATTTCAATTTGTTCAGATTCTGCGAAAGCTTCGTCTTTTGAAGTTTCCATTAGATCATCACCAAAGTTGAAAGCAGCTTCGAGTTCATCATTCAAAAAGCTGTCATCATTTTGTCTTCTAGCCATTTTTCCTCCACATTAATTACTAAATAGGCTTAATTTACTTTATTATACCGCACTTTTGCTGTATAATCAAGGGGTAGAAACGATTTTTTTATGAAGAAAAGCATATGCGAAAATAGTTTTAGATTCATTTGCGCCTGAAAGGTGTTATTTTTGTGGAAAAACTTAGCAGTCCCTATTTGCGAAAAAAATGCTTTAAAAGCTATTAGATTTGGAAAAATTCTTTCGAAACCGAATTCTGTGATTTCGAAAGAATTTTATCTATCAGAGCGTTCTGGCGAGCTTCAAAAATGGTTGATGAGTTTAAGCTTCAGAGCAAGCGGCAAAATTGCCGACCTTTAGTACGGCTTTTTTGTTGACTTCTTGCTTTCGAAAGAAGTTTTTTTCAAAATCGTGATAAAATAGTTTTAATTCCTGTTCCAACACTCTCGAGTCATATTCGTGAGCGTGGATTTGATCATACCGAGATGTTGGCGAAAAATCTTTCGGATATGCTTGATGTTCAGAAAATACAAATTGTTCAAAAATGAAAAACTTCACAACGGGGCGCAGACTTTAAAACTCGTCAAATTCAAGCTAAAAATCTTATAAATTTATCGGCGAGAGGCTTTCGCAAGATAAGATCTATGTCATTCTTGACGATATTCGAACGACTGGTGCAACTTTAAATTCGATTGCGAAAATTCTCCGCAAAAACGGTGCAAAAAGAAATTTGAGCATTTTACCTACTTCAACAAGAAAAATAACTTGAGCTTTTAAAAAGTATGGTATAATGGTTTTTATCTGGAGAGGTGGCCGAGTGGTTGAAGGCACCGGTCTTGAAAACCGGCATGCGGTAAAACGTATCGAGGGTCTCGAATCCTCCTTCTCCGCCAGAAGATAGAATCTCACCGTTTGGTGGGGTTTTTATCTTTTTATTTTTGTAAATTTAAATAGCTTATGGTATAATAAAAATATTATGAATTTTGATAACGAGAATCAAAAACAATGTCCCTCGTGTGACTGGACTACCTGAATCACAGTTTCAAACTCCAAGTTCGGGTCATTTTATGGCTGAAAATACGGACCGCAGCTATGAAAAATGAATCTTTCCAGACGCAAGAATATAGGACTGTTGAAAATGATGAGATACAGAACTCTGACAATATAACTGAGGAACGAGAAATTGCAAATTGGCAGGCTCAAGACTTAATTATTGGCGATAAAAATGAAGTTTGGTATTTGTTCTTTTTCTAGCTAGCTTGTTATTGTGTGGGTTTGCAATTTGGGGCTCAAAAGCTGGACTTTTCTTGCATTAATAATTGTATCTTCGATTGGGATTCTTGTTCTTCGAAAAATCTGATCGTTCACAAATTATCTCATATAGTCTTTCGAATCATGGAATTTATATGGGTGCCACTTTTTCATGCATATGACGAGTTCCGTGCTTTTTGGTGTACGTAAAGAAAGTTCGACATACTCGATCGTATTTCTACCTAAAAACGTTTTGCGCCAAGCACTGTGATTTACTTCCCTAAAGATTATGGTGAAAAAATTACTGATATTATTGGTGCGCGCTACCTATGGAAGAAGTTAAATTTGATCTCATCGATAAGATTATCCGAGAAATAAAACTTTTAATTCTTGCAAAAATATAAAAAAATATGCTAGAATTAAAAAGTCCATTAACGTGAAGAACTTTCAAAAAGTTAGCTACTGAAAAGTAGCATATGCACCTGTAGCTCAGCTGATAGAGCGTTGGCTTGCGGAGCCAAAGGTCGTAAGTTCGAATCTTGCTAGGTGTACCATAGAAAAAAGCATCAGAGTAATCTGGGTGTTTTTTTCTATTTTGGTAGTATAATAAACTTATGGTTAAAAAGGATGAGTGAAAAATATCAGAAACTAATTAAGGATAATCAGCGAAATCGAAAAATTTTGATTTTTCGGCATTAATAGTTTTGGTTATCGCAGTCATTTCTTACTGTGCTTTTTTTATATGATTAGCAAAAATAATCAACAAAATCCACTCCTCAGACCGAAAAACTCTCAAGAAGTTTCGAAATATTATTTTAAAGATTCTGAAATACGAAGGAATAGCTTCGAAAATTTATTGAAAAGAAAAACTAAAAAGAAGAAGTTTCTTTGGAAATCCTAGTAACGAAAAATTCGAAAATCAATGATTTTATTAACAAAAAGTTAAAGAAATTGATGATACTTTTCCGCGCAGATACCAAAAACCATTTTTGATAAACCTGTGACTGAAAAAAATGAGCTACCAAGTTTACTATAACCAAGATAACCTTATTTCTGCTAGCTCTCTCAGTTAAACAAGATACTCACGGAGCAAATTTAGTTGATGAAAATCTTTTTGGACTTTTGATAAAAAAATAGTGGCGATGTTATAAAAGCTAAGTAGTTTCTTAACTGATAAAGATAAATTTAAACCAAAGTTCTAGAAATTTTTAAAAAATAAAGTTTTCAATTTTTAAAGAGTAAAAATTTAGAATATTCGAAGGATATTTTGGATGAATTAACTTTTGATAATCTTGAGAATTTTATTATTTTAGATAAAGCAAACTATTGATTTTCCATTTTCTCGATCAGATATTTTGCCGTCTAGTTATGGAGATGTCCAAATCCAGCTAAAAATTAGTGAAATTTTACGAATTTTTACAAAATGATTTTGCGCGCAAAACTTTTGATGTTCCAGAACCGCCAAAACCCAAAAGCCGTAGCTCCAAAGCCAGTGTCGCAACCTGCTCCGGTTATTTCAAGGGCACCAGCTGTCTCAGGTAATTGCCCAAATTGTATTGCTATCACTTTTGATGACGGCCCAGGAATCTATACCGATCGACTTTTGGGGTATTTGCAAAATTATAACGCAAAAGCAACCTTCTTTATGATTGGCCCTAACGCTCAACGATATTCGGGGGTGGCTCGACGCGTTTTCGAAAATGGCCACCAGATTGGAAATCACACATGGTCGCACCCTTCATTAACTAGCTTATCTGACGCGCAAGTTCAAAATGAAATTTCATCTACAAATAACGTGTTTGCAAAGTATAACAGGTGTCTCGACCGCAAGCTCTCCGCCCTCCTTATGGAGCAACAAATTCTCGAGTTCAAGCTGATGTGGCTGCTCTCGGCATGGCTTCTGTTTTATGGTCGGTAGATACTCGCGACTGGGCGGATAGAAATTCGGCAGTAGTCTGTAATCGTGCAGTTTCGAATGCTCGTTCGGGTTCAATTATCTTATTGCACGACATTCATCCAACTTCCGTTGAAGCAGTTCCGTGTATTTTTACAAAACCTAACATCTCGCGGATTTCGTTTTTGTAACGGTTAGCCAACTTTTGGGCGGATTACAGGCTGGTCAGATCTATTATTCCGGAAAAATAGTCTTTATTTCAATCTATAATTATGATAAAATAGGAATATTGGAGAGGTGGCTGAGTGGTTGAAGGCGCACGACTCGAAATCGTGTATGCGGGCAACTGTATCGGGGGTTCTGAATCCCTCTTCTCCGCCACGAAAGTAGCTCGCATTTGCGGGCTTTTCGTATTTATTGACATTAGTTTTTAGATTATGTTATAATATAAAAGTAGTTCTTTTAGAAAATGAGGTTAAGATATGAAAAAGACAATTTCTCTGCTTATTTTTTTGTTTATGCAATTTCACTAATTGCTGCAGTATTACTGTTAATTTTTGAATCAAGAATTTCAGAAGTTAACTATCTTGTAGCGCAACTTGTACTTTTGGTATATGGTGTATTGACAGGTGTGTTATTAATTGTTCCAAGATTTATAATATTGCTACTAAAGAAAATTTTTAAAATTGCTGTGGCTAACCCTGATGATTATCTGGAAGATGTTATATATTGTGGATTATTGTGGTAATTGTCTTATTATTGGGTGTCTTTTTAAAAATGACTTCAATAATTCCGATAATCATTATTATACGATCTAGTTATTTAGTATTTAAGCTTGTTATAATATATAAAAACTTTAAGTTTGACAAATCCGGAAGAATAACCTCTTTAAGTCAGTAAAAGCTGGCTTTTTATTTTCGAAAAATAAAAACCGCCCTTTTTCTAATTCCAGAATGTATTTGAAATAAAAAGAATGCTGACAAATCAGCATTCTTTTTATGTTCGCTTTAATAAACATTATAAAATTTGTCTATTTAGCTACCAAAAAGCTACCAATAGATTTGCAATTTTTAAAAATAAATTAGTAGTACTATATTTAAATACCTAGTTATCTAAAAGAATAAATTTACTAGATTAGTAAATTAAATTAGACTTTGTCAGTAATGACATTACCATGGTTTGTTGCTATATAATCATTTATGGTTATTGAAGGAGAATACGCCAACAACTACTATGTGCTTTTTATATATCCTAGATGATTTTTACAAACACCCAGATTATATATTAGCTAGCTTTGATTTGTAAAATTCTAACTCATCGTTAATTTCTCATAACATAAAAATGACTATTTGGAGCAACTCTAAGTAATTTTTGATGTTCCTCTTCACTTTTATAAGAAAATTTTCCATGAGAGAATTTATTTCGAATTTTCAACCCATTACCATATATATCATCAAAATATAAGATAAATAATTACTTTCATATTCAGAAAAAGCTTATCTGAATATTCACAATACCCACTTTCTTACAAAGGTCTTCTGCAATGTCTAGTATCAATTTATCTTTATAGTATAGGCAATACGTACCTCGACTTCCATAATTTATTCAAAAATGTTAATTTCTTGGAAATTTGAAAACTTTATTACATCGTTTGATAGTTTTAAAAATTCTTTTCTATTAGAATATTTATTTGTCTTACCTGATAATCATCAAAATCTGTAATCTTCACACCCTTCTTTTTATATGTTTGAAGAAGGTTTTATGTTCTTTTTCGATGAAATTAAGCTAAGTGGACTTTTGGTCATAAAAAAGCGCAGAGAACAATGCAGAATTATCAGGAGTATTGTTCAATTTGATAAATTTTTCTCATTGAATGATTTTAATGAAGCATAAGAGGAGGCTTTAGATTTAATCTCTAATAAATCTTGGTTGATTTCCTATGTCTAGTTCGTATTGGTCTAGGATACTATCCATCTCACAGATTATGGATTTCCTCTTTCATAATAAGAAGATTCTTTATTGGAAGCGTGGAAGTGAAATCCTTTTTATATTCAATTTAGTTTCTAAATAAAATGTTGAAGTACCAATTAATAATCTCCTCAATATCAATATCATTTTTCTTTAGATACTCAAAATATGCATAAAATAATAAACCATAAGAATTTTTTTAAATGAGAATCGTAGTCTTCGAAAATGAGCATTTGATTTTGGGGAAAAAGAAACGAGTGAAGCTGAATGTTTCTTCATTCGCAACCAGCCAAGGCAATCCTGTTTCATGATTAAAAGAAGCCAAGTAAATAAAAATTATTTAATAATGTCGGAAAAATCATGATGTTCATCTAGTATAATTTTTATTTAAAAGAATACCATTCTCAATAGGCTCACATAATTTATCAGAATCTAAAGGTTTGATGACAACTGATATAGAGTAATGTATCCCTTCATTAGTTTCAAAAATGTTTTTCCCAAAAATTCCTTACTTTTTCTTTTAGCTAAAAAGCTTAACCTCATCATCAAACTCATATTTGCTTAATTTTTATAATCAACAATTGATTGTAAATAATTTAGGGTAATATTATCTGTCTGACAATATTCTATTGCTAGATTATTTATCTCTTCATTTGTGATACCTAACTTAATGTATAAACCATTAGAATCTCATGAATTTTCCTGATTGATGATTCAAGAAAAATTCTATATTTCTAGACAGAGAGAAAAATTTTTCTTTGATAACTTGCGGAAATAGGTCAACTCAGTTGTGTAACATTTTTAAGATTTATTGTCTGGATATTGTATTTTTTATATATGATCTCAAACTGACTAACATCATCTTTATTAATTTTTCTAAGTCTAGCACTAACTCCCAGAAGACATCTTTATAAAAACATCAATACTATCATAGTCTATTTCAAAAATGGTAATTGGGAAATTCGTGGATAAATCGTTATGAAACTTTCTAATTAGATATTTGAATTTAGAAAAATTGATTTTTCTTTTTAATTAATTTCAGGATTAAATAGGTTTCTATTAAATTATTAATTTCAGTCGATGGCTGATATGCTTTAATGTAGTTCAGAGCTATATCGTATTGGTGTGGTTCTATTACATTGTTAGGAGCATGAAATCTTTTATGTTGCATATCTGTGATATCCTTCTTAAATTTGCGCGTTTCTATGTGATGCTTAAAATAATTGAGTATATTTTGAAGAATACTGTATTAATTTTTAGTTGACTCTTCATACATCTCAAATAATCTTGCTACTGTTTCACTTTCTGTTAACCAAGTCTTCTTACCATCGACAACTTTCGTCATGCCACAAGCTTCCATGACGGCTTTGTCGTTAGCTTGGTGTGCTTTTCTGAGTTCGACTGGCATGGCTAATTCATCATAGAGGTCAGCTAGCGAACTTTCTGGATAGAGCGCACGTGCATCGAGAATTGCTTGAGCAGTTTTAGAGATTTTACTCTTCTGCTCCTCAGTCAATTCAGGCCAAGGGAAATTATTATAAACAATGTCTTTTGAATATCTGTAATCAGATTTCAAACGACCAGATACTGTCCTCATCCATGCCATATGGACATTTTTGATGTCAATATTCCTAAATCAAGTAAATCTGCATCAGGCACTATCAAAGTTCCCATAACTGGAATTGTTTTATCATCTAAAAACCAATTGAACATATTTTCTCTTTCAGAAGAAACACAAGGAATAATTAGATATTTATCAGGGTTTAATTGCTCTCTCAAATAGTGTTGGTGTATTTGCTAATTTTTAATGATTCAGAAGTATTCGCATTGATACGAGCTTCTACATTTTTCAACTCTATCCAAAACTATCGGCATTGAACGGAGTTCTTTAGGTGTGATTCTACAAGTCAAGCAATAGCGTTCTTTATTTTGAATAAATTCCTTTGCACCAACCATTCGCTTAATCCACTTTGCAGATTCAGGAGATGATTTGATAAAGTCGTCATACCCGTGGCTTCAATTTTTAGATGATTATAGTCACATGGTTTATTTGGAGCAATCATTGGCTTAGCACCACTAATTGACTTATTTCTACTTTCTATAAAGATATTTTTCAGCTTCAATCTGATAAGCATTTATATTACTTACTTTAGATTCACTTCCATTATCATAAATAACTTTATTCGTTGTGACCGATGTAGAACTGAATCCTACAATGATACAATGAACATGAGCTTTTTAAGTTTGCATCATTATTCCAAATAAAGGATTTATAGACAAAATCAATTTTCATTACCCATATCAAAGATTAGTGGCCATAGAATAGAGATTTGCTCTCCTTGCATGATTGAGTTGGTCGATACAAATGCGCTCTTGATACTTGTACCTTCCATGAATTTAGAAGCTAACAGGTACCAACTAGCAACAAAGTCTAATTTTCTATATTTCTTAGTGTAGGGAGAAAATACGACATCCATATCTTTCTTTTGTTCAGGTGTTGAATATTTTGAGCCAACAAAAGGCGGATTCCCAATAATATAACTCAGCCTATCTTTAGGTACAATTGTTTCCCAATCAATCTTTAAAGCATTTCCTTCAACAATGTTTGTATAGGACTTAAGTGGCAAGAAATCAATATTCGCAAACACAATATCTTTAGTTTCTTCCAGCATCTGACTTTCTGCAATCCAGAGAGCCGTTTTAGCAACAGAAACCGCAAAGTCATTGATCTCGATACCATAAAATTGGTTCAGTTGGACTTTGACAAGTTCTTGTCCGACGTCAAGCGCAATAGTGTCCCCCATATAGAGCTTAATGGCTTCATTTTCTAAGCGTCTAAGAGAAACGTATGTTTCGGTTAAGAAATTTCCAGAACCACAAGCCGGGTCAAAGAATACTAGACTCGCTAGTTTTTGATTGAAACTGTTTTGCTTTTTGTTCAACGATTTTAGGGCTGCTTAAATTGACGAATCTCATTCAATTCATCTTTTAACTCATCTAAGAAGAGTGGATCAATAACTTTATGGATATTCTCAATAGAGGTATAATGCATCCCGCCACTACGACGTGTTTCGGGGTTGAGAGTTGATTCAAATACTGCTCCAAAAATAGTAGGGCTGATTTCTGACCAATCAAAAGCTAGATGATGCATGTTCTAAAAATCAACTCACGAAGCTCATCTGTAAATTTTGGAATTTCCAAATTATTCTCAGCAAACATCCCACCATTCACATAAGGGAAAGCGTTCAATTCACTATCAAGGTAAGGATCACGGCATCGATTGGCGTGTCTAAAACAGCAAAAAGATCGACTAGCCCACGACGAAAGTCACGGCTTCCAAAACGAACCATGTAGTCATGAAACATCGTTTTGTGCCCAAAAATACCAGCATCTTCAGCATATAGACAAAATACTAGACGCACGATAAGCTGATTAATAGCATGAAGGCTTTCGGGGCTATCAGGATTAATATACTGCTTAAGAAGGCTTTCATAAATCTTACCGACAATCTCACCGGCTTCGATAGAAACCTTCATTTCACGCTCTAAGTGTTCATTTGTCTTGTCAATTAAAAATTCTAAACGATAGGCTTCTTTATCTAAATCAGCAAGTTTAATGACTTTAGGTTCGCCGTTTGGTTGCTCCATATCATAAACATAGAACTCTTTAAAATTACAAGTCACAATCCACCGTGGACGTTTAGAATATGGCAAGTTTGCAGAATAACGTTTTGCTTGTTGGAAAGGCGTAAGATAAGTATCATCGGACTGTTTTATAGCTTTATTAAGGTCTTTATTCACCCCTTTTTGCTCAATCAAAACTTTTTGTTTTTCTATATACCCATCTATAAAAACTAGTATGGTCAAGCATCACTTTATCTTCAAATTTTATATACTCACTTGGGTTTTTCAATCCCATAAACAGATTGAAGTAAATCTAACCAGAAAGACTGGCTATCTTGCCTTTCGTTCCCTCTACTTTCCCCAGCGTTTCAATAAATGCTTTTAGCTTGCTTTTTTTGTTCCCGGATATTATTCACTTTGTGCTCTCCAACTACCATATTATTTTGATTTATTTGTGTAATAAATCCTTTAAGGTTTTAATAATTTTATTTTATCTGTTTCTGTTAATTCATATTCTCTCAATAAACTAACAATTTCTTCTAGTCCTGCATTTAGTCGGGCTTTTTCATATTTTTCCCACTATTTGAAACTTGATGGCGGTTTTTGAAATTATTTTACTAATTCAATCTTTAGTTTTTCAATTAACTCCACTGGTGTCGGGTTAACATTATTCAAAAATTGCAAGATAAATACTTACAAAATCTGCCAAAAATCGAACCCCAAAAAATTTGTTTCAAGATAAGTTGAGCCTTTAAGCTCAATATTGCGTGCGGCTGGGCGTTTTTCCGCTTAAAAAGCCTATCTGAAATTTCAAAGCGTTTTTGAACTCGCGGATGGTCTAAATTACTTCGAAGATTAAAAAAATTGCAAAGAGTTTTTCGACTGGGTGTGAACTCCAACCAATAAATTCATTATGATTGAATTCGGATATTCGTTATAAAAAGCTAACGTTTTTAGCATTTTCGTTCCAAGAAATCTTCCATTTGTAAGCTAGTGGTGAAAAATTCATTTGAACTCAAAAATACCGCACTTCGCCCCGCTGAATAAAGTGCTAATTGTTTGGCGTAGTTTCTTTCGGTTGAGATATTTGCCGCCCAAGATTCACTTTCTTTTTCGTAAAAAGTCGGCATAATGTTCAACTTTCTTCGTGTTTTTCGTTCGAGATAATTCCAAAATTTACTAAAAATTTTTGTTAGAGCGCGAAATTATAGATTACAGCCATTCGAGGTTGTAGCCCGGCTGGCAATTTAACGTGTGCGATATCACGGCTTCGAGCAATTTCTTCAATTTTACCATGAGAAGAAATGGTTTGCAATTTGTGCGCCAATTTCAATAGCTTGATGTAGTGCTGAGATTGTTTCTTCAGTATTTCCAGAATAAGAACTAATAATTACAAGTGTATTTTTCGAAACATTTTTTGGTAAAATGTAATTTCGAACAACCTCAATTGGTAAAGTTATATCGTTTTCGAGCCACTTTTTAACAATTAAGCCAGCTAATGCTGATCCGCCCATTCCGGCAATTACGATATTTTTAATCTCCCTCCCGTCATTTTCGGGAGAAAGAACTTCCGCTTGAAAAAGCGTTTGCTTCCACTGTTCGCTAGCGACTAAGAGTGCATTTTGCGGGTCGCGCTGAACTAATATATTAAAAATTATCTAACATTTTCCAGCCTTTCGAAAAATAATCTTGATTATGCTTTAATTCTATGATACAATATAACTAATAAAAAGTAAAGTCAATTAAGAAAAAGGTGGGTTATGGAAATTGATATGAGTCAATCAAGCAAAGATGCCAGTTAGCGACGACCCAGAGCTCGCTAAGATTCTTTCTGGTGTTAATGCTTCGAATAGTAATGATAATACAAATGATGATGCAGCAAATGATGGATTGCAATACGAAGGTCTTGAACAATGCCAGATGCACAAGAAGATATTCAACCAGAACAACCAATTGAACAAACAATTGAGCAACCAGTTGAGCAAACTGTGCCTGTGACAAAGTTTTGCTGCTTTAGATCTAGATGGAATTAAAAAGCCATGCGCTAGAGGATTTGCGCCCATTGGTTGATAAACTAACAGTTACAAACGAAGAAAAATTTGATATTTATCTTCTACTTCTTCGTTCAAGCGATGATGACACTTTGATTGAACCAGCTTATAACGCTGCTCGTGCGATCGAAGATGAAACTAAACGTCGAATGCTCTGCTAGATGTAATTAAAGAAATTGATTACTTCAAATCAAAATAATTATATAATTAAAAACTACACTGAAAATATCCAGTGTAGTTTTTTAATTGTAATAGTGAAAGAGATATATTGATAGTTAAAAGTAAGTAATCAACTATAGATTAATAGTCTCCCCTGATAGCTAAAAACCCCTATAGCCTGCAGCTTTAACCTCATTTACTTTGTTTAATAGTCGTAAATCGAGACATATAAAACCTCCTACTTTCCACGACTGTTTATTTCTAATACTATGATGAAACACAGCATTGATAATAGGAATAAACCAACATACTCAATGGGTATTGATAAAGTACGTAATAAAATCAAGTTTTTCATAATTAGGCTGGATCAACCGTATTCCTTTTGTTTATTTATGTTTGACAGTTTATTCTAAAATATCATAAACTTTAATAAAATTATCGTAAGATACAGGATAGAACTCGCCCTTAATACCTTTTACTACAACTCTCCTGAGAATAAACGTTCAGTACCCTCTAGGGTGTTTATTTCAAGAAATCCCTGTTGTTTTACAGATTCCACTAGTTCATCTCGTTGTAGTTCTTCTAAAGGAGTGGCAATTTTGTATCCTAAGAAATTAAGGACTTCAATAACATTTTTAGTATCGTTTGTATCAATTTTTAACAAAATCTACGTCATATACCTTTTTACAAAATGTATTTACAGTTCCTTTTTACTCGATGGTATGTTTGTAAAAGATATCCGGGTCTATCGACCAAAAAAACAACCGTCGGTATTGTCTTCACGGATGACCCAATTGCCTTTCGGTAAAGCAATCTCGCCTCGTTCTTTGATAATGTAAATTGTTCCATCTGATTCATCATACCGAACGGGTTCTTTTTATTGGTTCTTAGAAGTTTTAAAAATTCTTCTAAAATGATATTGTTGTCGTATTTTTATGGCAAAGACTTCGAATGGTTTTTTGCGAGCTTTCATGTTTCTATCCTTTTTAAGAATTTCTTTCTAGTTACTAGGGTAGCTGGATTCGAACCAACGCATGAGGGAGTCAAAGTCCCTTGCCTTACCGCTTGGCTATACCCTATTGTTGCCCGTTTATCTGAGGTGGGCTAGACCTCTACCGTATCTTGCGCATTGATTTGGTAATGGGAGTTCTTTAGTGTCATTCTCCAAATGACCCAAATGGTTTTACGGGGACCCTTTAGCTGACGGGCTAAAGTAGTATACATTGGGACCATCGCAATCTGTGTGCTTTACAGCACGACTTGAGTTCTTTGACAAAACTGAATACTTTTAACGCATCTAGCATTCCTTATGTTGGAGAACCTTTTAACCAACACGTTTTTGAATTCACGACCTGGTACATTCGGATCGTTTATCTTCGCGGATTTTCTTATTGTGCAAATGTACTTTACAATAAGAGGTTTTAAGTTTGATATAGCAAACGAGCACATCAACTACATCATTATGGTGACGTAGGGCAATATGGTGCGCCACTCGCCTGTGAAGCGAGCGTTAGTCGGTTTGAACCCGGCACGTCACATAAAAATGCCGTCGGTTTGAACCAGCGTTTTACCTTGCTATTGATAGAAAGGACTCCACATGCAACTCCACAATAAGTAAACGAAATAGACATAATACCTCTTTTATTTTTATTAATTCTTTATACGTCTCAAATAAATCTTACAGTGGTCGGTTATGAGCCACGTGCTATCTCCGTTTTGATGGTTTTTGAGAAAAATAATAAGTATATTCCAAATACAAGCTTAATTGCCGCATCAATATATGCAATTATCTCTAGCGGAAAGTCAGTGTAAATATAGCCTATGAAAAACATTAATAGCACAGATAAGACCTAGATATATCATTGATTTTTCCATGCACAAAAATAGTACGGGAAAAATGTAGTGCGGTTGCCATCAGCGCTCCCAGCCAAATCAGTCTCCAATTCTCAGTTGCGAAGAATGGGCCGCCCAGCAAAAACCATTAAGACAAATAATAGAATAACGGCACGTGAAGATACTTTCTTTTTGAAATTCATTCGAAGAGCCATCGGATAATCTATTCAACACTTTTTATTCATGTTGATTGAGAAAAACTAATAATATATCCAATACTAAATATTTGCATATTTATTATTTGCTTTCCTCCCTATTAAAGTAGCTATTGAAATAATCGCCGCTATTACAATTAGCCACAACCCACACGCTCTCTTATAATTGAATTCTAACTTTTTCATCTTTATTGTAGCCTAAAAAGCTCATAAAAATCTCCACTAATCTCTAATATTTATTATTCTCACTATATTGCTATTCTTTATTAAGGGGTTTTAATAAAAATAGCAATATAGTTTTTCGAATACTTTATTTTTAGGATTTTTCTTCTTCTTTTTTAAGGATAAGTGCAATCGCTGGAGTAACGGTAGCTGAAATTAAAAACAGTAAGGACTAGAATGTTATTCTGTTCATCTTGTTTTCTCTGTCTTCACGCAAGAACCCTGTTTCTGGCGAATTAATGCGCTGGTCTTTAGTTTTGAGATCATGTTTTTCTTCTGCTGGCTTATCTTCTGCTGGTTTAGAATTATTAGCTTCAATTTCTGCTTTTTAGCATTAATTAATTCTTTTAATCTTTTTGAAGTTTTTCGGTTAATTTTTGCGTTTATGTTCATCTTTAACTTTCGAAAATCAAATTTTCGGCATCAGTAATCTCTGAATCAATATTTTCAAGCTTCTCATCGTTAAGATTTTTCTCAATTTCCTTTAGAGAATCTTCTGCTTTTTCCTGATTTTTGCTTCTTCATTAAGCAATTCTTTAATCTTATTGTTTAAGTTGTCGGCTGCAGTTTTTATTTCGTCATCTGTTGTTAAAGGTTTATTGATTAACTGTTTCGCGTCATCAATTGCTTTTTCGATATATCATTTTAATATAATCTGGTTGATTATCTAAATTCTTGAGCGCATCCTTAACTGGATCGCGTGAGATTGTTCCAAAATAAGGTGGAATTTAACAGTAGTTGAATTCCGTATTCGTTGATTGCGGTTGAAGTTGCGATGAAATCACCTTTTAGCTGATTTTCTTGATTATTTAAAACTTCGTCGGCGTCATTTCTGAATAGGGACAACTCTAGATGTGTCACTTGTTGCGTAATAACCTGATGTTTTTGAAAGTTCGGTTCGTAAACTCTCTTTAAGATTGTTCAAAACTGATTTTGTTAATTTTTGTAGAGGTTTTATCGAAAATTAATGTTGTATTTTTCTGTGAGCGGAGTGTCTTCGAAATTAATTACTGGTTTTTTTCGGTAGAATTTTACATCAATTCCCTCAACCGTAATTGTAGATTTACTGAAATTCAAATTAAATTTATTTCCACTCGGTAGTGTATTATTTTTCGTGAACTTCAAAATTATAATTACCTTTTTAAAACGGGTTTAATAATCTTAATATACCCACCATCTTGTTTAGGATTTCCATCGGCATCAGTATTAATGAAGTTTTCGTTTTCTTCAATTGGCATAGTTGTTCCATCAAAGTTGATGAATGGATTTTTGAAAACTTTTTGCGACTTTTGCACTTTAATTTTCGTATTTGATCGAACACCCCAGACTGAGGCATGTGAAGTTCTTTAAGGAATGAAAAATCAGTGATAGGGATTATCGTGAATCCAAAGCAATCCAACCTGCTTCCAATTTTTTACAGCCGACATATCTGAAATATTTGATGAACTTAAATAAGCCGTTTTAATTTTAGTTAATGTTTCGGCTGCAGAAATATCTTTCAAGCTACTCATTCCAGAGACGTGAATTACTCAAGGTTTGTAAAATATTGAATTCCTTCAAGATTTTTCGAAATTACGATAAGCCTATCTGGCCAAAATGAAGTCATTTTTAGCAGCACCCACCGTAATTGGACTATCGAGATTTCGGGAAGTGTCAGTTTTCATTAAAACTGAATTTAATGCACGTTTAAAATTATTATCCGTAAATTTAATCTCGTAACTATCTGGCGCGGTACTTGGGTCAACTGGGTTGACTGCCGAAGTATAAGCTAATGCTTTGAAAATATATTCTGTTTATAGCCAACTGCACTCCATAATACCCGACACCAAAAACTAAAACAGCCACAACAACTGCAGGCATTAAAATCCTATGATTTTTACCTCATTACTATCCCCTTTTTAAACTATTTTCGCTTAAGTCTATTTTACTGTAAATTTGTTAAAAAATCAATACTGTGCTAAAATAGTAACACTTTTTCGAAAGGGGTGATATTATGAATTGAAAAGAACTTTTTAAATAGATTTGGCTTAACAAACTCATTTTTAGCTTTAAACGCTATTTTCTATACTCGCCGAGTTAAAAATCCAGAGAAAGCAAGGTTATTATCGAATGAGAAAAAAATTTCGATTTTTTGTTTTTAGAAATCGAACTTTATAAACCAATGGGAGTTTTTGGAAGAAAAAGTTTCTTTTTAGGTTAAATCAAGAACAATTTAAAAGAAGCACAAAAAGCTTTCCAAAAATCAAGAAATCAAAAATTGGTATATTCGCAAAGTTTTTCTGTATCTTTTTGAGGGTAAAAAGGAGGATACAAATCTATAGCCAAATTTAAAATTAGCCGTTCGTAGGAGCGGTTTTATTTTTAAAAATCGCCCGGTAATTGAGCGATTTTATATAATTATAAGTTTTTCGAAAATTATTTTAAAGATTTCTTTCGAAATTTCACGAACGATTTCGGTGTCATTCCAGCGTCGCCATCGATTATGCGATAAACTTCATGACCCTAGGCCAGTAATTAATACGGTGTCGCCTTTTCCTGCAATCTGGAGGGCCTTTCGAATTGCTTCTTTCCGATCTGGAATTTCTTGGATATTTGCTGGCAATTTTCCATTCTTCTTCGAAAATCCTGCAATGACTTCTTCGCGAATTTGTTTTGCATCTTCAGTGTAGTTTTCTTCATCTGTTACGATAATTCGGTCAGCTAAATCTTGAGCGATTTTCCCCATAATTGGGCGTTTCTCGCGATCGCGATCACCACAAGCACCGAAAACCAGAATAGTTCGATTTTTAGTGATTTTCTTTGAGGTTTGAAGAAGTTTTTCAAGTGCGTCAGGGGTGTGAGCATAATCTACCACAACTTCGAAAGGAAGATCTGATGTTGCATATTGAAAGCGCCCAGAAATTCCTTCGAGGTTAGCAATTCCTTCTTGAATATCTTGTGAGTGAAATTCCTAAAAAGATATGCACCAGCTGTTGCCGCAGTCATGTTGTAAACATTAAATTCTCCAGGCAAATTTGTAGCAATTTCAAGTGCTACGTTGTTGTCAATTCGCAACTTAGCTTCACTGCCTTTTTTGTAAAGTTTAAAGCTTTTAATTTTAACTTCGCATGAATCGCTTTCAACATAGGGTTAGTTTTTTGCTCTGCTAGCTTCAAATTTATTAAAGTAATCAAAATATTTATCATCGGTATTTAGGACGATAAAGCGTGGTTGCATTTCGAAAAGTTTAGCTTTTGCTGCGGCGTAATTTTCCATTGTTTTGTGGTAATCAAGGTGATCTTGAGTAAGGTTGGTCATGATTGCCATTTCAATTGGTACACCCGCAAATTTATATTGGTCAAGCGCGTGTGAAGTCGCTTCAATTAGTGCAAATTCAACATCGGCTTTTTGCATCGTGAAAGAATTTTTGTAATTTCGAAACTGTTGCGGTTGTAGAATTGGTATCATTGACTGTTTGAACGCCTGCGATTTCGATATTTGCAAATGAAAACATTGCTGTTTTGTAGCCAGCTTCTTTTAAAAATCTCATTAAGAAAAATTAACGGTAGTTGTTTTTACCATTTGTACCAGTCACGGCAATCACTCGTAAATCACGAGCAGGGTTTCCATAACGCGCCGCAACTACTTTTGCGCGAGATTTTCGATAAGTTCTTTCAAGCTCAACAAGTGCCGATTTTGGCAAAACTTTTCGAGCGGTTTTAGCTAAAGTATTCTTAATGCTCATACTTAAATTATATCACTTTTTCGAGATCAGAGCAAATTACAAAATAAAAACAGCTTCTTTCGAAGACTGTTTCTGAAAAATAATTTCTGGTACACGAGAAAGGACTTGAACCTTCACGCCAATTGGCACTAGTTCCTAAGACTAGCGTGTCTACCAATTCCACCACTCGTGCAAAATTACTTTACTATTTTTAACTGATATTTTTGAAAAGTCAAGGATTTTTCAAAAATAGATTTTTGGCGGAGAGAACAGGATTTGAACCTGCGAGAGCTTGCGCTCAACACGCGTTCCAGGCGTGCGCCTTAAACCACTCGGCCATCTCTCCATAAAAATATTATAACACGCCAAAACTATTAGTCCAAATTAAATATATAAGCTAAACTTTTTAAACAAATCGTGCTATAATTTCAAATATAATTATCTAATATTTTAAGAAATGAGTTAGTTTAATGCAAGAAAAATCAATTTTACACGAATTATCGAGGGGGAAATCCCCTGTCGCAAGGTTTATGAAGACGAAAAAGTTTTTGCAATGCTTGATATCGAGCCACTTTCGAACGGCCATGTTTTAATTTTTCCAAAAAGCAAGTTGATTTGCTTTTGGGGATTTAGGAGCAGGATGACTATGATTATTTGTGGCAAATTGCTAAAAATTGCTAAAAAAATTCAAGCTGAAATGAAACCGATTCGTGTGGGTGTTGTGGTTGAAGGTTTTGGCGTGCCACATGCGCACATTCACCTTGTGCCGCTTTACGACCAAAACGTTTTGCAACTTCATCACGGCTACCCCGCTGAGACTTCACCGAAGAGCTTTGCGAAAATTGCTGCAAAAATCACTTTCGAAAAATAAAAAAATAACCCCACAATTTGTGGGGTTTAAAAAAGTGAGATGTTAGAGATTAAGCTTTAAGCCATGAAAACTTTCCTTGTTTCCCAAAGTTTAATTTCATCCCTGATTTTATCTGCATATAGAGGATCGTGTCGATCATTAGTGTATGTTGAGAAGTTGTCACCCACCATTAGCGAAGTAGTCTCAATTGATAGTGATAGTCGATTAGAACTTGTGTTTCCACTCATCAGAAGTATGAGTAAAATCTACTCCTTTAACTACTATCCATTCGGCGTTGGCTCTGTTCCTGTCTTGTAACATCAAAGCGGTTGTACCATCGGCCTGGTCTTTAAAATCTGTAGAAAAAGTCTTAGACATATGTATACTCCGCGCTTAAAGCCCGCATGGCTATAGATTTTTTTCGAAGTTTTTAGCTTCGAAAGCTGAGCTCAAATTTTTTAAACTCAATTTTCGAAACTAAAAAATCGATCAATAGCCAATTTCTCACTTTTGAAATGTTCGCTTGCTTCACACAAGCTTTTAAATTATATCATAAAAATAAAAAAAGTCAATAGTTATAGCGCAAAAAGAAAAAGCCTTTGCAAAAACAAGAGCTATGAGTTGTGGAATTGAGCTATTGGCTATTTATATTTGGCCAGCGCAGCAGCCAATAATTTGACCGTCGCTATTCCTTACCGTTTTTCCAGTAAGAAATAAATCTCTTGTGCTTCGGCCGCTTAAACTTGCGGCTTTTTGCGGTTAAGGCACCCACGATATAGTAAGTTCCTGGCTATATTCTGGTAAATCAACTAGTTCGCTAAAATGTCGTTTCGATAATTGAATACCTTCAGTGTTCCAATTTTAACATCTTTTGCGCAGCTCTTGCCACGCCGGATGATTCGAAAATTTTTACTACGTTTCCTTCTTCATCTACGATGTTTATTTTGTGCGGTGTCAAGTTAATGATATTTGTCATTTTTATTTACTTCCTCTTTCGAGGCCCTTTCTATTATTTTTGTTGTTTACCACTTAGCAAGAAATCTTTAAATAATCTTTAAAAACTTATTGCTAAGCAGTAAAAAAGTAATAAAATGGATAATATCTTAGCTCAATTCTGGTAATGTTCGATTGTGATTTTTAATATCCACAACCCGTTAATTATAGCATAATTAAGATAAAAAGTCAAATTCGAAAAACTCAAAAATGTTAAAAATAAGAATATGAAAATGAAAATTATTGCGATTGGCAAAAACATGAAAAATGGGTTGCAAGCGGAATTGAAATGTTCGAAAAACGATTAAAAAGCCGTTTGAGGTGGAATGGCAGATTTTGGCGCATTCAAATTTTGCTGAAGAAAAAGCCCGTGAAGAAGAAACTTGCGAATTTTAGAGAAAAATTAAGCCGAATGATTTTTGTGATTTTGCTTGATGAGCGTGGCAAGAATATTTCTAGTCCGGAATTTGCGAAATTGCTTTCGAATGGTTTTGTGAATTCGCAAAATTTTGTGATTGTGATTGGCGGTGCTTTGGGGTTACGGAAGAGCTTCGAAAACGTGCAAAATTTTGTTTGAGCCTTTCGAAATTGGTTTTTCCGCACCAAATTGTGCGATTGATTTTACTGAACAGATTTATCGGGCGCAAGAAATTTTCTTCTGGCGGAAAAATATCACCATGAATAGTTTTATTTTTGTGGAAAAACTGTGGAAAATCAAAAATGTACGAGAAAATAAGCTAAAGCAATTGCTAAAAATCGTAAAAATATATAATAGAATTACTATGGCTAAAAATGAAAAAGAAATTGTTAAACTGCGAAATTTAAAGAAGGCTTTGAGTGTCGGCGACGCTGAAAACTATGCCTTGAACGGTGTTAATTTAACTATTAAACAAGGTGAATTTATCATAATTATGGGGCCTTCTGGCTGCGGAAAAACCACTCTTCTCAATACGATTGGGCTTCTTTGATCGTGCGACAGAAGGAGATTATATTTTTGATGGGCGAAATGTTGAGCGAATGTCGCGTTCAAAGCAAGCGCAAATTCGAAGTGAAAAATTGGATTTATTTTCCAGAATTTTTAATCTAATCCCTCGCTTAACGGTGATTGAAAACGTTGCTCTTCCCTTGTTTATAAAGGTGTCGGTAAGGTTAAACGCCTTGAACAGGCTTCAGAAAGTTTGAAACAATTTCATCTTGAGTGAGCGTGAATTTTTGAGAGTGTCGTAGCAACTTTCGGGTGGCCAAACGCAACGTGTAGCAATTGCACGAGCTCTTGTGGAATAAACCGTCAATTATTCTTGCGGATGAGCCAACTGGAAATCTAGACTCAAAGAGCTCACATATTATTATGGAAGAATTAGCCGATGTGCATAAAAAGGTAATACTATTATCATGGTAACGCACAACCCTGAATTGATGGCGTATGCTACGCGAATTATTACAATGTTCGATGGAAAAATCGACACTGATACTAAAAAGAAACCTGCTAAAAGTTCTTCAAAAAAAGATGAAGAATTGAATACGCTAGACAAACTTGAACAGATGGAAGAAAAGATTGATGAAATTAAAGAGGAATTAGAGTTTAAGATGAGTCCGAGAGTTTTTAAAAACGAATATCGAAAAATGCGATAGAATCGCTCCATGCAAATCGTTTGAGAACTTTCTTGACGATGCTGGTGTGATGATTGGTATCGCCAGCGTTGTAGTTATCTTTTCACTTTCTGGTGGTGTGGGCTCAATGATTTCAAATCAAATTGTTGCTGAAGGTGGGGCGTTGGCAGTTGTTCGTCCAAAAGAATTGACGGCAAATGATAAAAATGTAATCACAAGCCTAGCAACTTCGAAGAGCTTTTACGCAAAGTTCAATCACAAACGAAGACCTGGTATGATTTCGAAAAATTAAAGAAGTGTCGGCAGTTGCTCCGCTCGCAAATTTTTCGGCAAAAGTTAGAGGGGATGGCGAAGAAAAATACGCAAATCTACTTGCAACAAGCCCAAATCTTGACCAAACAGTGAGTCTTAAAGTTCACGAGGGCCAATTTATAGCAGATAGCGCAAATGCAAATACAGTTGTGCTCGGTAATCAAATGGCAATCGATTTGTTTGGGACAACTCAGGCGGTTGGTAAAGAGGTTGCAATGAAGGGCGAAAAATTTATCGTTATCGGTGTTCTAGCACATCAAAGCTCATCGATTAACTTTAGTAATGTTGATTTTTAATAATACTGCAATTATTCCATACGAAACTGCGAAACGAATTATCGGTGATAATTTGCAGATTCAACAAGTAAACATTCATGCAAAAAGCATTAATAGCCTAGGAGCAATCCAAAAACAAATTGAAAGCGATCTTTGAAAAACATAATGGTGAACGCGATTTTGAAGTTCTTACAGGTAAAAATATTTCACATCCATCAGATAAATTCATCGAACTTTCAACATTAATTTTGGCAATTGTTGCCAGTGTTTCATTGGTTGTTGGCGGAATTGGGATTATGAATATTATGCTGGTAAATGTTAGCGAACGAACCCGTGAAATTGGAATTCGAAAAGCGCTTGGCGCGAATAATCGACACATCCTATTCCAATTCCTAACTGAGTCGATGATTATTTCGCTTGGTGGAGGATTTTTCGATACTCTGATTGGCTATGCATTCTCATTTGGTGTAAGTATGTTCTTGCCGTTTAGCCCAATTATCTCTTGGCAAATTGCACTTTTGGTTTGTGGACTTTTCGACAGTTGTTGGTGTGATCTTTGGTCTATACCCTGCCTTCCGCGCAGCCCGAAAAGACCCAATTGTAAGTTTGCGTCAATACTCTTAATTACTTAATAATAAATAAAAAGGTCGCTTCAAGTGCGACCTTTTAAGTTTCGATAAATTTAAACATTTGTTGGTGGAACAATTATTCACGCCATTCGATTACTTTCCACCGCCGAAACCAGTTCCGGTACCTGTAAACAGTCCGATAATGAAGTTAATAATTGCATACAGCAAGAAGTGCGATAATTAAACCAACGATTGCGTAAAGGATGGTATTTTTGCAGCATCAACTTTTTCGAATCTCCGTTTGAGAGAATGTAGCGAAGACCACCGTAGATTAGCATAACAACACTAAGAATTCCTACTGCAAAAAGCATCATGTTGATCATTTGGGTAAAAATTCCGGTATTTCCATCACCGAAAAGGGTTGTTGGAACACCCATGCCACGGTCTCTCATCTGCTCCGCCCTGACTCCGCTATTACAAAAATAGTGTTAGTCGCAAAAGAATTAAGCGTTAGAAAAAGTTGCTCGGAAAAGCCGAAGCTATAAAACCGCTAATTGAGATTTTCGAAACTTGTTTTTAAATTCTTCATAATAGGCATATTATATCAAATGGTTTTTGTCAATGCTCTTGTGTTTTTATAAAAAAATTTGTTAAAATGGAAGTACTGAGGATTACCCTAAGTGGCTGAAGGGGACGGTTTTGCTAAATCGTTAGTCTGGGGAAACCTGAGCGGGAGTTCGAATCTCCCATCCTCCGCTAAAATACTCATCGCAAGATGAGCTTTTTATTTTGTAGCGTTTTAGCTTTATTGTTTGACACCTTTCATTGTAAGATTCAATCTTCCTTTTCGTCAATTTTTATCTAGTTTTTACCCAAATTTCTTTGATCTTGACTTAAAACATCTGTAACTTTTTCGGTTCGCTTTTTCAGACATTTGTGAAATGTGAAGCATGCCATCAATTCCAGGGAAGAATATTCACGAAAAGCACCAAAGTCTTTAATTGAAACCACTTTTCCGCGATAGATTTTTACCAACTTCAGGCTCTTCAACCAATGATTTAATCCAATTTAGTGCTTTTTCGATCTGTTCAGCATTTGAACTTGCGATTGTGATCAAGCTCAGTCTTCCTTAATATCAACTTCAGCACCAGTTTCAGAAGTGATTTTATTGATTGTTTCGCCACCTTTACCGATGATTGCACCAATTTTCAGGGTTAATTTTAATCTTTTTCAATCCGTGGTGCATATGGTGAAAGGTCTTTTTTAGGCTCAGAAATTACACTTAACATGTGGCGCAAAATATGCTCGCGACCTTTTCGTGAAGTTAAGATTGCTTTTTCGAGAACTGAAACTGGCAAACCATGAACTTTCATATCCATTTGGAGTGCTGTATCCGTTTTTCGAACCTGCACATTTGAAGTCCATATCGCCAGCAAAGTCTTCAGCGTCGGCAATGTCGCTTAGAATGTAAGGTATTTCGCCATCCATCATTAACCCCATTGCGATTCCCGAAACAGGATTTTTTAATGGCACGCCGGCACTCATTAAGGCCATACAACTTGAACAAGTTGCTGCCATTGAAGTTGAACCGTTTTGGCTCATAATTTCAGTCACGCTACGGATTGCGTAAGGAAAATCTTCAACACTTGGCAGAACTGCTTCCAAAGCTCGTTGCGCTAAATAACCGTGGCCAATTTCACGTCGACCAGGACTTCCTAAGCGGCGAGGTTCACCAACAGTATATCCAGGCGCATTATAGTGATGCATATCGGCGTTCAATTTCGTTGAATCCATTGTATCAACCAATTGCGAATATGAAAGTGGCGCAAGAGTCACGATGTTCATTGCTTGAGTTACACCACGAGTAAAGAGGCTTGAACCGTGCGCGCGTGGCAAAAAGTCAATTTTCGCTTGAAAAGCGGTCGAATTTCATCTAACTCGCGCCATCTGGTCGCTCACCGTCTTCGATAATTCCCTTTCGAACCGCTTTATGAACCGCCAAAGTGAATGCTTCGTCGTATTCTTTTTTCGAATTTCTTCATACACTCTTCACCAAACTTTTCAAGCATTTCCGCATGGAATTTCTCGCAATTTCGGTAATATTTCGATTATACTTTTGGATAAGCCTCACGAATTTTTCGAATCGAATTTTTCCGTCTGTCCATTCTTCAACTTCTTTCGAAATTTCTTCGTTCGGCAAAACCATCTAAAAGCGCGTTCTTCAAGATAGCCTCGCTTCAAAGATATTTTTGCGCAATTCATTTTGGAGTTTAATTGCTGGTTGGAAGTTCTCGTAAGCCCAAGCCAATCCCGCAATAATTTCTTCTTCAGGTACTTCATTAGCTCCAGCTTCAACCATCGTGATAGCACTTTTCAATTCCAGCAACAACTAAAATCTAGTGGAGATTTTTCTTGCTCTTCAGGGTTTTAAGAAAGCTTTAAATTCCCCATTAATTTTACCAATCCGAAGACCGGCAACTGGACCATCAACGGAACTCCAGCAAGAGCAACGCACTTGAAGCTGCGATCATCGCAATCATATCTGGTCGAAATTCGGATCAGCCGAAAGAACGGTCGTGACAACTTGAACTTCTTCGCGATAACCTTTTGGAAACAAAAGGTCGAATTGGGCGATCAATTAATCGACCAATCAAAACCGCATCATCGCTTGGGCGACCTTCGCGCTTAATGAATCTTGAGCCAGAAATTCGTCCGCTCGCGTACCACTTCTCTTCGTAATCAATTGAAAGTGGAAAATAATCTAGTACACTACTGGTTTAGAGCCCAATTGAACTGTTCCCAAAACAACAGTTTCGCTGTATTTTACGATAACGCTTGAAGTTGAACGAAAAGCCAACTTTGCCAACTTCTAGTGTTAATTTTTCGACCCAAGAAATCAGTACTAACCGAAATTAACTTTTTCCCGGTTGGATTTATGATCATATCTTCTCCTTCTGCCAAAATGAGTTTGCAGGAATCCTCTTCGAAAATCTTTCGAAAAATAATTTCTACCACACATTTGGCGTTAATTTCTACCCTGTATATAGCATTTTCAAGTAAAATTACAAAATATATTGATTGATTTTATTGAAATTAACCCAAGTTTTTAGACTCTGAATATTATAATGGAAGGCACAAAGAATTTGTCTATAATGGAAAAATTTTTATAGCAACAAAGATCCCCGAATTGGGGTCTTTAATTTTATAGTTCTACTCTAATTCCTATAACGCCAAACTTTTCTTGTTTTTCTGGTGTATAAAATTCACTAAGAACATCTAGAAGTTCTTGTTTTTGTCATTGTCCTGTCGGCGAGAATTTCGATTCCAAAAATCATTGAAAAAGAGTTTTCAAAAGTCTTGATACTTTAATAACCCAATAACTTTGCTGTAAATTTATCTTTTTCATTGCTAAACCTCGATCGAATCGCCGATTTTTATTTGTTGTCGCTTTTTCATCATTCAATCTTAATTCAATTCTTTTTGTTCCATTTTTAATAAAATCAAAAATATTTATCTTGTAGGTTCATTTTATGGGTCATATCTTCTCCTTCTGTTAACAAATTGCAGGAATTTTTCTCCACACATTTGGCGCTAACTATATTCTTTTATTATAGTATTTTTAAATAAAAATCGTAAAAATTAAATAGCCCAATCAAGGGCTATTTTAATTAAATTTTTGTGTCGAATAATCCAAGTTAAGATTATTGGTAATGCTGCAATTCCAGCGGCAATTAAAATTGAGAAATCTTTAGTACTTTTTACGTGAACCAGTGTTTGGTGCCTCAACCTTTGAATCTGTCTTTTAGCTTCGGCATTATTTGGATTCTTAGGTGTTTTTGGATCTTTTTGGATCTTTTTGGATCAGCTGGTTTAGCTGGCTCTACTGGTTTTGTTTTCACTTGGTTGCGTTGGTTTATTCTTCTGGGTCTTTCTTGTTTTTAACTTTTAGGGTTAAATACATCTTCCACATCCTTCTGGCAATTCTACAGGAGTACCAACTTCAGGTTGAGTTGCTGGTAGATTCATTGATTCGATAGCTTTATCGAAATTATCTGAAGGATCGCGGTAGTAGTTTGAAGTTTTCGATGTAAAATAGATGAATCCCTGCATTTCGTTCTGCGGCTTAGCTCTAGAACTTTTTGTTGCTCCGCTTCTGAGCGAATTCCGTAAACGATGTGATAAATCTTTTTCGAATTTTTGCCATCTTTTTCGAAATTAGAAATATTTTTCCAGCGGGTAGAATCTTTGTTCAGATATTTTTCAGCATCTGTTTCAGCAGTTGTAAAAGATATCTGCGTATTTTTCCGATTTCTTCATCTTGAAGGTAAATTCCAGGGTTTTGAATAACTAGAGTTCCAGGATGTTTTACCTTAATATAGTTGTAGGTATTTGCAACATAACAACGTTGAGCGGGTGTACCAGAAGCCATCTCATCGATAAAGATTGCTTTTTGTGTCCGGTGCGATTTTTAAACCAAGTATCGATGTCTTTTTGCGAGCTCTTTAATGTCACGATTTTGATAAGTTTGAGCAATATATGCCAACTTTATTAAACCACGGTTGCTCAATTCTGTCATCGCTTTCGGTAAGATGCATCTAGCGGATCAGCTGGTCCGTTATTTGGATGACAATCGTGTATGGAATTTTTGTGCTTCCGTGTTTATAGATTGCTTCCCATAGCGGTGCATTTTTGCTGAGGTATTTATACATCGGTATGATTATGGATTGAGTTGATGTTGCAGCAGAAGCTTTTAGCCCAAAGAGCACGCTCAAACCAACAATCCCTAAAATTGATGTTGAATTGTGTTATTTTTATTTTTGTTCATTTTCCTCCTAAAAAGAATAACATTCCGATTATAAAATATTTATAACATAAAATCAATAGTACTATGCTTATTTTTCGAGAAAAACAAAAAGCTTCAGAAAAACGAAGCTTTTATTGTTTGGTGGTATTTATTTTCGATTAAAGTTTTAATATCGCATGCATATAGTCCAGAATTCAGCGGATTCAATTCAACAATTCCGGTTTACCGTTAATTATTGCCACATCTAACACTAAAAATCTTTAGTTTTAAAAACCGGCGTAATTTCTTTAGCGGTTTTTCGAGCAGATCAAGTAATTGATTTTCGAATCTTAGGTTGAAACTCAACTTTGGTTTGATTGCTGAATTTCTTGCAGTTGTGGATCAAACTTTTTCAGTGTTTTGCAACCAGCAAAATCTTCAATACTACCAGCCAGTTAACACTTCCCATTCACACAAAAACAGCGCATTTTCACAACGAATATCTGCAAAATCTTGAATGAGATAAATCATTTTCGTGCCAGGTATTCATTATTCTTACCAGCATTTCGTGCATTGGTTTTTGAGATAAATCAATTTCGAAAAATTCCCGCTTTCGGATTTGTCATAATTTTAACCATTACTTTTTATGGTTTTGGCTGAAAATTTCAAGCGTTTCTAGAAAATTTTCGCTACAACAATGAACGAAATCTCGATTAAAAATATTTTTGAACTTGCGGCTTTAAATCGTATCGATTAACGCCCATGTTTGGAGCTCGATTCAAATTCGGGCAGTTTACTTTCGAATAATCCAACTTTAAGATTTTTCCGGTTTTATCAACACAACCGTATCTTTGTTTTGAGCCAAGATCATAAAAACAAAAATTGATTTTTAGGCAACCTCGAGGCCAAATTTTATTCGACCAATCATTTTTCAGCCAAAGCTCGGTATCTTGCTTTAAGCGAGTGTGTAAATTATTGTATGTATTCAAGATGCTGTGCAAATCTTTTGGATTACAATTTTGTAGTTTTCCTGTTTGGGAAATTCAAATTTTGGCAAGTTTTTGAACTCTGCTTCAATGAATCCGAACATCGCCAAAATCTTCATTCGAAATTTCATACATAATTACTAATAATTAAATCATGAGCCATTTGTCAACACCTCCAAAAATAAAAAGTTCAACAAAAGTCTAGTTTTAATTATAACTATATTTTTGTATTAATCAAACCGAAAATACACAACAAAAACCGCCCAGAATTTTGAGCGATTTTTGCGGTTTCGAAATTATTATTTTTCGAAGACCCTAATTTAGCAACAACAGCTTTGTAAGCTTCAAAAATCTTTTCGTTCAAGATATTTTTAGAAGTTTTTACGGCGACCAACCATTTGCATCAAACCGCGACGAGCCATGAAGTCGTGCTTGTTTGATTGAAGGTGATCCGTCACTTCTTTGATACGAGCCGTCAAGATGACACTTGAGCCTGTGGCGAACCAACGCATTCTTTGAAACCCGAGTCAAAGTGCGATTGCCTTCTTTATCTCTTTATGAAATCATCTTGAATATTTTAACAAATTTTTCCAGATAAGTCAAGAAAGTTTTTATAATTCTATAGAATTTCAAGCGCTTTTTAACTTTTTCAAGCTCGGCTTTTTGTTTGAGAATTCTTCGCGAGTTTCTTCAACCAAATGTGCTGGCGCTTTTCGAAACATAGTTTTCGTTCGAAAAGTCGTTTTTCGAGCAGTTAACTCCGCTCGAAATCTTTTCGATTCGTTCATTTATTCAGTTTTATATTCGGCTAGAACGCTAGTTGGAACATCACAGATGCACCCAAACCGCTGGCGGCAAGACTGAACTGTGTGGCGCATCTGTTTGAACGATTTCCGGTACGCGTGAAAAGGTGGCGAATTGTCTCGGCATTTTTAGCGATTAGCTTCATCTTTTTCGAAACCAAATTGTAGCGTTGCCTGGAAGTTCAGCCGTAATTAAGCGAATTTCACTCAACCAAATCTTACCTCGTTCAAATTCGAAGCGCTTCGAATTCGTTAAACTTAGCGATTCGGCAAGTTTTTCATTTGCAAGAATTCCTCAGTCCAGGCAAAGTTTGCCAGATAGTTTCGGCTACGAAAGGTGCAAATGGATGCGCAATCTTCAAACAAGTTTCCAAAAACCCAAGCAAGAAGTTCAGGATTTTATAGTTGTTTTGATGCTTGATATACCAATCGGCAACCGTACTCCAAATTGTGTGATAAACAGTTTCGAAGCTTCGGCAAAACGGTAATTTTGCAGGATTATCTAATTCTGAAATTGCACGGTCGAGTTCTCGCACGATCCAGTGATCTGCGTTGCGAGAAAGTCATGCGTTTTTCACTCTTAATATCGCCAACTTTTCTGAAATGAACCGAAATATTCCAAAGTTTGTTGCAGAAATTTTCGCCCAGCGATAACTTTTGTTTTCGAAAATGCTTTTGATTTTGCCCCTGCTGAACGCGCTGCGATAATTCCAAGGTGGAAGGCATCGGAGCTATATTCAGCAATTACGTCCATTGGGCTGATCACATTTCCTTTTGATTTGCTCATTTTTGGCCGTGCTCATCAAGAACCATTCCATGTAGATAAACTTCGCGGAAAGGAATTTACCGGTACAATAAAGCCCTCAACATAATCATTCGTGAAATCCAAGGGAAAAATCAAGTCGTGGCCGGTTTCCATTACGCTATTTGGGTAGAATTTCGAAAGCTCTCCGCCTTCGAGAAAATCAGTTGTAATGAATGGCCATTGACCACTCGAGAACCAAGTGTCGAGTGTATCTTCATCGCGTTTATAAATTTTGCCGTTAATTTCAATTTCGGCTTCGTGAACGCGTTCATCAAAATCCAATCTGTTGGATCTCAACATTTTGAAATGCTGGGATTGGAATTCTCACGGTATTTGACGTGAAATGTTCCAGTCGCGAATATTTTTAAGGTATTCCATTAGAACATTCTTCTTGTTTTCGGTGTAAATTTTACTCGTCCTTTTCAAGAACTTCAATAGCTTTTTTAGCTAGAGGTTTTGTAGAGATAAACCACTGCTCTTTTACGAGTGGCTGAATTGGCTCGCCAGATTTGTAGTCGTAGCCAACCACGTGCGTAATATCTTCTCTTTAAAGAGGGCGTTAATCTTCTTGAGGTCTTCAAGAATCTTTTCGCGCTTCCATAACTTCTAGCCAGCATATTCACCAGCATTTTGGGTCATTTTTCCATCAAAACCAATTACTTGAATTTTTGGCAAGTTGTGGCGATTGCCAACTTCGAAATCGTTAGGATCGTGAAATGGTGTAATTTTAACAACACCAGTTCCAAATTGTGGATCGGCGTATTCATCGGCGACGATTTCAACTTCACGGTTGGTTAGAGGTACGCGCACTTTTTTGCCAATTAGATTTTGGTATCGTTCATCTTCTGGATTAACTGCAAGTGCAGTGTCGCCAAGAATTGTCTCTGGGCGCGTTGTTGAAACTAGCATATATTCACTAATATCACCAAAATTATCAAGAACAGGATACGCGATTGTCCAAAGTTTGCCCTTCTCTTTATAATTCACCCTCGATATCGGCGTAAGAAGTTTGGTATTTTGTTGAATAATTAACAATGCGTTCGCCTCGATAAATTAGGCCATCATTCCACATTTTTTCGAAAGTTTTATAAACGCGATTTACTACTTTTTCATCTAGTGTGAAAGTAAGGTTTTTCCAGTCGGCTCCAGCTCCGAGTGCACGAAGTTGTAATTCCATGTTTCCGCGTTGGCTAGCAACAAAATCCCAAACATTTTTTATAAAGCTCATCACGAGAATAATCAAAACGGCTCTTCCCTTTTGCATTTAGAAGGCGTTCATAAACAACCCACGTTTCAAAACCGGCGTGGTCGGCACCAGGCAACTAAATTGCGTCATAACCCTTCATTTTGTAATAACGCACCAAAATATCCTCTATGGCGGCCATTAATCCGTGGCATGTGGAAGATTTCCGTTTGCATTTGGCGGTGGCATTACACTGAATAGTAGGGCCAACTCCGCTACTTTCGAAAGCACCGGAAAGTTCCCTAAAGATTATAAATTTTCAGGTTCGTAATTGTTCGGTTCGTAGTCTTTGTAATTTTCATAATTCCCTTTAATCGCATGATTCAACATTTCACGCGAAATTTTTAATGCGTGAAAAATTTTACATTTACAATTATACCACATCTCGGTGTATAATATAAACATGCTAAAGATTATCGAAATTACAGATAAAAAGAATGGGACGATTTTGTTAACGAACACAACGGCCATCCTTTGCAGCTTTTGGGGGCTGGGGTGAAACTTAAAGCCGAGTCGTCAAACCGGAAAAGTGATGCGAGTTTTTTGAAGAATGGTGAAGAAAAATACATTGATCGTCAAAGAAGAACGATCACTCGGACATTGTGGGCAGCAGCGCAAATTTTAATTCGAAAACTACCTTTTTCCGCTTAATAGTTTTGACATATTCCCGTGTGGTGCTTTTGGACTTTCGAAAAACCGATTGAATCGGGCTCGTATTTCGCGTGAAATAGCGCTTTGGGTTTTCGAAAACATTAAACCAAAACCAGTTTGTTTGAGTATGGAGCCAGATTGGAATGAAGACGAATTTGAGATTCGTGATGGCTGAGAAAGAGAAAATACTATTTTAATTCGCGGACGCTAATTATTGACTTTAACGCAAACTGAAGATGAATTGCTCGCGCAAATGAGCAAAAACGCGTCAATATATTCGCAAAGAGTAGTGGGGAAGTAAAATTCGCCAACTGTTCGAAAGAAGATATTGACCGCGCGCTAGAAATTTACGTTCAAACTGCAAAAGCGTGCTGGTTTTGCATCCACCCTAAAAATATTATCACTGACCTCTATATGGGTGAAAATTCGCCAATTTTTGGTGCATTTATAGATGTAAACCTCGAGTGAAGAGCAGGGACAGCTGCGAAAATAGTCAAACTCAAGAAATGGTTGCATTTTTGTGGTTTGCGCAAGTAATTACACTTCGTTTGAGCTTTCTGCGGTGGTGTGACTGAAACGGGTCAAAAGTGCGTGCTAACTATATTTTAAAAGTGGACGGCAATGCTTGAGAAAACGAAAACGTGTGTGGAAAGATATGACTTTAATGGTCTTTTTGAACGATGGGATTTTAGATTCAGCTGGTCTTTGCGCATCATGCAACATGTCAGGGAACTTTGGATTTGATTTCGAAAACATATCTCATCTGGAATTCATTCTTGTCGACTGCAGAAAAATCGTGCGAAAATTGAAAAATAGGGAAGTGCAAAATAAAGAAAAATCGCCTCGTACTGGGCGTCTTTTTCGAAAGTAAAAATCTAAAAATTGACCAAAATATTAAAAGGTAGTAAAATAGAATTATGAAAATATTAGAATTGAAAAGCACCAGATGAGACTGCGGCGGCCGTGGTTGAATTTGATGCGAATCAAATCACGCGCGAAAGTTCGCCAAGATTAAATTTGCTCTCAAGTGTGGTTCATTCACAGACTGATATTCACCGCAATTTGGTGTGTGATTCCTGAGGTGGCGGCTCGTTCACATACTGAATATGCGAACCTCTAGAAGTTCGGAAAAGCACTCGCGCGTGCAGGTGTTTCTTTGAAGATCTCGATGGAATCTGCAGTTTCTATGCGCCAGGTTTAATTGGTTCGCTTTTTGGTTGGCATATTAACCGCGCGAACTTATGCATCGAATCTTTCAACAAACCTTTTATCCATCCACCACGTTGAAGCCCACGTTTACGCGAATTTTTGATCGAAAAACCGCCAAAGTTTCCATTTTTGGCGCTAGTTGTGTCGGGTGGTCATTCGCAAATTGTTTTGTTTAAGGCTCACGGCGATTATCAAATTTTGGGCGAAACTCAAGATGATGCGGTTGGTGAAGCTTTGATAAAGTTGCAAAAATTATCGGTTTGCTCTTATCCAGGAGGTCCAGCAATTTCGAAAGCAGCAAAAACGGAGATTCTTCAAAATATAAGTTACCAAAAAGCGCGCTTAAAAGGGAAATACGACTTTAGCTTTTTCTGGCTTGAAAAACGGCCGTTTTGCGAGCGGTTCAAAAAGAAGTTGGCGTTGATTTTAATTTTTCCTTCTTTCGAATTAGCGGCAAAACTCAGTGAACAGCAACGAAACGATTTTGCGGCAAGTTTTCAAAACTGCGGTTGAAACTTTGGTTGATAAGCTTGAGCTTGCGGTGAAAGATTTTGCGCCAACAACAGTTGCGATTGCTGGCGGTGTGGCGCGAATTCAGCGTTAAGAGAAGAATTAGTTAAGCGAGTTTCAGATAAACTGCCGGATCCAGTGATTTTCACTCCGCAGAACTTGCACCGACAACGCTGCGATGGTGGCAACATTGGGCGCTTTCCAAGCAGTTTTAAGCAAGCCAAAAGATCCGCTCGAGCTTGAGGTTAAACCTTCACTTTCGATGAGCGATCTAAGTGGTAAAAATAATTTTCGAAAAATAAAAAGCCCGCAAATTTCTGCGGGTTTTAGTTTTGAATTTCGAATTAAAATTGTTCAATTTTGAAATCATCAAAATGCACTGAGGAAAAAATGTAGTTGGATTAAAAAGATAGTTATTCAGGCCTTCTTCAGGTGACATACCTATTGAGGTTGGATCAAACTCTGTTGAGTAGATCCAACCATTTTGGTGAACATCTCTAAAAGCATTTAAGCCGATTTCGAGCTCATACCCCCTTTTACCATTAGCGGAATGATCTCTGAACCATTATTGTCTTTTTTGAAGGTCGTCAAACCTCACTTTTGGTCATACTCATCAAAAAGATTACTGGTGGTATTGAGCATTCTACCAGAGCTAAGCAAGATTGCACAATTAAACTAGATACGGTCGAAAAGTTGCGATTAGATTGTTTCGTTCTGCGTTGACGGTATTGAGAAAAATAAAACCAAGCATAAAGCTTTCAAAAATATTCTTGGATGTTTTTGGTTTTTAACTCATTGAGATAAATTGAAAGAAAAATATCGTCTTTAAGACAAAAATGCTGTTTTTCAAGAACTTCTTCTTGCCAATTTTCACCATAAATATTTTTCGAAAAGAGTAAGAACATCTTCAGATTCAAAATAGAAAATAAAGTCATTTGTTATAAGCATAACTAGTTCCTCCTAAAAAGTGCTATTTTTGCTAAAAAGCAAGTCTTTTTAAATTATAATATTTTTAGCCTTTGTCAAATTCAATTAGAGGAAGAACTAAAAAGCAAAACAAAAAACCGCCCAATTTTGAGCGATTTTTGAGAAATGTATCAAATTAAGCAAGTTTTACGCCAGCTTTTTTTGCAGCAGCAGCAAGAGAAGCTTTTCGGCGAGCGGCTGTATTTTTCTTGATAAGACCTTTTTAACAGCTTTGTCTAGTTCGCTTTGTGCTTTTTGAAAGGTTTTTGCGCTTGGTTCAGCAAACAAAAGCTTTTAACTGCACCTTTGATATCTTTTTAATTCCAACGTTGCGTTCGCGTCGTTTTGCGGTTTGTCGCATTCGCTTTACAGCAGATTTAATAATTGGCATTTAGTGTCCTTCTTTTAGGTTGTTATTTACAATTCAACATCGATTATACAGTATTTCGAAAGAAAAAGCAAGTATTTCAAATAAACTATTGACATTTTATTACGATTATGCTAATATAGGGCTATAAATTATAAAAATCAAACAATAGGATTCAATAAACAAATGTCAAAAAATAATGCTCAAGAGCAGATTATCGCAAAGTTGAAAGAATCAGAAAGCATTCTAATTGCGGTAAATGATAACCCAAGTGTCGATGAACTTTCATCAGCTTTGGCGTTGACGCTTGCAATAAACATTCAGGCAAGCATGCAACAGCAGTTGCGAGTGGCGAATGCCAGATGCGCTAACTTTTCTTTGCGCCAGAAAAACTTTCGAACATTCGGTCGATTCTTTACGTGATTTTATTATTGCTTAAAATAAAGAAAAGCTGATCACTTTACGCTACAAACTTGTTGGCGATCACGTTAAAATTTTCATTACGCCGTATCGTTCGGTGATTTCGGAAAAAGACCTCGAATTCGAACAAGGCGATTTTAATATTGATTTTGTTTTGGCGCTAAATGTTGAAAGCCAAGATCGACTTGATGGTGCTTTGCGGCACATGGTCGAATTTTTCACGATGCTTCAGTGGGAATTTTAACTGTTGGCGAAAATCAAACAAATCTTAACGGAATTCACTGGCACGATGAAAGTGCAAGTTCTTTATGGAAATTACTGTTCAAATTATTGAATCTATTGGCAAAAATCTTACTGAATCAGTTGTTACTGCGCTCCTAACTGGAATTGTTGCAGAGACTGATCGATTCTCAAACTCGAAAGTAACGGCATGAAATTATGGGTCTTGCTTCGAAACTTATTGCATCTGGTGCTGACCAGCAACTTGTTATCGAAAATTCGTGAGTTGAAGAAAAGCGGGCGAATTCTGCTGTTCAGAAAAATGCTAAAATGGAAGAAGCACTCGAAGAGCTTTCTGGCGAAAAAGAAGATAAAAAGCAAGTTTCGAAAAACCGAACAAAAACGTGACGGTGCTTTTGTAATTGCTCACGAAGAAGCAAAAAGCTAAAGAAGAATCTCAAGAGCCAGAAAAAGATAATGAAGAAGAACTTGAAGAGTCGCTCAACGATCTCATATTAACACTGAGCTACTGCTTTCTCAGAACTTGAGGATGGAGATTCTGAAGATAAAGAAGCTGAACAACCTCAAGAAGATTTTTAAAGAGGTGGTTGAAGAGCCTAAAGAAGAGCCTGCTCAAAAGAAGAATTTATTCTCAGGCTCCAGTTCAGCCTGTAGTTGAAACTCCAGCTCAACCAGCAGTTGAAGCTACACCAGCACCAGTTGCTGAACCAAAAGAAGCTCCAGCGCAAGAACAAAATAACGATGCGCCAGTTCAACAAGAAATCTCAACAAACCAGCTCCAGCTCAAAGTGTAGAAGGTTTAGTTGAAGCGCCAATTAAAAACTATGCGCCAGAAATTCCAGCCAGCGAGCCTTTCGAAAATCCGAATGCGTTTATTGCTGAAGCTCCAGTTCAAGAGCAAAGTTTTTGAACCAGCTCAACAAACTGAGATTTCTGTTCCAGCTTTTCGAAACTCCAGCTCAACCAGCAGTTGAAGCCACACCAGCACCAGTTGCTGAACCAAAAGAGTCTCCAGCGCAAGAGAAAAAACAAGGTGACGAATATTACCACCCCAAAGATAATGCAGAAATTGTTAGTGGCTTAATGGGCGCTCAGCCATATTCACCTAGTGGAATTAAACGAGAAGACAACAGTGCTGCAATTTCAAACCCTGAGGATAACGATTATATTTTAAATCGTAAACAAACTCAGAATGCTGTTTACGAAGAGCCAAAAGAGAATAGTAATTTTATACCCGAAACTAACGCTTTATGCGCAGGCCGCACCAGTTCAACCTCTTTTCGAATTTTTTGAATCAAGCAATCCAATTTCTAATGAACAATACGCGGCAAGTAATCCAGCTACAAAATTCAAAACGATTTTTGCATGCTAATGCCACCAGCTATGCTAGATTTCAATACGATGCTCAATGCCACCAGAAATTCCAAATTTTGACGTAGCTCCAAGTCCAGCAGAACAGCCGGCAATGAGTGCACAAAATAGTGGTGATAAAATAATGACGGATCAAATTTACCCTAATGATCCATCACAGTTTAGAATTCCAGGAATGTAAAATGGCGTTTTTCGAAAAACGATAGCGGGCGAATCTTAATTGATAAGCCCGCTGGAATTACTAGCTTTTGGTGTTGTGGCAAGAATTCGCCGTGTGCTAAAAATGAGTTTGGTAAAAATAAAAGTTGGCCACACAGGAACGCTCGACCCTTTTGCGACCGGGCTTTTAGTTTTGTTATATGGTAAAAGAAACTAAAAATGCAATGAGCCTCTACTAGCTTGATAAAGTCTATGAGGCTGAATTTACACTTTGGCCAAATTTCCAGCACGGGCGATCCTGAAGGTGAGATTTCGAAAATGTGAAAATTTTGAAGTTCCAACTTTCGAACAGATTGAAAAAGAAATCAAAACCAACTTTTGGGCAAAATTGAACAAACGCCGCCAGCTTTTTAGCGCGATTAAAATTGATGGTAAGCGCGCTTACGATTTAGCGCGAAAGGGTGAAGATTTTGAAATTCCTAAACGCACGGTTGAAATTTTTGATTTCGAAATTTTTAGTTATGATTTTTCCAAAACTAAAAGTTCGCACGCATGTTTCGAGCGGGACTTACATTCGTTCTCTAGCGGAAGATTTGGGAAAAATTTGGGTTGCGGTGCGTTCTGTTCGCAACTTCGGCGCACGAAAATTGCCGATTTTGATATTTCAAATTCTAAAAAGCTTGAAGATTTTGGAATTTTTAGATTAGTTTTTGCTTATTCTACTAAAAATGATATAATTTAAACAATGAAAAACGCGAAAAATTCTTTTGGATTGATTTAGAAATGACTGGTCTTGATCCGCAAAAGACCGGATTTTAGAAGTTGCCGCAATTGCGACAGACTGGGATTTTTAATGAAATTGCCACTTTTGAAAGTGCGGTTAAAGTTGATGAAAAACACTCGAAAAGCCGAATGGTTGGCGAGTTTTGGGATACTTTTAGTGAAACGCGCAATGCTTTTAAAAATTACAAAACCTCATGCTACAAAAAATTCACAAGAAGTTGAAGCGGACTTAATTAAATTTGTAGAAGAAAACTTTGCGGAAGAACTTTCGAATGGCGAGAAAATTCTTTTGGGCGGAAATTCAATTCACCAAGATCGCCGATTTATTCGTACAGAATGGAAAAACTTGAAAAATGTTGCATTATCGAATGCTGGATGTTTCGGCGTGGAAAGTTGTGATGAGCGCCAAGTTTAAAACGGGTTTTTGCCAAGCCCGAAAAATCACCGTGCGTTGGATGATATTCGCGGTTCGATTGAAGAGTTGAAATTTTATTTAAAAAAGGTGAAAAAATAATGAATCAAGATGAAATTAGAGACTTTTTGTTAACTTTTGATGCGGCAGAAGTTCGAAAAGATGAAGCAAATAAACTTGAAATTTTTGAAGTTAATTTTGATAAATTAGAAAAATTTGGCAAGAAAAATGGCTGGTGAGCTTGGTGATTTTGAGCGTGAGACTGGTGAAAAATTCTTTCGAAAAATTGCAGAGAATGAAGAAACTCGAAGGCAATTTTTGCAATTATCCATGATGGCTCAAAACCATTAAACGTTGAAATGAAAACTGGTGCGCAATTAGCGCGAATTTTGCGTGAAAAGGAGAGCGTGGTCCCTTCTAAATTAATGAACGAGCGTGATTGGAATTTGATTATTGGGCAAGGGGCAGTTGCTGCCGATGAGCTTTGCGACTTACTGCGACTAAGTTATCGATTGGCTTGCGAGTAGTTAACTATTGACAAAAATATATTTATGTGGTAATATAGTAATTACCTCTTTTTGAGGAAATTATAGCCATGCGGGCTTTTAAACGTGGTACATTACATGACAATTATTGATCACCACACAGCGTATAGCCAAACTAAATGTGGCCTAAAGGCTCCTACTTATAACAGAACTAACAATAACCCGAACGGGCATTTTGCACAACAATGTCTTTGTCCTAGCGGGTTTGCTGTTGATGGAAACAGAAACAACGGACGTGGATCTGCATGGTCTGGACGGGCTGCTGTTGACGGCAATAGAGACGGTGGAGTAAGTGAGCCAGCATGGCAAGAGCAATCTGCTTGTTTCGGCACGTTTAGTGAAAGCACTCCTTGCGTTGTGCATCGAGAAGATCGGCGTTATGCGGATGATCGGTGGTAAAAAATCTTCTCGGCCTCGAAGGAGGCCTTTTTCATTTGCGAAAAAAATATAAATTTGGTATAATCATAAGTAATATGAAACCAAATCAAGACTGGAATCAGAACGACCAAAATTATGGTGTTCAACCGAATAATTTTCCTCAAAAATCAGTATCCACAACAACAAAACTATGGTGGATATCCAAATGAGTTTACTCAAAATGGGCAATTTCCTGCTGAGCAAAATCAGCAGCAGTTTGGTGCTCAGTATCAAAACTATGGTGCTCAACAAAATTACCCACAATATCCAAATGGATATCAAAACCAACCATATCCACAGCAGCCGGTACAAAATCCGTCAGCTGCTCCAAATTTACGTCAAATCAAAACTATAACGGTAGTTCTGCATCCGAGAATCCGTATACCGTTGAGTATTTGAATAAAATCTCGCCTAAAAAGGCTGTTCCATTTTGGACAAAGGGTAAGATTTTGGTTGCGTCCGCACTTGCAATTGCGCTATTCTTTGCAATCTTCATTATTGCAACTGCTGGAAAAAGCGATGACTCTACGCAAAAAGTTCTTCGGGCTTACTATAACGTTGTGAAACTTAAAGAGATTACCGGGACGTATCAAAAGAAAAATTAAAAAGTTCAGACTTAGCAGCCGTTAATGCCGGAATCAATATTTCACTCAGTTCCGATGAGCAAATCTTAACAGAATACATGAAGAGCAAGAAAAATTGATGTTCCGCGTGGTGATTCAAGGAAGAAATCAGAAATTTACAAGCAAACTGAAACTGATTTTGACTAGTTTGATACAACTCTTGATGATGCGTTTTGAATGCTACGATTGACGAAGTTTATTCTCGTGAAATGGCTTATCAGTTAGTTCGTGTTAAAAACTTGATTGTTCGTCATAAAAAGACAGCAGGTTCTGTACAGAAAAATGTATGCAAAGATTGAGAAAAATCTTGAAGAATCTTCGAAACAACTTGAGAACTACAAGAAGTAAAATATTTTAAAAAGCCGCTTTTTCGAAAAAGGCGGCTTATTTTTATTTATTGATAATTTCTTGAACTATTTTTTTGTAAATCTGGAATCACTTCATCCTTAAACCAAGGATTTTTGCTTGCCAAATATTGTTGCGAGGAGAAGGGTGAACAAGTGGAAAATATTCCGGAAGATAAGATTTGTAATTTTTAACAGTTTCAGTCAGTTTGTCGGACGATTTTTGATTAAGATAATAGTGCTGGGCGTAATACTCGATTAAAATTGTTAATTCTATATTTGAGCGAGAGCAAGAACTCGCTTGTGCCACTTTTTCAGCAAAGCCTTTCCTTGGCGGTAAATCGCCTGATTTTTCCGTGTCCAGGAAAAATAAAAATCCATCGGAACAACAGCAAATAATCCTGAATTATAAAACTGTTCTTTACTACGCCAAGCCATTCTCGAAGATTATCACCACTTGGGTCGTTCCAATATAGCCCCTGATTCTTGTGCGCGTATTCCTGGCGCTTGGCCAACAATGTTAATGCGTGCAGATTTTTGAAATTGTAAAGAGCGGTTTAATCCCTTTGTTCTGTGTAGCTAGAATTCTGTGGATCGTGCATACTTCGGCTGTAAGTTTTTCGATTGTTTCCATTTTATTTTTCCTTTTTCTGATTTTTTTATTTTTAGCACTTTAACTTTAGTAAAATCAAGAAACGGTATTTTTAGAATATTTTTCGACCCGTGGTATAATATAAACATGAACGATGCCAGAGAAGAAATTAAATCGCGAATAAGTATTGAAGATTTAGCTGGCGAATATCTTGAGCTCAAGCGAACGGGGCGCAATTTTTAAGGCGCTTAGTCCTGGACGAATGAGCGAACTCGAGTTTTATTGTTAGTCCGGATAAGCAAATTTGGCACGATTTTTCATCTGGAAAAAGGCGGTGATATTTTTGGTTTTATCATGGAGGTCGAGGGAATGAATTTTCGTGAAGCATTAGAATTTTTGGCTCGAAAAGCGGGTATTGAGATTGAAACATTTAACTCGAAACGCTCTAAAGAAATTGCCGAAAAGAAAGAACGCCTTCGAAAAATTTTTACAAATAAGTTCTAATTTTTATCAGCATATGTTGATTCGTGATAAAAAGCTCTGAACTATGTTTTTAAAAACGCAAACTTTCGAAAGAGATTGTGCAAGATTTTAAAAGTAGGCTATGCGCCAAATGGTCAAAAATATTAACGAATTTTTACTTAAAAAGGTTTTTCATTGAATGATATTCGTGACGCAGGGCTTTTTAAATCGGTTTGTGGTGACATTTTTCGAAACCGAATGGTAATTACATTAAAAAGATGCGAGTGGTGAGCCGGTTGGGTTTACTGGTAGGATTATAGATGACGAACCAAATGCTCCCTAAATATTTGAACACACCACAAACTCTACTTTATGATAAGTCTTCGAATATTTTTGGACTTTCGCAAGCTAAAAATGAGATTCGAAAAACTGGTTTTGCGGTGGTTGTTGAAGGGAATATGGATGTAATTTCAAGCCATCAAGTGGATGTAAGAAATGTGGTCGCGCATGGCTGAACAGCTATGACGGTGAATCACCTCAAGGCGCTTAGTCGGTTCTCAAATGATATCCGCCTCTGTTTTGATAGCGATCAGGCTGGAATCAATGCCACCGAAAGAGCCATTTCTTTAGGTCAGCAAGCTGGGGTCGAGCTTTCAATTATTACATTAGATCAATCTGCAGGCTGCAAAAGATCCGGATGAATTATTCAAAAAGATATAGAATTATGGAGGAAATCAATTGTGAATCCGCAGCCAGCAATGGAGTGGATCTTTGATCAATATCAAAAGAGGCTAGATATTTCAACTGCGAAGGGTAAAAAAGACTTTTCCACAATTGCACTTAAACTTGTGGAAAAACTTAAATGATCCTGTGGAAAAAGATTTTTATATTAATGAGATTTCGAAAAGAATTGGTGTTTCGAAAGCGACGTTGCTTAATAAGATTGGTGGAAGAAAAGAAGCCTGAAAAAAACCAAAAACGGGTGAAAATTGAAAAACAGATAAGAAATTTGTTGACGATTTTTTTGTACGAAGATGATTTGTTTGCGCTTGCGATTAAGGAGTCTCGGCTCGCTAAAATGTTGAGTGATTTAAAAGAGAATTCTCTACACGGCGAACAGCGGAATAAAATTCTAGAAATATTGAAATCTGAAGATATGGGAGCTATTGAAAAGCTTTTGATGAATATGTTAAAATACTACTATTAAAAGCTGACGAACGGCTCGGAAATATTAAAGAAAGTGCAACTGATGAAATGAAGCGTTTGATTCAGAAAGTTAAAAACGGAAAAATTTGCGAACACAAAAAGAGAATCTTCAAGCCGAACTTGAAAATGCTGAAATTCAGGGTGATGAAAATTTAAAAACGAAGATTTTAAGTAAGATTATTGAACTAAATAAGGAGCTAAATAGTGGCAAAAGGTAAAAAGCAAGAAGGAACTTCCAGAAGAAATCTTAAACGAAGATGGTGTTGTTGACGCAACGGTATCTCTTGATGAATTTGAGCCGGATTTTGAAGATCTTACAAATGAAGACGAAGAAAATATAGCAGACGAAGATCTAATAAATAGTTCATATTCTGATGATATAACAGATGATAGCGTTCGGATGTATTTGCGTGAGATTGGTAAAATCCCACTCCTTTCACTTGAAAAAGAAACTGAACTTGCCAAAAAAGCGATGGAAGGTGACCAAAAGGCAAAAGATAAAAATGGCGGAAGCTAATATGGCCTTGTGGTTTCGATTGCGAAACGATACTCTGGCCGTGGGTTGACTTGCTTGATTTAATTCAAGAAGGAAACACTGGTCTTCTTCGTGCCGTAGATAAATTTGATCCAAGCAAAAGGTTTCAAGTTCTCAACTTACGCAACTTGGTGGATTCGACAGGCAATTACTCGTGCGATTGCCGACCAGGCGCGAACTATTCGAATTCCCTGTCCACATGGTTGAAACAATCAATAAACTTATGCGAACTTCTCGCCGATTAACACAAGAACTTAATCGCGAACCAACCAATGAAGAGCTAGCTAAAGAGATGGATATGGATGTTGAAAAAGTTGAATATATCCAGAAGATTAAGCAAGATATTACTTCATTGGATGCAGGAATTGGCCGCGATGGTGAAGAAGGTGAAGAGTCAACTTTGGGTGATTTTATTGAAGACGAAGATACCGCAAGCCCAGAAGAATCAGCAACAGTTCAACTTCTAAAAGAGCAAGTTCGTGATATTCTTTCAACACTTTCAGATCGTGAGCGCAAAATCCTTGAAATGCGTTTTGGGCTGAATGGTACAAAAAGCCATACGCTCGAAGAAGTTAGCCTTGAATGTGCAGTTACTCGTGAACGAATCCGTCAAATTGAAGCAAAAGGCGTTAATGAAGCTGAAGAAGCATAAAGATTCGAAAAAACTTCATGAGTATTTGGATTAAAGTGGTGAGAAAGGTTTAAAATGAAGGAAAAAACTTATACGAATTGCACCAATCTTGCTAATTATCGCGATTGCGATTCTTTTCTGATCATAACTGTTGTCACAGTAGTGAATGCGTTTATGAACGGTGGAAATAATAATCAATCACAGCAAGCTGGAGATGATTCTTCGAAAGAAGAAGATAAATCGGTTAAAGATTTATTAAGTGTTGAACAGAATCGTAGTGTTAAAATGGCGGTTCGAGGACCAATCGTGGCTCAAGAAAACTTTCGATCTTATACTGTTGAAGTATCTCCAACTTATCGTAAGCTAATAACTTATAAAGGTTATCTCGACGAAGTTATTAAGGAGGTAAATTTGGGGAATAATTCAGAGTCGTATACTCAATTTGTGAATGCACTTAATAAGGCTAACATGATGAAGGGCGTTGCATTCAGCGGTGCGGCTGATGATCTTGCTGGGGTTTGTGCTACAGGACACCTTTATGATTTCTCAATTTTGAAAGATGATAATGTACAAAAACATCTTTGGACTACAACTTGTGCAGGCTCTAAAGGTTCATTATTAGCAAACAATAAACAGCTTCAGAATTTGTTTATTTCGCAAGTTCCAGGAAATGAGCAGATCGTGCGCGATCTTGGGATTAATGAGAACAAAACGTTAAAGTTCTATTTTTCGATTGTTTTGGAGTGCTGGTTTTACACCAGCCTTCTTCAGAACATATTTTTTGAATATGTCTGGAAAAAGATAAAAATCTTTTAAATTTTTTATCCGTCGACAGAAGACTAATGGCCTAAAAATTGGAATTATTTCTAATGTCGCACAATATCAATTTGATGAGTTTTTCCAGAAAAGAGCAAGCAGAACTTTTTCGATTTTTAGTGCTATCTGCTGAAGTTAAAGAGTGCTAAACCAAGTTCAAGAATTTTTAAAATCGCAATTGAAAAGAGTAATGTTCTACCGAGCGAAATAGCTTTTTTTCGATGATTCGATTTTAAATGTTGAATCCGCCCAAAAAGTGGGAATTCAGGATTTTATATAAAAAATTGGGAAGATTTTTCAAAGGAATTTAAGGAGGATTGATGCTCAGAATTGCCAGAGGTAGAGACTGTTGTTAGAGGATTGAATCGATTAATCTTGAAAAAGAAAATTTCGAAAGTAAAACACGATTGGCTCTAAAGTTTTTCCAAATGCAACCAAAAGATGTTGAAGATTTTATGGTTGGTGCTGAGATTTCGAAAGTTAGTCGTCGAGGAAAAGCTATTATTTTAAAATTAAATAATGAATATACGCTCGTGACTCATCTTCGAATGACGGGTCAAATGGTTTATCGGGGCGAAGAGAACTGGGGAGCCGGTCACCCGAATGAAGACTTTCTTAATGATCTACCGAATAAATCAACTCGTGTTGAAATTGATTTTGAAGACGGAACGAAATTATTTTTAATGATCAACGTAAATTTGGCTATATGAAATTGTTGCTAGATTTTTGAAGTTGAACTTTACCATTTTTCCAAAAATTAGGGCCAGAACCGTTAGAGGATAATTTACGGTGGAAGTTTTTAAAGAAGCAACTTTCAAGAAAAAGAAAGTATGGTCAAGCTCAGCAATTTTTAGATCAAAGTGTTATTGCCGGTGTGGGGAATATTTACGCCGATGAAGCTTTGTGGCGAGCGAAAATTCATCCTGAAACTCGAATCGAAAATCTTTCGGAATCTGATTTTGTAAAATTGCATGAAGCTATTCGGTTTGTGATGAATAAATCAATCGAAAAGGGCGGTTCAACAGATCGAAACTATGATTTAACGCTGATGGTTCGCGCGGAAATTATCTTGAATATGCTGCGGTTTATCACAAGGACGGCCAACCTTGCAAAAAGATGCGGAACGGAAATTTCGAAAAATTGAGTTGGTGGTCGAGGCACTATTTTTTGCCCAAATTGTCAAAAAATAAAGAAAGGGCTTGAAAAATAATGCTTGGCGGAAAAACAACAATTCTTTATGGTGAAAATTCTTATGAGCGAACTGCAAAACTCGCTCAAATGAAAAAGGATGCTGAAAAATCTGGATTCGAGATTCAAAACAAGAAATTGATGGGCTTTCGAAAAAGTGATTTTGTTAATTTAATTTGCTGGAATTAGCCTTTTGGCGGAAAAGCGGTTTGTTTATATTCGAAATTTGAGTGAGAATTCTGAAATCTGGCAAAATCTCGGTGAAATTCTCCCGCGGATTTCTACCGATGTTCATTTGTGTATTATTGAGGATAAAATCGATAAGCGATCAACTGTTTATAGATCAATTTCGAAAATTGTTGAGCTTTATGAATTTAAGGCTGTTACCGCAAAAGATTCTAAGAATTTGGCTGAATTTGCGCGCGCTTTCGGTAAAAAACTTGGGTTGAAAATCGATAACAAAACGGCAAATTTCTTAATTTCATGGGTTGGATTGAGTGAATGGTCGATTCGTGATGCGATCGAAAAAATGGCGTAATTGGTGAAGCGAACGAGCAAAATATTCGTGAATTTGTACCGCAAAATGTTGAGAGTAATGCTTTTGCGGTTTTCGAAATGATGCTTTCGGGCGATATTTCAGGGTTACAAAAAGAAATTTCGAAATTAAAAATAACAGATGGAGAAGAGGCGCCTATAAGTTTTTAGGTTTAATCTCAACGCAAGTTTTTAATTTTTCAGCCTTAAAAAATTGGCAAAAGTTCAGGTAAAACAACGGCAGAAATTGCAAAAGAGGTTGGCGAATTCTTGGGCCTTAGGAAAACTTGATAATTTTTGCGCAAAACATAAGCAATCAACAACTTGCAGTAATTGTTTCGAAAATCTCGCAAATTGATGAAGTTATTAAAAGTGAAAATGTCGATGTTTGGGCAATGATTGAATCAACATTAATTGAGCTAGCAATATGAAAACCGTTAAAAATAAGTTTTTCGAAAATATTTTTGTGATATAATATAAAAAGATTATGGCTAAAAACAAGTGAAAAAAGCAGTTAAAAGCCCCGGCTCCAAAACAAAGCGTTTTACCAGCTGGATTTTTGGTCGCAAGTTAGTGCGTTCTTTTGATTGCGTTTTCATTTTTCTTAATTTTGAGCTGGTTTGGTGCTGGCGGTGCGGCGCTTAGCAATTCACAGATTTCTTGGTTTTATGGGGTGGGCTGCATTTTTGTGCCGGCAGTTTTAATCTTTATTTCGGTTGAAATTTTTCGTGATGAACAAAACCGTTTTTCCAGGCTTGAACACCTTTTGGTCTTGTACTCATTTTATTCTGGCTTAGTGGATTTTTTGGATTATTCAGAACTTCTGCTGGAATGCATTATGGCGGTTGGAGCGGTGAAATTTCGAATAAAATTAGTGTTAGCAATGGTGAACTCTGTTGTTGCGGCGATTATTTACTTTACTTTGATTTCAATTACGTTGCTTTCAATTTTGCGAGTTTCGCCAATAGTTGTGATTAAGAAAATTAGTGAGATGCTCAAGACTAGCGATTTTGCTAATGAATCTAAAAATGCTAAAGTATTTGAAAAAGCCAAAGAAGCAATGCTTTCGAAAAAGGCTGAAGAATATAACGAAAAAGCCGGGAAATTAAACTAAACGCGGGTGTTGCAGTTTTGGATATCACGCGAAGAAGGCTGAGCATAAGAGAAAAAGGGCGATGCGAATTTCTGCAAAACGAAAAGCTCTGCCGAAGATTCGAAAAAGCTGAAAACCACGCACCAATTTTCGATGATTCGAAATGGCAAGCGCCAGGTTTTCGATTGTTGGAGCATTCACAAAACCCGGCCGATGCTGGCGATGTTGAACAGAATGCACGAACGATTAAAGATACGCTTAGCGAATTTAATATTGATGTTGAAATGGAAGCCGCAAATATCGGTCCGCGAGTAACGCAATATACTCTTTAGTTCCGCAAAAGTGGTGTAAAAACTAAGCAGAATTGAAAAACCTTAGCGATAATATTGCACTAAATGTAGCGCAGAATCAATTCGTGTTGAAGCACCGATTCCGGGAAAACGAGCAGTTGGTGTGAGATTCCAAATCTAAAATCTGCTGATGTTCGACTTTTTGGAGTTTTAGATTCTAAAGAATGGCGAAACGCTCGGGATCCATTAACTTTTGCAATTGGTAAGACATCGCTGGTCACCCAGTTGTGGGCAATCTTTCAAAGATGCCATTCCTTTTGATTGCTGGTCAAACAGGCTCTGGTAAGTCTGTTATGATGAATGCGCTGCTTACTAGCTTACTTTATCGACATTCACCAAGCGAATTGAAGCTAATCATGGTTGACCCGAAAGTTGTGGAAATGACGGCTTATGAGGGATATGTCCGCATCTGCTAACGCCAATTATTAATGATTCCGAAAAAGCGCTTTCGGCTCTTAAGTGGGCAGTGAACGAAATGGAGCGTCGTTATCGTGTTTTGTTGATGAAAAATCAAAGAAATTAAAAAGCTATAACAAGCATGTAATTTCAAAAAACGAGAAGATTAAAAAATCAACACCAGAGGGTGAGGAGCCTAAATTACTTGAGCCATTACCTTATATCGTAATTGTTGTTGATGAGCTTTGCCGACTTGATGATGGCGGCATCAAAGGATGTTGAAGCTATGATTGTGCGAATTGCACAGAAGGCTCGTCTGTCGGAATTCACCTTGTTCTGGCAACCTCAAAAAGCCGGTTGTTAGCGTTGTGACTGGTTTGATTAAAGGAAATGTTCCTAGCCGAATCGCATTTAAAGTTGCAGCAAACGGTGATTCTAGAACGATTCTCGATCGCGTGGTGCTGAAAACTCCTTGGAAACGTGACATGCTGTTCTATATGAACGGTGCGCGCAAACTTAAAAGCGTGTTCAGGGTGCTTGGGTTACGGATGAAGAAGTCTTGCGAGTTACGAACTTTTATTCGTTCTGCAAGGACCAATCTCAATCATAATGATGAGGTATATCGCAGCAAGTTCAACCTGGAGCTATGGGTGGAGTAGTGATGAGCGGTGAAGTTCTTCTACGGACGAAACCTGAAACAGCTGTTAAGCTCGTCATTGAGGCAAGAAAGGCTTCAACGAGCTATCTGGCAACGACGTCTTGGAATCGGCTATGGTCGCTGCGGTGAAATTAATGACGAAATGGAGGACCGTGGGAATGTTGGTCCACCAAATGTAGCTCAAAAGCCATGGTGCTTGTTTCACAACTGATGAAGAAATCGGTGAATAATTCGCCGATTTTTATTTTCGAAAAGATATGTTTTTTAAAAATGATAGTTTAGCAATGTTTTCTTGATTTTTCTCTTTAAAATGATATAATTTAAAGGAATATTAGCTCAGCTTATTTTGAAAGAATAGGTTTTAAATCAAAGGAGTAAAAATGAAGGATTACGAACTTACAGTTCTTATTCTAATCCAGATTTCGGAAAACGATCTTGATAAAGTTCTGGATAAAAATTCGAGGTTTGTTTGCTGTAATGGCGGTGAAGATTGCAAAAAGAAGACGACTGGGGTAAGAAAACTTGCTTACACAATTAAAGGTCAAGATTTTGCACTTATGTTGCTATGGATCTAAGACTTCCAGCAACTGCACCACTAAAGATTGCAAACACTTTGGAATATTACTGACGAAGTTTTTGCGATATTTTAACTTGTTAAAGCGGAAGAGCGACCGGTTGTAGAATCAGAAGAAAAATAATTTTAAGAATAGGATAGAATTGTGACTTTTTAATAAAGTAATACTAATGGGAAATCTAGACCAGACCCAGAACTCTCGAACAACCTCCATGGTCGAAAATCTAGCAAAGTTTCACTCTTGCAATCAACCGAACTTGGAATAACGCCAATGGTGAACGATAAGAAGAAACAGAGTTTTATTAACTGTGCTGCTTTTGGGGAAAGACCGGTGAAACAATTTCGAAATATGTTTCGAAAGGTGCATAGTGCTAGTGAGTGGTCGTTTGCAACAACGAACTTGGCAAGATAAAGATACCGGAAAGAATCGAGCGCAATTGATGTTGTAGTTGAAGAATTTAGTTTTGTTAGTGATGGTAATCGTGGTGAGTTCTGCTCCTACTGCTAAAGCTGAAGAACCAACTGCTGAGACGACGACTTTTCAGATGAGCCAATTGATCTGTCTGATATCCCATTCTAAATTTAAAAGGAGTTAAAATGGCTAAACGATTTAAACGAGAAAGTCCCAGCATGTTTTGATTACCGAGATGTTAAAAACTTTGCAAGGAGTTTGTAGCATCTATGGTCAAATTGAGCCAGCTACAAAAACTGGTTTGAGCGCTAAACAACAACGACAATTGACGGTTGCTATCAAATCGCACGTCATTTGCAGTGTTGGCATTCGTAACAAATGCTTAATTAAATTTTCGAATCTTCCTCGCTCAAACTGGGTGGGGAAGATTTATTTTAAAAAATATTTTTAAGGAGGAAAATGTATCAACCAACTGATTTGAAAAAGGGTGTAGTTTTTCAGCTTGATGGTCAACCATATCGCGTGAGTCGAATATAACCAAAAAGTTGTAGGGTCGTGGTAGAATATTGTAAGCTTAAAATTAAAAAACACTTATCACAGGTGCTTTACTACCTCAAAACTTTTAAAGGTCAAGATAAGTTGAACCGCGAAGTTACAAACAAGAAAAGTTCAATATCTTTATAATGATGGTGAGATTTCATTTATGGATCCAGAAACATTTGAACAATTTCAACTTTCGAAAGATATTATTGATGATGCTGCGGGTTATCTAAAGGAGGCAGAAGAACTAAATCTTCAATTCTTTTGATGGAAAAAGTAATTAATGTTGAACTACCTAAAAATGTTTGGCTTAAAAAGTTGTTTATACCTGAGAATGTGGTGAGAAAGATACGACTTCAAGCGTCCTAAAAGATGCTGAACTCCGAGACTGGTATAACGGTTAAAGTTCTGCATTTATTAAAAGAAAATGATGTTATTTTCAGCTGATACTTCGACTGGTGAATATCGAGAACGACAAAAATAATTGGGTTAATATAAAATAGAGCAATTCAGCCTATTTTATTTTGTATAAAAATATTGAACAGTGTGATGACTTTTGCAAATTATATTAGAAATAGAGTATAATATAAGATATGAAAATCAGATTAGACAATCTGTTAGTAGACAGAAAAATGGTTGAGAGTCTCTCAAGGCTGAAAGCTATATAAAATGCGGTACAGATGAGCGAGTGCAGTATTAAGAGAACTAAACCAGGGTTTTTGTTACGATGTCAATTCTGAATTAAAAATCCTTCAAGTTCAATACGTATCAGCGAGCAGGATTGAAGCTAGGGTATTACTATGCGAATCGATTTTCGTAATAAAACGGTTCTAGATGTTGGCCTCTCGAGTACAGGAGGGTTTACGGTTATTCTTTTGAAGAATGAGTTGCTAACTCAGTTGGTTGCTGTTGATGTTGGTACGGATCAGTTGCATCAAAAGTAAGGTTGAACAAAAGTTGAACTACGAGCGAAAACCGATATTCGAAAACTTTTAAACAAATCAGAAAATCGACGTGGTGGTTAGTGATGTTGAGTTTTATATCTATAAAGGAAATTCTTCCAAGTGTCGTAAACCTTTTCTAATAAGAACACAAAAATAGTGGCAATGGTTGAAACCGCAGTTTGAAGCGGGAAGAAATGGAACTGTTAGTGGTGTTGTAGAAAAATAACTCTTACCGTGAAAAATCTTCAAGATTTTTGAAAGATTGGTGCCGTTCAAATAATTTATACATAGAAAACAAAAGAGATGAGTGAAAGTTAGGAGACGAAGGCAATCAAGAAAGATTTTATATTTTAAAGAAGATGGGAAGATCAAAAGACCAATTTATCGGTCTTTAGTTTTTATACATTGAATCTAAATTCAACAACATCATTTGGAGACATCACATGTCCTTGCCTTCCGGTTCGGATTTTACCGTGGTTTTTAGCTGCAGTTCGCTACCACATCCACTAAATCATTATAGTCTCGACTTGTGCAGCAATGAAAGCTCTTTTCGAAATCTGTTGGATAACGCCAGCCTTTGCGTGGTGCGTCAGCCTTTTTGATTGTCCAGGGCGTGCGTACTTTTGGCCAGCGGTCATGTAGCTTTGTAATCCTAGAGATGTCGTCAGCTGCGTGTGGATCATTTGATTGAGCCCAGTTTCTTTTACTCCATAGCTGGTAAATCTGCATCATTTTCGTCTAATCCTTTCAATTCTTCTTCAAGTTTTTGACGCAAACAAAAGAGTAATTTTGCAGGTGAACCATTTTTGCAAGTTCACTCGCGTCATCGACCAATGTTTTCGTCCACGTTAAAAGGCGTAAGTCACGGGCTTAGCTGTTGGTAATGCAAACTCAGCAATAGCTTTCTAAATCTAAATCTTTTTATACTTGATAATACATTTCAGATTGAAGTTGTTCAAGTAATTTGTTCAAGTAATCGGCTTGTTTTCTGAGAGCTGGCTTAGCTCTCGCTTCCTTTTGAGCTTTGGCGTCGGTTTTTCGATAGTCTGGATGTCCGCCAGGATTAGCTCGGTATTGCTCAACTTCAGTATCATTTTTGGATTAACTAGATTTTGATACATGGACGATATCGTTATTTTTACGAGCTCGGACGATATGAACGATCGCGTCGCATTGGCAGAATATTTGCGAGAAATTTATTTCTAATCCTTCGCCCTTTGAGCTCTTCTACTAATCCGGCAATATCAACAAAAGTTACTGTTGCTCGGAATAATAGAACATAAATTTTCAGCTGGTTTATTGAGACGAGGTGTCTGAACTGGAACAATTCCTGTGTTTGGCTCAAATTGTTGCAAAAAGGGTAGTTTGCAGCTAAGATATCATTATTTGTTAGTGCGTTAAAGAGTGTTGGTTTACCAACATTTGGCAACCAACGATTCCAATGCTTAGACTCATATTTCTCTTGTTTAATAAAAATTCTTAATGGTTATTATATCATATTTTAGCTTTAACTTATAATTTTCAGGTTATTAATAGTCGTTAAAACTCTTGATTTTAATTATGTTTGTTACAAATGTAAGCATGATTAATATTAAAAGGTGTGGGCGATTTCTTCTCGTTAGATATTGGAACGAATGCGATTCGTGCCGTCCAGCTTTCAAGCTGGAGAAAACTCTGAGATTGGTTGGATCTTGGATCACACCCAGTCGACCCTCAATTAGTTTTTGAGTAATTCTGATGAAAGTCGTCGTCGTTTGGGAGAAATTGTCTCAACGATGATCGGTCAGAGCGACATTAAAACGATGTGCTGATTAGTCTTCCGTCCCAGACATTCACAACAATTTTCAGTTCTAAAGCAAGACGTTAAGGAACTGCACGTTAGCTATCAAATCGATCAATATTCATTCCGATGGCTATTGATGATGCTCAGGTTGACTGGGCGCTTCTTGGAGAATCTCTCTCTAATCCAGATTCTCTAGAGATTTTGCTCGCAAGCACTTCTAAGAACTTCAGTGAAGAGAAGATGGAGTTCGTTGTAGGTTTGAACGTTATTGCGAGCGAGCCTGATTCACTAGCAATGACTCGAGCACTTTATTCGCGTAGTCAAAATGGTCAAGCACAATTAATTATTGATATGGGTGAGATTTCAACTGATTTGTCACTCGTGTATCAAGGTGCACCAAGGCTTTGTCCGAACAGTTTCAATAGGTATTTCGAGCCCTAGTTAAATCTGCAACACAAAACTTGAATATTAAAGAAGACCAAGCACGACAATTCATTATGAAATTTGGTCTTGCTCAAGACAAGCTTGAAGGTCAGGTATTTCATGCTATTGAAATTACGCTTGAAAATTTTGTTCAAGAAATTGCTAAGTCTATTAAATTTTTGGGAACAAAATATCAAATGTTCGTTGGGTCGATTGCACTTTTCGGGCTATTCTGGAATTGTACCACAATGTTCGAATATGTTTCTTCGAAAACAGGATTCAGTCGTATTCAGCTAACCCATTCAAAATGTCAATGTCCCAGCAAAAATACCAACAACAGGTTGCGAGTGTTGGTAATGAATGTGCACGTAACAATTGGTTTAGCAGAAAGGAACAATAAATAATATGGTTGAAATTAATCTTTTACCAGATGTTAAGCGCGATCTTCTTAAAGCGCAACGACTTCGAAATATTGTTACCTTTGCATCGATTATTATTGGTGCTGCAATGCTCGGTGGCGTAATTTTGCTATTTTTGGTTACTCAAGGCCAACAGATTTTTATGGGCTTGAAAAAAGATGAAATCTCAAGCAAATTTAGCGATATGCGATTCAAGATGGTGAACGGTGGCAACGCTCGAAATCAGCTTAATGCTATCCAGAAGATTCGTGAAGCATCTCCGAATGTTTCGCGATTGCTTAGTACGGTTGCTCCAGCCATCAAGACTACTGGTGAAAATGAAGTTAAGTTTTCATCAATAAATTACGATCCAGGAACACGCATAGTCTCGATTGAAGGTGAAACAAGCAACGGATTTACCGCTCTTGAAGCTTTTTATTAAGACAATTAAATATTCGCAGGTAATTTATAATGGTGGCGATTCAAAATGTAAATCATCAGATATTGATGCTGATATTTGTAAAGCTTGCCGAAGAAGGTTCTGTTGTTCGAACTGAAAGTTCAATCGGTGTAAATGATCAAGGTCAGAATATTCTACGCTTCGCCGTAAACTTTAAGATTAACGAGGATGCTCTAAAATTCTCATCAAAAGATTTTGCAATTAAATCTCTTGAAAGAAGAATGTTACAGACTCGACAGTTCAAATTCCTGCTGGTATCTTTTACGCAAAGCTCAAAGAAAGACTCTGAAAAGGAGAATAAATAATGGGTGATAATAAAAGAAGTAGCTTTTTGAAGCGAAACGCTATGTAATAAAGCAAATCAAACGATGTTTTTAGTTGTTGCTGGTGCAGCATTGATTGCTGGTGCATCAGTGGTCGGAATGATTTATCTTTTTAGGATTTATAGCTTTAATATAAAGTTTTGACTGAGCAAGATAAGAGCATTTCTACAATTACACAGAATATCGAAAACATCAATGATCTGAAAGAACGACTAGGGTCTTTGGAAACCAACGAGAGCCTAAATGAGAAAAATTTAAAATCGAATGCTGATGATGGTGGTTTGCGTGTTATTGCTGATGCGCTTCCTGATAGCGAAAATGTCAGGCCTGCAGGTTCAGCCCTACAGAAGAGAATCTTTTCTGATGGCGTAACGCTAGATGCATTTAATATTGAATCCTCTGATTCGAATAGTTTAAGTACTTCATCTTCAACTTCGGTATCTAGTGAGAGTAGTAATATCCCTGAAGGTGTAAAAGATATCCAATTTACGGCATCAATTTCTGCCTCTTTCCCAAATGAAGGATCGCCAGAGGATATTAAGAACAAAGAAGCTGCGGCTTATAACAATATAGTTAATACTCTTCAGAAGATGGAGAAATCTATTCGTGCTATTAATGTTACAAGCTTTAAATTCGAACGTTCAATAAATAAGTTTACTTTGACGCTTAGCGCTAAATCTTATTACTATCCTAAATATGTAATGACACTTGATAGCACTAAAGTTAAAGCTGATGATGCTGCGAATCCAGCTACAACTACAAGTGGAACTGGGTACGCAGACCAACTCACAACAACATCGGGAGGATCAAAATAATGAAGAAAAACTGATATCGCAATGATTGTTTTGATTGCCGGCATTAGCGTTCTTGTGTCGTATCTTGTGATTAACTCGATTGCACAAAAGGTGGTTTTGAATGAACAAAAGCTATGAAGTTAAGACAACCAAACCAATTTCTAAAAGAATATGTTGAGCCAAGCAATGAAATCTTTAACGGTGACGCTATTAACCCAACGGTTCAAGTTAATATTGGACAATAATTTAAAAATAATAATTTTTTTAGAAGGAATATAATGACATTTACTAACCAATGATATTCAAGATAGGCTTGCAAAACTCCTTGTAGAAGAGGGGCTTGTTCAAGAATCTAAAATTGAGTTGGCTATTAAAGAGGCTGGTTTAAATAATCAGTCTCTAATGTCGTATGATTGAACACAAACTTCTAGATAATGAAATCCTTGTTCATGCAACTTCTCACGTATCAGGAACCCATACGTGAATCTTGAGAATACGACCATTCCACAAGAAACACTCGATTTAATTAGTGTTGATATTGCGGAAAGAAATATGGCCGTGCCAATCGCGGAAGTACAGGGAAGAATTGCCGTGGCGATGCTTGATGCAACGAATATTCAGGCTGTCGATTATCTTTCGAGTTTAATCCAGCGCCCTCTAAAAGTATTTATAGCGAGCCAAAAACTCCATTAAACATGTTTTAGATCAATATAAAACAGACCTTTCAGGGTGTGGATGCTTTAGCTGAGAATGTTGATGCACAAAAACAGGCTGAAGCGGAATCGAAGCGTCAAGTACAGACAATCGTTCAAGATTCGCCAATCTCGAAGGCATTAAATACAATTCTGGAATATGCAGTTCGTGCGAAAGCATCCGATATTCATATCGAGCCACTCGAGAAATCTCTAAAATTCGCTGTCGAATCGATGGCGTTCTGCGTGAGTAATGAATCTTCCTAAAGCGATTGAGCCAGCTTTGATTTCACGAATTAAAGTCTTTCGAGATTTGAAAGATCGATGAACACCGAATTCCGCAAAGACGGTCAGTTTGCTGTGGCAGTTGGTGGAAAAGAAGTCGACCATCGTATCGCTATCTCTCCAGTTGTTTGGGGCGAGCAGGTGAGTGATTCGTTTGCTCGATCGAAAACAGGTAATTCATTTAATCTTGAAGATATGGGATATGCTGGTCGAGCGCTTCGAACAATCCTAAAAGGAATCTCGGCACCAAATGGAATGGTTTTTGACCTCTGGTCCAACAGGTTCTGGTAAGTCAACATCGCTTTACGCCTTGATTAAAAATTAAAGATGATTCAGTGAATGTCATTACACTTGAAGATCCGGTTGAGTATAAGATGGATGGAGTTAATCAAATTCAGGTGAATGCCGAAGTTGGTCTAACTTTCGCTGCTGGTCTTCGTTCGATTTTGCGTCTTGACCCAGACATTGTGATGGTCGGAGAAATCCGTGACGGTGAGACTGCGAACCTAGCCGTGCAAGCAGCACTTACGGGACACCGGTTTTCTCGACATTGCACACTCAACTCTGCCGCCGGAATTCTTCCGCGTTTGATTGATATGGGGATCGAACCTTTCTTGATTGCTTCGACGGTGAATACGATTATTGGTCAGCGTTTGGTGCGTCGAGTTGCGCCAAAAAGAAACACTTACCAATCTTCGCCGCTTCAAACGCAAAGTATCATCGAAACCGTTGGTCATTTATTGCCAAAAACGCCAGAAGAAGTTGAAAGAGTTTCAGCTGATCTTGGTTATAAAAATCTACCGCTCGCAAATCAAAAATCTTATACTCTTGAGAAAGGTCGCGATACACCTACAAACACCGGGTGGATATCAAGGTCGTGCAGGGTTTATATGAGGTTATGGAGGTAACAGAAGAAAGTCAGCAACTGATCATCAAGCACGCAACTTCACATGAGGTTCAAAAAAGTTGCGATGCAACAGGGAATGATTACGATGCGCCAAGACGGTTATCTCAAAGCATTAACAGGAATCACTACAATAGAAGAAGTAAACAGGGTTGCGTCTGATAGCGCATAAAAAGGGAGAAATATGGAATCAAAAATTTAAGAATTGAAATTTTACTTGAAGAAATCGTTCGAAAAATGCGAGAGCGACCTTCATTTACAAGTTGGTTTGCCACCAATGATGCGTTTAGACGGTGTTTTGACGGCATTTCCAGGGTATAATCCGCTAAATGCTGAAGAAGTTGAACGGTTGGTTTTTGCTATTCTTGACGATGATCAGCAAAAATCTTGATCAAAGATAAAGAATTCGACTTTTCTTTTCGCTTTTTGGTGATCTTGGTCGTTTTCTGTGTGAATGCTTTTTCATGAGCGCGGAAATTTAGCAGCTTTCATTACGTTTGATTCCAAATCAAATTAAAACAATTGCTGAACTAGGCATGCTCATCAGTTATTCAATCCTTTTTGCGGATTTCCCCGAGGATTAGTTTTGGTTACAGGTCCAACAGGTTCTGGTGATCAACGACTCTAGCTGCATTGATTGACAAAATTAATAACGAAAAAGCTCAACACATCATTACGATTGAAGACCCACTGAATTTTACACATAACCAAAAACGTTCTGCGATTGTTCAACGTGAAGTCCACTACGACACGTATTCGTTCTCGGCTGCTTCGAAGTGCGCTTCGTCAGGACCCAGATGTTGTTTTGATTGGTGAGATGCGCGATCTTGAAACTATTTCTGCAGCGATTACGATCGCCGAAACGGGACACTTGGTGTTTGCAACACTTCACACAAACTCTGCTTCGCAATCTATTGATCGTATGATTGACGTTTTCCCACCACATCAACAACCTCAAATTCGCTCACAGCTTGCAAATATTATTCAAGGAATTTGTGCTCAACGGCTCGTGCCTGCTATCGGTGGCGGTCGAGTTGTTGCGGCTGAAGTTATGGTTGCAAATCCTGCAATTCGAAACATTATTCGTGAAGGTAAATCTCACCAACTCGATACAATAATCCAAACTGGTGGAGACCAGGAATGCAGACAATGGACCGTACGCTTGTTAAGCTTTGTGCAGTCTGGCGTAGTTACTTATGATGATGCGCGTGAATTTGCAGTTGATTTAGTTGAATTTGAAAGATTGATGAGAGGCTAAAATGAAAAATTTCTTTCTTACAAAGTAAAAAGATAAAGTTACTGGAAAGATTGTTAAGGGTGAAATTTTCGGCAGATAGCAAGCGCGCTGCCGGAAAAAGCTGATCGATCAAGGATATATTCTTCAAGATGATATTTATGAAGTCGGTCAAGAAAAATCCGTTAAATCGATTTTTAAATCGAATTGCCAACTAAAAGATAAAATCGTTTTTACTCGTCAGTTTGCTACTTTGATTGGTGCTGGTTTACCGCTTGTACATGCTCTTTCGAACAATTTCAGAACAAACCGAAAAATATGCGCTCAGTTATTGACGAAATTTTAGCTTCTGTTGAGAGTGGTTCGAGTTTGAAGATGCTTTTTCGAAATTTCCGGAAGTATTCGATAAAGAGTTTATCTTGCTTTGATTGCTGGCGGTGAGAAATGTCAGGAACACTCGACGAATCTCTTCGCCGTGTTGCAACACAGCAAGAAAAAGATGCTGCAATGATGAGTAAAATTCGTGGAGCTCTAACTTATCCGATTATTGTGCTCGTGGTTATTGCGCTCGTGATGGCTTTCATGATGGTTCAAGTTGTGCCACAGTTAAACAGCTCTATAAAGATATGCACCAAACTTTGCCAATGGCGACAGAAATCTTTATAGGTGCATTTCAGACTTTATGATTAATTTTTGGTGGCTTGTCATTATTATCGCTGGTATTGGTGGTATTTCTTCCGTCAATATCTTAAAACTGAACCAGGAATTAAATTGCTGCAAACTTCAAATTGAATGTTCCGCTATTTAGCCCACTTTTTCGAAAGCTTTATATGGCTCGATTTACGCGAACTGGTCAGCTTTTTGCTTTCAACGGTGTTCAAATGCTCGATATGTTGAATATTTGTGGCGATGCGATGAATAACGTTGTTGTTAAGAAAAGTGTTGATGACGCCGCTAAGCTCGTTCAGGGTGGTAAAAGTCTTTCTGAATCACTAAAAGGCAAGGATTACATCTTGGATATGGTTCCACAAATGATTAATATTGGTGAACAATCTGGTAAAATCGATGAAATGCTTGGTAAAACAGCTCAAGTTTATGAAGACGAGCTAGATGAACAAATTAAAAGCGATTTCAACCTTTGATTGAACCGATCTTGATGGTTGTAATGGCGTTAATGGCCGGCGGTTTGATTGGTGCAATCCTGTTCCCAATCTATTCATTGGTTACAAAAGTTTAATTTTCGAAAGGAAGAGAGTGGAGAATTTTTCTATTGTTTATGTTTTGGGGCGCTCGGTGCTGTTTTTGGCAGTGTTTGCTGTAGCTCAAGCTTGGCGGTTACGTGCCAAGCAGCTTCAAGATGAAAAAGCTTCTGGCGAAAAATCGATGCCGCCGAATGGAAAAACTCGCATCGCTTGTTCTCGGTTAGCCCAAAAATGATCGTTCGCATTGTTTTTAAGTTGTAGCTATCAATTAAAATGGTATGATTTAATTCCGATTATCTCTTGGCTTTCACTTGTGGAGTACTGCCGTAATGCCGCTCAAAAATTGGTGCAACTGAATTTTTAACTGAAGTTTCAATGTTCGCGCTTTTTGCAATTATTTTCCCTAGTTTTTAATCCATTATCTGGTACAGGATTTTTCGCTTTTTGGATTATTTAGGCTTTTGATTCTGTTTTTGGCGTTTATTCTGCTCGCAATTATGTTTTATTTATGATGCAAAATGGTCGCTCCTACCGACTCAAAAGTTATTTGGATTTTTAATTTTCTTTGCATTCATTTATTGGGCGACAGCATTTGCTAACACCGCAAATGGTTTTAATTTTTCCTCTGCATTTAATATTGCGGTTTCAATGGCACTTTTTCCGCTAGTTTATTTTGTACTGGCTAAAATTTCGAAAAGAAGAATGGGTTGGTGGTGGCGATTGGATTTTTGGCAATCGGTTTGATTTTTCTTTTTACCAAATCAGCCAATATTTGCCATGCTTTTTATTGTTCCTTTTCGAATTTTGTTGGTTTGATTTTTGCGCTAATCCAATCAATCCTGCAATTTAAGAAAGTTAAACGGGGAATAAGCATCCCGTTCGGCCCAGCCATGATTTTTGGCTACATTAATTTTGTTAATCTTTTCAGCAATTTTTATTAGTTTTTACAAGTTTTATTATGTAAAAATTAAAAAGCTTATGGTATAATAGGAGTAATTATGAAAAACTTAAAGACGAAAAAGCTTTTTACAATTATTGAGGTAATGTTGGTTGTTAGCATCTCGGGCTTAATGCTGGTGACGATGCTAGTTGGCTGGAATGCGAATATTGAACGCCAGCGCTACAATGACTCTGTGAATACTTTCAAATCGGATATTCAGGGAGTTTTTAGTGATGTCGAAAAACCAAACAAACGACAAAAACCAACGAATTAACTGTAATACGAACGGTGCTAATATTAGTATTAGTAGAAATGATAGTGGTGCGTTAACCGGTGCAAGTGATTGTGTTATTTTGGGTAAATATATCTCGTTCTTTGATGGTAGGGTTATAGTTGGAAATGAGAATGCAACAATCGGCCAGAGCAGCTATCAAGTTTATGATGTAATTGGTAGAGATATTAATATTAATCGAGATTGTAACGGTCCTTGTAACAATAATATAGACGCTCTAAGAGCTACGAGGTTTGTTTTAGATGGGGGCGTTAACCAAATTAATGGCCCTAAAAATATGGAACTTCAATGGCGTGCGCAATTTAAGAATGTTACCGATAATCGAGTGGTCTCAGGAAATACCCGACGTTTTAGTGGGAACGCACCTATTGTAAACATTTTTGCCGGCACTACATGGCATCCCTTGGATACTGTTACGGGTATTTTAATTTTACGGTCACCATTGGATAATTCGATTGTTGCTTTTGGCACCTCGAGCACTGTTCAGAACGGTAGTCTTAATAATCAGGGTGTGATTTCAGCCTTTCGAGATTTCAGTATTAACCAAGGCTGGGCTGTTACTGATAGAAGAACAGTGAATATTTGTATTCGACCTGCTAATGCGAGTGTTAATAGATGGTGGTCTGGTGGATTTAACTTTTTGGCGATAGAAACAAGATTGTTAAAATTGGCCCTTCAGCCTCTTCAGTTGAAATTGCACCTTTAGATGGACCAAATGGCTCTTCTTGCGGTAGTGATTTTAACGGTAGGTCTCAGTTTGGTGATGTAATAATTGATGGAGTGCACTTATAATGAAAATTCAAAAAGGTGATACGTTGGTTGAAGTTCTTCTCGCCATGGCAGTTTTTGCTGTAGTGATGATGATAGGATTATCAACAATGAATAACGGAATGTCGCGAGCTTTAGCAAGTTTACAGCTAACAATGGCGCGTAACACAATGGATTCGCAAGCTGAGGCTTTACGTTTCGCGAATACGGCATACGTTTCGGAGTTTCGTACTGACGGGGAGCTGTAACCAGTAGTGGCGGCTCGGGTTTGGCAAGATCAGCTAACTGCAGGTGTGCAAGGTTCGGCCACTCCGCTCGATGCGTGTACTCGTGGTGCAAGTGCGTTTGTGCTTTCGCGCAACGATTTATCTTATCATAGTGAGGCGATAACTAATGCAGTAACTTATCCGCGAATAGCCTATGGTACTGATGCAGATTCAAATGCAATCACGGATCCAAGTGCTCGTTATAGTCGGGCTGAAGGTGTTTGGGTTGAAAAAGTTCACCTTGCCAATACAAACTATTATGATTTTCATATCCGTGCTTGTTGGTCTGCGCCGGGAAGTAATGTCAATACAACACTTGGGACGATTGTGAGGTTATATGATCCAAGAAGGAACTAAAAAAGGTTTTACAATTATGGAATTAATGCTCGCAATGGGCGTGATTGCTTTTTTGCTACTTTCAGTTGCGGGTTTAATTATCCAAATGACAAATACCATTACGCGTGGAACAACCTATAAAGATCTAAATGCGACTTCTCGAACAATTAACGCAGATTTAACAAAAACATTCAATTCGACATCTATCCTCGATGGTTGGGATGGTCGAAATAATAGCAATGAATACTATAGGGTAGTTGGCGGTTCGGGTGCATTTTGTACTGGGTCGGTGAGTTATTCATGGAATACGAATCTTGAAGGTTCGGGTGCATTGATTGTCCACTCTGGAGATAATGGCCCGATTCGGTTTATTAAGGTTCGTGATACCGCAAAAAGCTATTGCTCAGATAATGCCCAAAGTACTGTTTGGAGAAATGTCCCTCGTGACAATACTCGTTACTGAAATTTTAAACAACAGTGAAGTTAACCTTCAACTTCATAGCATATCGTTTAGTTCGGGCGGTAATTTGATTAATCGGTCTTCAAATCAAATGATTATAAATATTGCCTATGTTTTAGGTACACCAAATAATAATGATATTCGAATGAATGCCGGAAGTAGAAACTGTGAAGGAAATGTTAAAAGCAACTATTGTGCAGTTAATAAATTCGAACTCACTGTAAGAACTTTTGGTAGATAAATAAAAGCGGCTTTTCGAAAGTCGCTTTTATTCTGTTTCGCTGTGGAATCGCTCGTGGATTTCTTTCAAACGTTGATCGGTAATATGTGTATACAATTTGTGTTGTTGCAAGCTTGCGTGTCCAAGCATGCCTTGAACTGAGCGTAGATCGGCACCATTTACGAGTAAATCTGTTGCAAAAGAATGGCGCATTGTGTGCGGGGAAACGTGCTTTGTAATTCCTGCTAGGCGTGCGTATTTTTCAACCATTCGTTGAACGGAGCGGGCGGTAATTCAGCGATAATTTCCATCTGTCGATGGTTTTTTATAGCGTTTCGAATAGTTCAAAAACAAGGGTTGAAGGTTGTCTTCTCGTGCTTGCAAGTAATTTTCAATATGTTCGGCGGCCTTTTTCGAAATAAAAATTGGGCGATCTTTGTTTCCTTTTCCGCGAACAGTAAATTCACGCCGTTTTGTGTTGATGCTTCCACGATTTAAACTTACAAGTTCTGAAACACGGAGTCCGCTAGAAAAAAGCAGCTCAATGATTGCACGATCACGCAAGTCGCTTTCAGTTTCATTCGGAATCGCTGAAATTAAACGTTCAATTTCTTCGTAGTGCAAAAAATTTACTTGCGGTTTAACAATTTTTGGTAGTTCAATTTTTGAGGGTTCAAGACTTTTAATATCTCGGCGCGAAAGGTAAGTTAAAAATCTTCGAGCGCAATGAGGTGATAAGCTTGGGTAGTTCTACTTAAACTTTTACCAGAATCGTTTTCGTAACGGTTAAGCCATAAGCGATATTTTTCGAACAAGTTCAGAAGTGATTTCTTTACAGGAATATCTCCCGAAAATTCCACAAGGCGCTCTAAATATAGCTGATAATCTCGGCAGTTTTTCGAACGGCCACCTTCAACTTCGAGCGACTCAATAAAAATCTTCAATTCCTTCCAGAAATATACATAATCTTATTATAGCATTTTCGAAAAAGAGTATAATTTTAAGTATAAGCTTTAAGGAGTGATTTTTATGTCGAAAGAGTTGATTCAGCGAACACTAATTTTGTTCAAGCCCGATGCAGTTCAGCGTGGAATTGTGGGCGAAATTTTAACACGTTTCGAAAGAGTTGGCTTAAAAATCATCGGCACAAAAATGATTTTCCCAAGTAAAGAACATTTCATCATAAACACTATGAAGGAATCGGCAAAATGGTTACGCGCGCGGTGAAAAAGCTTTTGATATGGCATTAGAGTTTATGACCTCAAAGGGCCTGTAATTGCAATGGTTTTTGAAGGCGTTGAATCGGTTGAATTAGTGCGAAAACTTGTTGGTGGCACTGAACCAAAAGCTGCGCTCCCAGGAACGATTCGAGGAGATTATTCGCACATGAGTTTTGGTTATGCGGATGAACATAATGCTTGGAATTCCGAACTTAATTCATGCATCGGGAAGTGTTGAAGAAGCGAAACAGGAAATTGAACATTGGTTTGCTGATCATGAAATTTACGACTATCATTCACCTCGAGAAAAATTTACGCGTTAAAATCTCGCTATTTTTGTAAAAATCTGTTAAAATAGAGAAGTGAGCCTCGGTAGCTCAATTGGATAGAGCAGTTCCGTCCTAAGGAAAAGGTTATAGGTTCGATTCCTATCCGGGGTACCACTGATTTTATTTATGAAAGAACAAATTTTTAAAGGTCAAAGAGAAGGTGAAGAATTTCTCTTTATGTTTCGAAAGCATATTATTGCGATGCGCAAAGGTTTTTACCTCTTTTTGGGTGTTTTTGCAATTTCTTGCTTTCGCCGACTTTTTATGTTAACTTCAGATAATCTAATGAATGCGCTTTGGGTTGCTTGCGGCGGTTTTTCTGGTTGGGCTTATGCTGTTTTTGTATCATTTTATGCTGTGGTATTATTCAATCTATATTGTTTCGAATCAGCGCATTCGTCAAATTACGCAAAAAGGATTTTTTGGGAGAAGAATGATGGATTTACCGCTTTCAAAAATCCAAAGTGTTAATTTCGAAATTCCAGGATGTTTTGGCGATATTTTCCATTTTGGAACAATAAATATTTTTACAATCGTGGGAGATTTAGAGATTAAAATGTTGAACACCCAGAAGATGTTTATAATAGACTTCAGGATGCAATTTCGAAAGTTGAGTAGGGGAGGAAGATGAAGAATTTTAAAGAAAAGCGAAAGAGTTTGAAGAAAAAGATTTTGAAAAAGTCAGTGCTCAAGAAACTCTCGTTGCAAAAATCACAAACACAACACTTGAAGAGCAGCGTAAAGGAACAAGCACAGGGTAAAAATTTAAATATCCTGTCCAATATGAGAGTGAAATCGACTAGTTGGAAACGCTTTAGTAGTGCTGGTGATTTTAATTACTGGTTCAGGCTGTTGTGGTATCAACTATATCAAGCGCACACTGCGTGACTTATTTATCGTTTTGCGAAACTGTTATACCATTTCCGGTTTGCGAATGTTGATGGCGAGAATGCACTCATCGCGACTATTTAATGGAATCATCGCGCAAATATGCAACTGCGAATGCTAAAAAGATGAAATTGAAAGTGCTAATAAATCGTAAAAGGCTCCTTTCCAGTTTTAAATAAAAATAAGGCAATGAAAATGCGCAACTGCAATTGCAGATGCTATGCCCAGAGCCCGAGAATGGGAATCTGACTCGATGTACACAGATCGCAAGCTTTTTGATGCTCCAGCGAAAGACTCAAAATACCGAGCTTACAGAAAGCGCATTGGCGACGCCGCCGATAACTACGGTCTCGCTTAAGCGAACATCGTCGAACAGTTTATTGAGCCACCGCTTCTTCGCCGAGATTAGGCGCAGAAATCGATAAAATGCCGCCACACCAGAGAGACGAAGTTGTAAAATATTTGAACGATAACTCAGACATGATTTCTCTACAGCTGCTGAGCACCATGGTGACAAAATGGCAGCATGTCGCCTGGAAAAAGTTCGAAAAACAAATATTGACGGCGGTCGTTCAGCAGGTGGCTTTGCGCCAATTAAAATGTTGGTGAAGTTTTCGAAACCATTCATCCCGAACGCTGGTGATGGCTAATGCATAGCACAAAACTTATCAGAGAAAATGACAATGAGATTGTGCGGAATCGAGTAAAATTAAGTTTACTGGGTTTAATCCACAGCTAGAAAAAGCTTGAAAAAGATACGTGGGTTGCACCTCAAGAGTTGATTAGACTATCATAATAGATATCCGTGAAAAGCGGGGTATCTTTTTAAAATAAATAGCCACGGCTCGAAAAGCGAGTTTTTAAAGTCTAAATTGGCGCGCCCGACCAGATCTCGAACCGGCGATCTCTCCTCCGGTGACAGGGAGGCGTACTGAGCCAGCTATACCACGAGCGCATCGCCAGACTAATACAATTCATCAGACTTCTCGAGAATAAAATCAAGGCTTTTACTACGGTTTATCAGTTTGTGCTAGCGGCATAAGCATATGGCGATGTAGACTCAGTTGGTGAGAGCAACGCACTCTCGTAACGTCATGGAGTCAGACAGTTCAATCCCTGCTCGTCGGCTCCCAAATAATTTTATTCTTATAGAAAACAACACTAATTTATTTAAAACCACCATCGTCAAAGATCGCCGAATGCTATTAGCGCAATGGTTTCGGTATTTTTAGCAGCAGAATTATATTTTTATTTTTCATAGATTTTGAATGTAAAATCATACGATTATTTATTAAATGTTCGATATACTGTTTTGCGTACCAGTGAATTTTAGGTTAAAGATTCTTGGGTGTATCGTAATATTTTAGCTATTTTTGGATTAATTGTTGCTTTCGATTCAAGAATATTTTCTGATTGCGAGTCTATAATATTTCTGGTCGTCGTCGTTGCTATTTGCTTTTTGCGGTCTGAGCGTCGCCCTAATGGTTTGCTAGTATGTTTATTAGTGGCGCTTCAATTCCGATATGATTCCAAACTAATGAAGAAACAAAAGATTGACGTGAAGAAATCCCACTAGGCCATCGAACTCCTGAAGTATCGCTTTTTGAGATTTGCCAGCATTTTTAAGTTTTGGTGCAATTATTTTAATGTTTTATACTTTCGTTCTTTTCACCTTTTTGGCCTCGGTTTATCTTCTAACAATTATACAACTCTTCTAGTTAAAGCAATCGGAATTGCTTACCGAATGATAACAGGGCACATACAAATTGAAAAAGGCTCAAAAGGTTAGTGGAACAAGCGACTGTCTGAACTTAAAGAAATCCAGCGCTTTGAGAAGATAAAAATCAGGAAAAAGTAGGAATATGATTTTTAAACGGCATATTCAAAATTTTGCATGATGTTATAGATAGACCAGAGCTTTTCCCGGATCCATTCTCGGTAAAAATGCTGGATTATAGCTGCTTTATAACGAACCCTTGCAAATAATTCCAGCTGACAATTAAATCTGTTTTCGCCTCAAATTGTGACGCTAAAAATCTTTTGAATTTTCCTGGCTTAGCAGAGGAGCGTGGCGGTGAAGGTATCGAAAAACTGCAATTCGGCTCAAGAGTTTTCGAAAAGTTTTCGGTGCTTTCAGAAATTGTCAGGCATCCACTTACCGAATGAGGTTGTTGGGGAAGGGGTGGAAATATTACTTTTTGCTGGCTCGAGCATTGCAAAAATATTGCGAATAATAAAATTCCTTTTCGAGAATGTGCTGGTTACAACTTTAGATGGCGACAATAAACCGCATAAGAATATTTTGCTGCTGCAACCTATGAATTGTTGTCCACGAAGATCGTAAAAAGTTATCATATCAGCCGGTTTTCGTTGTGTTTTTGAATAATGTTGGGATGTTCCAGCGCCGTCGCGTAGTCAACTGCGTAATTCATTCTGGAATATCGTCTCAACAATGCGTCCACACCTTTTTACGAAATTTTGCCTCGCACTCTCAACCTCTAGATGCGTTGATTGAAGATGGATTTTGGTCAACCCGCACAATGTGAGGACGGGCATCAATTTTGGCGCAGCTATTTCCATTTTGGCGGCGATTACGTTGTGCCAGCCGTGTGCCAATCTACTCAAGATGCGGTTTTAGTGAAACTGCCAAAAACACTAAAAGCCCAATTTATCCCAGCCTGATCGTTGGATGTATGGTACAAGTGATATTCCTTACGTTGCAAATTTGTATTTTTCAAAAATCGGAAACGTTCCACTATTGATGGGCTAATGGAACTGATTCGTTTGATTGATGGCCACGTTACGGCTGTATTTTCAATCACCAATGACTGCCTTTTGTGTTGGGTTCAGATTGATTGTTTATGCAGCATCATCTCGTAGTGTGATCGTTCATCAATTGCCAAACGTTATTAGTACACTTCAGCAAATTGCAACAATTGGTATTTTTATAACAATTTTGATTGGTTTAAAGATAGTTGCCGCCACGTCCAGAACGCTATAAGAAGCGTCGTTCTTTCTGGATAGTTTGCACGAGTGGGTTTATATGCCAGTAACTTCAATCTGTTATAATGCTGCAGCAGCGGCTTATTCACAAAACTCGATTGGCTCGTTTTGACAATATCTCGATAAATTCGACGTTACCGAGAAGGGTCGGGATTGAAGACGTTGAACGTGCTAAGGCAGAAAAAGCTAAAGCGAGCATTAAAAAGCATAAGCACTCTGAAAGTGTTTTTTATTTTTCGCTTTGGAGATTTGAATATTTATAAAATAATTTAAAAGCGGCCACTTAGACCGCCCAATGTAGGGACATTTGTAAGATTTTCCTAAATCTTACTAAAAGTGCGTCGTTGTTTGGGTAACGAAGGGTAGAGTAGAAAAACATAACAGATAATATACTAGGAAATTTCCGATTTTTACGCCTAAACCTGGTTGAACTTTTTCCGCAATTCAACCTCGTTTTTATTTTAACGCTTTTTGTGAAAAAGTTCAAGTATAACCATAAAGATGCTAATTTTTCAAAGATTAGAATTTTGTTCGCTTTTGCTAAGAAACATATTTTTATAGACTAAAACATTTCACGCGAAAGTCAAATAAGATAAGCGAACAAACTTAAAAGCAAATATATCATCAAGGTAAATAAAATTTTTCAAAAGCCAAAAAGCTATCTTGTGGAAAAAGATTTTTAGAAAATGTGCAAAACTAAAAATAAGTACGCTATATATAGGGATGTATTAAATAGGGAGGTTAGTATAATTATAAAACTAAATACCGCATTAAGTGCGGCATTTTCAGAGATTGATTATAAAATAACAATAACATTAAATATAGTTAAGGTGGTACTATATTAAGTTGGTGGGCGATAGAGGACTCGAGACCTCTGCAGCTTTCACAACGTCGTGTGACGCTCTAGCCAGCTGGCTAATCACCGTGGTTTATTTTATAAAACTTGCAAGAAAAGTCTAGTGGTGATAAAATAAAAAGTAGTTAAAATATTATTTTTCAAGAAAAGAATTTAAGTGGAGAATAAAGAGGAAAAACTTTTTAAGATGCGCCTGACCTCTCGCTCATATTATGGCGGCGGCAGTTCAGCGAATCTACCAGACATAAAGTTTGGTGTTGGTCCAGCAATTAATGATAAGATTACTATTTGATGTGATTTAGGCGATAATAAAGAATTTCGAAGGAAAATAATTTAGCAAAATTGGAAAAAAGCTATGCGTCGAATTATAGCTGAAACCAAGACTTTGTGCGAAGTGAAGTCTCAATTGAAGATGCAATTAATTGGGCAAAAGAAATAACCAGCTTCCTTATAAGTGAACTTTTAAATGATTTAAAAATGCAGGAACCACTAACAGAAATTCGCTGAGGGTGATTTTGAACTCGGAAATGGTGCTGAGGCATGATTTCTATACAAACGGAAACTACAAAGATTTGTTATGGTCCACCTTTCAAACACTAAAGATTTAAGCGCAGTTAAACTAATGCATTAACCAGCTGGTGCTTAATGGCGTGGGGACGAAAAAATCACAAATGCAACGCGACTTTATGGTGTGCTTTTCGAGACTCAAGAAGAACTTGACGATTATCTTCGAAAAATGGAAGAAGCTAAAAGCGCGATCACAAGCTGGGCAAGAAACTCGATTTATTATACAGTTTCTGCTTGGCAAAGGGATTGGTTTACCACTAACTTACGCCATGAGAACAATTTTGCGTGATGTTTTGTAAACTATTCAAATCAATTGCGCAAAATACGGTTTCGAAAAGTTTGGACTCCACATTACCAAAAAAGAAAGAATTTGAAAAGAAATCTGGACACTGGGTGGAAATTTGGCGAAACTTTTCTTGGTTAAATCACATATAAAGTTACTGGTGGTGGTTGCGCTGAAACCAATGAACTGTCCATCACCACAGATTTTGCCTCAAACCCAAGGAGCTATAAAGATTTACCAATTCCGCTACCAGAAACACAACAGATTATCGTGACGAGCAAACTGGTGAACGGTGGATGAACCGTGTTCGTTCTTTGACTCAAGATGATTCACACATCACTGAACAGATCAAATTGAAAGTGAGATTCAAAACTTATTAGCTCATGAACTTATTCTGGAATCGGTATGAAATTGCGCGTACGCCTTAGCTATCGTGATGAATCTGACAGTTATCTTGGTGATCTAACTATTTAGGAAAAGTCGCAAAAAGCAACTTAAAAGCGGTTATTTAAATAATCTAGAACTCTTTACCCAAACAAGAAAATTAAACTGCATTTGCCGTCAAAATTAACTTTACGACAAACCTGTTAATCATGGACGCGGGTTTGGGCTGTTCCGACGTTTTAGATTTCGTACAGACAGACTCTTGATTAAAGATGAGCAACCAGTCGGCGACGCGGGCGTTTGTCGACAAACAGTTCAATTAATCCGTGATGCTTTCAATGACTGTCAAAGTTTCAACGGTGTTTGTTTTAGTTACTTGATGAGTTTATTGAAATTCGTTGTTATGACGGCAGGCGGTCTGCAGGAGGGATTTGGTGAGCGGCCATTGAGTTTAGGTTCCGATTTAATTTATTTCAAGATGAGAAACCTTGAGGGGTGTTCGCTTTGGGAGGCGGTGGTTATAGTTGAGAAGTTGACGGCTTGGTCTGTGCGTTCGAGGTTTGAAGTTGTGACATTGTGCATTGATTTGTTGTTACGGCGGGTGGAGCTGTTAGGTTGTTGACGATTGGTGAAACGGTTTGGCGTGTAGGGATGTTGTAAGCTGCGCCTACTAGAAACAAAGGAGGGATTCCACAGCCAAGACTTAATCTAGATTGAACTCCAGTGAACATTTTCGGCAGCAGATTTCAAAATACATATTCAAAGTGAGATCCTTTAAGTCAATTCCATTTTGAATTAGAGACTAGCTTTCTCTCCTCAATGTAATATTATGATTACGGAATTTGGCGGCGGGTTGATAACACCTAGAGCAAAATGAATTCAAAAATGAAAGACTTCAAAGATATATTTTAGAAAATAAAATTCGAATGCCGAAAATTCAAAATAAGCGTTTATTTAATAAGAGCTATAGAAAAAAGCGTAAGCGTGAGAGAAAGATTGTAAAAAGTCGACAAATATAACGCTATTGTTGTGGAATAACAGCGCCGCGCAACGAATTGAGGCGAGAATTTTTCAAAGAAATGAACTGTTTTTAGTTCAGGTATTATTGAAGAGTTTAAAAAGTGAACAGAAATACGGAATGGATTCTGGAAGGCTTGGCAGCCAGCAAACGCCTATCCACTTGTACAAAAATATTTGTGAGTGATAACGCAGCAGGAGTTAATTGAAAAAAATGAGTATTCGTGATTGGAAGTTAGCTAAGCGTCAAATAACTTTCATGAAGAGAATAAAGATATGGTTTGGCTTAATTTAAAAAGATGCTGAACAATTTATTATTTCAAAAATTAAAAAAATGAACAAAAAAAAAAATTATAAAAGGCTAGTTGATTTTTAAAAGTGTGGTAAAATATAGATATGGAACAGAGTATTAATGCACTATTTGGTTCCAAAACTAGGTTAAGCTTTTAAACTTGTTTTAATAAGCCAGATAGAAAAATTTGTCATTATGAAATTTCTAGAATAATTATTAGAACAGGTGTAATTCTGTTCGAAGAGACTAACAAATCTTGAAAAGGCGTTAACGTGTGAAAAGAAGTTCTACAGAGGATCCGAAAAGATTTTTATAGAGCAAATCAGCAGTTGACCTTGTTGCCGTTAGAGTTATTTTGCGGGGTTCGATTCTCAGAGAAGAACACGATGTTAAAAAAAAAATACTACAGTATCAGATAACTGGCAAAATAAAAATTTCTAACGTAAAATTTAACGATCTGCTTAACTATTCCAATTGTATTCACACAACGATGAAAAATCGGATATAGATATATTGATTGTGGTGACAATTTATTGGCTCCTTGTCTAAATAGACTACAGACAGAAAACAAGAGGCCGAGAACTAAACTATATGATTCTATCGATGGAAGATTTTTTATTATGGGTACCCGACTCAAGATACTTTTTGTGAACAATTGTTTAATGGTAAGTATAATATAGTTTTCGACAAAGAAAATCTTCTTGAAAAATTATAGAAAGTGAGGAAAATGTTTGATAGATCACAGGGTGAAATACTGTTGTAATTTCGGCGAAAAAAAATCTTCACTAGTAACTGATGATCCGAAATGTGTCCAGTTAACCAGGGAGAAGGATATAGTTATTCAAGATGGAGTAGAACTGGTTACTGAAGAGCGATTCGCAACTCGTAACGATAACTATAAGCTAACAATTAGCTACCCCAGGTAATTGTAAAGTTCCGGACTTTATAATTGCAGGATGTCCTGAAAACAGCATATAGATGGTGATTCTGAAGGTAAAAATCAGTATTATATGGTATTGATATTTCAGGAGGTTAAGGTCAGACTCTGAAATAATGGTCCCATAGTATCTCAGACGATCAACTCGAGGAACCTAGGGTGCTTGATATCTTAATTTTGCCTATTGGTGGCGGGGGATATACACTTGATGCAACATCGGCCCGCAAGTGTTGCCGGAATCTGATGCAAAGATTGCTGTTCATGCATTATTCTGACGATGGTGGGAATAAATAACTGAAGTTCCATAATCTGATTTCTGTTTGCAAAGAACTCCGAATCTGGAAGTTGAAAGCTTTAAATATAAGGTTAAATCTGCGCGCTCTGCCAGGAGAAAATGACAAATTGCACCGAAATTGAACGAACTCGAGCAAAAGAAATTTAACCACCTCTTTTGTTGATCTAAAAAGAAAAACCACAAAGTGAGATTCTTTTGAAAAAATATTATAAAATACCTTTTTTCTGAGTTCAGGATGGCTGCGGTGCTCTGAGACAGTCGAACTTTTACCATCAACAATGATGGTTTTTTTTTCTTTTGAATGTTTGGCTTAAAGTTCGTTTTGTGCGTCGCAATGAAAAGCTAACGTTGTTTCCGTCGTTGCTTTCCTTTTCCTGTTACGTCATACTACCATTTTAACTCTCTTTACTTTAATATTTTACAATCTGTTCCGTACCAACTGTCTTTTGAAAAAGGTCAGTGGTGTATAATAGATATGATTTTTACCAATTATTATTTCGTTGATTTCGATTTTTAATCGCAATGATTATTCATAGATTACTACACATGGTTTTGTGCATGTTTGCTGGGTGATGAGACGGCTAAAAGGATGGTCGATTAACTCTAAACCCTTTAGCACTATGGATCATATATTAGTGTGGTTTGATTCTGGCATTCAAACCTTCCTGTAATTGGGGGTGCTAAGCTTTGTTCTGTTGATTTTGAAAGAGCTTAAATGGAAAAATGGGGGAATGGCTTTAGTTGCGTTTGGAACCACTCTCTAACTTTATTCTGGCGTTTTTAGCGTATGCAATAATGCGTATTTTAACGTTTCTTGTAATTGATTTAGCTACGGAGTTTTCTGTATTTGTTAAAATTAATCTTGGTCTTGCAATCTTCAATCTGTTCCAATTCCGCTACTTGATGGCTCATGAATCTTATATCAATTGTACCAAGGTTTGTTCAAGATTTTTTGATAAACTTGAATCTTATGGACAGTTTTTATTCTTGATAATGTTTCTATTTCGACAGTCATTTCTAGTTATTAGTTTATGTGAGTTTTAATTTTGAAGGGTTTGTGGTTCTTTTAAGATTTTTGATTGTATAGATGAAAAAGTACTAGATTTTTATATGTTGGTGTAATTTTAGGCCCTACTATCGTTGATTTTTCCTGAATAATCATTGATAGAGGAACTCCAAATGATGGTCTTTATCTGTGGTAATGGGGTTGGGAGGTATCCACTGTTTAATCTATGCGGAAAGGATATCAAAGGTTAGTGGGGCTTTTATATTGTCTAAAAATTTGATATAATGGTTAGTTGTTAAATGGTCGTAATTGAAAATTAGAGGAAAGTCTGGCGGTATAGAGCAAGACAGTTTTAATGGAAATTGAGGGGAAACAGGAAGTGCTACAGAAATGTTACTGTTGAAAAGGTGAAGTTGAAAGGAGTGAGTAAGAGCTCACAGTCGCTTACGGTGACGTGAAGCGGAAGGTAGCAATACGTAACTG
>BNJS01001107.1_pt1:87500-217527 | contig 217527 bp, 269 predicted proteins | sample 8540461 | NCBI WGS metagenome assembly BNJS01 (sample SAMD00202454, study PRJDB9452) | human saliva metagenome | isolation source: human saliva | place: Japan | reverse complement strand
AGAAAATAAATACCGTGCTTGGCTTGAGGTGGAAATCTTGGCTGACGAAGCATGGGCTGAGTTGGGGAAATCCTAAGGAAGATGTGGCTTTGATTCGTGAAAAAGCGGATTTTGACATCGACCGTATTTTGGAAATTGAGCAGGAGACTCGTCACGATGTGGTTGCCTTCACACGTGCGGTTTCTGAAACGCTTGGTGAAGAGCGTAAGTGGGTTCACTATGGTTTGACTTCTACTGACGTGGTAGATACTGCCTATGGTTACCTCTACAAACAAGCCAACGACATCATTCGCAAGGATCTTGAAAACTTCCTCAACATCATCGCTGACAAAGCTAAAGAACACAAGTTCACCATCATGATGGGTCGTACCCACGGTGTGCACGCTGAGCCTACAACTTTTGGTCTTAAATTGGCTACTTGGTACAGCGAAATGAAACGCAACATCGAGCGTTTCGAGCATGCGGCTGCTGGAGTGGAAGCTGGTAAGATTTCTGGTGCGGTTGGTAACTTTGCCAACATCCCACCATTTGTTGAAAAATACGTCTGCGACAAACTTGGTATCCGTGCTCAAGAAATCTCTACACAGGTCCTTCCTCGTGACCTTCACGCTGAGTACTTTGCAGTTCTTGCGAGCATCGCAACTTCGATTGAGCGTATGGCAACTGAAATCCGTGGTCTTCAAAAATCTGAGCAACGCGAAGTGGAAGAATTCTTTGCCAAAGGTCAAAAAGGGTCTTCAGCCATGCCTCACAAACGTAACCCTATCGGTTCTGAAAACATGACAGGTTTGGCACGTGTCATCCGTGGCCACATGATTACAGCCTATGAAAACGTCGCTCTCTGGCATGAACGGGATATCTCTCACTCATCAGCTGAGCGCATCATCACACCAGACACAACCATCTTGATTGACTACATGCTCAATCGTTTTGGGAACATCGTTAAGAACTTGACAGTCTTCCCAGAAAACATGATTCGTAACATGAACTCAACATTTGGTTTGATCTTCAGCCAACGTGCCATGCTAACTTTGATTGAAAAAGGCATGACGCGTGAGCAAGCTTACGACCTTGTTCAACCGAAGACTGCCCAATCATGGGATAACCAAGTAGACTTTAAACCACTTCTTGAAGCAGATCCAGAAGTGACATCACGCCTCACTCAAGAAGAAATCGACGAAATCTTCAATCCAACTTACTACACCAAACGGGTGGATGAAATCTTCGAACGCATCGGTTTGGGTGACTAACCCCCTCATAGACTTGATTAAAAAAGAGAGTGGAACAGAAATCGGTAATTCGTTAGAATTCGATTTCGTCGTCCCACCTCCGCACAGTTGAGTAGGGCTGTAAAAGCTGATGAAATCAGCGTAGTAGAGTCCACTCAACCACTGCGTCTTGCTCGACAATCCAAAAACAATTAATAGGCTAGGACTTTTGTCCCAGCCTCTTTTCTTTGCCTATATCAGGTGCTCTAGACCTTGAATTTATCATAATAAATTTTGACTGGTTAAACTATTTATAGGAAGTCTATCACTAATTATAGATTATTCGTTTTACATGTTTTAGGAACTATTTTTTCATGCTATAATTTGTATCATAAAAGTCTGAGGTCAGACCCCAGACTTTGAATGATCAATGATCACGATCACAAGAGATAAATTTGATTTTATAGTAGTCGCCGCGTTTATAGGTTTCGCTATATTCGAGAATTTGACCGGTCGCCTCCAATTTTGTCGTCTTCACTTGACGGACAGTTGGGAAGTTTTTCATCGATATTCAACACAGAAGCGATTTTTGCTTGGTGTTGGAAATACAATATCATTGATTTCTTCAAAGTGTTCATCATTCATATGGATATGATAATCTTCTTTAAAGCGATCATAAATCGAACTATAGTAATCTAAGCTCGGATAATTTGGGTTAATATATTGCTCTGGGACATAAGTCTGGTGGTAGATATAAGTATCTTCACCAATATGACGGGTCCGATCAATCTTATAATAGAATTGAGTCGGAGCGAGCCCTAGTTTATCCAAGATGTTCAGCGCGTTGCCACGCTTGATAGAGAGAACTTTTACGGTCGCTTTTTTTGGATAGGGAAGGTTTCAACGTCTGAAAAACTCAACCAGTTTGTGTTTTCTAGCGCGCGAAACAAAGGTTCCTTTTTCCTTGTTGGCGGACGATGTATCCATCGCTAGCCAAATCGTTCAAAAGCACGAACAACAGTAATCGAGCTAACATTATAAATCTTAATCAACTCGGCTTCTGTGTAAAATTTATCTCCATTTTCGAATTTGCCTGAGATAATTTGTTGTTTCAAATCATCTTTGATGTGTTGGTATTTTGGGATTGCCATGTACTTCACCTCTTCTTTCGGATATCCCTTGTTAATATTATTTTAACATATTTTTTCAAAAGTGGTTGACATTTTTTCGTTAATATATTATATTAATAAATGAAAAGGGTTTCTTAGAAGGAGGTTCTCAGTATGGGGGCATTTGAAATCCGTGAAGATTTTTATTTAAATGATCAACCTTTTAAGATTTTATCTGGTGCAATTCATTATTTTCGGATCGATCGTGAGGATTGGTATCATTCCTTATATAACCTAAAAGCTCTAGGTTTTAATACTGTTGAAACCTATGTTCCATGGAATGCTCATGAGCCACAAAGAGGCCACTTTCACTTTGAAGGGAATTTGGACCTGGAGCACTTTATCCAAGTAGCTCAAGAGTTGGATCTGTATGTGATCCTCCGTCCATCACCGTTTATTTGTTCGGAGTGGGAATTTGGGGGCTTGCCAGCCTGGTTAATCGAAGAAGACCTTCGGATTCGCTCATCGGATCCGGCCTTTCTCAAGGAAGTGGCTCGCTATTACAACGAGCTCCTGCCACGTGTGGCCAAATACCAATTGGATCGTGGGGGCAATATCCTCATGATGCAGGTAGAAAATGAATACGGCTCTTATGGTGAAGACAAAGCCTATCTTCGGGCGATCAGAGATCTAATGATCGAGCGGGATATTACTTGTCCACTCTTCACCTCTGATGGACCTTGGAGGGCGACCCTTCGAGCAGGGACCTTGATTGAGGATGGACTCTTTGTAACCGGTAATTTTGGTTCGCGGGCAAATTACAATTTCTCTCAGATGAACGAGTTCTTTGCGGAGCATGACAAAAAGTGGCCACTCATGTGTATGGAATTTTGGGATGGTTGGTTTAATCGGTGGAAAGAACCCATCATCAAGCGAGATCCAGAAGAGTTGGCAGAAGCAGTCCATGAGGTCTTACAAGAAGGCTCTATCAATCTCTACATGTTTCATGGTGGGACCAACTTCGGATTTATGAACGGTTGCTCAGCACGAGGGACCGTGGATCTACCGCAAGTAACATCTTATGACTATGACGCTCTCTTAGATGAGCAGGGCAACCCGACTCCTAAGTACTATGCAGTCAAAAAGATGATGGCGACCTACTATCCAGAGTATCCACAGATGGATCCGCTTGTGAAGTCGAGTTTATCTGAACGAATATTGGAGTTGACCCAAAAGACTAGTTTGTTTGGCAACTTAAACGAGATTGCTCAGGTCACCGAAAGTCTTTACCCACAGACCATGGAAGAAATCGACCATCCTTTAGGCTATCTGCTCTATGAGACAGAAGTTGAAATGGATGCGGAAGAAGAGCGCTTGCGTATCATCGATGCGCGTGATCGGGTACAGGTTTATGCCAATGATCAGTTGATTGCCACTCAATACCAAGAAGAAATCGGTCAAGATCTTTTTTTAAACGGAAAAAAGAAAACGATTACAAACCTAAAAGCTCTTGATCGAAAACATGGGACGAGTCAATTATGGGCACAAGCTTCTAGCGGATACGCAACGAAAAGGAATCCGAACAGGAGTTTGTATCGATCTTCATTTCAAGCTTCATTGGAAACAATATGCGCTTGATTTTAGCCAGCTGGATCGCTTGGATTTTTCGAAAGAATGGCAAGAAGGTCAACCAGCTTTTTATCAATTTGCTTTTCATCTAGATCAGGTTGAGGATACCTTCCTTGATATGACTGGATTTGGAAAAGGGATCGTTCTTGTAAACGGCCACCATATCGGTCGTTTCTGGGAAGTCGGTCCAACACTCTCCCTCTACATCCCTCATGGTTTTCTCAAAGATGGGGAAAATGAGATCCTCGTCTTTGAGACAGAGGGCACTTGGACGGAGACCTTAAAACTTGTTTCACAACCTACATTCAAAGAAGTAAAGGGGGAAAACTTATGACTATTGTAGGATGCCGTATCGATGGACGTTTGATCCACGGGCAGGTAGCCAACCTTTGGACTACCAAACTAAATATTTCACGTATCATGGTGATCGATGATGAAGTCGCTCAAAATGATATCGAAAAAAGTGGCTTGAAAACTAGCGACACCACCTGGTGTCAAAGCTCAGTATCTTGCCAGTAGCAAAGGCTGCAGAAAATATCTTGGCTGGAAAATATGACAGCCAACGTCTCTTCATCGTAGCTCGCAAGCCAGATCGCTTCCTCGGCTTGGTAGAAGCAGGTGTGCCACTTGAAACCTTAAACGTTGGGAACATGTCTCAATCAGACGAGACTCGTCCGATTACTCGTTCGATCAACGTAGTGGATGCTGATGTGGAAGCTTTCCACAAGCTAGCTGAAAAAGGAGTTAAGCTAACTGCTCAAATGGTTCCAAATGATCCAATTGAAGACTTCTTGAAGTTGCTCAAATAGTTTATAAATAAAAAAGAAAAATTTTAGGAGGAAATTGTCATGATACAATGGTGGCAAATTTTACTACTTACTTTGTACTCAGCTTATCAAATCTGTGATGAGTTGACGATTGTTTCATCAGCAGGCTCACCAGTCTTTGCTGGTTTCATTACAGGACTTGTCATGGGGGATTTAAAGACAGGTCTCTTTATCGGAGCTTCTCTTCAATTGACAGTGCTCGGTGTTGGTACTTTCGGTGGAGCTTCTCGTATTGACGCTACTTCTGGTGCCGTTCTTGCGACTGCCTTCTCAGTAGCACAAGGGATTGATCCAGAGCTTGCTATTGCTACAATCGCTGTGCCGGTAGCAACTTTGTTGACATACTTTGATATTCTTGGTCGTATGACTACAACTTACTTCGCTCACCGTGTAGATGCTGCAATCGACCGCTTTGACTACAAAGGTATCGAACGCAACTACCTTCTTGGAGCGATTCCTTGGGCTCTTTCTCGTGCCCTCCCAGTCTACTTTGCCCTTGCCTTTGGTGGATCTTTTGTAGAAACTGTTGTTACAGGTCTTGCTAATGTACAATGGTTGGCAAACGGTCTGAAACTTGCAGGTCAAATGCTTCCAGGTCTTGGATTTGCGATCTTGCTTCGTTACCTTCCTGTTCGTCGTAACCTTCACTACTTAGCACTTGGCTTTGGTTTGACAGCTATGTTGACAGTGCTTTATAGTAATGTTCAAAGCCTTGGTGCTGCAGTGTCTAGCATTGTTGGTTCTGAAGTGTTCACTAAACTTCCAAAAGAACAAGCTATTACTTTTGTTAACAACTTCAAGAGTGTATCTATGATTGGTATTGCCATTATCGGTATCTTCCTTGCAGTACAACACTTCAAACAGTCAACGTACAGTCGTAGCTGCTCCAGTAACTGAATCAGAAAGCGGGGAAATTGAAGATGACGAATTCTAAGAACTACAAACTCACTAAAGAGGATTTCAAACAAATCAACAAACGTAGCCTCTTCACCTTCCAATTGGGTTGGAACTACGAACGGATGCAGGCTTCTGGTTACCTTTATATGCTTTTACCTCAGTTGCGTAAAATGTATGGTGATGGCACTCCAGAATTGAAAGAAATGATGAAATTGCATACGCAATTCTTCAATACTTCACCATTCTTCCACACCATTATCACTGGTTTTGACCTTGCTTTGGAAGAAAAAGATGGTGTCAAATCAAAAGATGCGGTGAACGGGATTAAGACAGGTCTCATGGGACCATTCGCTCCTCTTGGGGACTCAATCTTTGGATCATTGGTACCAGCTATTATGGGTTCAATCGCAGCAACTTTGGCTGTTGCAGGAAACCCAGCCGGTATCTTCTTGTGGATCGCTGTGGCAGTTGCTTATGACATTTTCCGTTGGAAACAGTTGGAATTTGCCTATAAAGAAGGGGTTAACCTCATCAACAACATGCAAAGTACCTTGACAGCTTTGATCGATGCAGCTGCCGTTCTGGGTATCTTCATGGTTGGTGCCTTGATTGCCAGCATGATTGGTGTTGAAGTTTCTTGGACTCCACACATTGGGGACAAAGCGATTGAAATTCAAGACATGCTCAACCTTATCTTCCCACGTTTGGTACCAGCTATCATCACAGGTGTAATCTACTGGTTGCTTGGACGTAAGGGTATGAACTCTACAAAAGCTATCTTGCTCATCATCCTTGCAGCAATCGCATTCTCAGCATTTGGCCACTTCTTCTTTGGAATGGCATAATGGAGTAAGGTATGGCAAAACAGTTAGTATTGGTCAGTCATGGTCGCTTCTGTGAAGAGCTCAAAAGCCAGTACAGAAATGATTATGGGACCACAAGACAACATTCATGCCGTGGCCCTCTTGCCAGAAGAAGGTCCTGAGGAGTTTACAGCCAAGTTTGAAGCCTGTGTTGCAGACTTTGAGGACTACATCGTCTTTGCGGATCTTTTGGGAGGCACTCCTTGTAATACAGTTAGCCGCCTGATTCTTGAAGGGACGCGCCATTGACCTCTATGCAGGGATGAACTTGCCAATGGTAATTGAATTTATTAATAACAGCCTGGTCGGAGGAGAAGAAGCTTATCCAGCGCGTGCACAAGAAAGCATCGTGAAGGTTAATGATCTCTTTATCCAACTTTGATGACGACGAGGATGAGTAAGATACGATAGCGAAAACCGCTTGAACATTCGGAATGGGGCTGGGACAATTGTCTCAGCCTCTTACCGCTTATAAGGCGGGTAGAAAAGAGGAGAAGCATGCTAGATTATACAAAAGAAGAACTGCTTGAACTGGGGGCTGAAATTACGACACGCGAAATTTACCAGCAACCGGAAGTTTGGAAAGAGACCTATCGTCTCTATCAAGAGAAAGCAAAAGAAATCCAAGAGTTTTTGGAGGCTATCGGGAAGCGTCATGGCTACATCAAGGTGATCTTGACAGGCGCAGGGACCTCAGCCTATGTGGGGGACACCTTGGTTCCGTATTTGCAGGAAGTGCACGATGAACGCCATTGGAATTTCCAATCCATTGCGACGACCGATATCGTGGCGCATCCACAAACCTATCTCAAACAAGAAGTGCCGACTGTCTTAGTTTCCTTTGCACGTAGTGGCAACTCACCTGAAAGTGTTGCAACAGTTGAGTTAGCTCAAGACTTGGTCGATGAACTTTATCAGATCACCATTACCTGTGCGAAGAAGGAAAACTAGCCCAGCAGGCTCACGGAGATGAGCGCAATCTCTTGCTCTTACAGCCAAAAGAAACCAATGATGCCGGCTTTGCCATGACTTCGAGCTTTACCTCTATGCTCTTGACAGCTCTCTTGGTCTTTGATCCAAGTGAGGAAGAAATCAAGGAAAAACGAGTAGAAGAACTGATTCATCTGTCAGAGCAGGTCTTGGAGAAAGATCGCGAGGTCAAGGAAGTTGTAGATCTAGACTTTCGAACGCGTCATCTATCTAGGGAGCAGGACCTTTCTTTGGGCTAGCTCATGAAGCCCAGCTCAAGATTTTAGAGTTAACAGCCGGTAAAATCGCGACCATGTACGAGAGTCCTGTCGGCTTCCGTCATGGACCGAAAATCTCTCATCAATGACCAGACCCTGGTCTTGGTCTTTGGCTCCATTGATCCTTATACACGCCAGTACGATTTGGATTTGGTTGGAGAAGTAGCTGGAGATCAGATTGCCCGTCAGGTCGTCCTCTTGACGGACCAAGCTGCAGGGATTGAGCATGTACGGGAAGTGTTAGTAGAAGCTTCTGCAGACTCACTAGATATCTACCGTGCCTTCCCTTACATTATCTACGGTCAATTGATTTCTCTCTTGACTTCGCTCAAGGTTCAAAACTCGCCCAGACACGCCATCACCAACTGGAACAGTCAACCGTGTTGTACAAGGAGTGGTGATTCACCCTTTTCACTAGAATGAATGATCTTGGAGGAGATAACTTGTGAAACACTATCAAAAATATCTATTTGGTCAACTGGACGGCCAAGACGTAGAAGCTTATCGCCTCGAAAATGACCTAGGTTATCAATTGTCTGTCATGACCTATGGGGCGACGATCTTAGAGTATGTGACGCCTGACAAGCAGGATCAATTCGCCAATATTGTGTTGGGCTTTGACAATTTTGATGCCTATGTCGGCAATAGCCCCAAGTATGGAGCCAGCATTGGTCCAGTCGCTGGTCGGATCGCAGGAGCCAACTTTGAGCTCAATGGTCAAACCTATCACTTAGAAGCCAATAATGGCGCCAACTGCAACCACAGTGGATCGACTGGCTGGGACAGCGCCTTTGTTTAGCGTGGAATCCGTGACAGACCAAGAAATCACCCTGTACACAGAGCGTGCAGATGGTACCGGTGGTTTCCCTGGAAATCTCAAGATCTGGGTGACCTATGGCTTGACGGAAGCAGGGGAGTTGGAAATCAGCTATCGAGTAGAAACGGACCAAGATACGCTAGTTAATCCGACCAACCACAGCTATTTCAACCTATCAGGCAACTTCACTCAGCCGATTAATGACCATGTCTTTCAGATCAACCATCAGGGGCTTTACCCTATCCATCCCGACGGTGTCCCTCTTCACACTGTGGATACAGAAAGTCCGATCGTTCAGCATCTCTACCAAGCTATGCTCTTAGAGGATCTCTTTAAGGATTCTGATCCGCAAATCCGCCTGGTAGAAGGCTTGGACCATCCATTTGCTCTTCCAGAAGGGCATGAAAATGCAGGCTTCTTCTATCATCAGCCGTCTGGACGCTTTTTGACCTTCAAGTCAGAAGCCTCAGCCTTGGTAGTTTATTCAGCCAATTTCGTAGATGAAACCGTTCATCTGCAAGGCAAACCAATGGTTCAGCATAATGGCTTGGCCTTGGAATTCCAAACCGTACCAGATGCCATTCATAGCGACCAAGCTGAAAAGGTTATCTTGAGAGCGGGTCAAGTCTTCACCAGCAAGACCAGCTACCATGCCATTGCTAAGAAATAGATAAGAAAGAGAGGGTGCCAAACAAGGATGTGAAAACCTTGCTTGAAACCTCCTCTTTTTTTGAAAAAAATTTTTAAAAATGACTATAAGGAAACTTTAAGCTTCCCGTCGTATACTAATACCATCATCAAAGACCTCCTAACTTTGAATGATAAAACTCCTAAAACTTTTTCATAATAATCTCCCTATAAGAGCCACCAAAACCGGTGGCTTTTTTTCTACGTACCTTAGCGAACGTTAGTGAACTTAGGTACATTGACGTAGTTTGAGCGAATCGAAAACTACGTTCCTTATTCTTTAGCAGTATTAGCGAGTTTAGGTACGTTCCTTAAAAAGAAACAAGGTAGTTTAAGAGGGGAATCGATTCCCAACACCCGACAATCAATAATTAGTGACATATTGAATAGAATATGATTTTAAATTATCAGAGGCATCATTTTTTGCTATAATAGACTGTATGAGTAGAATTTTAGACAATGAAATCATGGGTGATGAAGAGGCTGTTGAACGGACGCTACGCCCGCAATATTTACATGAATATATCGGTCAGGATAAGGTCAAGGACCAGCTAAAAATCTTTATTGAGGCGGCTAAGCTTCGTGATGAAGCGCTGGATCATGTCCTTCTTTTTGGCCCTCCGGGACTGGGGAAAACCACTATGGCCTTTTGTCATTGCCAATGAACTGGGTGTCAATCTCAAGCAGACTTCCGGTCCTGTCATTGAAAAGGCTGGTGACTTGGTAGCCATCCTCAATGACTTAGAGCCGGGCGATGTTCTCTTTATCGATGAGATCCACCGTCTGCCTATGTCAGTCGAAGAAGTGCTCTACAGTGCTATGGAAGATTTTTACATCGATATCATGATTGGTGCTGGCGAGACTAGCCGGAGTGTCCATCTGGACCTCCCTCCTTTCACTCTTGATTGGGGCGACGACTCGAGCGGGTATGCTGTCCAATCCCTTGCGCGCTCGCTTTGGGATTACGGGCCATATGGAATACTACGAGCAAGATGATCTGACAGAGATTGTCGAGCGGACCGCCGAGATTTTTGAGATGGAGATTACCCACGAAGCCGCTGAAGAGCTTTCTCTTCGTAGTCGTGGGACTCCCTCGGATTGCCAACCGTTTGCTCAAACGGGTGCGCGATTTTGCCCAGATTATGGGCGATGGCTTGATTGACGACACCATTACAGACAAGGCCCTCTCCATGCTGGATGTGGACCATGAAGGATTGGACTATGTCGATCAAAAGATCCTGCGCACCATGATTGAGATGTACGGAGGCGGCCCGGTTGGCCTTGGGACCCTATCGGTCAATATTGCTGAAGAGCGCGAGACCGTAGAAGACATGTATGAACCTTACTTGATTCAGAAAGGCTTTTATCATGCGGACCCGGACAGGGCGCGTGGCGACCCGCAAAGCTTATGAACACCTGGGTTATCCCTACAATGGAGACTAGAAGAAGATGCTGACGGAAGAAAGCGATAGTAGAGCAAATCCAAGCGGATCCGGAGATGATGACTGTCTTGACTATTATTCGAGATCTCAACCTGGCAGACGCTTGGTTAGCAGCTGGGTGCGGTACGGAATTTTATCTGGAACCGGCTTTCTGGAAGACCAGGGTTTGACGCGACGACGGATCTGGATCTGGTCTTTTATGACCCCTGCGATCAGCTATGAGGAGACTCAGCAGATCGAGCAGGGATTAAAGAAGACCTATCCTCAGTATGCCTGGGAAGTCAAAAACCAAGTCTACATGCACCAGCATAGCCCAGGGACGGCTCCCTTATCACAGTGCCTGTGATGCGGTTTCCAAATACCCCTGAGCAGTGTACGGCACTTGCGGTTCGCTTAAGGAAAAGATGGTCAGCTAGAGCTCTTTTCTCCCCTATGGGACAAGGGATATCGAAGACTTCATCGTTCAGCCGACTCCATCATTTTTTAGCTAGTCCCAGAGCGTTTGGCGGTTTATACAGAGCGCATGCGGAAGAAAGATTGGAAACGAAAATGGCCCAGCCCTTCAGATCATCCTGCCTGAATAAAAAAAGAAAGTCAGCCTCACCTCAACGGTGGACAGGCTTTTTCGTCTTGCCTCAAAAATTATAATTTTAGCAGATTATATTTTTCTTACATTCTGTTATAATAGAAAGGAGGTGCTGTCATGAAAAAAATCGTATTTGTGTGTTTAGGAAATATTTGTCGAAGCCCTATGGCGGAGTTTGTCATGAAGGATTTGACCAACCAGTATGAGATTGAAAGTCGTGCTACTTCTAACTGGGAGCACGGGAACCCTATTCACCAAGGGACTCAAAAGATTTTTCGTAGTCATGGCGTGCCCTATGATGCGTCTAAAACATCCCTTCAAATCAGTGACCAAGATTTTCATACCTTTGATCTGATCTTTAGGGAATGGATGAGAAACAATGTGGCTGACCTCAAACGAATGGCACCGCCTGGAACAGAGCACAAGATTCATCTCTTTGCAGGAGAAAGTGTCCCAGATCCATGGTACACAGGAGATTTCGAAGAGACCTATCGTCGAGTCCTAGCTGGTTGTCAAGAGTGGTTGGAACGATTAGAAGATTAGTTTTGGACTGGCTCCTTAAATGACTAACCGGTTGAAGATAAAAAGAATGAACAGAAATATGGAAAAAATAAAAGAATTATATGAGACCTATAAGGTCTATGTTACGAGAGAGAATATTGAACGATTGTCCTTGGGGATTATTGTTCTGTCTGCTTTGTGGGTTTTTCTTTCCTCTATTCCTTTCGGAGGTGTTTTGACCCTCGATAAGGGAGCTATTCGCTACGACGGAAGTGTCGTCCGAGGCAAGATGAATGGCCAAGGGACGGTGACTTTTGAGAAACGGGAGACACCTACAAGGGCAATTTTGTCAATGGGACCTTTAGTGGTTATGGAACCTTTACAGCCAAGGCTGGTTGGAAATATGAAGGTGAATTTGTCAATGGCCAACCAGAAGGCCAGGGAACCTTGACGACAGAACAAAATGTCGTTTATAAAGGGAACGTTTAAACAAGGAATTTATCAAAATGCGAATTAAATGGTTTTCATTGGTACGGATAACGGGACTTCTTCTCGTTCTTCTCTACCATTTCTTTCAAAAAGTTTTTCCTGGTGGATTTATTGGAGTCGATATCTTCTTTACTTTCTCAGGATTTTTGATCACGGCTCTTCTGATCGATGAGTTTGCCCGTCATCAAAAAATTGATCTCAAAGGGCTTCCTTAGACGACGCTTCTACCGGATTGTCCCTCCTTTAGTCTTTATGGTCTTGCTGGTCATGCCTTTTACCTTCTTGGTCAGACGAGACTTTATTGCTGGGATTGGGACGCAGATTGCGGCCGTCTTTGGCTTTGTGACCAACTTCTATGAGATGTTAAGTGGCGGAAGTTACGAAAGTCAGTTCATCCCCCATCTTTTCATTCATACTTGGAGTTTGGCTCTTGAAGTTCATTACTACGTCCTCTGGGCGCTCTTGGCTTGGTTTTTGGGTAAAAAAGCTAAATCAGTTGGCCAATATAGAGGCTATATCTTCCTATCTTCGACAGGTCTCTTTTTGGTGACTTTCCTGATCTTCTTTGTCGGAGCGCTGGTCACTAAGAATTTGTCCAATGTCTACTTTTCTAGTATCGCTCACGTCTTTCCTTTCTTTGTGGGGAGTGCTTTAGCGACAGTAACAGGGATTACAACGACCAGCCCAAATCTTACTCAATTAGTGAAGAAGCTATCTCTACAGAAGACGTTAGCGATTTTAGCGGGTGCTTTTCTAGTTTTGTTGGTCTTGACCTTTATTCTTCCATTTGATAGTGTTTGGACCTATTTATTTGGCTTTTTAGTAGCGACTCTTGCTGCATCTGTGATGATTGTGATGACTCGTGTCCTTCATGAAAAGACGCCAGATCAGAAAGAACCTGCAGTGATTACCTTTATTGCGGATACAAGTTATGGGGTCTATCTCTTCCACTGGCCATTTTATATCATCTTTTCTCAATTAATGACCAATGGCTGGGCTTCTCTGCTAACAACACTGGTATCCTTTAGCCTTGCTGCTTTGAGTTTTTATATTATTGAACCAACCTTGGCTGGACGTGAACCAAAGATTTTTGGCATTTCTATGGATCTCAGAAGTTTCACGAAACCACTCTTTTACAGCGCGATTCCGTTGACCTTGCTCATGTTTGGGATTGCACTCTTTGCACCACGCGTCGGAGCCTTTGATGAAAACCTGATTACCGAAGGGCTTCGTCAATCCGACAGCAAGATGCAGATCACGCGTGCCCAAGTAGACAATGCTTCAGCGACTTCCTACAATGTATCAGATGGAGTGACCATGATCGGAGATTCTGTAAACCTCCGGGCATCAGATTATTTGAAACAAGTTCTGCCAGATATCCAAATGGATGCCTTTGGTGAGTCGTAATCTGGACTCAGGCTTAAAAGTATATGAAACGGATATTGCCAATAGAGTCTTGCTCAAGAACGTGGTGATCGCACTTGGAACCAACTCTTCTAATAATTATCAAGAATTGTTGGATAAGTTTGTTCAAGAACTACCAAAAGGGACATCGCTTAATCTTTGTGACCCCATATGATGGGCGTGAAGCCAAATGATAGCAATAGCGTCACCGTTCAGACTCGAAAGTATGAGCTGGAGTTGGCTAAAAAATATGACTATGTCTATGTAGCAGACTGGTACCAAGTTGCTGTCGATAAATCCAGCTATTTGGGCTGGAACGGATAGTGTCCACTTTGGTTTAGAATCAGATGGTTCCATCGATGTTGGAGGAAACCTGTATGCCAACGTCGTGAAAGAAGCAGTTGATCAAGCCAATCAGGGGACCGGTTAAACCGTAAAAATTTACTAAGTCATTTAAGCAATTTTCACTTGAAGAAAATTGCTTTTTCTAGTAAAATTAAGAAAACGCTTACAAAAATTGCGTGAAAATATTTGTTTGTGAAATTGAAGTGTTTTCTCAAAAAAATCCTTCAATTTTTTCTTGAAAATACTCCTGTATAGAAGGAGAAGGAGGGATTCATGGAAAAAAGTTAAAAAAATCTTTGTGAAACTATTTACAAATTTTCTAAAATAGAGTACAATAATATTGTGAAAAAATTAACAAATCGAAATTTCTTACACTATTCTTGAAAGTTTCTGAAAACAAGAAAAAGTTCCGGAAAAGGATAAGGGTTTCAAACATTGGAGGAAAGCAACAAATGGCTGATAAAAAAACTCTCTCACCTGAAGAAAAGAAACTCGCTGCTGAAAAACACGTAGACGAGTTGGTGCAAAAAGCGCTTGTTGCGCTTGAAGAAATGCGCAAATTGGATCAGGAACAAGTCGACTACATTGTGGCGAAAGCATCTGTAGCTGCTCTTGACGCACACGGTGAGCTCGCTCTTCATGCTTATGAAGAAACTGGTCGTGGGGTCTTTGAAGACAAAGCGACTAAGAACTTGTTCGCTTGTGAGCACGTAGTAAATAACATGCGTCACACCAAGACAGTTGGTGTCATTCAAGAAGATGACGTCACTGGTTTGACCCTTATTGCTGAGCCAGTCGGAGTCGTCTGCGGGATCACACCTACAACCAACCCAACTTCAACAGCAATCTTTAAAGCATTGATTTCCTTGAAGACACGGAACCCTATCGTCTTTGCTTTCCACCCATCAGCGCAAGAATCATCTGCTCATGCGGCACAAATCGTCCGCGATGCAGCGATTAAAGCAGGAGCTCCTGAAAACTGTGTGCAATGGATCACGCAACCATCTATGGAAGCAACCAGTGCCCTTATGAACCACGAAGGGATTGCGACTATCCTTGCAACAGGTGGGAATGCCATGGTGAAAGCGGCATACTCATGTGGGAAGCCAGCTCTTGGGGTAGGTGCCGGAAACGTTCCAGCTTATGTTGAAAAATCAGCCAACATCCGCCAAGCTGCACACGATATCGTTATGTCTAAGTCATTTGACAACGGAATGGTCTGTGCATCTGAACAAGCGGTGATCATCGATAAAGAAATCTACGATGAGTTTGTTGAAGAATTCAAATCTTACCACACTTACTTCGTTAACAAAAAAGAAAAAGCCCTTCTTGAAGAGTTCTGCTTTGGTGTGAAAGCTAACAGCAAAAACTGTGCGGGTGCGAAATTGAATGCGGACATCGTTGGGAAACCAGCAGCATGGATCGCAGAACAAGCTGGCTTCTCAGTGCCAGAAGGAACCAATATCCTTGCGGCAGAATGTAAAGAAGTTGGTGAAAAAGAGCCGTTGACTCGTGAAATTGTCACCAGTTATCGCTGTCTTGAAATCTGAAAGCCGTGAAGACGGAATTAACAAAGCACGCCAAATGGTTGAATTCAACGGTCTTGGTCACTCAGCTGCCATCCATACAGCAGACGAAGAATTGACCAAAGAATTTGGTAAAGCAGTCAAAGCCATTCGTGTGATCTGCAACTCTCCTTCGACTTTCGGTGGTATCGGGGATGTTTACAATGCCTTCTTGCCATCATTAACACTTGGATGTGGTTCTTACGGACGCAACTCTGTTGGGGACAACGTTAGTGCCATCAACCTCTTGAATATCAAAAAAGTCGGACGCCGGAGAAATAACATGCAATGGATGAAACTTCCTTCAAAAACATACTTTGAACGTGATTCAATTGAATACCTACAAAAATGTCGTGACGTTGAACGTGTCATGATCGTTACAGACCACGCTATGGTAGAGCTTGGTTTCCTTGATCGCATCATCGAACAGCTTGACCTTCGTCGCAACAAGGTAGTTTACCAAATCTTTGCAGACGTAGAACCAGATCCAGATATCACAACCGTTGAACGTGGTACAGAGATCATGCGTGCCTTCAAACCAGATACCATCATCGCTCTTGGTGGTGGATCTCCAATGGATGCGGCTAAAGTAATGTGGCTCTTCTATGAACAACCAGAAGTGGACTTCCGTGACCTTGTTCAAAAATTCATGGATATCCGTAAACGTGCCTTTAAGTTCCCATTGCTTGGTAAGAAGACTAAATTCATCGCGATTCCAACTACATCTGGTACAGGATCTGAAGTAACACCATTTGCCGTTATCTCTGATAAAGCAAACAACCGTAAATACCCAATCGCTGACTACTCATTGACACCAACCGTTGCCATCGTAGACCCTGCTTTGGTATTGACAGTTCCAGGATCTGTTGCGGCTGATACTGGTATGGATGTATTGACTCACGCGACTGAAGCTTACGTATCTCAAATGGCAAGTGACTACACAGATGGTCTTGCGCTTCAAGCCATCAAACTTGTCTTTGAAAACTTGGAAAGCTCAGTGAAGAATGCAGACTTCCACTCACGTGAGAAAATGCATAACGCTTCAACTATTGCTGGTATGGCCTTCGCCAATGCCTTCCTCGGTATTTCTCACTCAATGGCTCACAAGATTGGTGCGCAATTCCACACCATTCACGGACGGACCAATGCGATCTTGCTTCCATACGTTATCCGCTACAACGGTACACGTCCGGCTAAGACAGCGACATGGCCTAAGTACAATTACTACCGTGCAGATGAGAAATATCAAGACATCGCTCGTATGCTTGGCCTTCCATGCTCTACACCAGAAGAAGCAGTTGAAGCTTACGCAAAAGCTGTTTACGAACTTGGTGAGCGCGTAGGAATCCAAATGAACTTTAAAGCACAAGGAATCGATGAAAAAGAATGGAAGAAACATTCTCGCGAATTGGCCTTCCTTGCTTACGAAGATCAATGTTCACCAGCTAACCCACGTCTTCCAATGGTAGACCATATGCAAGAAATCATCGAAGATGCTTACTATGGTTACAAAGAACGTCCAGGACGTCGTAAATAAGGCGCTACTGAACAAATGATGTTTATCAGCTATCCCTCGCTCAAAAGAGCGGGGGATTTTTCTTCATTTTAATGATAGAAATTTATTTTTATGATCTGAAAATTATCTTTTAAAAAAATCTAATAAATATGTTGCAAGCGCTTACTTTATATGTTATAATATTCACAAAGTAAAAACTGTAATAAAATGGTTTGATAAAACCAACAAAAAAGGAGTCGCTTATGAAAGCAGCAACATATGTATCCGCAGGAAATCTTCAGTTGATTGATCAACCAAAACCAGTCATCAAGAAACCAACTGATGCGATTGTTCGTTTGGTCAAAACGACCATTTGTGGAACAGACCTCCATATTTTGGGAGGAGATGTTCCAGCTTGTAAAGAAGGGACCATCCTGGGTCACGAAGGAATTGGGATTGTCGAAGAAGTCGGCGATGCGGTTACGAACTTTAAGGTGGGAGACAAGGTTATCATCTCTTGCGTAACAGCTTGTAACACTTGCTACTACTGTAAACGTGGCTTGCCATCTCACTGTGAAGATGGCGGTTGGATCCTTGGTCACTTGATCAACGGTACCCAAGCAGAGTATGTCCATATCCCTCACGCAGACGGCAGTCTCTATCATGCACCTGCCTCTGTTGATGACGAAGCTCTGGTTATGCTCTCAGATATTCTCCCAACTTCTTATGAAATCGGGGTGCTCCCATCTCATGTGAAACCAGGAGACAACGTTTGTATCGTTGGCGCGGGGCCAATTGGCTTAGCAGCTCTCTTAACCGTACAATTCTTCTCTCCAGCTACTATTATCATGGTAGACTTGTCAGAATCTCGTCTGGAAGCTTCTAAGAAGTTTGGTGCTACCCATATCATTTGTTCAAGTGATATTGATGAAATCAAGGCCTTTATCAATGAAGTGACCGATGGTCGTGGTGTCGACATCTCGATGGAATGTGTGGGCTATCCAGCAACCTTCGATGTCTGCCAAAATATTATCTCTGTCGGTGGTCATATTGCCAACGTCGGAGTGCATGGTAAACCAGTTAGCTTCAATCTTGATGACCTTTGGATCAAGAACATCACGCTCAACACTGGTTTGGTTAATGCCAATACAACCGAAATGCTTCTTAATGTCTTGAAATCTGGTAAATTGATGCGACGAAGTTGGTGACCCACCACTTCAAACTTTCAGAAGCAGAAAAGGCATACGAAATCTTCAAACATGCTGGCGAAAACAATGCCTTGAAAGTCATTATTGATAACGACCTCAGCTAAGAAGGTTCAATCGTTTGATGCTGAAATAAATAGGACAGGAACTGTTCCATGTTTCTGTCCTTTTTAACAGATGTAGTGGTTGTTCTTGTCACATCTATTTACTTGCTACTCCCAATAAAACGTACTATAATATAATTAGAAATGTAACTTAAATAGAAAGGTGTGATCTTATGAAAATGTTCCATTATCATCGTGAGTTCTGGTTGGACTTCCATTTCTGGCTTTTTGTCTTGCTTTTAGTGACAGTAGCTTTTGATGAAACAGGATCCGCTTTTCGATTATCAGTCTTAGCGTACCTTTGCTTTTTGTAGTTATCTTTGATTCTTCTTTGCAGGTCTTTCAACCGCAGGTGTCCAATCGCCAGCATCCAGTAGGTAGCTACCATTTCAATTGGGACTTTTATCGTGACACCAGACTGTATATTGATCTCTTTTTATTGGCTGGTCTATTAGAAGGTCCGTTTACTTCAACGGATATAGTTTATTGGATCTTGCTTGGGGCATTCGTCGGCTCTATTGGCTTTGTGTTTGTCGTAAAGGAAAAACCGATTCAAAAAACGGCCTAGTGCATTGAAAGTTCTAGAAGACATTTATTTGGGATCACTTTCCTCGATGATAAAGAGGGTGAATAGAAAAAGGTTTTGCTTCGTTCACACGAAAAAATCCTAGCTTTTTTAAAAGCTGGGATTTTTTGTACTGTTTAGTGAGATGATAAAGAAGTGTTACTATTTGCCTCGTTTGCGAGCGTATTCGTCAAAGGCGCCAGCGAAGGTTCCCATGAGTAGGGGAGTTGCGATCAGTCCGACAGTAATCCAGACGGATCCACCGTCCACATGGCTGAGTTCCTGCTCGGACAAGCTTCTAAAACGTGTTTCTTCGAGTTTCATGCTTGCTCCTTTCTAGTGCATGATGCCGTTGATGATACTACGGCCAAAATCACGTCCGGAATTGTATAAAATATTCCATGTTTGAACGATGAATTTTGCTGAGTCAAAGACGGAGGCTCCTCCATCAATGGTCGCTAGTTCAGCTTCCGTTAGGCAAGTGTAATGGATGCTTGTATCCATAGATGTCCTCCTTAATGTAAAATCGTGTAGAGTAAATCAATTGCCTCGTTCAGAATGGTGAAAGTGACCATGAAAGGCAATAGCAAATTTAGGAAAGTACCCTTCTACCTGTTTGGGTGCTTTTTTATCAAGAATGCAGTATCCCTGTCAAAAGGATGAGGGTGATAAATACCAGACTCATAAGTCTCCTCCTTTACCATTTTCGTGTCATATTACTATGAAATGCATCGATCAGTTTTGTTGTCCCGATATAAGCAGAAGAAAAACCGTAAGCGAAAACTAACAGAAAAGGGAGTCCTCCACCATTAATATCACTTAATTCTTCATGCGTGAGATCTTTAAATTGTACTTGGTTGATCATTGATTCTCTCCTTCAAAATAATTATTTAAACGCTCCCCAAATGGCAGTTCCACAGCTGTTACACCACCAGCAATAGAGCCAGATAGATAGGGATGAGCAAGGATCCAAGCAATCAATGGGATAGCTCCCCCATCGACTTGTGTCAATTCTTCTTCTGTTAAGGGTGTGAATTTTTGTGTGAATTTCTGTTGTCATTTAGTTTTCCTCTTTCTTTTTGTTTGTTGCCATCTAGCATCAACTGCTAGATAGATTGTAGCCACAATGGCTAAATTCATTTTTGGTTGAAATGCAATCAGATGTGCATCATGTAAAACTGTTAATGCGATGATGATTGTAAAAATCATCGTATGGATAGGCCATCTCATATCTTAATACTCCTAATTTTTGTTGAATAGCAAAGCTAGGGTAATTTTTCAATAGAGCTAGCTTGTATGTGGTTGACTTTTGTTCATTTTGTATCAGCTGAGCTGATTTAGATGAAGCAAGGATAAGGTTAAATAACCAATGCAGTGTTTAGCTTACGTTTCAAGTTTTTGTTTAAAACAAAATCAATGAAAGCAAGATTAATAGAACAAAAGCTTTGGTATTCTTTTTCATGTTCGGTATTCCCTTTCCTTATTTATTTGCGGAAGAAGTAATACAAAAACCATGGGATGATAATGGGAGTATAGTACATCTGTGGTCCTCCTTTCTTTTTGTTTGGTCACTTATACTATTCGTATAAAAATCTGGAAATGGAAAAAATTTCTAAAAAAGTTTTCGAATGTTTGCATCTCTGAAACTAGTTTCAGAGGAAAGGGATGATAGTTTAAAATATGAAACTATAATCAAAATAGCTCTACAATATTGTAAGCGCTTTAAAAATGCTATATAATAACTTTATAAGTACTCGAGTTGTCGTAATAAACAAAGGAGATGGAATGTATGTCCAAGATCACGAAAGAAGAATTAATTCAACAGATCAAAGACGGCATTATCGTTTCTTGTCAGGCGCTTCCTCATGAACCTCTCTACACAGAGGCAGGAGGTGTGATTCCTCTCTTGGTCAAAGCAGCTGAGCAAGGAGGGGCGGTTGGAATCCGGGCGAATAGTGTCCGCGATATCAAAGAGATCAAGGAAGTGACAAAGCTTCCGATTATCGGGATCATCAAGAGAGATTATCCTCCTGAAGAACCATTCATTACTGCTACCATGAAAGAAGTAGATGAATTGGCCGTATTAGATATCGCAGTTATTGCACTAGATTGTACCAAACGTCCGCGTCATGACGGTCTATCGATTGTCGACTTTATCCAGCAAGTGAAGGAGAAATATCCTGACCAACTCTTGATGGCAGATATCAGCACCTTTGAAGAAGGCTTAACAGCTGTCGAAGCAGGGGTTGATTTTGTCGGAACGACCTTATCTGGGTACACAGATTACAGCCCGAAAGTAGACGGACCTGACATTGACTTGATTCGCCAACTCTGCCAAGCGGGTGTCGATGTGATTGCTGAAGGTAAGATTCATTATCCTGCACAAGCCAAAGAAATTCATGACCTGGGTGTCAGAGGGGTTGTGGTAGGGGGAGCTATTACGCGACCTAAAGAAATTACAGAACGCTTCGTCGCAGCATTAAAATAGAAAAAGAACAGTAAAAAGAGACAAGGAGGAAGCTAGGAAGAGAAAAAGTCATCCAGTAGAAATGAGAATATTTAATGACCACCGTCCTCAGTGAGGATACACTAAGTAAGAGAAATCTTACCGCAAAACGTGAGGAGAAATCACATGAAAATGAAAAAAGTACTGTACTCGTTGGTAGCTGGTGCAGCGGTGCTAGCACTTGCAGCTTGTGGATCTGGAGGAGGATCTAAGTCTGAATCTTCAAGCGATAACTCTGGTAAAACAGAAATCACTTGGTGGGCCTTCCCAGTCTTTTACACAAGAAAAAAAGCTGAGGATGGCGTAGGAACTTACGAAAAATCAATTATCGAAGCTTTTCGAAAAAAAGCCAATCCAGATATCAAAGTCAAACTAGAAACCATCGACTTTCAAATCTGGTCCTGAAAAGATCACTACAGCCATCGAAGCTGGAACTGCTCCAGACGTGCTCTTTGACGCACCAGGGCGGATTATTCAATACGGTAAAAATGGTAAATTGGCTGACTTTGAACGATCTCTTTACAGAAGATTTTGTAAAAGATGTCAACAACGACAATATCATCCAAGCTAGCAAGGCTGGTGACACTGCTTACATGTATCCAATCAGTTCAGCACCATTCTACATGGCCATGAACAAGAAAATGTTGGAAGATGCAGGAGTTCTAGACCTTGTCAAAGAAGGTTGGACAACAGACGACTTTGAAAAAGTCTTGAAAGCTTTGAAAGACAAAGGTTATACACCAGGATCACTCTTCAGTAACGGTCAAGGTGGAGACCAAGGTACTCGTGCCTTTATCGCCAACCTTTACGGTGGTTCTGTAACAGATGAAAAAGTAACCAAGTATACAACGGATGATCCAAAATTTGTCAAAGGTTTAGAAAAAGCTTCTAAATGGATCAATGATGGTTTGATGATGAATGGTTCCCAATTTGATGGTGGAGCAGACATCCAAAACTTTGCTAACGGTCAAACTTCTTACACCATCTTGTGGGCACCTTCACAAAACGGTATCCAAGCTAAATTGTTGGATGCAAGTAAAGTTGAAGTAGTCGAAGTACCATTCCCATCTGATTCAGGCAAACCAAAATTGGAATACCTTGTCAATGGTTTTGCAGTCTTCAACAACAAGGATGAAAAGAAAGTAGCAGCAGCTAAGAAATTTGTTCAATTCATCGCTGATGACAAAGAATGGGGTCCTAAGAACGTTGTTCGTACAGGTGCCTTCCCAGTTCGTAGCTCATTTGGTAAATTGTATGATGACAAACGGATGGAAACCATCAGCACTTGGACTCAATACTACTCACCATACTACAACACAATCGATGGCTTTGCAGAAATGCGTACACTTTGGTTCCCAATGTTGCAATCTGTTTCAAACGGGAGATGAAAAAGCAGAAGATGCTTTGAAGACATTTACTGAAAAAGCAAACGAAACGATCAAGAAAAAATAGATCATCTATGAAACTCAAAATGATCCTTTCATAGAAATAAGAAAGCATAGGCCCCTCGATTTCTTATCTCCATGTGTAGATTGAAAGAGGGGGCCCTTGTGTTTTCATTCTCCCTATTGATTCTTTATTTGAAGCAACATGGAATTGCTTCAAATAAAGAATCAAGTAATCAAAATAGAAAAAGAACATCAGGAGGTGCCTTATTGTGAAGGTAAACAAAATCCGAATGAGGGAGACGCTGGTTTCCTACGCATTCTTAGCACCCATTTTAATCTTCTTTATTGTCTTTGTATTAGCACCAATGATTATGGGGTTTGTCACTAGTTTCTTCAACTACTCTATGACCTCCTTCAAATTTGTTGGTTTAGAAAATTATTCCCGCATGTTTGCGGATAAGGTCTTTATCAAGTCCTTGATTAATACAGTCATCATCGTTATTGGATCCGTTCCAATCGTGGTGCTCTTCTCGCTCTTTGTAGCTTCTCAGACCTACCATCAAAATGCGATTGCGCGTTCCTTCTACCGTTTCGTCTTCTTCCTTCCTGTTGTTACAGGGAGTGTAGCCGTTACAGTAGTATGGAAATGGATCTATGATCCACTATCAGGTATTTTGAACTTTGTATTGAAATCTGGACATGTCATCAACCAAAATATTTCTTGGTTGGGAGATAAGAACTGGGCTTTGATGGCTATTATTGTTATCTTGTTGACAACCTCTGTAGGTCAGCCTATCATCCTCTACATCGCGGCTATGGGGAATATTGATAATTCTCTCGTAGAAGCAGCGCGTGTCGATGGTGCGACAGAACTTCAAGTTTTCTGGAAGATCAAATGGCCAAGCTTGTTGCCAACAACCTTGTATATTGCGATCATTACGACCATTAACTCTTTCCAATGTTTCGCCTTGATCCAATTGTTGACATCCGGTGGTCCTAACTACTCAACGAGTACCCTTATGTACTACCTCTATGAAAAAGCCTTTAAACTATCTGAATATGGTTATGCCAACACCATGGGCGTCTTCCTTGCGGTGATGATTGCCATTATCAGTTTTGCGCAATTCAAGATCCTCGGAAACGACGTAGAATACTAAAGAAAGGAGCCTCAGATGAAACCAACACAAAAGAAACCCATCACTGCCTTTACAGTGATTTCAACGATCATTTTGCTCCTTTTGACTGTCTTGTTCATTTTCCCATTTTATTGGATTTTGACAGGGGCCTTTAAGTCTCAGCCAGATACCATTATGATCCCACCTCAATGGTGGCCAAAGACACCAACCATGGAAAACTTCCAACAGTTGATGGTACAAAACCCAGCCCTACAATGGTTGTGGAATAGTGTCTTCATCTCCCTTGCAACCATGCTTTTGGTGTGTATGACCTCTTCCTTGGCAGGATATGTCTTGGCTAAGAAACGTTTTTATGGGCAACGAATTCTCTTTGCTATCTTTATCGCAGCCATGGCCCTTCCAAAACAAGTTGTCTTGGTTCCATTGGTACGCATTATCAACTTTATGGGAATCCACGATACCCTTGCAGCGGTTATCTTGCCACTGGTCGGATGGCCATTCGGGGTCTTCTTGATGAAAGCAATTTAGTGAAAACATCCCAACAGAACTCTTAGAATCTGCTAAGATCGATGGTTGTGGAGAGTTACGGACTTTCTGGAGCGTTGCCTTCCCAATTGTCAAGCCGGGATTTGCAGCCCTTGCCATCTTTACCTTCATCAACACCTGGAACGACTACTTTATGCAATTGGTAATGCTGACCTCTCGTCAAAACCTGACCATTTCACTAGGGGTTGCGACCATGCAGGCTGAAATGGCCACCAACTATGGCTTGATCATGGCTGGAGCAGCCTTTGGCTGCGGTGCCAATCGTTACGGTCTTCCTCGTGTTTCCAAAAAAATCCTTCACCCAAGGGATTACCATGGGAGCGGTCAAAGGATAAGTCGTCTGCTTTGGACAAACGATAGTAGTGTACAGATACTTTTTTCTAGGCTGAGAGGTGTGGGCTCTTGCGAGCTCCACACCTCATCGGTGCCCTAGAAAGGGCTTGGGAAGAAATCACTTGTTTTCTTTTCTTGTCGCTGAGAAGTATCGAAAGGATGAGAATATGATATTTGATGATTTAAAAAACATCACCTTTTACAAGGGAATTCACCCCAATCTAGATCAGGCCATTGATTTTCTCTATGAGCATCGGAAGGATTCTTTTGAATTGGGAAGATACGATATTGATGGGGATAAGGTTTTTCTCGTCGTTCAAGAAAACACCCTCAATAAAGAAGAAAGCAATCGCTTTGAGCATCACAAAAAATATGCCGATTTGCATCTATTGGTAGAAGGACATGAGTTTTCGAGTTATGGATCTCGTGTGACAGATGAGGCTATCGCATTTGATGAAGCATCGGACATCGGTTTTGTCCATTGTCAGGAGTCTTATCCGCTACATCTGGGTTATCATAATTTTGCGATTTTCTTCCCAGGAGAACCTCACCAGCCCAATGGTTATGCGGGTCAAGAAGAAGTCGTTCGAAAACAGTTAGTGAAGATTTTAATCGATTAAGAGAGTCAGAAAGGAGACGGTATGTCACAAAGAGAAACAGGATTGATCAAAACAGTTTTTAATACTGACAATCTGGTGATGCGAATCAGCGAGAAAATAGCGGACTTAGTCACAGTCAATCTTCTTTTTGTGCTGAGCTGTCTGCCGATTGTCACCATCGGGATCGCAAAGATTAGTTTGTATCAAACGGTTTTTGCCATCAAACACCAGCGTCGCCTACCAGTCATTCGGACTTATATCAACGCCTTTCGCGAAAATTGGAAGTTAGGGCTTCAGCTCGGAGGGATAGAGTTGCTCGTTTCAGGGATTTGTCTCTTTGACTTGCTCCTCTTTTGGAGCCAGACAGCCTTGCCAATGCAGGTGTTAAAAGCTGCGTGTCTAGGGCTCTTCATCTTCCTAGTACTGGTCATGCTAGCGGCCTATCCAATTGCGGCGCGTTACCGATTGACTTGGGTAGAATGCCTTCAAAAAGCTCTGATTGTATCCGGTCTGTATTTCCCATGGTTCTTCGTTATGGGGGCTCTCTTGTTGCTAGTAGCTATGGTGTTTGTGACTTCTGTCTTAAGCTTTCTACTAGGACTCATGGTCTTCTTCTTGATTGGTTTTTCTAGCCTGACCTTCCTACAGGTTGGATTGATGGAAAAGATATTTGCTCGTTTTAAAGAATAAAAAAGAAAAATAGGATTTGGTAAACATTCGTGAAAGGAGAAAAGAATGTCAGATTTAAAAAAATATGAAGGAGTCATCCCGGCTTTTTATGCCTGTTATGATGACCAAGGAGAAATTAGCCCGGAGCGGGTACGTGCGCTGGTAGAATATTTTATCGCGAAAGGTGTGCAGGGCTTGTATGTCAACGGATCTTCCGGCGAATGTATCTACCAGAGCGTAGCCGATCGCAAGCTAGTATTGGAAGAAGTCATGGCAGTGGCTAAAGGAAAATTGACCATCATCGCTCACGTAGCCTGCAACAATACCAAGGACAGCGTGGAATTGGCACGACATGCAGAAGAGCTAGGAGTAGATGCCATTGCGGCCATTCCGCCAATTTATTTCCGCTTGCCAGAATACAGCGTGGCCCACTACTGGAATGAAATCAGCGCAGCAGCACCAAACACAGACTTTGTCATCTACAATATCCCGCAATTAGCAGGTGTGGCTTTGACACCGAGTCTTTATAAAGAAATGTTGAAAAATCAACGGGTCATTGGGGTGAAAAACTCTTCGATGCCTGTGCAGGATATTCAAACCTTTGCTTCTTTAGGTGGTGAAGACCACATCGTCTTTAATGGTCCGGATGAGCAATTCTTAGGTGGCCGTCTGATGGGAGCAGGAGCTGGTATTGGAGGTACCTATGGTGCTATGCCGGAACTCTTCTTGAAACTCAATCAATTGATTGCGGACAAGGAATTGGAGACTGCGCGTGCCTTGCAGTTTGCCATCAATGCATTATCGGAGTCTTGACGTCTGCTCATGGCAACATGTATGGAGTCATTAAAGAAGTCTTGCGGATCAATGAAGGTCTAGAACTGGGATCTGTTCGGAGTCCATTAACCCCAGTAACTGAAGGAGACCAGGAAGTGGTCCAAAAAGCAGCTAGCTTAATCAGTGAAGTCAAGGAACGTTTCCTTTAAAAAAGAGTGTAAATCGGAAAGGAGAGGTGTATGGCCTATTACCTAGCGATTGATATCGGTGGGACCAATATCAAATATGGTCTGATTGATGAAGCAGAGAATCTGATCGAGTCGCATGAAATGCCGACAGAAGCTGAAAAAGGGGGCCCTGGGATTCTAGGGAAAACCAAGGCTTTAGTAGAATCTTACCTCGAAGAAAATAACATCCTTGGAGTCTGTATTTCGTCAGCTGGGATGGTTGACCCCGATAAGGGGGAAATCTTTTATGCGGGCCCTCAGATTCCCAATTATGCAGGAACTCAGTTCAAAAAAGAAATTGAAGAGACCTATCAAATCCCCTGCGAAATTGAAAATGACGTCAACTGTGCTGGTTTAGCAGAAGTCATGTCAGGGAATGGCCAGGGGGCTCAAGTTGCTGTTTGTTTAACGGTCGGTACTGGCATTGGTGGCTGTCTCTTGATCAATGGGGAGATTTTCCATGGCTTTAGCAATTCTGCCTGCGAGGTAGGTTATCTTCATCTTCAAGATGGCGCCTTCCAAGATTTGGCCTCGACGACAGCTTTGGTTGAATATGTTGCCAAGCAGCATGGAGATCCTGTCGAACAATGGAGTGGTCGTCGCATTTTTCAAGGAAGCGACCCAAGGAAATACCATCTGTATGGCAGGGAATCGATCGCATGGTCGACTACCTAGGCAAGGGGCTTGCCAATATCTGTTATGTTGTCAATCCTCAAGTGGTTATTCTTGGTGGTGGGAGTCATGGGACAGGAAGCTATTTTGAAACCAAAAATTTCAGCAGCTCTCAAAGACTTCTCTCGTTCCAAGCCTAGCAGACAAGACGCAATTGGAGTTTGCGCATCATCAAAATACGGCAGGGGATGATAGGAGCTTACTACCATTTCAAGCAACAGCAAGCTAGACGCAATTAAATCGAAAAGAGGCTGGGACAAAAGTCCCAGCCTTTCAATTGTCTTTGGAATGTCGAGCAAGACGCAGTGGTTGAGTGGGCTCTACTACACTGCTTTCATCAGTTTTTATAGCCCTACTCAACTGTGCGGAGGTGGGACGACGAAATCGAATTCTAACGAATGACCGATTTCTGTCCCACACTCTTTTTGTGGAAAAGAAAAACCAGGTGCCGAAGGCAAGAGCCCTTGGCGCCTGGTGATACATATGGAGACTAACATCTGCGGGAATCATAGCCATTGAGTTTCCTATTTTCCCAATAGCTATTGAAAATTCTTTCTTTACGCTCCCGATCCATTTCGAGAAAGTGAGCATAGATTAAATCAATCGTGGTTAAGAAAGGGAAGGGTTGCCGTAATACGGTCGATATAGGTGCTTCCAGGTAGGGGAGCAACTGGTAAAATTTCCGTAAAGTCGTCTTTGATAGCGTCTGGTTGAGCAGTAAGAAGAACGGTTTTTGCTCCCATTTCTTGAGCATCCAAGAGGCTATGGATAATCGAGCGGGTAGTTCCCGATAGAGAGAAGGCAATGACCAGGCAGGATTTATCCAAGATACTGGTCGTCCATGCAAAGCCGTCTTGATCGGTTAAGGCTTCGCAAACAACGCCCAGTCGGAGGAAGCGAAGTTTCATCTCAGAAGCCACTAATCCTGAGCTTCCTTTTCCAAAGAAGTAGACCCGATCTGCTTGAGTGATTAAGTTAGCGACTTCTTTGATTTGGTCATCTTTTGCTAGGTTTTCTGTAGCCTGAAGGACCTGTTGGTAGCGACGCAAGACATCCTGGATTAATTCGTCGTGCGGGGATTGTTGTTTTTGAGATTTGGTTTCTTCGTTAAAGTGATAGATAAATTCTCGATAGCCTGTGAAGCCACACTTTTGGGAAAAGCGGGTCAAAGCAGCTTTTGATACATGCAACAGTTCCGTCACTCTAGACGAGGAAAGAGAGTGTTGCTGTGCTTCAGGAGATAAAAAATAGCGGGCGATGTCTAACTCTAGCTCCGTCATTTCTTCTTGATGGCTCTTAATAATGCTTCGGAGATCACGATCTTGTTTCACAGCGGTCCTCCTTTCAACTGAGGTTACACATGGAGAAAATCCTATAATATATTTCACAGTATAACATAAAAACCTGTGATATACAAGGAATACGACCAGCGAACGACTGAAAGAAGGAACAGAATCAGCATCTCTTTTGGATCAACTTTGTTAAAAAAAATAAGCTCTGGGAAACAAAGGAAAGACGCTGAAAAAAGTTGATAAAATATGTTATAATTTACACAAGAATTTGTTCCTTCTCGTAAAGGAAGAGGTAAGGAGGTGGAGTGATGGCCAACGCAACTCTCGAAATGATGCAAGAGATTGAAATGGCGGCAGAAGCCGTTGTCGCAAGTTACGAGGATCAGGTCCAAGATTTGCGCCAACAGCTAGGTGATCACCTACAGGAGGTAGCAGCATCCTATGACAAAGAGACTGCTAAGCTAGTCGCAGAGCGGGAAGAGTCCTCGAAAGCGACGATTGCTAGCTTGGAAGCAGACCTTGCAGTGACCAGTCAACGCAATGACGAAAAGGTGCAGCAAGCTATGACAGATAAGCGTGCAGCTTTGGTAGACGAAATTGTAGAAAAGGTGGTAGCAACCTATGGCAATTAGCCCAATGCAACACCTTTCCCTAGTCTTGCCCACAAATCTAATGGACGAGCTTCTCTTGTCGCTCCAGTCAGAGGAGTCCGTTCAAATCTATGATTTGAGCGAGCAAGAGGACTGGCAGGTCGCTTTTCAGACGAGTGATGGGGCCAAAGGATCAGCTCAAAGACTGGATGAACTCAGACGTCGGGAAGAGCAGTTAGAAAAGGCCATTCAGGCCTTGGAGCCTTTTATACCACAGAAAAGGGGCATAGAAAAGCTGAAAGAAGCTCCCTTGTCTTTGTCTTTTCACGATTTAGAGTCCCATGGGGTCATCCGTGATGAGCAACGTCTCTTTACAGTCGGTACAGAAAACAATTGGCTGTCTTAGCAAAGGCTCGGGATCGCATCCAGCTAGCCCAAGAAGAGATCGCCTCTTTAGAAAAATGGGTTGACTTGACGACAACACCTGACCAGCTCAAGCGTTTCCGCTATGTTCGTGGCTTAATCGGTACCATTCCCAATAGTGAACAGGATCAGGCGCGTCAAGCCTTGCTGGCTCATCCAGATGTAGAGGTCGATGTGGTCTTTAGCTCGGAAACGGAGCATGGGGTGGTAGTCTTGTATAAGTCTGGGGATTTAACAGACCTTCAAGATACGCTGACCAGTTCGCATTTCAAAGAGTTTGATTACCAAGGAGAGACGCTACCAAAAGAACGTTTGGAGCAACTCAAGAGAGAGATCAAAGAACAAGGTGCTGTCGAAGCAGCTACTTTGGAAACGCTCAGTCAAGCCAAGGAAGACCTCAACCAACTCAAGTACCAACTCGATTATGTCTTGAGTCTAGGAGCGCGGGAAGAGGCCAAAGGCTCTCTTGCTAGTACAGCCCATCTGGTTGCATTAGAAGGATGGATTGAAACTACTCAACTAGAAGCTTTAAAAAGGCCAAACTTCAAAAGGAATTTGGGGACCAAGTCGTCTTGCAGACACGTGAAGTCACTCAAGAAGAATGGGATCAGGTGCCCATCAAACTGAAAAACAATGCCTTGGTGGAGCCCTTCGAGTTGGTGACCGAGATGTATGCCCTGCCCAAGTATTACGAGAAAGATCCGACGCCAATCGTCTCTCTCTTCTACTTTGTTTTCTTTGGCATGATGGTAGCAGATATCGGCTATGGCCTCTTGTTGACGCTGGCGACTGGCTTTGCTTTAAAAGCCTTCCAGCTACAGCCGAGCGCAGCAAAAAACCTTCGCTTTTTCTGCCTCTTAGGAATCTCGGTAGCCCTTTGGGGAGTCATATATGGTTCTTTCTTTGGCTTTGAGATGCCCTTTGCTTTGATCAGTACGACGACCAATGCCATGACCATCTTGATCCTATCGGTCGTCTTTGGTTTCATCACCGTTTTGGTCGGCCTCTTCCTAGGAGGGATGAAAAACGTCCGCCTGAAAGACTACACCGAAGCCTACAATGCAGGCTTTGCCTGGGTCTTGATTTTATTGGGCTTGATGCTCTTAGCAGTCGGAAATATCCTACCAGGCTTATCCTACCTAGTTCCCATTGGCCAGTGGCTAGCCATTCTAAATGCGATTGGGATTCTGGTGGTGTCCATTGTCAGTGCCAAGAAATTATCAGGATTAGCAGCAGGTTTATTTAACCTCTACAATGTTAGTGGCTATGTCGGAGACTTGGTCAGCTTCACCCGTTTGATGGCACTCGGTTTATCTGGGGCTAGCATCGGGTCCGCCTTTAACTTGATCGTCAACCTCTTCCCAACCCTGGGACGGTTCACAGTCGGCCTTGTCCTCTTTGTCCTCCTCCATGCCATCAACATGTTCCTGTCCTTCTTATCAGGCTATGTGCATGGAGCGCGTTTGATCTTTGTCGAGTTCTTTGGCAAGTTCTACGAGGGTGGTGGCAAACCCTTCCGACCTCTAAAACCGTCAGAACGCTATGTCAAAACAAAAAAATAATTCAGTAAATCAATCATAAATAATTTTATAGGAGTATATTCATGGAATCTTTAGCTTCATATTTCTCAACCCATGGGGGTGCCTTCTTTGCAGCACTTGGTGTAGCCATTGCAGTGGCTCTTAGTGGAATGGGTTCAGCCCTCGGTGTTGGTAAGACCGGTCAGGCTGCTGCCGCACTCTTGAAAGAACAACCAGAAAAATTTGCCCAAGCCTTGATCTTGCAATTGTTGCCAGGTACACAAGGTTTGTATGGTTTCGTTATCGGGATCTTGATCTGGTTGCAAATTAAGCCAGATATGGCTCTTGAAACAGGAGTTGCTTACTTCTTCACAGCCCTTCCAGTAGCGATTGTCGGCTATTTCTCAGCGAAACACCAAGGAAATGTCGCAACTGCTGGGATGCAAATCTTTGGCAAAACGTCCCAGAAGACATGATGAAAGGGGTTATCCTTGCGGCCATGGTTGAAACCTATGCCATCTTGGCCTTCGTTGTGTCCTTCCTTTTGACTCTTCGCGTCGGCTAATCTAGACACACCTCAGTCAAAGAAGAGGAATGTTCTCTTCGTCTATTATCGGTGGTGAAGAACTCCAAAGGAGGAAATAGAAACAATGACGGATTATTCCCAATTAAAGGATTCCATCCTTGAACAGGCCCATGAAAAAGGCCAGAAATTAGTGGCGGAAGCGACGGCCAAGGTTCAAGCAGAGTCCCAGTTGCAGGAAGCTCGTTTGGTAGAAGAAAAGTTACACCAACGGGCGGTTCAATTGCAGACCATTGAGCGCCACTTGCAACGTGAAAGCCAACAAATCGAAAATCAAAAACGTCAATCAACATTGGTTACCAAGCAACGGGTTTTAAAGGAGCTGTTTGCGGACGCCTACCAGAAAATGGCGGCTTGGTCGCGTGAAGAAGAACTCGCATTTCTTTACCGCGTTCTTCCTCGTTATGCAGACCAAGCAATGGTCTTAACCCTAGGTGCTGTGACGGCAGAAAAACTGACGGATCAAGATTGTCAGGATTTGATAGAGGCCTATCCACAGCTTCAGTTAGCGAAAGAAACTCTTGCCCAAGAAGCAGGTTTTATCCTTTCCTTTGGCAAAGTGGATGCCAGCTATCTTTACTGTGATCTCGTCGATGCTGTACGGGAGGAGCAGAGTTTCCACATGGCAGCCAGCATTTTTAAAGAAGAGAAGAACTAGGAGGGCCTATGAGTGAACGGACGTATTCTCAAGTAAATACCGGGATTAGTGTACGTGAAGCTAGTTTTTTGAGCCCGGCTCAGTTTGATGCCCTTCTGAACAGCTCCAGATGCAGAAGCGCGTGCTAATCTCTTGCAAGGGACGGCCTATGCCTTGGAGGCAGATCAACTGCGTCAAGTCCAAGTGGTCGAGCAAGCCTTGATGAAGCACCTTCTAGCAGAGTACGATTGGGCTTATCAGGTAGCTCCGAACCCTGCTGTGGTCGACCTCTTTGCCCTCAAGTACACCTATCACAATCTCAAGGTCTTCTTGAAAGAGCGAGCAACGGGGCGGGAGTTGAACTTCCTATTATTGGATGCAGGTCCCTATTCCTTAGCAGTTCTTGAACAAGTAGCCAAAGACCTTTTCTTCAGAGAACTGCCCAGAGTTTATGGCTCAAGAAGTAGCAGCGACCTGGCAGGAATATGTCGACTATCAGGATATTCGAGTTCTGGAGATCGGCATGGATCTGGCTTACTTTGATCACCTCAAGCGCTTGGCGGAAAACCTCGAGCATCCACTTTTAGAATCGCTGGTCATTTTGACCATTGATTGTTACAATATCATCACAGTTGAGCGGGCCCTTAGTTTGAAAAAAGCCGGCAGCTTTATGAAGCAACTCTTGTCCGATGCAGGGACCCTCTCAGCAAGAGAAGTCATCCAGTGTGTGGAGCAGGGCAACCTCATCAGTTGGTTCCAACAAGTCAATCCCTTGCCTTATGATGTGGAACTGACTCGGTACGAAGAGCAGATGCGAGCAGGGAGAGTCAGCGCTGAGACAGTGGAATACCTGGAGCATGTGATCAAGTACAGAATTTTGGAACAAGCTTCTTTTGAGACAGACGGCCCCTTGCCTTTAGCTCGCTATCTTTTCGGGAAAGAGCTGGAGGTGAAGAATTTACGTCTGGTCTTGACGGGTCTGGACAATCAGCTTCCAATTGACAAAATAAAAGAAAGGATGAGACCAATCTATGGCCAGTAAAACGCAAAAAATTGCCGTTGTGGGAAACCGAGATGCTATCCTTCCTTTTCAGATGATTGGCTTTCAGACCTTTCCCGTAGCGGAGGCTCAGGAAACTATTAATACCTTACGTCACTTGAGCCAAGAAGATTTTGGCATCATCTATCTGACGGAAGATATGGCTCAAGAAATCCCAGATACCATTGCCCACTACGATCGCCAAGTAACTCCAGCCGTCATCTTGATTCCTACTCATAAGGGCTCGACTGGGCTAGGACGGCAACGCATTCGGGATAATGTCGAAAAAGCAGTAGGACAGGATATTTTATGAGAACAAATGAATTTGGTCAAACGATTGGAGATGCACTGCCGGATTTTACACCGGGGAGTCTACCAGCTATTGAACGGATCGAGGGTCGCTATACCGTAATCGAGCGCTTGTCAAAAGAAAAACACGGGGCGGATCTTTATCAGGTCTACGGGCCAGCCTCCCCAGCAGATATGTGGACCTATCTGTTCAAAGGCCCTGCCCACAATGAAGCTGAGTGGGATCGCCTATTGGATGATCTCATGACAGATCAAGGTCGCTTTTACTATGCGATTGTAGACAAAGATTCAGGCAAGGCTTTGGGGACATTCTCTCTCATGCGGATGGACCAAGCCAACCGGGTGATTGAAGTTGGAGCCGTGACCTACTCACCAGCGCTCAAGAAGACGCGAATGGCAACCGAAGCCCAGTATCTCTTGGCGCGCTACGTGTTTGAGGATTTAGGCTATAGACGCTATGAGTGGAAATGTGATGCCTTAAACCAAGCTTCGCGCAAAGCAGCTGAGCGCTTGGGGTTCACCTATGAAGGCTGTTTCCGTCAGGCTCTTGTTTATAAAGGTCGGAATCGAGACACAGATTGGTTGTCTATCATTGACCAAGAATGGCCAGCTATCAAAGAGCGCTTCGAAGCTTGGTTGAATCCAACAAATTTCGATGAAAATGGTCAACAAAAGCAATCTCTAGCCGATATGGCGCAAAAGTAATACAAAGAAACAAAGGATTCCCAGGAGGAATACATGACTCAAGGAAAAATTATTAAAGTTTCCGGTCCCTTGGTGGTCGCATCAGGGATGCAGGAGGCCAACATCCAAGATATTTGCCGGGTCGGCGATCTTGGTTTGATTGGCGAAATTATTGAGATGCGTCGGGATGAGGCATCTATCCAAGTATATGAAGAAACGTCTGGAGTCGGACCAGGTGAACCGGTGGTCACAACTGGGGCTCCCCTCTCGGTTGAGTTGGGACCAGGTTTGATTTCTCAGATGTTTGACGGGATCCAACGCCCCTTGGAACGTTTCCAAGAAGTGACTGCCAGTGATTTTTGGTTCGTGGGGTACAAGTTCCAAATCTAGACCGTGACACCAAATGGACCTTCGAACCAAGTGTGGCAGAAGGAACAGAGGTGGTCGCTGGAGACATCGTCGGTACCGTTCAAGAGACCAATATGGTGGAACACCGCATCATGGTACCTTACGGAGTCAGTGGGCGTGTGACTAAGATTGCAGCTGGTTCTTACACAGTAGAGGAGCCAGTTTATGAGATCGAGCAAGCAGATGGCAGCCTCTTTACCGGAACCTTGATGCAAAAATGGCCGGTTCGTCGTGGCCGCCCCTTTGCACAAAAACTAATCCCAGTAGAGCCTTTGGTCACAGGCCAACGGGTCATTGATACCTTCTTCCCAGTGACAAAAGGTGGTACTGCAGCTGTTCCCGGTCCTTTCGGAGCTGGAAAAACCGTCGTGCAACACCAGGTGGCTAAGTTTGCCAATGTTGACATCGTAATTTACGTTGGTTGTGGGGAACGTGGAAATGAAATGACAGACGTTCTGAATGAGTTTCCAGAATTGATCGATCCAACAACCGGCCAATCTATCATGCAACGGACGGTTTTGATTGCCAATACCTCTAACATGCCAGTTGCGGCGCGGGAAGCTTCCATCTATACAGGGATTACCATTGCCGAATACTTCCGTGATATGGGCTATTCCGTTGCCATCATGGCCGATTCGACGTCGCGCTGGGCAGAAGCTCTTCGTGAAATGTCTGGTCGTCTAGAAGAAATGCCCGGAGATGAAGGCTACCCAGCCTACCTTGGTAGCCGGATTGCTGAGTACTACGAACGGGCCGGCCGGGTCAAGACACTCGGAACCACTGCGCGTGAAGGCTCTATTACTGCCATCGGTGCCGTTTCCCCTCCGGGTGGAGATATTTCAGAGCCCGTAACGCAAAATACCTTGCGAATTGTCAAGGTCTTCTGGGGACTGGATGCTCAGTTGGCGCAACGACGCCACTTCCCAGCTATCAACTGGTTGAGTTCTTATTCCCTCTACCAAGATGAGGTGGGCCAATACATTGACCAGCATGAGCAGATTAGCTGGGCAGAAAAAGTGACTCGCGCTATGAACCTGTTGCAAAAAGAGAGTGAATTGCAAGAGATTGTACGCCTGGTTGGTCTGGACTCCTTGTCTGAAAAAGACCGCTTGACCATGAATGCGGCCAAGATGATCCGCGAAGACTACCTGCAACAAAATGCCTTTGATGAGGTCGATACCTATACTTCTTTCAGCAAGCAGGTTGCCTTATTGACCAACATTTTGACCTTTGACCAAGAAAGTCAAAAAGCACTAGAATTGGGGAGCCTACTTCACAGAAATCATGGAAGGAACGGTAGACCTTCGGGACCGCATTGCCCGTAGCAAGTTCATCCATGAGGATCAGTTGGCTACCATCCAAGCTTTGAAAGAAGAAATCGTAGAAACCCTACACCAAATCGTAGCCCAAGGAGGAGTAGACAATGAGCGTGATTAAAGAATACCGTACTGTCAGCGAAGTTGTTGGCCCCTTGATGATTGTCGATCAGGTCCAAGGGGTTCATTACAATGAACTCGTAGAAATCAAGCTCCATGATGGAACAACTCGTCAGGGACAAGTCCTCGAAGTCCAAGAAGACAAGGCCATGGTCCAGCTCTTTGAAGGATCTAGCGGGATCAACTTGGAAAAAGCCAAGGTTCGCTTTACCGGACGTCCCCTAGAACTTCCAGTGTCTGAAGATATGGTCGGTCGGATTTTCAATGGTATGGGAAAACCAATCGATGGGGGACCTGACATTCTTCCTGAAAAATATTTGGATATCGATGGACAAGCCATCAACCCGGTATCACGGGACTATCCAGATGAATTTATCCAGACAGGAATCTCGGCCATTGACCACTTGAATACCCTGGTTCGGGGGCAAAAGCTTCCAGTCTTCTCCGGTTCTGGTCTTCCTCACAAAGAGTTAGCCGCTCAGATTGCCCGCCAAGCGACGGTACTGAATTCCGAAGAAAACTTTGCCGTGGTCTTGCGGCCATGGGGATTACCTTTGAAGAAGCAGAGTTCTTTATGAATGACCTTCGGGAAACCGGGGCTATTGACCGCTCTGTCCTCTTTATCAACCTAGCCAATGACCCAGCTATCGAACGGATTGCAACTCCTCGGATTGCCTTGACAGCTGCAGAATATTTGGCCTATGAAAAAGACATGCATGTCTTGGTCATCATGACGGATATGACCAACTACTGTGAAGCCCTTCGGGAAGTATCCGCTGCTCGCCGGGAGGTTCCAGGACGTCGGGGCTATCCAGGTTACCTCTATACCAACCTATCCACCCTCTACGAACGTGCAGGACGCTTGGTTGGAAAGAAAGGATCTGTGACCCAGATTCCGATCCTCTCCATGCCGGAAGATGACATCACCCACCCAATTCCTGACTTGACAGGCTACATCACAGAAGGGCAAATTATCTTGTCTCGTGATCTCTACAACAGTGGCTACCGTCCACCGATCAATGTCCTTCCATCCCTTTCTCGTTTGAAGGATAAGGGTTCTGGTGAAGGGAAGACTCGGAAAGACCATGCAGCGACCATGAACCAGCTCTTTGCGGCCTATGCACAAGGGAAACAAGCAAAAGAGTTAGCCGTGGTGCTCGGGGAGTCTGCCTTGTCCGATACCGACAAGCTCTATGTCAAATTTACTGATCGCTTTGAGAAGGAATACATCAATCAAGGCTTTACTACCAATCGGACCATTCAAGAAAGTCTAGATCTGGGCTGGGAATTGCTGGCTATCTTGCCAAGGACAGAGCTCAAGCGGATCAAGGATGATATGATCGACGAATACCTCCCAAAAACTTCCAAGGAAGCACAAGCCTAGGAGTAGAAAGGAGGAAGTCAAATGGCACGATTAAATGTTAAACCCACCCGGATGGAGTTAAACACCCTCAAAGAGCGTCTGAAGACAGCAACTAGAGGGCATAAACTTCTCAAGGACAAGCGAGACGAACTCATGCGACGCTTCATCGAATCGGTCCGTGAAAATGACCGCCTCCGCCAGAAGGTTGAGGCAGCTCTCGTCGGAAATATGCAAGAATTTGTCCTCGCCAAATGTCTGGAAAATGACCTCATGGTCCAGGAAATCTTTGCAGTGCCGACGCGGGAAGTCAGCCTGCATATTGAGACGGAGAACATCATGAGTGTGCGCGTGCCCAAGATGCATGCCCATATCGATAATCCATATGGAGACGATGAGGGAGACGTGGTCTACAGCTACGTGGCTTCCAATAGCCAGATGGATAGCACCATTCAAGAAATGGAAGAGCTCCTTCCTGACCTGCTACGCCTAGCAGAGATTGAAAAAACTTGCCAGCTCATGGCCGATGAGATCGAAAAAACGCGCCGTCGGGTCAATGGACTGGAGTATGCGACCATTCCAGACCTCAAGGAAACCATCTACTATATCGAAATGAAACTGGAAGAAGCTGAACGCGCCAACCTGGTCAGAATGATGAAGGTCAAATAAGATACAAAGCCGTTAAGCAACTCAAAGGAAAATAGGAAATCCAGCGACGAAGCGCCAGCTTCTAGTTGGATTTATCTTTTTCCAAAGAGTTGTAGGCGTGTTCAATTATAAGATACAAAGCCGTTAAAAATAGCACCCCAAGTGATCTTTACAGGAGACAAACTTGGGGTGTTTTTTAACTTCTATTCAATTGAAAAATCTCCTAAAATCCCTTCCTTCAGGGCTCTTGAAGGCTTCTGATAAAACAAATTAATTTGATTATCCAAATAGTACTAACTGTCACTAAATATTAAGAGAATGTAACAAGTAAGAGCTAATGTTACAAATTAAGGTCAGTTAGATTAAAAGAAAAGAAGAGTCATTTCCCGGACAAAAAATGTGATAAAATATTAAATATATCTGTCTGGAGTTGGATCTCCGAAAATAAGAAAACGAGGAAAGAACGTATGAAGAAAGTAAACAAAAAAGCTCTAATTGCTTCTACTGTTGCTATGGCAGTCTTGCCATTTACAACTGGTAAAGCAGAATCAAATGGGGACTGGGTTGCCCGTTCTGTAGATGAAATTCGTGCGGATATTTCAACTTCAGAAAACAAACAAACCTACACTATCAAGTATGGGGATACATTAAGCACGATTGCGGAAGCTTTGAATGTTGACGTAACTGTTTTGGCAAACTTGAACCAAATCAGTAACATTGATTTGATTTTCCCAGGAACTGTCTTGACAACAACTGTCAATGATCAAAACCAAGTGACAGGTGTAGAAATCCAAACTCCTACAGCAGGTAATGCTGACGCAACTGTGACAACTTCTGCTGATTTGACAAACAACCAAATCAAAGTAGACAACCAAACTGTTGCAGTGGGTGATTTGACAAAACCAGTAGCAGATGAGAGCAACCAACCTGTAGAACTCCCTCAAGCACCTGCAGTTGTAGCAGCGGTGGCAGACCAAGTATCAGAAAGCTTGCCAACTCCAGAAGCATCAGCAGAAACACCTGCACCAGCAGCACCAGTAGCAGAGGAAGCGCCAGCACCAGTTGTTGAAGAGGCACCTGCGCAACCTGCTGCAGCGCCAGCTGAAGTAGTGGCTCCTGTAGAAGCCCCAGCGGCTCCAGTAGCTGAACCAGCCCCAGTCGTAGAAGTTCCAGCAGAATCAGAAGTTACTGCGGTTGCTTCAACACCACAATATGGTGCACCAGCACCAGTTGTTGATACGACAGCTTCAACTCCTTCAACAGCAACTCCAACTTCAAATGAAGGTCTTCGACCTCAAACAATTAAATTCAAAGAACAAGTGATTAATGAACTTGGCTTGACTGATATCGGTGGTTACCGTCCTGGTGATCCAGAAGATCACGGTAAAGGTCTTGCGGTCGACGTTATGGTTCCAGAAAGTTCAGCGATCGGTGACCAAGTTGCTCAATATGCAATCGATCATATTGAAGAAAATGGAATTTCCTACATTATTTGGAAACAACGTTTCTATGCTCCAGTCGACAACATTTATGGACCAGCAAATACTTGGAATGCAATGCCAGACCGTGGAAGTGTAACAGAAAATCACTACGACCACGTACACGTGTCATTCAACCAATAATTAAGTCATACCAAAGAATCAGGAATGTCCTGATTCTTTTTTCGTATAAAAACTAGATCCCATTGCTCAATGGGACCTAGTGGATTAAAGGATGATATCAGATTTTTCAACTTGATAGAGAGCCATACTCATAAACAAATCAACGACAAGAAGGATTAAAATACCAGGTGTCCAAGAGTGGAAGATTTGTTGGCTTGAACCAAATAAGATAGGTCCAAGTGCAGCAAAGACGTATCCTCCCGTTTGAGCCAGTCCAGAGAGCTGAGCAGTTTTCTCAGGAGAGCTAGACTTCATGGAGAAGGTAACCATGAGGTAAGGGAATAAGATACTCGTAAAACTTCCGATCAAGATATTCAGGATCAACCAGTAAATGAAGTTGTCTGTCTTTAGTAACAGCATGGCAATTCCAGTAAAACCAGCTAAAACAGTCGTGATTAGCATGATGCGACGGTTTCGTTCAGAAAGGCTGGTGGTGAGACTTGGAATGGTCATAGAGAAAGGGAAGACTCATCAGGGTGAATACAGATGCTAAAATTCCTGCATTGGCTTGACTGATGCCTGCTTGAGTCGCCATAGTAGGAAGCCAGGTCATCGTGGTATAGAACAAGAGAGACTGTAGACCACAGAAAAGCATGATGGCCCAGACCTTACCATTCTTATACCAGCTAGTCTTATTTTCATGAGAAGAAGAGCTTTTTTTCAGATAATGATTGTGGCGAGCATTGGGGAGCCAGATCACAAGAGCGACCGCACAGACAATTGTCAGCACCCAGACTAGGCTTTGCCAAGAGGTAGCTTGAGTAATAGGAACAGCGACAGAAGAAGCAACCGCAGTAGACAAGCCCATTGCAGTGATATAGAGGGTAGTCAAGAAGCCAAGACGTTTTGGTTCATTGGCTTGGATCAAGCTTGGTAGAAGGACATTGATAAAGGCAATGGCAGCACCGATCAAAAGAGTTCCCACATAGAGGAGGGGGAGATTGATGGTGCGTAGAGCAGATCCAATCGTCATCAGGATCAAAACTCCGAGAAAGAGTCGCTCAATTCCCAAAGCGTCTAGCCCAGCTAGTAGCAAAAGGAGAGAAAATAGCAAAGGTTAAGAGGGGCAGACTTGTCAAGAGGCCCAGAGAACTCACTTCGACACCAAAGCTAGTAGCAATATCTGATAAGACAGTGGAAAGGGTCGTAAATGGGTGCACGTAAGACCACTCCTAGTAATAAGATTCCTGGAATGAGAAAACGTGAATGGTTTTGTTTCATAATGTACCTCCTTGCTTGAAAATGAACAGCATCCGTATCATTATAGCACAAGAACTTGGAGGAGGCAAAAGGAATTATCGATGAATAAAGCTTGTAAAATAGCTGTTTTGCCTATAAATATAGTAAACAATAGAAAGATAGAGCTGAAAAAATTTTTTGAAGGTTTTAAAACTGTCTTCGAACATATTTTTATAGGCACGTAGTTTTCGCTTCGCTCAAACTGCATCAATGTACCTAAGCTCACTAACGTTCGCTAAGGTACATAGAAAAAGCCACCGGATTTGGTGGCTCTTATAGGGAGATTATTATGAAAAAGTTTAGGATTTTCTATCAAACAAAGTTAGGAGGTCTTCATTTGATGGTATTAGTATAAATCGGAAAACTTAAAGAAAACTTAAGATACCTTCCTGTAATTTTAAATCAGTCTTAAGACGGATACTGTCATTGGTACAAGTCTTCATTTCTTTTCGTAGGTTAACTTGCATTATTGTCAGAATTGTGAGAAAATAGTTTTCATCGAAAGAGGGAAAGGATAGCGAGATGAGAGAGGATATCAAGATTAACGACCGTGCCCTAGCACTGGAGAAACAATTGATTGAAAAGTTAGAGCTTGTGTTTGACACCGATGTTGAATTGGACGTCTACAACCTTGGTTTGATTTATGAGTTGGATCTGGATGAGGAAGGGACTTGCAAGGTAGTCATGACCTTTACCGATACCGCTTGTGACTGTGCGGAGAGTTTGCCTATCGAAATCGTCGCTCGCCTAAAAGAAATTGACGGTATTGAAGACGTCAAAGTAGAAGTAATCTGGTCGCCAGCTTGGAAAATTACCCGGATCAGCCGTTATGGGCGTATTGCACTTGGCCTTCCACCGCGATAAATCAATAAAACTCACTTTACGAATTCGTAAAGTGAGTTTTTTCATATCTTATTGTTTACCAGACTGTTCCATATTCCAGAAGTCTGTCACGGCACCGCGTGAAGCAGAGGATACCGTGTGGGCATACTTACCGAGAACCCCACGGCTATATAGTGGTGGCAAGGTTGTTTCAGCCTTCCGTTTCGCCAACTCTTCGTCTGAGACGTGCATGGTGATTTCTTTAGTATCTTGGTCGACTGTTACCATGTCCCCTGTGTGGAGATAAGCGATTGGGCCACCGACCTGGGCTTCAGGTGCGATGTGTCCGACAACGAGACCATAAGTACCACCAGAGAAGCGTCCGTCTGTCAAGAGGGCTACCTTGTCTCCTTGGCCTTTTCCGACGATCATGGATGACAAGGACAGCATTTCCGGCATACCAGGACCACCCTTAGGCCCTACGAAACGGACAACGACAACATCGCCATCCACGATTTCATCCGAAAGAACCGCTTCAATGGCAGCTTCTTCGGAATCAAAGACCTTAGCAGGGCCAGTAATGTTACGCACTTTCACACCTGATACTTTAGCAACCGCCCCTTCTGGAGCCAAGTTCCCTTTCAGGATGATCAATGGACCATCGGCACGTTTCGGATTTTCAAGTGGCATGATGACTTTTTGGCCTGGAGTCAAATCAGTGAAGGCTTCCAAGTTTTCAGCTACTGTTTTACCAGTACAAGTGATACGATCCCCATGAAGGAAACCATTCTTCAGAAGGTATTTCATGACAGCTGGCACACCACCGACATTGTAAAGGTCTTGGAAGACGTATTGACCAGAAGGTTTCAAGTCTGCCAAGTGAGGCACGCGCTCTTGGAAATCGTTGAAGTCCTCAAGGGTCAAGTTAACATTGGCTGCGTGAGCGATGGCAAGCAAGTGAAGGGTCGCATTGGTTGACCCACCCAGGGCCATAGTCACCGTAATGGCATCTTCAAAGGCTTCACGGGTCAAGATGTCAGATGGTTTTAGTCCCATTTCAAGCATCTTGACAACTGCACGACCAGCTTCTTCGATGTCAGCTTTTTTATCTGCTGATTCAGCAGGGTGAGAAGATGAACCTGGTAAGCTCATCCCAAGGACCTCAATCGCTGTCGCCATGGTGTTGGCAGTGTACATTCCACCACAACCACCAGGGCCAGGGCAGGCATTACATTCCAGTTGCTTCACTTCTTCGGCCGTCATGTCACCGTGGTTCCATTTCCCGATCCCTTCGAAAACAGAAACTAAGTCGATATCCTTGCCGTTCAGATTACCTGGTGCAATGGTACCGCCGTAGGCAAAAATCGCTGGGATATCCATGTTGGCAATGGCAATCATAGATCCAGGCATGTTCTTGTCACAGCCACCGATAGCTACAAAGGCATCCACGTTGTGACCACCCATAGCAGCTTCGATAGAGTCCGCGATGATATCACGAGAAGTCAAGGAGAAGCGCATCCCAGGCGTTCCCATAGCGATCCCATCCGCAACAGTAATAGTTCCGAATTGGACCGGCCAAGCTCCCGCATCTTTCACACCTTCTTTGGCAAGTTTCCCAAAATCATGCAGGTGCATGTTACACGGTGTATTTTCTGCCCAAGTAGAAATCACACCTACGATTGGTTTTTCAAAGCTTTCATCGGTCATCCCAGTTGCCCGAAGCATGGCACGGTTGGGAGATTTTACCATGCTATCGTAGACACTACTACGATGGCGTTTGTCTAATTCTGTCATCTGATTCCCTCTTATCGTATTTTTTATTATTATAGCACAATTTACGGCCCAACGATAGAAGAAAATTCTTGAATTTTCAGACAATTTAACAGAGCGAGGATAGAGGACAACAGAATGAAAGAAATTATTTGAAAAAAGTTGTCAAGTAACTTTACTTTACAAAAAAGTTTTGTTATACTGTTAAAGTTGATGAAAATCAAACCTAATTGAATTTATATCTTAAAAGGAGAAAAACGAAATGGCAGTACCTGCACGTCGCACATCAAAAGCGAAGAAAAACAAACGTCGTACGCACTACAAAGTAACAGCTCCAGCTGTAAACTTTGACGAAGCAACTGGAGATTACTCACGTTCACACCGTGTATCACTTAAAGGATACTACAAAGGACGTAAGATCGCTAAAGCTGCATCAGCTGAATAATAGAAGGGAGATACCATGCGCGTAAATATTACACTTGAACACAAAGAATCTGGTGAACGCTTGTACCTTACTTCTAAAAACAAACGTAACACTCCAGACCGTCTTCAATTGAAGAAATACTCACCAAAACTTCGCAAACACGTTGTGTTTACAGAAGTGAAGTAGGGGTTCAATACGAATCAATACATAAGAAAAACGCTGATTTCAAGCGTTTTTTCTTTTTGCCAAATGCGATATATTGCACTGTATTTCAATTCAAACTCTACCTTTTTCTCTACCTTTTTTCTTAAGACCTGGTTTGGAAAGTATGGGTTTCAGTTGGACTAAAAACAGAGGAATATTTTTAGTTCTGTAAGTATTAATCTATACGCTTACATATATCTTTTGGTCTCTATCCCTTTAGGTAAAAATACCGATTTTATGGTATAATAAAGATAACGTTATACAAGGAAGTGTGCCATGACTCTTGATGTAAATAAAGAAGAATTAACAATTTTAGGGATTCCCTTTGATAACTTTTCGGATTTTGATACTGTCTGGTATGCTATTGGGTCATCAATGATTGAAAATTATGAACCTACTGTTCAAGATGTGATTGATTTAAAAACTTATGTTATCAACAAACGAAAGGAATTGAATATTGGTTAAAAATCAATACGAAGGCTATGAGTACATTGACCCCAATCACCAATATACCTATCCAAATTCCACAGTCTTAATCAATAAACAAAATGTTACAAAAAAACAAGAAAATATTTCTATTGATGTTGACGATATTGATGTAGCTGCTATCTTGATGGGAAGAAATCAGCCAAGTCAGCACAAATGCTAAAGTACATTATGTTGAGTCAGGGGTGGTGATCATTATCGCTCCTGATTTTTATTAGGTTAATTTAATTAAAGAAGTTATAAAAGAATCTCAAATGAAAAAATATTTTTATCAAAATCCTTTTTTAGTAGGTCAATTTTTAATAGTAAATATCATTGGAGCCATTTCTGTACTGAGCTTGGCTTTTGTTCTAGAAGGTATTATTGATTCTATTTCAAATGTTAATTCAAAAACATTCATCTTATATGTAGTGTTGTTGCTAGTCTACATAGTTTTTGATTCTGCAATGGAGTACTGTGTTGAAGTTTCAAATCAGAAATTAATTCAAAAAATTTTACATGATATACGAAGTGATTTGACTGATAGTAACGGAAGAAAACCATTGATTGATGTTTATCGTAGTAATCCTGAAATGAATATTTCAACCTATACTAATGAATTAGAAGTTTTAGAAAAAAACAATATTTAGAGCAAATTATTAGTATAACTAATGATATTTTTAGTTTTTATTTTTTTGCCTCAGTCATATCTTTTGTTTATACAACCGTCATATACTATCATAATGGTCGTTTTGAGTTTACTTCCTCTTTTTATCCTTTGTTAACTCAAAAATTCTTTACAAAAACGCAAGAGATGTAAGTGTAAAGTCAAAAGAAAGTTATTTTTAGTGTAGTATCAGATTTTTTTACTTTGGTTTAAAGACAGTTAAATTATTTAATGCAGTACACCCTTTTCACTGATATTGTGAATTCAAAAAAAGTAAGCAGTTAGGACAATCTAATGTAGCTTATTACAAAAAAGGCAAACTCAATAGAGGCAATATCATACGCAATTACAATGGTTGTAAATCAGGGAGCTTGGGTAGTAGGAGGTTTTTTTGTACTCAAGGGAAGACTTTCTCTAGGAGAATTTATTGGCCTTCGTCAATTAGCTATGTATATTACTTATCCAATTACTAATATGAAACATAGCTATACTGATATATTATCTTCAAAAAAATTGGTTAATAATCTGGTTGCAACTATAAATCAAGTACCAGCGGATACCGCTAATATGGAAAAATGTAAAAAAATTAATACAATTGAGCTTGTTGATTTTGGAATATCTGGTGGGGAGCAAAAATATATTACAAAAATATAAATTTAACATTTAAGGTAGATAAAAAAATATCTCATTATTGGAAAAAGTGGTAGTGGGAAAAGTACGCTTTTGAATTCATTAATAGGTTTGATACCAGATGGTTTTAATATTAATGGGAACATCTTAGTTAATGGACAGGATTTAACTAGCATTAAGTTAGATTACTCATCAGTTGCTTACGTGGAGCAGAAAACCTTTATTTTTGATAAACCAGCTATTGATAATTTGACAATGTGTAAAGATTATGATAAAAGTCTAGTTCATCAAGTGTTACAGAAGGTAAGCTTAGAAAATATTAATTTAGAGGATCCCATCAAAAATAAATTATCTGGAGGACAAGAGAGGAGACTAGATTTCGCTAGATCTCTACTTGCGAATAAGGAAATTTTTACTTTTTGGATGAGGTTACATCGTCTCTAGATAAAGAAAAATAGATTGCGTATTGAAGAATTAGTGGCCTCATTGCAGGGGAAAAATGGTTATTTGTATTGCTCACGAACCATCAGATAATTTCATCTCAATGTTTGATGAAGTGATAACTCTTGAAGAAGGAATGATTACTTAGCTGTAAAAATATCATAATAGACTTAGGAAAAATTTATGAAAAAAGAAATACTACCTCAATATGTTTATAGAAGTTAAGTAGGTTTCAATACGAATCAATACATAAGAAAAAAACGCTGATTTCAAGCGTTTTTTTCTTTTTTTGCCAAATGCGATATATTGCACTGTATTTCAATTCAAACTCTACCTTTTTTTCTCTACCTTTTTGAAATAAGAATAATGATTCGGATATTTAAAAGAAGAGGAACTTTAGTGTGAAGCTCCTCTTTTTGTTATTTGTTCTTTTACTTATAAATTGTAATACCTGTTTTTGAACACCTCGTATTTGAATGAATTTCAATATATGCTTAATATCAATGTTTCCACATGTTTTTTTAAGAAAGAAATATTTCATCTAATTTGAATAACTTTCAATTGAATGGTGTGAATTTTACCCTAAAAAAATAAACGAATTGAGCTAGATTTCACCAAAAAAGTTCACACCATTTGAATTGTTACTGTTTTGTACTTTTTTTATAGATTTAGAATTCTTTGTTTTCAAATAGTTTAGTGTCAATGTAAAAAATTACAATTGAATAAATAACAGTTAAAAGTAGTTGAATGGTGTAGCTAATTATCGAAATATTCTTTGAAACAGGGTTTAAAATATTCAATACTCCTAATGGGCTAAAAGATAATAACAAGTTATTTTGGTCTAATAAACTTCTTGAAATCAGTTCTCCTAAACCTCTTAACAAAACAACTCCAACTAGGGTACTCGATAAAGAATTTGTTATCAAAAATAAACAAATAATTGTAGTACTATAAAAAAATAGTTGTAAAAAAACGTTGTAATAATTTGAATGAATCCGGTCGTAAAAGTAAGCATATTATCTGCAGATGAAGAGTAAGCTCCAACTTTAAAAAATCCAAATAGTAATGTTGTCGCTATAAAAGATGTTAAACTTAAAACAACTAAAATTAAGAATGAGGTAAAAATAGATGCTAACAATTTTGAAAACAAAATTTCTACTCGTTTAACCGGTGTGACTAACAATGATTTAATTGTTTTTTTGCTGAATTTCTTGATAAAAACGGTACTAATGCTACTATAACTCCTACTATCAAAGCAAATATCGAAAATGTATCGCTGGAGGTTTTAAAAAACATTTCCAAATGAAGATTCTGGTGCAACCATTCTTAGATACAGTATCAATAGGGAAATGACACAAACAAACCCTCCAAAAAAACATAGAAAAATCTTTTTTTCCCAGCAAATAATTTGAACAACTCAATCTTTATTAATTTAAGCATATCAAACCTCCATATCTCTCTGCATTTTTGATAAAAAAATATCTTCGAAATTATTTTGTTTCTCAGAAAAAAATTTATGATGGAGATATCCTGACGTAATAACTCTGTGAGTAATTTCTCCTTTACCTCTTTCATTGATTCTATATCTAAAGATAACTCAAGTTGCTCTATTCTCTCAGAAAAAACAATGTTTAAGTTATTTAAGATAGACTTTGTAAGTTCTAAGTTATCAGTTTTCAACAACCAAACGTTCTTTATAGATCCAATTGATAAAAATTCTGTCTTTTTCCCTTGGAAAATTACTTTCCCTTGATTGATAATTGTAACTGTATCTACTAACTTACTTAATTCTTCCAATGAATGACTCGAAAATTACAATCCCAACTCCTTTTTTAGACAATTCAATGAGCAAGTCTCTAAACTCTTTAATTCCTATGGGATCTAATCCATTGAATGGTTCATCTAATAATAAGATAGTTGGCTGATGGATTAAGGCTTGAGCAAGACCCAAACGTTGTTTCATACCTAATGAAAAAAACTAGATACTTTACAATCCACACTATTGTCTAAAACCAACTAAATGCAGATAGTTTAAAAGATCTTCTTTTTGATAAGTTTACTTCATCATAAAGACTGGAAATAAGCATTAAATTCTGTCTAGCTGTTAAAGATTCATAAAATGTAGGGTATTCAATGATTGTACCAATACTATTCAAATAGTCCTTTGATTTCCCATCAATTGATTTCCCATTGATTTTAATTTCACCAGATTCTTTTTTTACTAAACCTAAAATCGTCTTGAATATTGTAGTTTTCCCAGAACCATTTTGTCCAATGAGGCCCATTATTTCGCCACTCTGCAACTCAAATGACAAATCTTCAATGACTTTCTTTTTTTGTTATACGATTTATTTAGACCAATAATTTGTAATAGTGCCATTTTGTCTTCCCTTCTAGTTAACAACGTTTATATTCAACCATACTATTTATTTACTTATCTAAGGGAAATCCATCATAAATGATTCTTCCTCTATCCATAACAATAAATCTATCTACAAATTTCATGAAGCTATCTTCATGAAAAATACTTATTATTATCATGTTTTTTTTAATTGAATTTAAATATTCAAAAACTTTTTTCTCGGATTCTTTATCCAAACTACTTGTCGCCTCATCTAATAATAAAATTTCAGGATTACTTAGTATAGCTCTAGCTAATCCAACTTTTTGTTTTTGACCACCAGATAAGTTCTCTCCATTTTCTAGAAGAAATAGCCCTAGCCCATTTCCCTCTGATGTAAGTTCAAATAAACCAAATTCGATACAAATCCTATTGATTTCTTCATCTACAATCATTGAATTTCCCAAAGTTAAATTATCTCTCAGTGTCCCTTCAAATACATAGGGATCCTGACTAACGTATGCTAACTTACTTCTTATATCAGGTAATCGATCTTTTGAAAGCTTTGTCCCCTCATAAATAATCTCTCCCTTCTTTGGATTAATGAGAGTACCTATCATTTTCAATAGTGTAGTTTTCCCAGAACCATTTGTTCCAGTTATTCCAATAATTGAACCTGTATTTATTGTAATATCAATGTTATCAAGACTTTTATTAACTAAATTATATTGATAATCTACATTCTTTAGCTGAACTGTTTTTATCTGTTTAGTAAAACTTTTATTAGATTTACTGTCTGAATATTCCTTCTCGATTTCTAAAAATATCAGTAACTCTTCCAATAGAAACTAATGTATTTTGAAATTCTCCAAATGATTTAATAATATTTTTTTACAGGTATGATAAAAAAAGTAGTTAGTGATTCAAAAAGCTACTAATTCGCCTAATGAGATAGTATCAGATATAACTAATTTGCTACCTATCCAAATAATTATTAATGTACCTATTGACTCCACTAATACAACCAAAGAGTTTAAAAATATTTTTTTAAACTTAAAATTTTAAAAAAGACCTTTAGAAAGTTCTAGAGTTGTATCATGAAATTTATGAATGAATCTTCCTTCTCCCTGTTGTAATTTTATAGTTCCAATTCCAGATAATACTTCATTAATTATTGTTAATAAATCAGAGTGCTCTTTTTGTACATTTCGATTAACATTTTTCAATGGTGAAATAAAGATAATTGTAATAAATACATAAATAACTAGTATTACAACTACCGACATAAATAAAATTGGACTAATAGAGCACAAGATGATTGCCCCTACTATTGCTAATATAGTGTCTAAAACCATTGACAAAATCATATTAATTCCTTGATTTTGAATTTCAGTAATATTATGAAACCTCGATAATATACTTCCTGAATCAGTTCTATCTATAAACTCTAGCGGTAAGCCAATCATATGACTGAAGAAAAAGTAACATCAAGTTATTATTGATTCTTTCGGCCATTTTTGCTAATACAAAAACCATTTAATAGGCTAATTATTAACTGACAAAAAAATAGAGTATGACAAGAACCAATAATAATAAATCGATTCTTGAGATAATTTGACCTAAAAATTCCGTCAAAAGTATTTGACTTTCCATTATTTAGTATTATATTATCTATAACATTTTTATAAAAGAAAGCTCCAGCTATTGAAATTAATGATATTCCTAAAGAATATAAAATTGTGTAAAAAAAATTTTTCCTCTCTGAGGCTATGACATTTATAAGTTTAATATAATTTTTATTAAACTGATTATTATCCTCCCAAGAATCATTTTTTGAAAAAGTTAAAATTGAACCTGACCACTTCTTATTAAATTGTTCAAAAGTTAATACTTGTTTGCCCTCACCAGGATCAAATATAGTTATTTTTGAATTGCTATATTTATAAACCACAACAAAATGCCCTTTTGAATGATTATTTAAAAAATGTGCAATAAAAGGAAGCTGTAATCTATTATTTTTTAATTCTTCTAATAACTCATCAAGTGTACCATTTAAGGCTGTTGAAGTTAACCCAAATTGCTCCCCTACTATCCCAATTGTATAAAAGTTAGAGCCCGATTTGTCAACTTTCATTTTTTCCCTTATCAAAGACATAGGAGCATTATTCCCCCAAAAATGTATAATGGAGGTTAAGCATGCTGCACCACAGTCTTGAGCATCATGTTGCATTACTCCTCTAAAATAATTTTTCATAAGTTTTCCTCAAAATCATATTTTCACTAGTAATACTATAGCAACCCCTAATATCCACTTTTTAAGAAAAAAGCCACTTGAAAATAATCAAGTGACCTAAAGATTATGCACGAACGATTGTTTTATGACCTCTATATTTTCTCTGATGGTCATATGCTGTAGCTTTGGCGGTTTCAACAAATATATGGTCATTACTGATATAACCACAAGTCAGACAAACCCAAACTGCTCCACCAACGACAGTCTGTTGTTCTTTTACAGACATTTTTTTCATGACTGCAACCTCCTTTATAATTTTTTTATTATTACTACTTTATGTCACCCTTTTTCAAATATATTATACAAAAAAATGAAAGGGCTTGCAAGAGATTGACGGTTATAGAAACTGTAATTCTCATCACTTTAAACATCAAAAAGGAGAGAACCAATTTAGTCCTCTCCAGATTGTAACTTTTTATCAACCCACTACAGTTGACAATGAGCCTATTTCAATAACTCTCGACCTCTAATATATTCATGTCAAAGATTCCATACTACTATAATTCAACTAGATCAGCATCAGATAGATAGTCCAATTTCTGAAAAAAATTGATTCATAGAAATACATCTAATCTTAAATTCTTCACATACATCTGGAATTTTAGCATTTTTACTAGGATTCATAGCGTTGAGATTAATATTTTTAATTTCATCGGTTACGATAGTATAGTTCTCACTTTTAGCAATAGCAATTAACCAAGGGTCTGCAATTTTTTCATTCGCCCAACCTTTTTCCGATAAAAGAGCAGTATCTTTATATAAAGGACTATCTTGGATGTATTGAATTACTTCACTCCACTCTCTAACATAAGATTTATGGTCTATTAAATCTTTTTCGTAATTTTCAGCTAACCACTTCCTAAACCATGGGTCTTGATAATTCTCTGAGACCACTATATCAGGAACTTTTACATCTGAATTCAAAATACTCACAAAATTAAGCCAGAAAGTTGGGAAAAATTCATTACGATAATATCTATCATAAAAGTTGATGTATATATTTGAATCTAATAAATACATTTATCCCTCTCCCTTACTCAATATCTTATATCCTTTATAACCGACTCCAACAATATTAAAAGCATCTGTATATGTAATCTTATTTTGTTGGACAGCATTATTCACATATTTAAAGAAGTTATTGTCGATTCTGAATCTAAGATTATTACTATAATTCCCACCGTTGGAAGGTTTTCTGAGTTTTTGTATTTGCTTAAATTCTTCCTCTAATTCATAATTTATAGATTGATAAGTATCTTTTGAAATCATTGATAAATCATATAAACGCCTTAGAGCAACAAACTTACTAACCTCAGTTTTCTTTGAAATGATTTCTAAATTATCTTTTATATTTTTCTCTTCATCAAATAAATCTATAATTAAAGATTTTGGAGCTAAAATTTCAGCTGTTACCGAATTTATTATCGCCTCTTTTTTATTTCGTTTACTCAACTCTTCGCTTTCAAATAAGTCACTATCACCATACAATACATGAATAAATTCATGTATTAGCGTGAATAATTGACCTGCTTTAGAATCTAACTGATTGATAAAAATAATAGGCGCTTTTTATCAGACAGAACAAAGCCCCTAAATTCTTTAATATTTAATGGACGATGAGTGTTATCTTTATACTTACCATTTAAAAAAATATATATTCCTAAATTACCTAACACTTTTCTATAATGGTTAAATCGATTTTTTGTAATCTCAGTTCCCAGAAGAGTTCGTGCTTTTTTTATTACTTCTTCATGTTTACTATCAAAATCAAACATACCAACGAAATAACATTCATTCTCAACTGTATCTCTTAAAAAAGTCTTGTTTTTCTTGCATTTCAAGAATTGTAGCTTTTAATTCCGGACTAATGTCAGATAAATATTGTGAATTTAAAGTTCTAAAATCAATATTTAAACTAATAGGAGTAATTCTTTCTTTGAGTACTAACAATCCAGTAGGAACATTAATAAGTTTTGAAAGTATTGATAATTGATTAAATGTCGGATCTAGTTCTCCAGATAAAAAAATTTATCTATATTAGGCAATCTTTTACGTATTAATTCAATAGGAGTATTAGAATTATGAATATATGCTGATAAAAACTTTATTATTTACTTTTATACGTTGCGTCATAATATACCTCCTTTTTTTATTCTACCAAAATATTTAAAAATATTTCTATTTATATTGGGAAGTAAAAAGTAAAAACAATGCGAGGTCCAATAATCGAGTCAATAACGAGTAACTCAACTTTCAAATAATTACATAAAAAAAGTCACTTTGGTATCTAATTACAAAAATGTATGCTTTTTGAGTTAATCTGACATACTTTACACTATTCATGTAGTAATAAGAATTATTCCTCTAGCTTGAATTGTCAAGGTAAAATCCAATTTATAAAATTAAGCTAGACAGAAAAAGCATCCCGTATTTTTGATACGAAATGCTTTCAATAACTGTAAATAAGTTTTAACGTTTACTAAATTGTGAATCTTTACGAGCTTTTTTCAAGCCTGGTTTGACAAGAATACATTTCAAATGATTTTAAAACATCTCTATATCAGTCTCTAACTAGTTCCAACTACCAATTTATTTCAAAAAATATTAATAAGTTTAATCGAAGTAGGGGAATTACTTTAGGTATTTTATTAGTAATTTAACATCAGAAAAAATGTCAAAACAGGGTTTCTATTGTATCATTTGATGCCGATTGAAAGTACTTGTATTTATTTAAAGAAGTAAAATCAGCTTTAATAATACGACTTTAAAAGAGTTTTAACAAAATTAAATTACTTATACAAATAATATTAAAATTGATTTGGTACAGATAAGATTTCTTTGAAATATCTAGTTTGACATGATGATGTCAGTACGATTTTATAAGAGTTTGATATTTGAATTTATTTATTGATGTTAGTTTTTTTCCTTTATATTTCGGATTCAGTTAAATTCAAAATTTCCCTCTCTATTCTTTTTTAAATAAGGATCTACCAAGTTATTACGAATTGGAAATTTTTTATTTTTATCATACTGTACATAACAAATAAAGTTATTGTTCTCTGGTGAAAGTCCTCTTTTTTTACGTCTTCGTAGTTCCTGATTGTATACAGTGAGATAAACAATATCAGCAGGCATATCACCATGCTTTACTTTATGGCTAGTAAACCCATAATTTTCTAGTGAAATTATATGTTCTATAGCTTTTTTTATCATTTCTTTTAACTGAAATTTAGTAGATTCTTTATTTCTAATAAAAACTGCAGAAAATCGTTTTACATTTTCTAAGCTGATATCCTCAATTTCAATAATAGAATATTCTTCGTTACTAATATCTAAATATGAACGAAATTTGTCTTCTATTTCGCTTCGATTTTCATCATTTACCTCACCCATCAACATTTCTTTTTTATTTAAATCTACAATTTTTTCAATATTGATAGCTCCCATTGAATAATTTATGAAATGTTCGGTTGGTATTGTGAAAAATGAAGGAACAGTTTTTGGTGATTCAAATGAAACATGTATGTAGTCCCCAGGTTGTAAATTTTTTTGAATTACAAATTTTGTAGCAGACTCAATCCCCAAATATAGCCTCTCAATTATACTCAAATTATTATGGGTAAATTCGAGATTATATTGTCTACTATCCTTATTAGATAAAGGAACTACAGAACTTATTCTTTTACATTCAAATAAAAGAGTAGATAACGAAATCCTATCAATAAAAATTTTAGATTCCTCCGACAAATATTGTGAATTATGAAGATCTATAAATGATATATTGTTTTGTAAATAGTATATCCAAGATAGACACATGCTACTAGCAATATCAAAAATCTCTTTAATGTCCGTCTTAAATTGGTAAGTAGAAACCTCTTTATTTCCTGATATATTTCCTTGGGTAAATTGAAATCTTAAAGAATTTCCATTATAAATGATACCACCGTGAGATATTGCATTACGAACGTCTGAATCCGACACATCTGTGATGATATCATAATTTCGCTTTTTAAGATATTCAATTTGAGGAGTCAGTGTTTTTTGATCTTGATTTTTGTTGTTTATTTCTCCATAAAATTTTATTATCAACTTAAGCCCATTGCTGTATGCTGTATTGAGTAGATCATTATAAATACCAACAGCGAATAGTTTCGCCCGTAACTCTTCATTTCCATTGAATAACTCCATAAGATTAATTCGTTCCTCAATATCTTTTAACTGTTCATACATTGAGGTAAACAAGTTGAAATTATTTAAAAGAGTTCTTAAAAATCTTTCTTTTCCTAATGATTCTTCAAGTTCGTAAATTTTTTTAAGTAAGAAATTAAAACCATCACGATTCCAATGCTTTAATTGACTATTAACCATAAATCTATAAAGAGTGGTCTGTAATCTAATGTCGGGATTTCATTAGAGATATTCTTGTTAAATTGAGTTTCTAGAATGCTGACTTCTATATTTTCTTTATTTGTTTCCCAAACTTCTCTATAGTCGTTCATATTTTCTCCTGAAAGGCATTTTTTTATTTAAAGCTACAATCCAGACTGAACTGAATTAAGAAATAAATTTTACTGCTATTAAAACTATTATACCACTCAAAATATATATTAACACATTCATCCCAAGCTATTTAAAAATTAATGTGTTTATGTATTATTAATTTCAAGTAGGAAAAGGCCTTATCTATAACTTCCCGAAAGTTTAACATTTGCTGTTATAATAGACATTTCTTCATTTTTCCGTTATAACAGACACTGATATACTCTTGTAATACTATTTTGGTATAATTAAAAATATAGAAGGAGGCAAAGATTATGAGAAAATTAGTAGGTATATTACTGCTTTCATTATCAATAATTACTTTAATTGCTTGCTCAAAAAACAACCACCAATCTTTAGATGGTGAGTATTATTGGATCTCAAGTGAAAGAAACGAGTTGGCGTTTACTATTAAAGGAGAAAATGCTTCCATTGAGCATGGAGAAGCCGACAGCTTTACCATTAACAAACAAAAGAATACGATCGAATTAACTGGACAAAAATATGGCAAGTCGAACAGAAGAATATTCATTTAAAGATGGGGTCTTTTTCTGTTGATATTAGCGGAGTTAAGCACGACTACTATTTAAAAAGGTAGCGAAGCATATAAAAAAACGCTCTAAAAACAATATGGATATAAATAACATTATTCACACCTATTTTTACCGAATAGGTGTTTTTTTGTACTGAATAGATTACTTCAAAAAAACTTTTTAAGCTTATTCTTAACCGAATAGCTTATATTTCATGTAAATTAGATTAATCAAAGAAATTGGATTATATTTTTATTATACAATGGATTCATGAATAATTTAAAAAGAAGCAAATATTAGAAAAAGCCATTTGGCATATTAGACGTCACCTAAACGAACTATTAAACTCACAGGATGAAAAAAATATAGAAAAACATGAAATGTTTCATCTAAAAATCTAGTATTGAATGTTTTAGAACGTGTAATGAACAACGAAAAAAACCCTATCCACCTATGGATAGGGAAGAAGTGTTTTAAAAAGTCATTGTATCTATTATATTATAAAAATTTAGTATTAAAAAAAGTATGTTTTTTTAAATGATAAAAAAATAGATACGACCATCCCAGATAGGTTCTCTATCCCCTTTAGAAATTTCTCTGTTAATATGTTTAGATTTTTTTAGTGCCAGTTTTAAATAGTCAATAGCGTCTTCTTCGATTTGTTTAGATGATTTAGACATAATTAACCTCTTAATAAGTTGTTCTATACTAAGTATTATATCAATTTATGTGATAATTTTTTTCTAAATTATCCTTGCTATCCTAATATCATTCCTAAGAAAAATCAAAGATTTATGACTAAATGGATAGATGATTACGAATATAAGGTTAGGAGATTAGAGAATTTTATCAATATACTTGATAATACAAGAAATCAAAAATGTTACCAAATTAGAACGAGAAACAAAAATCAGTATAGTTATTTGAGATACCATGGAAAAAAATTATAAGGCTGATAGTATTAATATCACTATCAGCCTTACAGGTTATTTAACGTTTCAGAAAAAAACTATAATGTCAAGATTAACTATACAGTATCTAATTCCTTCAAATAATTTTTCTATCTTCATCAACATTAAAGGATTGTTATAAATCTTACATAACTCTCTTGCTTCTATATAATAATTTTTTTGACTTGTTCTTTGTCTAGAAATTTGGCTCCAGCATTTCCTACAAGAATAAGTAGGGGAGCCAGTTGGTAGCTTGTCTGTCTTTGTTTACAGAGTTCAATCGTCTCAAGAGCTTCTTGGATGGCTTCGTTATATTTTTCCTTTGACACTAGGTAGTGAGCGTAGTTGTAACGAACTCTGATGTAGCCAAATAAAAACTCTTGATGCTCAAAATTTTTTGTCTGATATAACTCCATTAAATGAGAGTAGTTTGCCTCATATTCTTGTTCACGACCCACTAAGGAATAGAAATTAGATAGAGTATTCAATACCTTTAAATAAATCAGAGTATTTGAGGAGACTTTTAATAATATATTTTCCAATGAAGAAATAGCCTCACACTTACTGTCATATTGATAGAAGTCAATAATAGCTTTAATCCATTCAAGGTAAGTTCGGTCTTCTAGTGTTAGAAAAGTACTTCGTTCAATCTCTATTCTATAAATATATTCCAAATCATCATAATTTCTGTCATCTAATAGTCGAGCAGATAATTGCTTGAAATTAGAGAGGTTAGATTTAATTTCAATTTGTTCATTAAAAAAATAATCTAATGGTACTTCAAGTCGTTGTGAGAGTTTGAACAAAAGGTCTGCGGAGGGAACGAAATGCCCTCTCTCAATTTTACTAATCTGGCTTTGTTCACAAATTCCTTCTGCAAGAGTTTGTTGGGAGAGTCCTAGCTCTTTTCTTTTTAATCTGAATTTCTCTGCGAGTGTATTCATTAAAGATAATAAACCTTCCTATTTGCTTAATTTCATTATAAAAATTTTTTTAGTTCAAAAATAGCAAGTTAAAGGAATAAATAATTCTTTATGGTAATAATAGTTCAAAATGTAATAAAAAAATAATTGAATAAATAATATATATATGTTAGAATAAAAAAACAAGGAAACAGAAAGGGGTTTCATTGCATGAGAAAAAAACGTGGAATTAAAAAAATTAGTTACATTTGCATTACTAGGTGTTTTTTTATGTTTAGTAATACAATTCCTTACCAACAGTTTATTCAGAAGAATAAACAATTTGAGATTCGAGTGCAATCACAAAAAGAAGTCCAATGGTCTTGATGTTGGGAAGGCTGATTGATTTCGTATTACTTTAAAAATTCAACTATTTAGAGAAAGGTATTCTGATGAGAGCTTGTAACAATACCAGATAGATATAAGAATGGAGATGTTTGATAAAATGCTTTCATAGCTAACCAACTGTTGAAAATTATGAGTTACAAAATCTAAAGTATTTAAGATTGGTTTATAAAATTAGGTCTCTGTCTGTAGAAAGGAACGTGCAGTTAGAAAGGAGGAAAAAATAGGATACTATAATTCAGACTGAGATTCCTAATTAAAATGTGTAGTTGCATTTCGCTCATTTTCATAATATTTCATTCAGAGGAGTAATAATATGTTAAAAATTAGAACAGTAGTTGCATCATCCCTTGTCGTTTTGGCATTTAGTTTGGCTTCTCCTGTTTTGGCATTTTCTCACCGTGGTGGCGAGTGGAACTATGGAGGCCATCATGATCCAAATAATTGGGGAGCATATTCGAATTATTATCATGGTTCACGGTATCACTGGGCCTATGTTGGAAGTAGTGGACGTAAAAATGAAAAAACAGTTTATGCAGGAGAACATAGTGCGGCCCATGCGTTTGTTAATACAAATTTTGGGGAGCAAGTTACATTTGATGCGGGATGGTAAAGAATAATTGAAGAAGATTCTTTTATCAATAGTTTAGTAAGCTTGTTAGTTTATAGGGGGCAGGGGTATTTCTGCCCTCTATTTTAGAATAAGGAATGCACTATGAAAAAATTATTTATACTCATATCCAACCTGCTTGCTAGTTTGTTCTTTGTTTGGGTATTTACCATTTGGACTGATACATATGTCTCCCATTATTACCCCAACGTTGTTGTACGTGATTCTTCCCCTGAAACAACTTTTCAGCATGTTGCTACACGCTTGGAAAAACTAGCAGAAGAAACGGATAGCTTTATTGCGATTCAACACCAAGATATTAACTCAGAAGGTACTACAGTTTTTTCTTATACGACCTTTGGGAAGGGAAAGTTGCCTGATGGGCTCCAGGAAAAAAATCTAGAAGATGCTCAAAGTAGTAGTGTTGAAACAAACTATTTTGTATTCGATGGACACCTAGATATTCACTTGCTAAGGGAGGAGCTAAGTCAACTTGGCTTGACTAACATGCACCTGATAATTCCATCTAAACTATCTACGTTAATGGCTATCTTTAGTAACGGATTTCAGTTAATCAGTCTATTGATTTTCATCTTAACCTTTGTAGCACTGACTTTAATTAGTCAAATTAGCCAATTACGGTCGTCGGGCATTCGCCTCATTTCAGGAGAGAAACGGTGGTCCATTTTCCTTAGACCAGTTGGTGAGGATTTGAAAGGGATAGCTATTGGTTTCAGTTTAGCTGGCGTGCTCGCCATTCTTATGCAAAAAATTCTGTCGCTTCCAACGCAATCCCTAACGACCATAGGAGAAGGCTTGCTCAGTTATAATCTCATCTTGTTGTCGATCTCCCTGTTTTTTTCGCTCAACTCTTCGCAGTTGGGATAAAAAAGATACACCTGATGCAGATTATAAAAGGGCAAGTGCCTGTCAGAGGAATCATTAGTTTGATTTTAATCGGTCAACTATTTGCGATTATTATTGTAACGCTGGGAATAGGGAGTAGCTTAAAGTATTCCCAAGCCTGGCAACAGCATCGGATTGGACAAGAGGTTTGGAGTCAGGAAAGGCAACTGATTATCCTATCTATCAGTCGTGACGGAACGAGTCCTGGTTTTGATGAACAAGCTCAAAGGAAACTCAGAACTTGGTATCAATTGATGGATCTGGCTGTTTCAGAACAAAAGGCTTTCTTATCTAGACACCAGTTAATTGAACGTACTTTGCAAAATGGCATGGCTTCCTCTAAAAAAACTTGACAACCTCTACAGAATGGCACGATTACAGCCCGAATGGCAATGTCCTTATCGTCACACCGCAATACTTGGAGCGTCAACACATTCCTGTAGATACAACTATTGAGCAAAAGATGAATCACCTTGATGTAGGGGAGTTTGTCTTATTGCTGCCTGAACACCTCCGTTCAGAGGAAGAACATTATAAATCTGTTTTTGAAGACGACTTAACCAGTCGCATGTCTAGTCAAGATGAACGACAGCAAATGACTGCTACGGTTGGTTATTTGGAATCAGGTCAGGATCGATTTGTGTATAATACGACCCCTATTTCTTACCAGCAGTTTTTGAAAGATCCAATCATCATTGTTATAACACCCCAATCAACTGGTCCACAGTCCATTTTCTTTTGGGTAGACGCAGTACAGAACTACGTTCTCTTTAATCAATTGTCTGATGCCCAGGAGCTTATCCAGAGACAAGGCATTGAAAATTGGGTCTCAGAAATGCAAACAGGTTACCACAACTACATCACATTATTGGATAATATCCAGAGGGAACTTTGGGTAATGCTAGCAGGAGCTGTGCTTGGGATTGCAACTTCAATCTTGTTGTTTAACACTATGAATAGGCTCTACTTCGAAGAATTTAGACGTGCCATTTTTATCAAACGCATTGCAGGTCTCAGGTTCTTAGAAATCCATCGCACTTATCTCTTTGCTCAACTGGGTGTGTTTTTACTGGGATTTGTTGCGAGTGTATTTCTTCAGGTAGAGATAGTAGTTGCTTTCTTAGTCTTGTTACTCTTTACTGGTCTATCTCTTTTACAGTTACATGTCCAAATGCAGAAAGAAAACAAGATGTCCATGCTTGTTTTGAAGGGAGGTTAATATGATTGAACTTAAACAGGTGAGTAAATCTTTTGGAGAACGAGAGTTATTTTCGAATCTTTCAATGACATTTGAGGCTGGAAAAGTCTATGCCTTAATTGGTTCAAGTGGTAGCGGAAAAACAACCTTGATGAACATGATTGGGAAATTAGAATCTTATGATGGGACGATTTTTTACCGAGGTAAAGACTTGGCCAAATATAAATCGAGTGATTTTTTCCGTCACGAATTGGGCTACCTCTTCCAGAACTTTGGCTTAATTGAAAACCAAAGTATTGAAGAAACCTTAAGCTAGGTCTCATTGGTCAAAAGTTGAGTCGGTCGGAACAGCGGTTGAGGCAGAAGCAGGCTTTAGAACAGGTCGGCCTGGCTTATCTTGACTTAGATAAGCGCATCTTTGAGTTATCGGGCGGAGAATCGCAACGGGTTGCCTTGGCAAAAGTTATCTTAAAGAATCCACTCTTTATTCTGGCAGATGAGCCAACAGCTTCAATAGACCCAGCAAACTCTCAGTTGATTATGGAGATTTTGCTATCTCTTCGAGATGATAATAGGCTAATCATTATCGCAACACATAATCCGGCAATTTGGGAGATGGCTGATGAAGTGATCACGATGGATCGTTTGAAATAAAAATACTTGTTTTTAATTGCACGATGAGTTACTGAAATATTATCATGAATCAATAATTGGAGTTAATTTAGAATTGTACTTTATTAATATTGAGCTAACTTTTTCTTGATAAAGGAAGAAATAGTAGAGAGGAAGTTAGAATGAAAAAATTCGACAATTATGTTATTGAGAAGCCTTGCGATTCTAATTCAGATAAACTGCAAAAAATCTTAATAATTGAAAGTTTGGTAGATGAGATTTTGCAATTTTCTCTCAGAATCAATAATAGTGTAGGAGAGATTTTCCTCCTACAACCGTTTCATAAGTATTAATCTATACGCTTACATATATCTTCTGGTCTCTATCCCTTTAGGTAAAAATACCGATTTTATGGTATAATAAAGATAACGTTATACAAGGAAGTGTGCCATGACTCTTGATGTAAATAAAGAAGAATTAACAATTTTAGGGATTCCCTTTGATAACTTTTCAGATTTCGATACCGTCTGGTATGCTATTGGGTCATCAATGATTGAAAATTATGAACCTACTGTTCAAGATGTGATTGATTTAAAAACTTATGTTATCAACAAACGAAAGGAATTGAATATTGGTTAAAAAAATCAATACGAAGGCTATGAGTACATTGACCCCAATCACCAATATACCTATCCAAATTCTACAGTCTTAATCAACAAACAAAATATTACAAATATTGAAGAAGCCTATCGGAATGAGCATTTATTCGTTACTAGAAGGCTTGCAGACTTGCGCTTGAAAGTCATTAAAGTCTACTCCATTAGTGATATTTTAGCCATTCATAAATATTTATTTCAAGATGTCTATGCTTGGGCGGGACAATATCGCAAGGTGAATATCTCAAAAAATGGGAATCCTTTTATGTCAATACAATCTTTCAGTACTGCCCAATCATATATAAACCGCCTTATTCATACCTATTATCAAACTGCTAATTCAAAAGATGAGATTATTAAACAATTAGCAAAAATTCTTGATAATCTTAATTATTTCCATCCCTTTCGAGAAGGGAATGGACGAACTCAACGAGAAGTCATTCGTTCCTTAGCATTATCAAAAGGATACTCTGCACAAATACGTGTGGAGCAAGATGACGAGGTTTACAATCTTTATATGGACGGAACAGTCTATGGAGATTTAGGAAAGTTAGAAGAACTACTTGGTAAAAATACTGGAAAAAAATTGTAAATTAGTCTACAAAAAAATACTTCTATGTTTTTTTAAATATCCTAAATATCACAGAAAAATTATAACTTACCAAGGTTTAAATCATAATAGATAGACAAAAAAAGCTTCTGAAATCTAACATTTCAGAAGCTTTTTCTTAGTCATAAAAATGGCTGCAACTATTATTATTTTACATTAACAATATCACTGTTCAACAGGTAAGAAATTCCCTACAATAATCCCTACAATTCTAGGATCTTCATCATACGAAAGAAAAATATCTCGATATTTTGGATTGATAGAAACTAATCGTAAACCCTGTTCTTCCTGGTAAACTCTTTTAATGTATGTCTGATTATTGCAGACTACTGCATATACTGCACCATCATAATCGAACCCTGTTTCTCGAATAAGAGCTACAGATCCATTTTGATATTTGGGTTCCATTGAATCGCCAGATACCCATGAAGCAAAATCATGTGCTAGTTCTTCGTCAAAAATAGACAGTATCATAGTTTTGATCGTTGTACACCGAGGAACCGATACCAGCAGACATTTGTTCGTAAACATGGTATTCGTATAGTTTTTCTGACATTGAAACAATGTTCTTACATTTTTCTTTTTGAACTAGGCCTCTGACATAACTAAGTGCATTATTCTTACCTTCATCCGATAAAGTATTATATAGTCGGACGATTTCGACCTCTGTAAAATAACCTTTTGGAACATTTAGAATCTGCTCTAGTTGTTGCACTTTTTCTTTAGATGGTTGTTTTACTCCACGCTCCCATGCGGAATAAGCTTGATAACTAATACCTAATCGATCCGCAATATCTTTTTGAGTCATTTGTAGCTCTTTTCTACGAGCCTTTAGTTTTTCTGGTTGGTACATCATTTACCTCACATTAACAATAATTTCAATTCAGCTTTTTGTTTTGCTTCTTTGTCTGTTAGCTTATTCTTATCCCAAACATAAGCTATTGATTTTCCTCTATCATAAATGAGCCATACTTTTAGATTGTCATGACAATTCTTAATTGTCTTCCAATTATCCTGATTTAAAAGTTCAGGTAACTCTTGGCTAGTAACGAAGCCTTTTTTAATTACTGATTGCTCAATCTTATTGATTAGAGAAGTCTGATAGTTGTTGAATTCCTTTATAATCTGTTCTTTGACACCGTGAAACAAAAGGAGTAGTGTGGCATTTTGTCCATCAATATAAGCATCAATAGCCTGTTTAATGGTACTTTCTTTTCCAGGATAATATTCTCTAAGAAGATCTAAAAGTCGAAAGAACAATGCCTGTTTTGAAACATCCAGACTGTTTTGAATCTGTTGAAAGGTGTCGCAACTATAATAAATCTTAGACAGCAAAACAATGTCAGGCATTAGTACGATAGCAGAGAAGATATTTGCTTCTCGCTCTAGTAGGCTTTCCTGATTATCAATAGATTCTGCAAAATAATTACCTTCATGCTCTAGTATAAAATGTCCTAGCTCGTGACACAGAGTGAAATTTTGCTTCACAATGGGATTATCCTTTTCATAGGAAAAACTAATGCCTAAGTCATCGATAATAGTTAATCCTTCAATCTTATGATTTGAGAAATGGTGACTAATTACTTGAATCTGATATTTTTGAATACAATGTTGAAAGAAGTAATTGAAATTATAGTTTAGTAATGAAATACCATGATTTTTCATATACTGATATAACACATGTTTTGTAGACTTACTTATTCTTGTATACAATTCATCCAAAGAATGATACCTCCTTTAAGTATAAAATACAAAACTAAACCAATTTGGTTGAATACATTGTATAAAAAAAGTGGACAATTGTCCACTCAAATATGTAAAGTACCAAATTGGAAATAGGTTTTTTTCTACATTAATAATTCTTAACCATACATTTTAAATTTCTTATCTCATAATATCGGATACAATATGCTTTTTGTTTCAAATTCTATAACATTAAAATTCTAATCAAAAATTAATATATCTAAATATCTGAATATATATTTAAACTATCAAATCTAACATAAATTATGAAAGTAAGTTAGCATATCCCTCTTCTAATTTTAAAAAAATTAGCCTTATTATCGAGATCAATTATTCTAATTCTTTGATTTTTGAATTAACTTTTTGAAAAATATCAGTATTATTTTCTTTATCAATAGAGTACTCTCCAAAAGAGTTCTGAGATACTCTTAATCAGTTTCTTTCTTTCTTTTTCCACTGTTGTCCCAGGATAAACTTTAAATACAAAAATAAAATATAACATTCTCTCTCTCGAGGTATTTTTTTCAAAAAAATCATTCTAAAGTAACCATAGTCAGCAATTGATAAAGAATGTCCATAAAATATTACATTTTCAATATTTGAAGATAGCAATTTGTCAAATGTAATTCTAGAATTATTTTTTTGTATTTAAATCTAGTGTTCTTGATATTTTGGCAAATATATACTCATCTTGCGTAGGTAATAATTTTTTTATCATCTATACCAAAAAAATCATCCCATTATTATTTGAAAGTTCCCCATGAATATTAATACTCTCGAATAGGTTTTTAAATAATTCTGGATCGCTACTCTTCTTCCAAGGCGTAGTATAATTAAATGAAAGAATATTAAATTTTTCATCAGCTGCAAAGTGGTTTCTATCATAATAAACTGAATTTAAAATATCTTTAATATATGAGTCAGCATTTTTTTCATACTCCCCATTTGAAGATTTGATACTACGATTTAGATAGTTCTTAAAATCTAACTCTAGTTCATTTAATTCTGCTAACAATGTCTGAGCTACAAGAGGAAAAAGAACAGAGACTATTTTTTTTTCAAACATCTCTTGTTTTGATTCTCCATATACCTGATTTGAATTTGAAATTTCGACATATTCTTCATTTAATATTTCTACTTTTTCCCTCAATTCCTTATATACTTTTTTAGTTTCGTAGATATCTAACTGATTTAAATTTTTATTGAGAAGTGAATACGCTATAAATTGATAAATCCTATTAATTAAATCGTCTGTTTTGAAGTCTTCTATTTTTTTTGCACAGTAGACTGGAGTTCTAAATGTACTATTTCGTTGTTCGGTGTATATGCTGAGTAGTGTATCACCAATTTTTTCAACAATTTTCAATGAATTTTTATCTTCTAAAAGTTCATCAGAAATCTGATTCTCTACTAAATACCACTCACTATTATGTATCATATTTTTTTATACAAGAAAAATAATGTACCACACGTTCAATTCTTGAATAATTTTTATATTTAGTATTTATAGTATGTTCAACTACAAACTTCGTATCATGGAAAAAAATTCACTTCAGTTAAATATTCTTCTAAACCTAATTTTTATCGTATCAAACACTAAGGTTTCTTCAAAACTAGTCTTCTCAATTAAAAATAGTTTTTAAAAAATTTTTCATAATTAGAAGGCAATCCGCAACTTAAATCAAAAACCATTACCAATTACTAAAAAGACTTTTTTTGGCAACATATTTTTCAAGTAATTCTTCACTCATATTCGTTAATCTCCTACATTTTCTATTACCTTAATAATATTTTTAAAATAAATAGCTTTAAATCTTTTTACCTTCACTTTTTTATTATTTATAGCTATCCCTACTAATTTTTATTTTTAAACGCCTTCTTTCGTTCTTCCATAAAATCAATCAATTCCTTTTTGAAGATCTCTTTTTCTTCCTCAGTTAATCCATTTGAATTCATACGAAATAGAAGTTCGATATTATTTAAGCTGTCATCTGACTTTTCTTTTTCTGATTTTCCAGTAAGGTAATCAGTACTAACTCCAAAAGTAGTTGCTATTTGAGTTAATTTATCTAGTGATGGTGTTACTTTCCCATTTTCCCAACGTGCGTAACTTTGCTGACTAATGTTTAGTTTTTTTGCTATCTCATTTTGAGTCAAACCATCTCTCAAACGCAATGTTTTCAACCGTTCTCCAAATTCCATAATTATTTACCTTCAAAAAATTAAATATTTTTCAAAAAACAGTTGACTTTACATCACATATGATGTAGAATATAAGTACATCAAACATGATGTATACGACTTCAAAAAAATATAGACTTTTAAGTCGAATACTGTTCATTGAAAATTAAATAAAAAGTGCGTCTGACAACCAGAGGACTGATCATCAGAACAACACATAAACTTCGTACCTTTATTGTAAATGTTTTGATATTAAAAGTCAAGTCCGTTTTGTGGTTGAAGTGAAGATAGAAAACAAGATTCAATTCTTGTGGGCTTCCACGCATTTCGGACTTTCGCACTTTTCCGAATAGTAAAGTGAACTGGCTTCGCCAAAGGGCGTAAGAGAATCTTAAGGGTATGATCATGACTACCCAATGAGATTGGCTGGGAAAGCGATGGTAATTGATGCAAAGCACCTTGCTAAACGTTGCCACCGTGAAGGAGGGATCCTTCAACCAAATAACTTTTCTTTACTGCTGTCTATCATTGTTGATAGACCTACTCTCAAGCTACTAAGTTCTTTCCTTTTTTCACTTAGTAGCTTTTTTACTTATTACAATAAAGGAGAAAAATATGACAAACTTTTTTCGCATTACAATGTAAGCGACTCTATGAAAACTATCTCTTTACCTATGGGATGTTTGATCGTTCAGAAAGTCTACTAGCTAAACTATATAGTCAAGCTCTGGTAGATATAGATCATTTAGCCTCTCAGGCAAAAGAAACAGGATTTGCTTATGGGGATATTGATACTTATAGTCGCATGTATAAACGCAAAATTTTTAATCACTATTACTCAAGAGTTAAGAAACTAGCTTAACTCTTTTTCTTTTACTCAAAATTTGAAAGGAGAATCCTATGATTCCAGAAACACTAAAAATGAAACCAGAATTTATCGGCCCAGCTTATTATGAAAAATTGGGGAAAGCTCCTCAGTCTGTATTTGGTAAAAAAGGAAAATACCAACGTCACATTCTAAACAGCGCAGAGCACGGCGCATTTCATGTCATCACACCAGCCTCTACAACGGTCTTTCCAGAAGATGCTCTAGTAGAAGCTGTTAACCCAATCTTTTTCTCAGACACTATTTTAAATGGTAAGAATGTTGCACCTTACCGCAATGTTTTTGCAGAAAAATTGGTACTTAAAAAATAAGAAATAAAAGGAGAAAATTACATGGCTAAAATTGGATTAAACTACGGAGAAAAACTACAAATTGCAGACAAAACCTATCGTGTCATTACAGATGGACTAGATGTCCCGGCAATCCTTGGAAAACTGACTTTCCGAGGCATTGAAGGTCCTGAAGTCATCTTTGAAGTAGATCAATCGCAACGAAATCCTGATGGATCATTTGTCCAAATCAATACAGGCGAGATCCGTGGCATCGTCGTAGGGATTCATTCTTCTGTCCAGCACGAAACCCTCTTTTTCACTATCGCAGACATGTCAGAGTCTAAAATTGAAGACCTGGGAATTAAATACCGAGAAGAAGTAGAATTAGAAGATATTGTTGTCGCCCATATTCACGTGAATAATCGGGATATCTTTAAACTCTTCGCCTCAAAAATCAAAAAGAAAGGGGGAGCTACTCCAGTCAAGGAAACTAAGGAAGTGAAACAAACAGAAAACAAGAAAGAAAATTAGGAGGTGATTATTCATGAAACTCTTTACCTATCGTGGGAAAAGAGTTCACGCTTTTCATCGCAATATCAAGGGAATCACATGGTTTATCTGGTGGTTTCCTTTTTTGTTAGCTTCTATCTATTATACCTACCTTCATTTAGAGGAATTAAAAGTTCATCCCTTACCTCAAGGATATTTCATTGGATCTGGAGTTCTACTGTCGGCTCTTCTTTCTTTGGGGGTCAATTACCTCTGTTATGAGAAGATTCTATTTTTTCAAAAACTCAATAGCCTCCGAATCCTCTCTCGTTTCTTATTAGAGAACAACCTATATCTGGTCAAGAAAGTCAAACGAGATAAAGGCATAGTTGAAAAGATTACACTTCCAAAAGTCTACCTCAAACAAAGTCGTTATGAGCTTCAAATCAGTTTCATTCTAGAAGGAAACAAATTTCAAGATCGATTTTTAAACCTTGGCTCTACGCTTGAAGTCATGTTCAATGGTGATTTTCGTGATAAAAGTTTTGACAAGCGTTTTATCAAATACAAAATAGCCATCAATCGGATTGAGAGTCGCATTTCAATTGATCAAGTTGAAGTCAAAGGCTCAAAAATTCGTCTCATGAAAGATGTCTACTGGGATTATGTCAAAGACTCCCATCTACTTGTTGGCGGAGGTACTGGAGGAGGAAAAACCGTTACCCTCATGTCCATCATCTACGCTTTATTAAAAGTCGGCTATATCGATATTTGCGATCCTAAAAACTCAGACTTGGCTTCTTTAAAGAAGCTTCCAGTCTTCCACGGTCGAGTCTATTCGAGTAAAGAGGATATCATCAATTGTTTTAGAGAAAATGTAGAGTTTATGAAAAAGCGCTACGAAGTCTTAACATCTTTTCCAGACTATAGACCAGGTACCTATTACACCCATTACAACTTAAACCTAAATTTCTTCTAGTAGATGAATGGGCTGCTCTCATGGCCAAGATTGACCGTGACTATAGCCAGCAGTCGGAACTCATGGAATATCTAACTCAAATCGTTCTAGAGGGCCGTCAAGCTGGAGTATATGTGATCTTTGCCATGCAACGGCCTGATGGAGAATATATCAAGACTTCTCTTCGGGATAACTTTATGATGCGTCTCTCCGTCGGTCATTTAGAATCAACAGGATATGACATGATGTTTGGAGATGCCAATAAAACCAAAGAGTTCAAAAAACTGGACGAAATTAATGGAGTGAAAGTGGTCGGGCGTGGTTATATTGCTTCAAGTGGGAAACTAGCAGGTGAGTTTTATTCACCTTATATTCCACTTGACCAGGGCTTTTCCTTCTATGATGAATACGCTAAAATTCCCATTATGGAATTTGAAGGTGAAGAATTTTCAGTATTTGAGGAATACACGCCACCGGTTGAAACAATTGATCTTATAGAGGAAGAGGATATAGGAAACGAACCAAATAAGAGAACGCTCAAAGAATTTGCGGATGAGCACGATCTAAAGATGCAAACTCTTCGAAAAATAATCCCTTATATGGAAGAGCATGGAATCTCATTTGAACGGAGTGACTCTGCTATTCTCATTGAACCTTTCCAAGAAAAGTTACTCCTTGAAATAATCGCTCAATTTGAGGAAGATGGACGCAAGTCTTATCCAAAAGCTATTGAAGCGATTGTCAGTCATCATGGGCTAGGACAAGGGCAAGGGCAAGCCTGACCGCAGGTCAGGCGAAGACCGAAGCTCGCCGTTCCTGGCTCATGATGGCAATGAACCCCCGTTTTCTAATAGGGGGGTTACATTTGGCAAAAACGCCAAGTCCACCCCTCCTCATTCCTTATGGGAGTTGGGTTTTCAATTTTTATGAAGTGTGTCACTTTCATCAAAAAAGTGTGTCACTTTGTTAGAAAGAGGTGTTGCGATGAATGGACAAAATTAGTCCTTTTCATATTAAGAATTTCAGAAAACAAACAGGACTTAGTCAAAAAGCATTTGCACAAGCTGTTGATCTACCTACAAGAACCTACCGCTCTTATGAAACAGGCGAAAGAGGACTGACGATTGATAAGTTTAGAGAACTTAAAGAAAAACTTGGTTACTATCAAGATTGCGATAAAAACAGTCTTCGGGCTCAGATCGACTATCTACGATTGACCTTTCCTAGATTAAAGGATTTAGATGCTTTCTGTGAAACTTTCTTCACTGTCACCTAAGCGAATTTACAGACCAAGAAACTCGCCTTATGAACTATACCCACTTATGGCAACGAGGAAACATCTGGATTTTTGATTTCTTTGATAAGTCAGTGACCAATGATTACCAAACTTGTCTTCAACTATCTGGTCAAGGATGCCGTGAGTTGGAGTTGCTTCTAGAAGACAAGGGAATCACTTGGCAGATCTTTCTTCAAAACATTCTTTATTCCTATGAAGATGTTCGGGTGAAGCGACTCGATATTGCTCTGGATGAACTCTATAAGGGTTATGGTCACGAGGACGAACAAATTCAAATTCCCAAATTGATTGATAAACTCTATTCCAAAGAGATTGTCCTAGACACGATTAAGAAATGGAATATCACGGGTGGTGGATCTTTCACAGATAATGAAGACATGGAAGCGAATCACGGCTTGTCCATTTACTTTGGAAGTCGTCAAAGTCAACTCTACTTCAACTTTTATGAAAAGCGCTATGAAATTGCTCGAATGGAAAACATCTCCTTGGACGAATCCTTGGAGATTTTTGGTATCTGGAATCGCTATGAACTCCGCTTTTCAGATCAGAAAGCTCAAGGCATCGTGGAGGAATACATCAACGGTGTAGATCTCGGAGAAATCGCAAGAGGCATCGTCAATAAAGAAATCCAAGTCTATGATGGGCTCACCCGTTTTGGAGCTTATAAACCTGATGAAAAAAATGGCAAAAAAAACTATTTGGAGGTGTCGAACCCTTAAAAGCTCTCAACCAACCCACAGCCTTACAGTATTGAGAGAACGATTCGCTGGTTGACCTATCAAGTTGCTAATTCCCTTGCACTAGTCACTGAAGCAGACAAGATCCTCCAAACAGAATACATGAAAATGATTCAGAATAGCGGAGAGATTACTGATCGAGGAAAAGCCATGTTACGACTTCTCAAAGCCAACAAACACTATGAACACTAGAAAGGAAAAACAATATGGAATACAAAGTTCAAATCAATTCACTAGATAACTTTAAAGCCTGGTCTGGTGGACTAACCACCTTGAACACTGTCCGTGAACGTGGTGGAGTAGATACTCTAACCGTCATTTGTGAAGATATCTTCTCTGGGAATACACCAACCGAAGTACAAATCAATGACTGGCTCTGGTTCGATTCTGATTTTATCTACCAAGCTCTAGGCTACGATGATCTGCTTGAGGCTTCTTGAGATGATGAAGAAGATTTATCAAACAGACTTTCTGCTTCTTCCAGAACATGAATTCTGGAGTATGTATATCCTCTTACGAAAAGGCAAGGACTTCTACTATGAATGCGCTGGAAGATCTACCGAAAAACCACCAGATGCGAAAGGTTTCTATGACTATGAACATGCCTGTTTTACCTTATATGGTCAAGTGTTGAGCGTAAATAAGAAAATGCGCCCCTCACTCATTGCTTATATTCAAAAGACCATCAAAGACAATCAAGAAACATTTAGAAAGGAAATTGAAATGGCTACTAAAACTATTTTTGAAAAGAAAGTCTCTCAAGTCACGAATGAACTGGGAGAATTACTTAAAAAGAAAGATCACAGAGAGGCTTGGACCAAAGCTGGAGAATTAAATAGTCTCCTAAAAAAAGAAGAAGCCAAAGACCTAAAAGCCTGACCTGATCGAACAACTCCAAACTGAGCTACGAGGCTACTATTACATTAATGGCGAGATCGAAAAAAAGCCAATAAGCGCCTCTATGCAAAAAGGCTCAAAAGCTCATTGAACTCGCTGCTCTCTAAAAGGAGGATCTATGGATAAAGCTAAACGCTACTTGCTTCAAGCAAAAGAATATCTCTCACACTTTAAAAAGGTGGAGAAAAAAAGGAGGCCCTACCAAAAACTAAAAGTCACCAATAAAAAAAGACCGTCAATATTGCAGTCATAGGAGGAATTTCTTTCCTCCTTTTTTTGTTGGTCTCTTGGGATCCTATTCGTGCTATCACACTATCAAATAAAGTAGGAGCACTACAAACTCAAGTTGAGGCAACTAAAAATCAAAAGACACAGCCAATGGAGTCTAGTAGAAAATACGACTACAAACTCCAGTATTACTTGAATGATTACGTCTATGCTTATTTCACGCTTCCCACAAGAAGGGTGATAAAACAACAAGCTCAAGTGGAATACTTAAATAAACTTTCTACAACTTCATTCCCTGATGTAGCTCAAGGGTCAAGTTCGAAATCCCCTAGCTGAACTTCTCTACTCTCAGTTAGTGACTGTAGAAGGAAAAGGTTGCGACCTATAAGATCAAATACAAGGAAACTATCCGTCGGGATAATAACACAGAAGAAAAAAAGAAATTGTGACAGGTTTCAATATTCCATTTTGATGAAAAAAGATGGGAAAATATTACGTTTCTGGCCTTCCTTGGTTTCTCTGTCATTGAATCCTCACAAGCTGGACACTTTAGCGAAGATGATCAGCTCCAACTAACCGCTAACGACCACTTTTCAGATGGTCAGCGTAAGAAAGGTTGAAAAAAAGTTTCCTCAAGATCTTCTTTACCAAACTACACTACCAATCAAGACAATCTTAATCTGATCGCTAAAGAAATGTGGATATCATCGCCAAATACCACCTTTCAAAACGATCGATTATACTCTATCTAAAACAGGACGGTGATGAACTTTAATCGCTTATGTTCAAGCTACCTTTGAGGTCGGAGGGTACCACTCATTCAGAAAAACTTCACCTTTACTCTCTCAGAAAAAAAGAAAAAGACCTACTATGTCACAAAAACTAGAACACACCATTCCACTGAAATTATGCAAATGATAAAGAATAGGAGAACTCTATGAATACAAACAATCTACGAACCTTCCTTCAGGGCGATGGAATTTGGATCCTGACAGCTATTGCGGTGCTCTTAGCGATCAAGGCTTGGCGGAACAGCTCCTGGCTTCAACTCTTCTCTGTCGTTGGTTTCTATGCCGTTATTGTTTCAATTGCGAAAGGACAAGATATCCTAAAAGCAGTCGGCTGGTTCCTACGACTCTTCGGTATTGAATCAGGACTTTAAGTATGAACGAAGAAAGACTTTATGATTACAGTAAGGGCCTAAATGCTCCTTATTGGATCCAAGAAATTAAGACAAAAAAGGGCACTCGACTATGGTACTTTGCGACACCTATGCAGTTGTCCTTTTTCATTGTTTTTATCATCGTCTTTGTGGCCATGTTACTCTTTGGAGGTTTTATCTTTGTGCCACTCGCAAAAATTACTCACTCAATTTCTCTCTTGCTCTATTGGTATCTCCCTTACAAATTGGCTAAATTCTATACTGAATACGAGCCTCACGGTAAAAAGATGCACGTCTTTATGGGAGATTACCTGGTTTACTTCTGGGACTTTAAGCTAAACAAAAAAGCTATCTACCATGAAGATCGGATAGAGCCTGTAGAAGAAATTGTCTTTGAAAAAACAAATCTATAGAAAAGGAGGACCTATGAGTATTACTTTAACTTATCCTATAAGGGAAACACATGAAAACCTAGCTCTCAAAAAAGATCAAACCGTCGTTGCTTATTATCGTATTCCAAACACTCCTATCACGATTACGGATGATGAAAAAAAGGGCAAACACAAAATCACTGTTGCTCAAATGATGAAGAAGCTCCAGAAAAATAAGTTCTTTGAAATATCTCTGATCCCTAAAGACTATCTTTTAGAAGAGAAAATGCGAGACTTTTCAGATGCTCTAGCAGATGACAGTCGTGAACTAGGAGAAGAACTTCTTCTATACACAGTGGATCGCCTAACAGATGAAATGGAAATCCCTTATCAGTTTGACTGGGTCGTAGGAGTGACTTTACGCAAACAAAATCATGGAGCTACCGTCAAAGACTTGGCCTATGAGAGCTTTAATGAGTTCACTGAAAAGATCGCAAAGGGTCTTGGCTATGAATATGAATTAAGTCCCACTTGGTATGAAGACTATAAAAGTGATGAATTCACTATTTTTCAAGCCTTCTCCGTTCTTCGGGCAAAACGGTTATCAAATGAAGAACTCTTTTACTACCAGCGGATGCAGTACCTCCGCTATATCCCTCACTACAAGAAGGAGGTGCTTGCTAACCGTGCTCAATTCAATATCACAGATACCTTGATCAAAGTCCTAAAAGGTGGCTTTCTTAAGCTAGAAAGCCCTTATGGATCTTCTTTTGTGACTATTCTTCCTGTAGGTAAATTTCCTGTTCAATTCAATGGTTTTCACCTGGGCGAATTTATCCAACGCTTAAACTTTCCCGTTGAGCTACGAATCAAGGCAGAATTCATTGATACTGGTAAAATCAAGGGTCGAATGGGACGCTCGAATACACGTTACAGAAACATCATGGAAGAGGCAGAAAATACCGATACTGTCCAACAAGACGAGATCATCATGGGTTCTATCTCCCTAAAGGACTTAATGAAGAAAGTCGGAAACAAGGAAGATATCATCGAATACGGAGCCTATCTGATTGTTTCTGCTTCTAGTGTGAACCAACTACGACAAAGACGGCAAGTGGTTTTGAACTATTTTGATGATATGGGCGTTGAAATCAGTGAGGCCTCTCAAGACGGACCTTATCTCTTTCAAGCCCTGCTCTATGGAGAAAACCTCCAAAAGAAAACTCGCACCTGGACACATATGGTCACAGCTCGTGGATTTTCAGAACTTATGCCCTTCACCAATACCTCTTCTGGAAACCGTATCGGTTGGTATATTGGCCGAGTAGATAACTGGACAGGCCGTTGGGACAATATTGAGAAAGCTATTGATTCTTCAAAGAACATTGTCCTATACAATGCGACAGTAGGAAATAAGGAAGATATCGCTGGAAAGATTACCAAGAACCCGCATATCATCATCACGGGTGCAACAGGTCAAGGAAAATCTTTCCTTGCTCAGATCATCTTTTTAAGTGTGGCTTTACAAAATGTTAAAACCCTTTATATTGACCCTAAACGTGAACTTAGAAATCACTACCAAGAAGTGATTAACTCACCTGAATTTGCACGTCTCTATCCTGAACGAAAGAGACAGATTGAGAACTTTAACTTTGTGACACTGGATAGCTCGCTTCCATCAAACCACGGTGTCTTAGATCCTATTGTCGTTCTAGATAAAGAACAGGCTGTAGAGGTCGCAAAAAACATGCTTGAGTTTCTACTACAAGCTGTAGATGATGTCACAATGGACCAGAAAACAGCTATCACAGAAGCTATTAATGCAATTGTAGAAAAACGAGTCGCTGGTGAGAAAGTTGGCTTTAAACACGTCCTAAAAGTACTTAGAGAATCCACTTCCTCTGAAATTGCTTCGGTTGGTCGTTATCTGACTTCAATTGTCACAAACTCTATCTTGGAACTAGCCTTTTCAGATGGAACCACTCAAGGACTTAACTATGAATCACGGGTGACCATCCTTGAGGTCAACAACCTCAAGCTCCCAAAGGATGATTCCACAAAAATTTCAGATCATGAACGCAACTCTATTGCTCTCATGTTTGCGCTTGGAGCCTTCTGTACTCACTTTGGAGAACGAAATGAAAATGAAGATACCATTGAGTTCTTTGATGAAGCTTGGATTCTTATGAAGTCCGCAGAAGGAAAAGCCGTTATCAAAAATATGCGTCGGATTGGACGCTCCAAAAACAATACCTTGGCACTGATTACGCAATCTGTACATGATGCAGAAAATGACGATGATACAACGGGATTTGGGACTATCTTTGCTTTTTATGAAAAGTCTGAACGAGAAGATATCTTAAAACACGTCAATCTCGAAGTCACTGAAAGCAATCTCGAATGGATTGATAATATGATCTCTGGTCAATGCCTATACTATGATGTCTATGGCAATCTCAATATGATTTCCGTACACAATATCTTTGAAGATATTGATATGCTTCTAAAACCAATGAAAGCTACAGTATCATCAAGCCTTGAAAATAAATACGCTAGTTAGGAGGTGAATCCATGCAAGAAGCTTTTGACAAACTAAGGGGAGTTGATATCTTCTCTCTCAAGTCCTACATGGAGCCTACTGGGTTCGCTTCCTTTAACGGGGCTTGGGTTCTGATTAATGAGCTTTTCGTCAACTTCTTCTTTTTCATTCTAAACGCAGTGGTGGGCTTCTTTTCTTTGCTGATTCGAATTCTTGAAAGATTGATCTTTACTCCAACTATAAGAACTATGTATTTAATGGAGCGATGAATATCTGGAAAGGATTTGTCGGTTCAAGTTCTGGAGGAGTCGCAAAACAATCACTCGTTTCAATGTTGCTTCTAATACTAGCTTTCTATCTCTTTTATCAATTTTTCTTTTCGAAAGGAGCTTTTTCAAGAACTCTCCTTCATGTCTTTCTGGTTCTTATCCTCGGTTTTGGTTACTTTGGAACAATCGCTGGAACATCAGGTGGTCTGTATCTACTAGATACCATTAACCATGTCTCTCAAGATGTCACTAAAAATATCACGAATATTAAGGTGGAGTATGGCAATAATAAATCCATTAAAATTGGCGATTCCATGGCAGATAGCTATATTGCAGAAACTTCTTATAAAGCTTATGTCTTCGTCAATACGGGACAAGAAAATGGGAAATATAAGAATAGTCAAGATGGGAAACAAGAAACTTTTGACGATAGTAAGGTACTAGGAACAGGCGATAAGAATGGAAACTTTAAAGCAGTTAAGTCTAAAGATCGCAATAAGTATCTAGATGAACTAGGAAATGGAGCTAATGATGATGGTGAAAAGAACCGTTGGGTTTCAGCTATGCCAGATTTCATCTTTACTCGTATGTTTTATGTCATCTTCAAAATCTGTGAAGCCTTTGTATTAGCGATACCTGTTATTTTGATTCAGATGTTAAATGTCATTGCTCAGACACTCGTCCTGATGATGATCCTGCTCTTTCCAATTGTACTATTGATGTCCTTTGTACCAAGAATGCAAGATTTGATTTTTGGAGTTCTGAAAGTCATGTTTGGTGGGCTGCTTTTTCCAGCTATCACGAGTCTATTAACTCTTTTAGTTTTCTACATTGAAAAAATGATTGAAAACATTGTCATTACAGGTTTTGATGGCATCCTTAAACACTTCCATCTTTGATTATCTTCGGTCTTGTCTTTAAACTACTCATTTCAGTTGTCTCAAAAGGACTTGTATACTTCCTTCTATGGAAATACAAAGCTGAACTGATTCAATTCATTCTTGGATCTAAAGCACGAATGGTTGCGAATGATATTGGAAACAAAGTTGAAAAAGGGGTCACAAAGACCAGAGAGGTGGCTTCACAAGTACCATCGAGAAGTCTCTCATCTGCTCAACACCTTGGGAACTTTGCCTTAGCAGGTGCTGGTTTTGGAGCTGGAATGATGATGAATGCCAAGAGTCACTTCCAAAATGTTGGTTCTTTCTTTACCAATAAAGAATCAGAGCACCAACCTGATGAAGTGCTCCCAACAGAAACACTTGAGACTCCAATAAGTCCAGATGCTCCAGAACCAAACATTCCGAAAACAAAGTCAACGCTAGAAGGGATTAAACCAGTTGAAGAAAAAACACTACAAACTCCTTCAATGGAATCTCCAATCACGGTGGAGCCAACACCAAGTTCAAACGAGGAATTTCAAACTCTTAAAGAAGAATGGATTTCTCCATTTAAACAGCTCCGCATTAATAGTATTGAGCACAAATTAGAGGAATATAAAGATCCTCAATCCATGTATAAAGCCCAAGGATCGAATGCCTTCACTCGTGCTTATAGGAAAACCATGACACGAGATGATAAATTGAGAGCCAATATTGAACGAAGAGACCGATTAACAGAACGCTTAAAACAACTTAGAGGAGAATGATATGAATACCAAGATACGTTCAAGAACTGCTTTTCCAAGAGTTCTTGAAGAAACTCTTTATCAAGCCTACCAAGAAGGAAAACGCTCAGTCGATTTCCTTCTTTTGTTTCCAGTCTCAGAACAAGAAAGAGACCAAATCATCCAACAGACTAAGTCCTATTCAGTCGTTTTAGATGCAAAATGGCGTTTTGGGACTGTTCTGTTCACTGCTTATATAAGACATTAACTAGAAAGGAGATTCGATGAAAAAACTAAAATGGTTTCTATTAGCCGGTCTCATTCCTCTCTTTCTACCGGTCCTCATCATCATTATCCTTATGGGGGCTGTCGGAGGTGGTGGGACGAATGGCTCACCCCAATCCCAAAATGGAGTGACTTATGCGGATCACTGGTCAGATGGAGATCCCTATACTCACAACCTACTGGTTCATCGCTTCGGTATTACAGCAGAACAATTAGACGGCTTTTTAGATACGTTAGGAATCTCCTATGATAAGAACCGAATTAATGGAAAAAAGCTCCTCGAATGGGAAGCTAAATCTAATCTTGATGTTCGTGGAATCGTTGCGATCGCACTGAATGAAAGTTCCCTTGGAACTGCTGGAGTAGCCACTAATCCTGGTGCCAATATGTTTGGTTTTGGGGCCTATGATTCCAATCCAGAATATGCCAATAACTTTAATGACGAGGTTGCGGTTGTCGGACTAACCCAACAAACCATCATTGGAAATAAAAAAACCAAACCTTCAAAAATTCAAGATGACAAGGCTAAAAAAAGTTTGCGAATGGAACACTCAATCCAGCAACTGATGGTGGAGTCTATTTCACAGATACCACAGGATCAGGAAAAAGACGTGCAGAAACCATGCAAAAAAACTGGATGCCTTCATTGATGAACATGGAGGAACTCCAAAAGCTCCTGAACAAACTACAGGAAAAACCAGAGATGGTGGAGGAGTAACTTCAAATGATATACCAGTAGGTTACAGTCTGACAACAGCTATTGACACTACTGGCTATATCACAAGCACTTATCCATGGGGACAATGTACCTGGTATGTCTTCAACCGTGGAAAGCAAGTCGGAGTCAACTTTGATCCATTTATGGGAAATGGTGGACAATGGATGAATAAGCCAGGTTTCACAACAACCCATACACCAACAGAACACTCTGCTCTATCATTTAGTCCTGGACAAGCTGGAGCTGATCCAATATACGGACATATTTCATTTGTGGAGCAAGTCAAATCAGACGGTTCAATTCTCGTCTCAGAATGTAATGTGAAAGGATTAGGGATCATTAGTTACCGTACTTTTGATGCAGAAACTGCCAAACAATTTACCTATGTTATTGGACATTAGAAAGGATAATTATATGGATACACTTCAACAAGTAAAACTAGAGAAAATTGAAAATCTATTACAGGTTCTGGTAAATCTTTTTGGATAAAAAATCGGATACTAATCAGTTAGAAATCATGACCCAAAAGGAAGTCCTCAAAGAACTGAATATATCCCCCAATACACTCAAAAGTTGGGAACGTAAAGGACTTCCACGTTTGGAGCCACCAATCGAAGGAACTCGGACAGTGTATTATAAACGTGGGGATATTCTTAAATTCTTGACCGTCTGAGGTAAACTAAATGAAAATTGAGACAATAGAAAGAAACAAAAAAAGAAAGTTCTTAAGAAAAATCAAAAGAGATGGTTCTATAACCTACTCTATGAAAGGAGCTTATTTAGGTACTGATAAAAAAACAGGAAAAACAAGTTACAACTACTATATCAGCTCCAACACTAAAAAGCCTTAGATCGCAAATATTTAGAGACTAAAAAGAAAAATTTGAAGAAAAATGATTCTACTCGAAAAGAAACTCTATCTGTCGGTACTATAAAAGAACTGTCGGAAATTTGGTATGATAGTTATAAATCTTGGGTATCATCTGATAATACTAGAAATAGAGTAAGGGGATATTTGGATACATATATCCTCCCAAAAATTTGGAGATTATAAAATAGATTCTATTGAATCTACTGAAGTTCAAAAAAATGGGTTGATCAGCTAGCAGAAAAAAAGCTCGAATAGAAATAAATAAGGGAAAAACGTAAGGCAGATAAAGGAAAGGCATCTGATTATGGCGCAGTCGTTCATAAACTAAAAAGATATTCTTGATTTCGGAATGGTACACTTTTAATCTAAAGAATAATCCCGCAAAACAAGTCAGGATACCACCCAAGCCTAAAGCACCTCAAAACCGAATTCAAGTTCTACATGAAAAAGATATCGCTATATGGTTGAATTACTTAGATACGCTCCCAAACTCAAGAGCCAACAGGCGCTTTAAACTTATTTGTAATACTCTTTTAGCTTCTGCCTTACGAATTAATGAACTATTAGCATTGGAAGTTGATGACTTACTTTTCGAATCATCAGAAATTAACGTAAATAAAACTCTTATGTGGAGGAGAGGAGACAAAACCTTAGGTACTAAAGGTAAGGTTATTTGTAAAAATTCTGCGAAAACTGATTCAGGAAATCGCAAAGTATCAGTACCTATTACCATTATTCAAGAACTTAAAGATTTTAACAATGAAATGAATAATTACTTTGAAAAACATGGGCTTCCAAAATCTAAGTTGATATTTCCCACTATCTATGGAAATTACATGACTGATCGAAATGAGCGAGCCACTCTTATTAAACGATTAAAAGAGTTAGGTTTACCTGATTATGGTTTTCACTTATTCCGCCATACTCATGCATCTTTAATGCTCAACTCTGGAGCAAATTGGAAAGAATTGCAAGAACGTATGGGTCACAGATCTATTTCAACCACAATGGATATCTATGCGGAATTAGATCCTAACCGAAAGAATGAAGCAGTCGATATTCTAATGGAAAGACTTTCACAAATAAAAGGTGAAAATTAACAGTCATTTGAAACTCTACCTTTTTCTCTACCTTTTTCTTCATAAACAGTCGTAAAGTCTGTTAAAATAAGCTTTGTAAGCATATAAGTTAACTTTTACAGAAGTTAAATAATTAATTAAGCTAAAAGCCTTTGAAATCAACGTTTCAAAGGCTTTTTTCTTTTTGTCAAATGCAGTATATTTCAGTTCAATCACTACCTTTGTCACTACTTTTTTAGATAAATTTCAATGAATATACTAGATTATAGAAAGAATATAAAAAACTATGACTTTCCGAAAAAAGCCTGTCCCCGAAAGTTGGGAATTTGAAACGATGAATATGCAAAAACAACCGGAAAAGAAACAGTTCCCAACTAGTTCTTCTCTGGTTGTTTTTTATAAATCATACATAAAATAAACTTTCCTAAAAAGAGAACCGGATGACTCTTTTAAAAATCTAATATATATTAATGATTAGTTCACTTTCTATACTGATCTAACATATTGTTGATTGTTTGTTTTAAATCATCTACTAATTTTTGAGGTTTAGTGATCACCAAACTATCTCCCTGACTTAGTAGCCACCTTTTCAGACCTGGAGTATATTGCGTTTCAATCTCCATAACTGTCTGATTTTCTTCTTGACTTAAAATTTTTGTATTGGGAAATTGATCCAGAACAATAGAGGGATCATTATTAAACTTGAGCCTGATTTTTATGAGAGATCCTGAAAATGCATCAACTTTCATGTTTCTCACATCTCCATCACGAAACTTATTGCGATGGGGTATGTTTGGTTTCTTACTATCGCTTAATTTCCATCTTTTGATACGATCAATTTTAAACGTTGTATATGTCTCATGCTTAAGGTGATATGCAACTAAATAGAAATAGTGAAAATCATAATACATTGAGACTGGGAAAACGATGTGCTTTTTTACAACATCCGTATAGGGACTTTTATATTCTAATTCAATTACTTGTTCATAAATAATCTTTTCTGAGAGCTCCCATGTTTTAACTATACGATCTTGCTTGTCAGAGATTGGCTCGTAATTTATTTTTTCGCTAGCTATAACTGATTCGATTAATTTTTTATCGTCTATTGAAAGTGTGTTTAATAAACTATTTATCACTCTATTAAATTCATTTTTTTATTTAATGCTCTGTTTTCCAATAATATTTTTAGATATAAATAGTACTTCTTGCTTTTCTATAGTTGATGGTCGATCTATTGAATATTTTTTTATATCTCTATTGTAAACAAGATTACCTAAAAATACTTGAATGAACAGACACAAAATATCTCAAAAAAATGATAAATCTCTTTGTATTGTTCGTTCATTAACTTCAAATTCATCTGCTAGAGATTTCTTTTGTAATTTCTCTCCAAAAACAAACGTAAAAAAATATTAAGAATTCTTTTCTTGATCATTCATATTGATTACCCCACATATTAAAAAAATTATAACATACTAACAAACCTTACAAAAATTTGTTTTTTTACAATCTTGACAATTAAAAAAAGGACAAATATTGTCTATCTGATCTGATATAATTAACACATAGTGAGTTTCTCACTAATACATTTTGAAAAATATTTAATTAATATTTTACCTTTACTTAAGGAGTTTGGATCATGAAAGAAATGCAAATTGTTTATCAAGGACAACATCAATCTTTTGAATCTGTATCCTATATTGTATTCGATATAGCAACAACCGGATTAAAAGCTACTAAAGATGAACTTATTCAAATTAGCGCCGTAAAAATTGAAAAAGGGAGAAAAATTGATAGTTTCAATGAGTATATTACTCCTTCTCAACCTCTCAGTGATTTTATAAAAAAAATTACCGATATTACAGATGAAGATATAATGAATTCAAAATCATTACCAGAAGTACTACAAAACTTTTTAAATTTTGTTCAAGATAGTGTACTTATTGCTCACAATATAACTTTTGAGATGGAGTTTCTTCAAGAAAAACTAAAAAATTGTCATTACCTGCCATTAGAAAATACTTATATCGATTCTCTGGAACTCGCTCGCCGTATTTATCCAGATAGAAAAAGACATGGGCTTGTGCCACTGATCCACGATTTTTTGAACAGTGAAGACTATAGTGGCCAAGGTTGTTTGGCAGATGTAAACGCGCTTTGCAAACTGTTTCTTATTATGTTAAAAGAAACTCTTGCCAAATTTAATTATAAAGAAATTGGACAACTAAATGATTTACCCGTAAAAAATCTATCTATATAAAAAATGTAATTCTAGAGTTTTTAATCTGTTGTCTTTGAAAAATTCCCTACATTGACAATACTTGCACTAGGTAAATAATAGATTTTATTTAGGAGAAAATAGATTTTTATGAAAAAACAAACTATTGTTTATTGTTATAGGATGACCCATGATTACGGTATAAATCCTTGTGTTTTTACTGAAAATTATGATAAAACCCCTCAGCTTCTAAGTGAAGGTGGTTGTATGCAGCAGTTAAGAAGAAACATTAAGAAGAACTGGGCCGATAAAATTAATAATAATGAAGTGGATGCATACATAATGGCGATAGCTGGCCATTCGAAAGATGGTCAACAGTGGAAAGATGACCAAGGCACCTTTATTACCCCAAAATACAATCATTTAATTTTTGTGGCTAAAATTAGTGAAATTATGACTATGGGAGAATATTTAAGATCTCCAAAGTCAGAAAATCGGCGGGATTCGTATACTTATCAATGGATGATTGAACATAATGGATTGCATAATACTCATTTTATGAATGAGGTGGTTATACTCGCAGACCGTTTTAGCTATTTTGGAAAATCTCCTCTTGAAATACCGAAGGAAATCCTTTCCTTTTTTCCTATGGGAAGCCGAGCTAGACTAAATGGCAAACCATTTCCGCGATGGAATGCAAAAAATGGGTTTTATAATTCAAATGATCGATTTATGGATACTCTAGAGTTAGCAAATTTTGCTGAGAATTTACTAGGATCACAAAACAAAATTATTGATTTACCATACCATCCATTCTACATAAAAGGAAACAAACTATGAAAATCATTTTATCTAGAAAGGGGTTTGATTCGTCTAATGGAGGAATTCCAAGCCCAATCTTACCTGACGGAACCTTATTATCAATACCAATTCCTGGGAAGTTTGATAACTTATCTTTTGATGATTTAAACTATAACGGGGTTAGTTTCTCAAATATTTTAAGACAATTGAGAGGAAATGAAGATAAGACTAATCATTATAACTGCCATCTTGACCCTGATATAAGAGAAGGTCTGAGAAATGTGCCTGTCTCTGACTGGAAACCTGCATTTGGACAGATTAATAGTTCGCAAGGTTTACTACGAAACCAAAATGTTGCGGTTGGGGATCTCTTCCTATTTTTTGGTTGGTTTAGACAAACCGAAGGAGATATTCAGGATGGAACACTACATTTTAAAAAAGGTTCACCTGATTTAAATATTATTTATGGTTATTTGCAAATTGGTGATCTAACAAATAATCAAGATATATTGAAAAAAAGTTATTCTTTTCATCCTCACTCTAACAATCATCTGATCAATGCTAAATCAAATATGTTGTATATGCCCAGTGATAAATTAGCATTTTCATCTAATTATAAAGGTTATGGAACATTTGATTTTGATGAGAAGAGAGTATTAACCATGAGAGGAAAAAGCAGAAGTGTTTGGAAAGAAATCCCTGCATTAATGCCTGAAAATCTATGTGGTAATCATAAAAATTCTGCTAAAAACGAAGGAATACAATATTCTGGAATATGGCAGGAAAAAGTATTAATGGAGAATAAAATCTCAACTAATTGGGCAAAAAGTCTATTTTCGTAATTGGAAGGCAAATTAATACATATTCTAGACATTCCTAATATACCAACACTAGTATAGTCATTACGTATATTAGATGACAAAGAATTATCCAATTTAACACTCCAGCAAGAGGAAACATCCACCAAACTGTTGACCTAAATTGCTATCGGTATAAGAGCGTATTCTTATGAGAACAAGCAAAAACAACCGGAAAAGAAACAGTTCCAAACTAGTTCTTCTCTGGTTGTTTTTTATACTAACGATTTTTCCGACTTAATTGATAAGAGTACATCGCAGGGATAAGGACAATGGCGAGGATGATCAGCACCAATACATAAGAAAGAGCGTATTGAAGGCCTGCTTCAAGAAGAAGGATCAATCCTCCGAGGACCCACAACTTCCCTGCCAAGCGATGGGTTTTGTGCCAGTTATCTTCACTCTGCAAGGTCCAAGGCAGACGGATTCCAACCGTATGGTTCACTTTTAGCTTCGGCATGTAATTGCCCATGATCACAAAGATGAGGCCTAGCAAAGCAGAAACAACAATAGAGGGATTGGTCGTAGAGCCTAGCGCCTTACTATAGATGAGATAGGAGACGCTTAAGGAAACGATTGGAGTCAACCAATAGATTACTCTGACTATTTTATCATTCATAGCGCTATTCTTAGGATCGCGTCCGATCACGAAAATCACAAACAGATGCACCAAGAGAAGGAAAATAGGAAGACCAAACACAGCTAGTGCTTTCGATTGGAAGTTATTGGCCTGACCAGCAGCGTTAAAGTGAATCGAGATTTGGTTAGGTAATTGCGACCAAATCATCACTCCCCAAAGTATGGGGAAAAGGATCACAATAGAAGTTAATAGTAATAGTTTTTTATTCATTTTCATCAGTAGAATCTCTTTTCAAATCAACGAGCCAGACCATTAAATCCTCTAAGACAGAAGTATTGAGTTCATAGTAGATAAAATTCTTTTCTTTTTCCTCTCGAATTAAATCCGCCTGCTTGAGAATACTTAAATGATGGGAAATGGTCGGTCCTGCTACATCAAAGTGGCCAACGATATCACCAGCAGATAATTTCCCTGCCTTCAGCAGTTCTAAAATACTTCTTCTTATCGGATTTGATAAAGCTTTAAATGTTTGCGCAAAATTCATTCTCTATCTCCTCTAATCTATTTAGATATCTTTCTAAATAGATTGTACAACTCCACTATTATTTTGTCAACCCTATTTAGAAAAATATCTAAATAGGTCCATCTTGAATCTCCTTACGACCTGCTAGGAAGATGCTGTTGCCAGTAGGAATGTTGTTTTAGAAGACAAAAAACCTCTAGCCATTAGCTAGAGGTTGCGATTTAGTCAGGTTTATTGATTTGAAAGTTTACGTTTCAATAAGATAGCACCTGATAGAACAACTGCTCCTAGGACAATGAATCCAGTAGCTGCGACTTCACCTGTACTTGGGAGAACTTTCTTACGACCTTTACCTTTGCCGTCGCCGGTACCTTCAGTTGTTGAAGATGACGGAGTTGGTGTTGGAGTAGTCGTTGAAGATGTAGTCGGTTCTTCACTTGTAGTAGTTGTTGTAGTTGTAGTTGTTTCACCTGTAGTGGTTGAAGTGGTTGTATCTTCTTTGGTTGTTGTGGTAGTTGAAGTTGTAGTCGGCTCTTCAGTTGTTGTGGTAGTCGAAGTTGTAGTCGGCTCTTCAGTTGTTGTGGTAGTCGAAGTTGTAGTCGGCTCTTCAGTTGTTGTGGTAGTTGAAGTTGTAGTCGGCTCTTCGGTTGTTGTGGTAGTTGAAGTTGTAGTCGGCTCTTCGGTTGTTGTGGTAGTTGAAGTTGTAGTCGGCTCTTCAGTTGTTGTGGTAGTTGAAGTTGTAGTCGGCTCTTCGGTTGTTGTGGTAGTTGAAGTTGTAGTCGGCTCTTCAGTTGTTGTGGTAGTTGAAGTTGTAGTCGGCTCTTCAGTTGTTGTGGTAGTTGAAGTTGTAGTCGGCTCTTCAGTTGTTGTGGTAGTTGAAGTTGTAGTCGGCTCTTCGGTTGTTGTGGTAGTCGAAGTTGTTGTCGTGGTTGTCGTTGAAGTGGTTGTTTCTTCCTTCGGATTTACGATTGTTTTAGTTACTGAGTGGTCAGTTCCGAAATCTTCAACATTAACCACAGTTTCAGCTTCTTTGATGATATGACCTGAAGGGGCTTCAATTTCAGTTAAGATATATTTATCTTTCAACAGTTTACCAACGGCAATATTACCATTTTCGTCTGATTCAAACTCACCGATAACTTGATTATTAGCTTGACGAACAACTCTAAACTTAGCACCTTTAAGTGGTTGGTTAGCATCATCGACTTTATGAATATTGATTGAGTAAACATAACCAACACCAGCACCACCAGCAATTTGAACGGCAGCAGCATTCGTTACATTTTTGGTTTCAATACCTAGACCTTTAAGAGTTGCTTCATTTTTCAAGACCTCTCCGTCGGCTGGATCATAATTTAAACGAACATTATAAGAAATACGATATTGGTCATTTTCAGTAACATCGCCTAAATCGATAACAAATGATTGACCATCTTCGCTAATGGTAATCTTATGTTGGTCTGTTACATCAACTCTATCAGAGAATACCCATTCGCCAGTATCATAAGAGAATTTACCTTTAATAATTTTAATGCTATCTTTTTCGTATGAAGCATTCGTAAATTGTAAGTGATCTTCGAGTGTGGCATTCTTAATATTTTGCTTTGTACGATTGACAGAAATCGTGTATTGGACTTCCCTTTGGTCCCCTGCGTTTACCCAACTAGTCTTTGTTAGAAGTCTAGGATTTCCATCACCTATACCAGTAAATGAAACTTTACCAGCAACTTTTGTTTCTTTGTTAATGGTGATTTCTACTGGAACCTCACCTTTTTGAGGGTGTTTTTTGAAATCGATACGAGCGTAAAAGAAGAATGATCCGCTGGTATCTGAGTGTTTTTCAACATAATCCGTATAGGTAATTGTAATGGATTTATTATCTGGGCTTACCTCAGCATTTGCGATAACTTCCTTCGTATTTATATCAAGAATTTGAAACGAAGTGTTAGTAATCATCAAAGCATCTGGAACAGTAACTACAGTTGAATCTCCTGCTTTAACATTTTTTCCAGACAAATCATAATCAGCGTTGATTCGGAAAGTTGCCCACTGTTGTAAGTCCCAGTCGAGAACACCTCCTTCGTTATTTGATACTTTAATATTTTGGATTGTATCAACAAATTTTCCAGATACTGAAACCTCAGGAGTTTCTGCAGAGATTTTATTCCAATTAAATGTAAAAATCGCAACTAATAAACAAAGAATGAACGGAAAAATCCAACTTTTCTTTTTGTCCATTTTTACCTTCCTTTTTCATAAACTTGGGTGTTTTATAAAAATCATTTATTTACACTTTTATAAGGAAGAGTGTAATAAAATAATCGTTTATAAGACACACGGCTGCAACATAACTTTGTAGGAAATACTGTTTAATATGCAAGATCACGTTGGGATTTGAAATCAAAAATATTTTCTACAAAGTGAATTATATCACAAATAAAACAATGTATCAACCCAAAATATGTTTGTATATTATAAAATCATATCAAAAATATAGCATAAATTGATGAGGTGAGTTATATATCCAATTTTAATAGAGATGCATATATTAGAGTGGAGCAAATAATTTTGAAGTTTATTTTAAAGAGTTAAGGATTAGAAAAAGGATTTACCTCTAAATTAGAAGTAAATCCTTTTAAAACCTTTTGTCAAACCTTAAGATAAATTAGTAAGTTAAAATACAGACCGCTAGTTATTAGACATTTTACGTTTCAATACAATAGCACCTGATAGGACAAGTACTCCTGAGAATACTAGGCCAGTTGCTACGACTTCACCTGTACTTGGGAGAAGGACTTTGCGTCCACCACCGTTACCATCTGCATTCCCGCCAGGGTTTCCTGGTGTTGTAGTTGTTGTGGTGGTTGTACCACGTTTTCCGCCAGGATTTCCTGTTGTAGTTGTTGTAGTTGCATCTTCACTTACTGTAGTAGTTGTTGTAGTTGCGTCTTCACTTACTGTAGTAGTTGTTGTAGTTGCGTCTTCACTTATTGTAGTAGTAGTTGTGGTTGTATCTTCACTTACTGTAGTAGTTGTTGTGGTTTCACCATCACCTTCACCTGCACCATGGTTATCTGGATTTCCCGGAGTCGTTGTTGTAGTAGTAGTTGTAGTTGTAGTTGTAGGTTCCTCTGTTGTTGTGGTGTTTGTTGTAGTTGTAGGTTCCTCTGTTGTTGTGGTGTTTGTTGTAGTTGTAGGTTCCTCTGTTGTTGTGGTGTTTGTTGTAGTTGTAGGTTCCTCTGTTGTTGTGGTGTTTGTTGTAGTTGTAGGTTCCTCTGTTGTAGTGGTAGTAGTTGTGGTTGTAGGTTCCTCTGTTGTAGTGGTAGTAGTTGTAGTTGTAGGTTCCTCTGTTGTAGTGGTAGTAGTTGTAGTTGTAGGTTCCTCTGTTGTAGTGGTAGTAGTTGTAGTTGTAGGTTCCTCTGTTGTAGTGGTAGTTGTGGTTGTAGGTTCCTCTGTTGTTGTAGTGGTTGTAGTAGTTGTAGGTTCCTCTGTTGTAGTGGTAGTTGTAGTAGTTGTAGGTTCCTCTGTTGTAGTGGTAGTAGTTGTGGTTGTAGGTTCCTCTGTTGTAGTGGTTGTTGTGGTTGTAGGTTCCTCTGTTGTTGTAGTGGTTGTAGTGGTTTTATCACCATCAACACCACCATCCGCTCGAATATTTGATACAGAAGAATTCTTCTCTATGGCTACAACAGCTGCTTCACCTTTTATACGATACCAAGCTTGGCTATGATTTTCAAACTTAGCTTGATCAGGATTTGTTACTTTTGTTTTATATATTACTGTGAAACCTGTTAGTACGGCGTCTTCTTGAGGAATTTTAATTGAAATTTTTCCAGTTTGCGCATCTGCAGTAAATTGAGCATTAGGAAAATCTTTTAAAAAGTTTGTAATCGCATCAGATCCACTATAGTATCCCGACTTTTTACCTGTTACGATAATCATCCAACTATCTGTTTCCAGAGTGTGACCTGGCTGAATTTGGTCTTCTACGCGTACTTCATCATCAACATCCACCTTCATATTATTGATATTTAAGCTCCATAGAATATGATCAGGATCGTTAGCTTTCATGTCCCCGGCTTTTAAGTAAAATGGTGCAGAGGACTTTCCAGTAGCTACTTTCTTGACGGAAATCTCTACAGTTTTTGTCCCACTCGTGATGCGAAAACTACCTGTGTGTTCTTTCTCGGTATTGGTTTCATTGTGGGCTTCGATTTCAAACTCCCCCCAACCACGAATGTTTTCAAGATTTGTGATTCCGTCATTAAAGGTCACTTTGGCTTCTCCATCAGTGATTACCATATCTCCTACATACGTACCTTCAATCGTTAATTTAATGGTTTTCTTAAATCCAGCTCCATGAATTGTTCCTGAATTTGGCCAAGTTACTTGGAGGGTATCTCCTGACTTAATTTTTTGAGCATGCTCGTCAAAAGTGAATTTAACAGTTGTTTGGCCTCCGTTATACAATTCGTTTGATGAAACAGTTAATGAGCTGACATTATTGCTAACATCAGCTGCTTGCACCACTTTTTTTGGAGTAATGAGAATTAGTAGTAACGGTAAAAACGCAATAAATAGAAGCTTAGGCAGTTGTCCCTTAAAAATTCTTTTCATTTTTCCAATATATCTCCTATATTTTTAAAATCATTGTTTGTGTCAAGTACACGTTATAGGACTTTTTGAAAATTATTCAAAGATTCTCCTTTCTAAAGTTTTCAGTTATAAAGCAGTCCTATGTAGTGAATTATATCACAAGGTATACCAGGTTTCAATACTATAACTTTGATTATTTAAATTAAATAGTAGAAATAACTTAATGTGTTGTGCATCAAATATCAGATAATTGGAATTGACTCTTAAATAAATTGTCGAAAACGGTAAGTATTGCTTTTTCTCTAAAAAAGCGTATAATCAAAATCATACTATTTAAAGGGAGTCTCTATGAAGAAGAGTTTTATTCACCAACAAGAAGAAATTTCATTTGTAAAAACAACGTTTACTCAATATTTGAAAGACAAACTAGAAGTCGTTGAGGTTCAAGGTCCAATCTTAAGCAAGGTAGGAGATGGGATGCAGGACAACCTATCCGGAGTGGAAAACCCTGTCTCTGTAAAGGTCTTACAAATTCCTAATGAAACTTATGAAGTGGTTCATTCCCTTGCAAAATGGAAGCGTCATACCTTGGCGCGGTTTGGCTTTGGGGAAGGGGAAGGTCTCTTCGTCCATATGAAGGCTCTTCGTCCAGATGAAGATTCTTTGGATGCGACCCACTCAGTTTATGTCGACCAATGGGACTGGGAAAAGGTCATTCCAAATGGGAGCCGTAACCTAGCTTACTTGAAGGAAACAGTTGAAAAAATCTACAAGGCCATTCGTTTGACGGAGTTGGCAGTTGAAGCTCGCTATGATATTGAATCGATCCTGCCGAAGCAAATCACCTTTATCCACACAGAAGAGTTGGTAGAGCATTATCCTGACTTGACACCAAAAGAAAGGGAAAATGCCATCACCAAAGAATATGGAGCTGTCTTTTTGATTGGGATTGGTGGCGTCTTATCAGATGGCAAACCGCATGATGGACGGGCACCAGACTATGACGACTGGACAACAGAAACCGAAAATGGCTACAAGGGCTTAAACGGGGATATCCTTGTTTGGAATGATAACCTAGGGGCGGCATTCGAATTATCTTCTATGGGGATTCGGGTTGATGAAGACACCCTCAAGCGCCAGGTTGCTATTACAGGAGATCAAGATCGTTTAGAATTGGAATGGCACCGTGCGCTCTTGAATGGCCTCTTTCCACTAACTATCGGAGGTGGGATTGGTCAATCGCGGATGGCTATGTTCTTGCTTCGTAAGAAACATATCGGAGAAGTCCAAACCAGCGTCTGGCCGCAGGAAGTTCGCGAACAATATGAAAATATCTTATAAGATAGTTGAAAGTAAAGCAACGAAAGAAATCGAGCCTTGCATGTGATGCGGGCTCTATTTTTAAGGGCTGGAGAAGTTACCTTTTTCTATTCCTGATAGGCTTGTAGACTGATTTTATCGCTTGAGCGCTGTCACAAACTAGAAATTATGATAGAATGAATAGTACAAAAGCAAGCAAAGGAGTGGTGTCTATGAAATTACAAAAACCAAAAGGAACCCAAGATATCCTGCCACAGGAGTCCGCTAAGTGGCAATATGTAGAAGGATTTGCTCGCGAAACCTTTAAAAAATACAATTACGCAGAGATCCGCACACCTATTTTTGAACATTACGAGGTGATTAGTCGTTCGGTAGGGGATACAACGGATATCGTGACTAAGGAGATGTATGACTTCTATGATAAGGGAGACCGCCACATCACTTTGCGTCCGGAAGGGACAGCACCAGTGGTCCGCTCCTATGTTGAAAATAAACTCTTTGCACCAGAGGTTCAAAAGCCAAGCAAGGTCTATTATATCGGTCCCATGTTCCGCTATGAACGCCCTCAGGCTGGCCGTTTGCGTCAATTCCACCAGATTGGCGTAGAGTGCTTTGGATCTAGCAATCCTGCAACGGATGTTGAGACGATTGCCATGGCTGACCAATTCTTCAAAGAGATTGGCATTGAAATGTCGTCCTCCACTTGAATACCCTTGGTAGCACCGCTAGTCGGGCAGCTTATCGTCAAGCTTTGATCGACTACCTCCTTCCAATGAAGGACCAACTTTCAAAAGATAGCCAACGTCGTCTAGAGGAAAATCCGCTCCGCGTCTTGGACTCAAAAGAAAAAGAAGACAAGCAAGCGGTTGAGAATGCTCCATCTATCCTGGACTATTTAGACGAAGAAAGCCAGGGACACTTTGATGCCGTACGGGCTATGCTAGACGGTCTCGGAATTGACTATGTCATCGATACCAATATGGTCCGTGGCCTAGACTACTATAACCACACTATTTTTGAGTTCGTGACAGAAGTAGATGGGAATGAGTTAACCGTTTGTGCGGGTGGTCGTTACGATGGCTTGGTAGAATATTTTGGTGGACCAGCAACGCCAGGTTTCGGTTTTGGGATGGGACTTGAGCGTCTCTTGTTAATCCTCGATAAACAAGGAGTTGAGCTCCTGTTGAGACATCATTGGATGTCTACATTGCTGTGTTGGGTTCAGAAGCAGAAGTAGCTGCCTTGGAATTGGTTCAGGCCCTTCGTCGTCAAGGCTTCATCGCAGAACGTGATTACCTAGGCCGTAAGTTGAAGGCTCAGTTCAAGTCAGCTGACGTCTTTGGGGCCAAAACTATCATTGCCTTAGGTGGTAGCGAGGTTGAAAGTGGGCAAATCACCGTCAAAAACAACCAGACTCGCCAGGAAGTGACCACGTCCATCGAAGAAGTAAAAAATGATTTTCAGACTATTTTGAATCAACTATAAAAAGAAAAGACGGATGCCGAGAAGGTATCGGTCTCAGATTGAAGGAAAAATTCTTAGAAACTTTCCTTAGGTGAGTACGGACGTCAGCGAACTTCGTAGAAGTTCGCTGACTTATTAAGATACAAAGGGCGTCTGCGGATACAGTCAAAATAGGAAGTTTGACGCAGAATCTTGCGATTTTAGGAGAACTTATCTTTTTGACACAATCCGCAGCCCGTGTTCAATTAGTTTTGAACCCCTTCGCTTTTTAATTTCTATGCTCAGGCTAAAACAGTTTCCCAAACTGTTTTACTTTCAAAACTCCCGAATGCTTGAAACACCACTGTTTCAAGCATTTTTCTCACAGCGGAAAGTTTCAGAGATTCTTAAATGACTCAAAGTAATAGAAGTCAATTTTTTGAAAAATTATCTAGCTATTTTAAGTAAAAAATAGTCTGTCTTTTTTGTCTGTCCTCTATTTTCTCCTTGTGGAGAAAGCTGACAGTTGGGTCCATTTTTGATATACTAGTAGGGTATGCATGTGCTCTCAAGCATTTGCAAGTCTAGTAAAGGAAAAACAAAGTATGAGTGAGAAAGAAAAAGAATCGCATAAACTTGGCTTAAGTGTCGGGTCCAGTTTTCAAAATACTCAAGAGCTACGAAAGGTATTGGAACAATCGATTAGTCGGGAAGAAGAAGTTTTGACAGCTAGTCAACCGGTGGAATCAGAGCAGAACCAGGAAGAGAGCCAGGCTGCTGGAGAAGCGATGGAAACAGAAGCTTCGACCGGAACTCTAAGTCGCCTATCACGATCTGGTCATCGTCGCAAAGAGAAGGTTGAAGCGAGATCGAAAGAACAAGAGGATGTAGAAGAGACATTGGAAGAGCAAGAAGATGAAAAGTCGTTGGGGCGCTCTGCCACTAAGCGACCAGTTCCCTTGTCACTACCAATTGCTTTTAGTGTCCTACTTGGGCTGGTCCATGTAGCCCTTCCTTTTATTAATTTACTGGCGACCAATCAACAAACCCAGGACTTATATGCCGGTTGGGCAATGTCTCAAGGTCAAGTTCCCTATGGTCATTTCTTTGGGGTCAATGGTTTGCTCTACTACGGGATCGGCGCTTTAGGAAGTTTGGTAGGAGGTCAAGTTCTCCTGGTGGTCTTCCAGATTTTAGCCTACTTTTTTGCTGGGACGAGCCTGTATCGGATGGTCAGAAGCTTAGTTGCAAGTGAAAAAATTGCAGGACAAGTTCAGCTACTCTTCTACCTTCTTGCTGGAGTGCTTGGCTTTGGTGGGAACTATGCTGTCTTTTACGCCCTGCCCTTCCTATTTGGCTCTATGAATTTCATTCTCGCTTATCTAGAGGGTGAGAAAACAGATGAATCCTTTGTCGCTTATGGCGCAGGAGCCTGTTTGGCCTTTATGATGGTGCCATGGCTAAGTGTGATTTTTTATCTGCTTGCTTTTCTTGGATTGACAGCCTATCATGTGAAGCAAAAGAAATTTGCCCACGGTTTCTATCAATTCCTTGCTACCCTTTTGGGATTCTCAATTCTCTTTTATCCTTTAGGGTATATTACCGTGTGGAACGGCTCTTTTGGATATGCGATTCATCAGACCCTGTATAGTCTTCGCTCCCTCCAGTTTGATGCGGGGCACCTATTTGCCAACTTAGTTTATTACTGTTTATTGCTGTTAACGCTTGGTTTTGCTTCAGCTTTCGTCATGTCCTTCCGAAAAGTATCGACAAGTGGTCAACGTTTGATCCGGTTTATGAGTTGGTTTGGTCTTCCGCTAGTTGTTGCAATTGTGGTTGGTACACCAGAGCAAGGGGCCTATCAGTTCCTTAGCTTGTTACCTTTTGGTCTTCCCTTATTCGCTCTTTGGTTTGCCGGGGATGAGTCCACTTATCAGCGCCGGAAGATGAAGAATAATTCTATCTGGGAGCTTTATTTCTCCAGTCAAGCCTTCCTACCGATCTTAGCAATAGGTTATTTAGTTGGGTATCCAGTTGTGAATCAATTGGTTCTCCAAAACAACCTAGCGAGTGAACGAAGTACGATTGCCCACTATATCAAGAGTCATAGTGATTCCAAGGATACCATCTATGCTTGGGATCAGACGGCCCATCTCTATCAGGAAAGTGGTCGCTTGGCCGCTTCAGCCCTTCTAACTCCGACAGCCTATCTGGGGCCGAAGGAAAACCGAACTAATCTGACGAATCAGATTAAGCAAGACAAGCCGAAGTTTATTGTGGTCAATAAGGACCTAGATGTAACGTCTGCTATGCAAAAGGTTTTAACCCAAAGTTATGAAAAAGTGAACCTGCAGGGTTCGCAGTACACCTTGTACCAATATAAATAGACTATCAATATCTTGTGGTTTGAAAATGAAATAACATTTTTTGACACAAGATATTGATTTTTTATTTTTGAGTGATATAATATGGAGTGAATTCTATTTGTATAAAAAAGAAAGTGGGCGAGCGTATGATAACGTTACGAGAAGAGCATATCCAAAGTCTCCCCCAACTCTTTGTAGAAAAGAGAGATGGGCGGAAGGTCAAGTTTGATGTCGATAAAATTTACCGTGCTTTGGTCAAAGCGACAGAAGAAGTGACCGGTCTCACTCCGGCCTTGGAAGCGAAATTAGAAACCGTAACAGACCGAATCGTGGCTGAAATTTTGGAACGCTTCCCTCGTGGCGTAAAAATTTACGAGATTCAAAATGTCGTTGAGCATGAGTTGTTGCAAGCCAATGAATATGCGATTGCCGAGAGCTATATTACCTATCGCACGCAGCGTGATTTTGAGCGCTCAAAGGCAACGGATATCAACTTTACCATCGGCAAGCTCCTCAACAAGGACCAAGCTGTCGTTAATGAAAATGCCAATAAGGACAGTGACGTTTTTAATACCCAGCGCGATTTGACAGCAGGAATTGTCGGCAAGTCTATTGGTCTTAAAATGTTGCCCAAACACGTAGCCAATGCCCACCAAAAAGGGGATATCCACTACCATGATTTGGACTATAGCCCTTACACTCCGATGACCAACTGTTGTTTGATCGATTTTGAAGGCATGCTGCGCAATGGTTTTAAGATTGGGAATGCAGAAGTAGAAAGTCCCAAGTCCATCCAAACTGCAACGGCTCAGATTTCGCAAATCATTGCCAATGTAGCCTCTAGCCAGTATGGGGGTTGCTCAGCAGACCGGATCGATGAAGTCTTGGCTCCTTATGCAGAAAAGAATTATGAGAAGCACTTGAAAGATGCAGAGGAGTGGGTTCTCCCTGAAAAACGCGAGGACTATGCTTGGCAAAAAACGAAAAAGGACATCTATGATGCCATGCAGTCCTTGGAGTACGAGATCAATACCCTCTTTACCTCAAATGGGCAAACGCCCTTTACTTCGCTTGGCTTTGGTCTTGGAACCAATCGCTTCGAACGGGAAATTCAAAAGGCCATTCTGGAAATTCGAATCAAGGGACTTGGTTCAGAACACAGGACCGCTATTTTCCCTAAGTTGATTTTCAGTTTAAAAAGAGGGCTCAACTTAGAACCAGGTAGTCCCAACTACGACATCAAGCAGTTGGCCTTGGAATGTGCGACGAAGCGCATGTATCCAGACGTTTTGTCTTATGACAAGATTGTTGAGTTGACGGGCTCCTTCAAGGTGCCCATGGGTTGCCGCTCTTTCCTTCAAGGTTGGAAGGATGAAAATGGCGTTGAAGTCAATTCTGGTCGGATGAACCTGGGGGTTGTGACAGTCAATCTCCCTCGGATTGCTTTGGAATCTGAAGGAAATAAAGAGAAATTCTGGGAAATCTTCAATGAGCGGATGAACATCGCTGAAGATGCTTTGGTCTATCGGGTGGAGCGGACCAAGGAAGCAACTCCGGCCAATGCACCGATTCTCTACCAATATGGCGCTTTTGGGAAGCGTTTGGGTAAATATGACCAGGTAGACCAGCTCTTCCGTCATCGCAGAGCAACCATTTCACTCGGCTATATTGGATTGTATGAAGTAGCGACTGTCTTTTATGGGCCTAACTGGGAAGAAAATCCAGAGGCCAAGCAATTTACAATCGCCATCATCAAGGATATGAAGAAGCGGGTCGAAGAATGGTCCGACCAGTATGACTACCACTTCTCCATCTATTCGACGCCGTCAGAAAGCTTGACAGATCGCTTCTGTCGCCTGGATACGGAGAAATTTGGTCAGGTTCCGGATATCACAGATAAGGAATATTACACCAATAGTTTCCACTACGATGTTCGCAAGAACCCAACCCCATTTGAGAAGCTGGATTTTGAAAAAGTCTATCCAGAAGCAGGGGCCTCCGGTGGTTTCATCCACTATTGCGAGTATCCTGTGCTCCAACAAAATCCAAAAGCCCTAGAGGCGGTTTGGGATTATGCCTATGACCGCGTCGGCTATCTCGGAACCAATACACCGATTGACCGTTGCTACAAGTGTGATTTTGAAGGGGATTTCACACCAACCGAACGAGGGTTTACTTGTCCAAACTGTGGCAATAGTGATCCTAAGACAGTTGATGTGGTCAAACGGACCTGTGGCTATCTAGGAAATCCTCAAGCCCGTCCTATGGTTAATGGTCGTCATAAGGAAATCGCTGCGCGGGTCAAACACATGAATGGGTCCACGATTAAATCAGCTGGACACCAAGTGACAGATTAGAAAAGGAAGATTATGGGAAAATACCAACTAGACGATAAGGGCAAGGCCCAGGTTCAACGATTCCACGAAAAACATTCGACAGGTGGAATCAATAAAAAAGACCGAGTAGCCAGCCTGAGAGAGCAATTTTTAAAAAAAGCTAAGAAAAAATAAAAGTGAGAGTTCGCTCTCGCTTTTCTCGTATGGGGAGGTAAAGATGGAATTACGCAGACCGACTCTAGCAGATAAAGAAACTGTATTAGACATGATGGCAGAGTTTGAAGCGAATCAATCAGCTCACGATGGCGGATTTTGGGATGCTGAGAACTTTGACTACGAAGAGTGGTTGGAGACAAATATGCAAAAAGAAATGGGAATAAATTTGCCTGAAAATCGTGTTCCATCAATTCAGTACGTATTGTTTGATAAATCAGGCCATGCTTTAGGTTTTTGAATCTACGGCTGAGACTAAATGAGGGGTTGCTGAATTATGCTGGTCATATCGGCTATAGTATCCGTCCCTCTGCGCGTGGGCAAGGATTGGCAAAAGAGCAGCTGCGGCAAGGCTTGCAAGTAGCCAAAAGTAAAAATATCAAACGTGCTTTAGTGACTTGTGATAGTGACAATGCTGCCAGTCGAGCAGTGATTCTGACTAATGGCGGAGCTTTAGAGGATGTTCGAGGCGGGAAAGAGCGCTATTGGATTGATTTAGATTGAGGAAAGTTTATGAAGTTACAACGACCAACTTTAGAAGATAAAGACGCGATTTTAGAGATGATTACTGAGTTCGATGCTGCAAAATCCTATATGCACGGTGGCATGGGCTCCACTTGGAAGCGAGCAAAGGATTTTGCGGATTGGTTGCGAATTGTAGAGCAGCAGGAGGATACTGAGAATCTGCCAGAATGCTGGGTTCCTACCATTCAATTTTTATCCTTTGATGAGACTGGCTACCCTCTGGGCTTTTTAGCCCTGCGCTTGTCCTTGAATGACAAATTATTTGTAGAGGGTGGTCACATTGGCTATTCCATCCGGCCCAGTCAACGCAGAAAGGGCTTGGCTAAGTTGCAGCTAGAGCTAGGACTAGCAGAGGCTCGAAAACAAGGACTAGAACGAGTGCTGATTACCTGTGATGAAGACAACGAAGCTAGCCGTCGCACGATTCTATCTGCTGGCGGTGTTTACGAAAACACAATCGACAGAAGTCAGCGCTACTGGATAGAGTTAGATGGGGAGGTGTCATGAACAATCCCAAACCTCAAGAATGGAAAAGTGAAGAACTGAGTCAAGGGCGCATCATCGACTATAAGGCTTTTAACTTTGTGGATGGCGAAGGAGTACGCAACTCCCTCTATGTAGCAGGTTGCATGTTTCACTGTGAGGGCTGTTACAATGTAGCCACCTGGTCTTTCAACGCAGGCATTCCCTACACCAAAGAGTTGGAAGAGCAGATCATGGCCGATCTGGCCCAACCCTATGTTCAGGGCTTGACCTTGCTTGGGGGGGAACCCTTTCTCAACACTGGCATCCTGCTGCCCTTGGTCAAGCGGGTGAAAAGAGAATTGCCCGACAAAGATATCTGGTCTTGGACCGGCTACACCTGGGAAGAAATGATGCTGGAGACGCCGGACAAATTGGAGCTACTTTCGCTGATTGATATTCTGGTGGATGGTCGCTATGATAAGAGCAAGCGCAACCTGATGTTGCAGTTTCGTGGCTCTTCCAACCAGCGGATCATTGATGTTCAAAAATCCCTCAAAGAAGGAAAAGTCGTCATCTGGGACAAGCTCAATGATGGCAAGGACTCCTATGAACAAGTGAAAAGAGAGTAGCCAGAGTCGGAGGGCAGATAAATTGATGAAGAGAGGTTTTCGTTGATTTTCAGTTTGCAAGCAGTGGGCTCTTTTTTCAGACAATTTCATTCTCACTGACAAAATTCACAAGAATTCATGGTATAATGGAATAGATTGTACGAAAGTTAGAGGAGTCTAATTCGTATCTTAAGGAACAGAATGAGGAAATGTACATGACATTAGTTTATCAATCAACGCGTGATGCGAAAAATACCGTAACAGCCAGCCAGGCGATTTTGCAAGGTTTAGCAACAGATGGAGGCTTATTTACTCCAGTGAGTTATCCAAAGGTGGACTTGGATTTTGACACATTAAAAGATGCTTCTTATCAAGAGGTAGCTAAACTTGTCTTGTCAGCCTTCTTGGATGACTTTACAGCTGAAGAGTTGGACTACTGTATCACCAATGCCTATGACAGCAAGTTTGATACACCAGCTATTGCCCCTCTTGTCAAACTTGATGGTCAATACAACTTGGAATTGTTCCACGGTTCAACCATCGCATTTAAAGACATGGCCTTGTCGATCTTGCCTTACTTCATGACGACAGCTGCTAAGAAACACGGCTTGGAAAACAAAATTGTTATCTTGACAGCGACATCTGGAGACACTGGGAAAGCTGCTATGGCAGGGTTCGCGGATGTTCCAGGTACTGAAATTATCGTATTTTATCCAAAAGACGGTGTCAGCAAGGTGCAAGAGTTGCAAATGACCACTCAAACGGGCGAAAATACCCATGTCATCGCCATTGATGGAAACTTTGACGATGCTCAGACAAATGTGAAGCATATGTTCAATGATGTGGCCCTCCGTGAAAAATTGGCAGCCAACAAGCTCCAGTTCTCATCAGCTAACTCTATGAATATTGGTCGTTTGGTCCCACAGATTGTTTATTATGTTTATGCCTACGCTCAACTTATTAAAACTGGCGAGATTAATACTGGTGACAAGGTTAACTTCACTGTACCGACAGGAAACTTCGGAAATATCTTGGCGGCATTTTATGCTAAGCAAATCGGCCTACCAGTCGGTAAGTTGATTTGTGCTTCAAATGACAACAATGTCTTGACAGACTTCTTTAAGACTCGTGTCTATGACAAGAAGCGTGAGTTTAAGGTAACCACTAGCCCATCTATGGATATCTTAGTGTCTTCAAACTTGGAGCGTCTCATTTTCCATCTTTTGGGAAATGATGCGGTTAAGACAGCTGAACTCATGACTGCCTTGAATACGCAAGGTCAGTATGAATTGACAGATTTTGATGAAGAAATCCTTGACCTTTTTGCAGCTGAGTATGCGACAGAAGCAGAAACAGCAGCAGAAATCAAGCGTGTTTATGAGTCAGATGCTTATATTGAGGACCCTCATACAGCAGTTGCTTCAGCAGTTTATAAAAAATACCAAGCAGCAACAGGCGATGTGGCTAAGACCGTGATTGCGTCAACAGCTAGTCCATATAAATTCCCAGTCGTTGCAGTAGAAGCTGTAACAGGGAAATCAGGCTTGACTGACTTTGAATCCTTGGCTCAGTTGCACGAAATTTCAGGAGTGGCAGTGCCACCAGCAGTGGATGGTCTTGAAACAGCTCTAGTGCGCCACAAGACAACTGTTGCAGCAACAGATATGCAGACTGCAGTAGAAACTTATCTAGGACTTTAAAAGAGAGGAAGTAAACTCGGTTGGGAAACTAACTGAGTTTCTTTTCATCAGGAGGAAAGTGTGTCTCGTCAACAACAAGTGGATCGACAAATTTTAAGGATTGCCCTCCCAGCTATCGGAGAAAATTTTCTCCAAATGCTCATGGGGATGATAGATAGCTACTTGGTTGCTCAGTTGGGTTTAGTCGCTGTCTCGGGTGTATCCGTCGCAGGCAATATCATTACGATTTACCAAGCTATTTTTATCGCTCTTGGAGCAGCGGTTGTGAGTCTCTTGTCCAAAAGTATGGGGCAAAAAGATCGGCAGGCCATAGCTCGTCAAGCAACTGAGTCTATCAAAGTAACGGTTTTAATAAGTCTTGTTTTAGGGACTTTATCCCTCTGCTTTGGCAAGGAATTGATTTCCCTCTTGGGGGTTGAAGCAGCAGTTGCAGAAGCAGGAGGAATTTACTTATCTCTTGTCGGAGGAAGTATTTTGCTTTGGGGCTGATGACGACTTTTGGAGCCCTAGTCCGTGTAGCTCATAACCCGCGACTACCCATGTATGTCAGTTTGTTGACCAATGTTTTGAATGCTCTATTATCGAGCATCTTGATCTTTGTTTTTGGACTGGGCATCGCCGGGGCTGCCTTAGGAACGGTTCTCTCTCGCTTATTAGGGGTTTTCTTGCTCTGGCGTCAGGTTCATCTTCCCTTGGCTCCTTTTCGTTGGGGCTTGGATCGAGACTTGCTCTCCCTTGTTTTGCCTGCTGCTGGTGAACGCCTCATGATGCGAGCAGGGGATATTGTCATCATTGCTATGGTGGCCGTTTTTGGTACTAGAGCGGTAGCTGGGAATGCTATTGGGGAAGTCTTGACCCAGTTCAACTATATGCCGGCCTTTGGGATTGCGACAGCAACAGTCATGTTGGTCGCCAAAAGTTTGGGACAGAATGATTTAAAAGGGATTAAGCAAATCACCAGTCGTAGTTTCTGGCTCTCTTTTCTCTCCATGCTTCCTCTCGCCCTTACCATCTTCTTGTTTGGAAGTCCTTTGACAGCCCTTTACACCAAGGATTCAGGAGCCCTTGCGGCCTCCTTATCCGTCATTTTGTTCTCCTTACTTGGAACGCCTCTGACAGCTGGGACCGTCATCTATACGGCTGTTTGGCAAGGTTTGGGCAATGCCCGCCTTCCCTTTTATGCGACTACTATTGGTATGTGGGTGATTCGGATTGGCTCTGGATATCTGATGGGAGTCATCTTTGGTTGGGGCTTGCCAGGTATTTGGGCAGGTACCCTCTTGGACAATGGTTTTCGCTGGTTTTTCTTAAAAACACTCTATCATCGGAAATGGAAGGAATAAAATGTATGACACGAGCTTTTATTTGGGATTTGGATGGAACTCTTTTGGATTCTTATGAAGCTATTTTAGATGGGATTGCTGAGACTTATGCCCATTACTCTCTGGACTTTGATCGAGAAGCGGTCCATGCCTTTATTCTTCAACAATCCGTCCAGTCTCTTCTTGAAGAAGTGGCTAGAGAACATGGTTTGGATGCGGAAGAGATGAATCACTATCGCGCTTCTAGCCTGCGTGAAAAAAACGCCCAAGTTCATCTGATGCTGGGAGCTAGAGAGATTTTAGCTTGGGCTAAAGAGGAAGGAATTGTCCAATTCGTCTATACCCACAAGGGGAAGAATGCCTACCCAATTTTGGAAGATCTAGGGATCTTATCCTATTTTCAAGAGATTGTCACAACGGACAATGGCTTTCGGAGAAAACCGGAGCCAGAAGGAGTCGATTATCTAGTGGATAAGTATCAACTGGATCGGTGTGAGACCTATTATATTGGAGATCGAACTCTGGATGTTGATTTGGCAGACAATGCAGGAATCGGGAGTATTAATTTTTTGGATTACAAGCCGGATGTCAATCATGCGATTCGTCATTTGGATGACATTCGCCTCTATTTTGAAGAAGAAAAAAGTTAACTTATTTAACAAAGCTAGGCTTCTTTGTTGCTGGAATGGCGCTATGAAAAGAATCCGTAAACAATTTGTTTTGGAAATGAAATAATTCCTTAAGAAATCTTTAAGATAAATCCGATATAATAAAACCATAAACAAAGACCTCCTAACTTTGTTTATGAAATCCTAAAACTTTTCTTTTTCATAATAATCTCCCTAAAAGGCCACCAAATCCGGTGGTCTTTTACTTTGCTTTTCTTAGGAGGAAATTATTTCGTTTGAGGTAAGCAAATTTATTGCTTCGTTTTTTTAAAATGATATACTTGATAAATCAATTATTGATAAGTCAATAAAAAAGATCGGAGAGAAGGAATGTCAGAAATGCATGACTTGCTTTATCAGTTGAAGCTAGCTGATCAGTCTTCAACCCAATTATTTGAAAAACAATTGGGCATTAGTCTGACTCGTTATCAGATGCTTCAGTTGTTAGTAGCAGAAGCGCCGTGTAGCCAAGCGGCCCTTCAGGAGAAACTAGCAATTGACCCTGCAGCCTTAACCCGCCACTTCAAAGTCTTAGAAGCTAGTGGCTATGTTACTCGTACTCGCAATCCAGAAAATCAACGGGAGATTGTGGTGGAACTTACGGAGCTTGCCAGAGATCGGTTGTTGGTCCACCCCCCAGCACATCATCTACAGGTAAAAGGCCAGATGGATCAGATTCTTTCTGAAAAAGAGCGGAATCAGTTGAGTCACTTACTCGAAAAGTTGGTGTCTGGCCTCGAGCAAATTACATTTTAAAAGGAGAATAATATGTCTATCTTAACCATTGTTTTAGCAAGTCTTGCTGCTTTTGAGCATTTCTATATTTTTTACCTTGAGAGTTTAGCAACCCACTCGGCATCGACTGGTCGTGTCTTTAATATGGATCAGGAAGAATTGCATCGTCCATCTGTGACGGCTCTCTTCAAAAACCAAGGCATTTATAATGCTCTGATTGGTGTCTTCCTCCTCTACGGCCTCTTTGTAGCTAGAAATAGTGAAATTGTCACGATCTTTCTGCTCTTTATTATTGGTGCAGCAGCTTATGGGGCTGTAACTTCTAATAAAAAAATCATCTTGACCCAAGGTGGTCCAGCAATAGTCGCTTTAGCCAGCCTTCTTCTGCTTGGATAAGGATCAACTCTTCCAGATTGGGAAGAGTTTTTCATTCCTATCCTTAGGGCTGCGATGGCAAGGGCTCCATCTTCAGTTACCGGTCTGCAGCAAAAAACAACTGCATGCTTTGCGCCTCAGCTTTTAATTTTCTTGAAGTTTTCTATAAGGAATCGTTTAGGTTTGAGCTGTATACTAAACTCATCCAATAAGAAATGAGGTACAGAAAATGAAAATCTCAGTTAATTATCCAAAACGCTTTAAGAAATTTCCACAACAAGGTTCTTGTTACGGCGAATAAACACTTCTCTTCATTTTTCATAAGAAACTCCTAAAGAAGGCTCTACCCGAAAGGGTAGAGTTTTTATGTACCAGAGACCTTGTGATTCGTGATATAATAGGCCTATGGAAAAAAAGAACAAATTACTACTCATCGACGGGTCTTCCGTCGCTTTTCGTGCCTTTTTCGCACTCTATAATCAAATCGATCGCTTCAAAAATGCCAATGGGTTGCATACCAATGCGGTCTATGGCTTTAACCTCATGTTGAGCCATCTCTTGGAGCGCATCCAACCGACCCATGTCCTCGTTGCTTTCGATGCAGGAAAGACGACTTTTCGGACGGAGATGTATGCCGACTACAAAGGAGGTCGGGCAAAAACACCAGATGAATTCCGTGAGCAGTTCCCTTTTATTCGCGAGCAACTAGATCATTTGGGGATTCGCCATTATGAGCTAGCCCAGTATGAAGCGGATGATATTATTGGAACGCTAGATAAGATGGCAGAAACTAGCTCGGTGCCATTTGAAGTCACCATTGTCTCTGGGGATAAGGATTTGATCCAGCTGACAGATGACAATACGGTGGTTGAGATTTCCAAAAAAGGGGTAGCAGAGTTTGAGGAATTCACTCCAGCCTATCTGAAAGAAAAAATGGGTCTGACACCAGAGCAATTTATCGACCTCAAGGCCTTGATGGGAGATAAGTCGGATAATATCCCAGGTGTCACCAAGATCGGAGAAAAGACAGGGATCAAACTACTCCTAGAGTATGGCTCTCTCGATGGTATTTACGAGCATATCGATGAGATGAAGGCTTCTAAGATGAAGGAAAACCTCATCAACGACAAGGAGCAGGCCTATCTGTCCAAGACTCTCGCGACCATCGATACCAATGCGCCCATTGAGATTAGCCTGGATGACATCACCTATACGGGCCCCCATCTAGAAAATCTCGCCAAGTTTTATGAGGAGATGGGCTTCAAGCAACTCCGCCAGGCCTTGGATCTCAGTGGAGAAGAGGCGGCTCCTGTAGCCATTGACTATACAGAAGTCGAGCAAGTCACTCCAGATATGCTTACGGAAGATAGTTTCTTCCATTTCGAGATTTTTGGGGACAACTACCATACGGAACCCATTATCGGCTTTGCATGGGGGACCAAAGGTCAGCTCTACGCAAGTACTGATACTGGTCTTTTACAAACACCGATTTTCAAAGAATTTCTCGAAAAAACGCCCCTCAAGATCTATGACTTTAAGCGGGCTAAGGTCTTGCTCAGCCACTTGGGCATTACCCTGCAAAAGCCAGCTTTTGACAGTCGATTGGCCAAGTATCTCTTGTCGACCGTAGAGGACAATGAAATTTCAACCATTGCGAGTCTCTATAGTCAGATTGCGCTACCGCTGGACGAAGTCGTTTATGGCAAGGGAGCCAAAAAAGCTATCCCAGAAAAGGTGGTCCTATTAGAGCATTTGGCACGAAAAGTCGCTGTTCTACTGGATACCGAAGGGCACATGGTGGAGCAGTTGCAAGCCCATGACCAATTAGATTTACTCTATGATATGGAGCAACCACTAGCAGCTGTTTTGGCCAAGATGGAAATCGCAGGGATTAAGGTAGAGCGCCAGACCCTCCAAGGTATGCAGGTGGAAAACGAGGTGGTCTTGGAGCGTTTGACTCAAGAAATCTACGAGCTTGCTGGGGAAGAATTTAACATCAATTCTCCAAAACAATTGGGTGTCATCCTTTTTGAAAAATTGGAACTCCCTCTTGAATATACTAAGAAGACCAAAACCGGCTATTCAACAGCTGTTGATGTCTTGGAACGCCTAGCTCCAATCTCACCGATCGTGTCTAAGATTCTTGAATACCGCCAGATTGCCAAGATTCAGTCGACCTATGTCATTGGTCTTCAAGACTGGATTTTGGAAGATGGGAAGATCCATACCCGCTATGTGCAGGATTTGACGCAGACGGGCCGTTTGTCCAGCGTGGATCCCAACCTGCAAAACATTCCTGTCCGTTTGGAGCAAGGTCGCCTTATTCGTAAGGCCTTTGTCCCAGACGAGGAAAATAGTGTCTTGCTCAGTTCGGACTATTCACAGATCGAATTGCGCGTCTTGGCCCATATTTCGGGAGATGAGCATTTGATTGATGCCTTTAAACATGGGGCAGATATCCATACATCGACTGCTATGCGGGTCTTCAATATTGAAAACCAGAAGATGTGACGCCGAATGACCGGAGAAATGCCAAGGCAGTAAACTTCGGTGTGGTTTATGGAATTTCCGACTTTGGACTGTCTAACAACCTAGGAATCAGTCGAAAAGAAGCCAAGGCCTATATTGAGACTTATTTCGAACGCTACCCTGGCATCAAGGACTATATGGAGAGAGTGGTGCGGGAAGCGCGTGACAAAAGCTATGTGGAGACTCTCTTCAAGCGTCGTCGGGAGATTCCAGATATCAATTCCCGCAACTTCAATGTTCGAGGCTTTGCGGAGCGGACAGCTATCAACTCACCAATCCAAGGATCAGCAGCCGATATCTTGAAGATTGCCATGATCCACTTGGACCAAGCGCTAGAAGCAGGAGCGTACAAGACCAAGATGCTCCTTCAGGTCCATGATGAAATCGTTCTGCAAGTACCAAGTGAGGAACTGGCAGCGGTCAAAGAACTCGTCAAAGAGACCATGGAATCCGCTATTGAGCTTGCGGTGCCACTGGAAGCCGATGAGAATGAAGGCAAAACATGGTATGAAGCCAAATAAGATTGAGTTTGTTCAAAACAGAAAGCGGTAGGAGACTTTTTAGTTTCCTACCGCTTTTAACGACAAACACTTGCAATGCCTTCCGTATTGTTATACTATTTAAAGAAAGGAAACGCATACAAAAGGAGATTCATATGGCCTATTCATTTCGCAATCCTAGTGATGGCATTATCAAACATTACCTCGAAACCAGCAAGATTATCGCTGTAGTTGGATTATCTGACCGTGAAGAGACGACCAGCCATCGTGTCAGCAAGGAGATGCAAGAGCGGGGCTATCGGATTATTCCTGTTAATCCTCGTGCAGCCGGTGGGCAAATCCTTGGAGAAACGGTGTACGCTAGCTTGCAGGAAATTCCTTTCCCAGTAGATATCGTCGATGTATACCGTCGCAGTGAGTTTTTGCCAGATGTAGCGCGTGACTTTATCGAGTCGGATGCGAAGATTTTCTGGGCGCAACTAGAGCTGGAAAATCAAGAAGCAGAAGAAATCCTTCGTGGAGCTGGACGAGAAGATATCGTCATGAACCGCTGTATCAAACGCGAGCACACTCGTTTGGTCTTAGGAGAAGGATAGCCTTTGGTTTATCTCAGAACCTCTCGTCTTTCATTCAGTGATTAAAACTGATACGAGAGATGAAATAAATGCAGACGGATTTCCCTAACAGAGAAAAAAGAACCCACCTAGTACTTTGGAGAATGGCTCCAATCGAAGGTGGGTTTTCTTGTTTTCTTTGTTAATCAAGAGGATTAGACTTTGGTAGGTCCGGCGCCTTTTGCTGGAAGCGACTGTCCGCCTGCATCCGTTTTTGAAGGAGGATATGGTAGAAGATGATTTGGCAACTAGTTGCATAAGGTTTGACATAAAAATTCGCCATTCCTAAAGTGAAAAAAGATAGAATTTGCCAACCGAGCAGACTCAAATCAAGAACAAGGCGGTGGCTCTTAAAGCCTTTCATCTCTTCCTTGCTTTGGCGGAGGATAGACATGGGCCCGTCATAGGTTCCTGTCATCAGTCGACTATATAGGATCAATTCGACCAAACTATACTGGTAATAAAAAGGGAGGAAGAGCAGGAGCCCAACCAGAGCCATTAAGAGGCCGGTCGTCATCGTTGGAGCTAACTTAAGAATTGCTTGAACTTCTGGAGTATCCGCTCTAAGGGTAGACGTAGTGGAGGAGGATTCATTGATAGCGAGAACGTGATAGCTGACCACCGTTAAGAGAAGTTGACTTACATAGAGGAGGCCCCCCCACAAAGACAGGATAACTTGCTTAATGAATAGCGTCAAAAACGCAGATGTAAAATACTGGCTCTGAAAGATGGTGAAGATACCAAAGTTCTTTTCTCCCTTGCTAGAGGCAGAAATCAAAAAGCGAAAAGTTGCCCCTAAATAGAGAAAAGAAAGGATAAACCCAATAATCGCAGGGAAAAGCTGGCGGCTTAGAAGAAAGAGCATCCCTTCTCTAAGTTCCATGTGAGCAAGTGTTTCAGTGATGTCTGTCCCTGTCAGCATGTAACTTGCAAGGATTGTCAGGAAAGTTGGCAAAGCAAAGTAGGAGAAGACTTTGGGATGTTGCAATTGCAGCTGACGAGCTTGAGCACGAACCAATTTGATATTCATAATGTCCTCTTTCATGGTAGTAGTACCCTTTATTATAACACAAGTCCGTGACAGAGCTGGTAAAATTTGGTACAATCGTACAGGTGCTCACAGGAGATCCTGTGACAGGAATAAGAAGGCTGGGACTGTTTTTCCCAGTACGGAGGTAACCATGACAGATTCACCTATTCAATATCGATTAATCAAAAAAGGAAAAAGCATACAGGAGCTCGTCTGGGAGAAATTATCACCCCCACGGGACCTTCCCAACCCCAATGTTTATGCCTGTAGGGACTCAGGCAACCGTTAAGACCCAATCGCCAGAAGAACTCAAGGAAATGGGTTCCGGAATTATTTTGGCCAACACCTACCATCTCTGGCTTCGTCCGGGGGACGACTTGGTCGCAAAAGTAGGAGGACTGCACCAGTTCATGAACTGGGACCAGCCCATTTTGACAGATAGTGGAGGCTTCCAGGTCTATTCACTAGCGGATACCCGCAATATCACCGAAGAAGGGGTAACCTTTAAAAACCACCTCAATGGTTCGAAGATGTTCCTCTCCCCAGAAAAGGCCATCTCGATCCAAAATAATCTAGGGAGCGACATCATGATGTCCTTCGATGAATGTCCTCAGTTCTATCAACCCTATGATTATGTGAAGAAATCAATCGAAAGGACCAGTCGTTGGGCAGAACGTGGCCTTAAGGCTCACCGTCGCCCTCATGATCAAGGTCTTTTCGGGATTGTTCAAGGGGCTGGATTTGAAGACTTGCGCCGTCAGTCTGCGCGTGATCTCGTTAGCATGGACTTCCCAGGCTATTCTATTGGTGGGTTAGCTGTCGGGGAAAGCCATGAAGAGATGAATGCAGTGCTGGATTTCACAACTCCGCTCTTACCAGAGAACAAGCCTCGTTATCTCATGGGAGTAGGAGCTCCAGACAGTCTGATCGATGGCGTAATTCGTGGAGTGGACATGTTTGACTGTGTCTTACCGACGCGGATTGCGCGAAATGGCACCTGTATGACTAGTCAAGGACGTCTGGTGGTGAAAAATGCGCAATTTGCAGAAGACTTTACACCGCTAGATCACGAGTGTGATTGCTACACTTGTAAGAATTACACCCGTGCTTATCTTCGCCACCTCCTCAAGGCAGATGAGACCTTCGGCATTCGCTTGACCAGCTACCACAACCTGTACTTCTTGATCAACCTCATGAAGCAGGTCCGTCAAGCCATCATGGATGACAATCTCTTAGAATTCCGTGAGCATTTCGTCGAAAAATATGGCTATAACAAATCAGGACGGAATTTCTAGGAAAAGCTAAATAGGAAGAAAAAAGACTACAGCCATCTGAGAATAATAGGAATAACTGATAGACGCAGTGGTTGATTGGTATCTTTGTTTGCTTGTTAAGCTCCAAAGATAACCTAATCAACTGTCTCGCTCCCTTTTTTCTATATAATAGCAACTTTTTTAGTAATCTATACTTTTCGAAACACTTTCATCAAAAAAACGAAAAAAATCTATTCAAATCCCTTGCATTGGGGCTTCCATTGTGTTAAACTACTATGGTGCTGTGAAAAACAGCTATTAGCTTTGATGCAAGAGGTTGCGACACGCTCGGTTGCATTGCCACGCAACGCGCGTCGGTTTTCTTGTGGAGCTAGCCTATTATCTTAAATAGACGAAAAGGAGAAAAAGATGGCAAACAAAAAAATCCGCATCCGTTTGAAAGCGTACGAACACCGTACACTTGACACAGCGGCTGCAAAAATCGTAGAATCAGCTACTCGTACAGGTGCACAAGTTGCGGGTCCAATCCCACTTCCAACTGAGCGTAGCCTCTACACAATCATTCGTGCGACTCACAAATACAAAGATTCTCGCGAACAATTCGAAATGCGTACACACAAACGTTTGATCGATATCATCAACCCAACTCAAAAAACAGTTGACGCTTTGATGAAATTGGATCTTCCAAGTGGTGTAAACGTAGAAATCAAACTTTAATCTAAAGCTTGATACCTTGAGCATAAAAAACGCTCGTTAAAAACTTTTTGAATAAAAACTATAGAAAAGGAACTATTTTCTCATGACAAAAGGAATCTTAGGGAAAAAAGTGGGAATGACTCAAATCTTCACTGAAGCTGGCGAATTGATCCCTGTAACAGTTATCGAAGCAACTCCTAAACGTTGTTCTTCAAGTTAAAACTGTTGAAACAGATGGTTACAACGCTATCCAAGTTGGTTTCGATGACAAACGCGAAGTATTGAGCAACAAACCTGCTAAAGGACATGTAGCAAAAGCTAACACGGCTCCTAAGCGCTTCATTCGTGAATTCAAAAACGTTGAAGGCTTGGAAGTTGGTGCTGAAATCACAGTTGACACTTTCGAAGCTGGAGACATTGTTGATGTAACTGGTACTTCTAAAGGTAAAGGTTTCCAAGGTGTTATCAAACGCCACGGACAATCACGTGGACCTATGGCTCACGGTTCTCGTTACCACCGTCGTCCAGGTTCTATGGGACCTGTTGCACCTAACCGCGTATTCAAAGGTAAAAACCTTGCAGGACGTATGGGTGGCGACCGCGTAACAATTCAAAACCTTGAAGTTGTACAAGTTGTTCCAGAAAAGAACGTTATCCTTATTAAAGGTAACGTACCAGGTGCTAAGAAATCTCTTATCACTATCAAGTCAGCAGTTAAAGCTGGTAAATAATAAGGAAAGGGGAATACAGTCAAAATGGCAAATGTAACATTATTCGACCAAACTGGTAAACAAGCGGGCGAAGTTGTTCTTAACGATGCGATCTTTGGTATCGAACCAAACCAAGCAGTTGTATTTGATGTGATCATCAGCCAACGTGCTAGCCTTCGTCAAGGAACTCACGCAGTTAAAAACCGCTCAGCTGTTTCAGGTGGCGGACGCAAACCATGGCGTCAAAAAGGAACTGGACGTGCTCGTCAAGGTTCTATCCGCTCTCCACAATGGCGTGGTGGTGGAATCGTCTTCGGACCAACTCCACGTAGCTATGCGTACAAACTTCCTCAAAAAGTTCGTCGCCTTGCACTTAAATCTGTTTACTCAGAAAAAGTTGCTGAAAACAAATTTGTAGCCGTTGATTCTCTTGAATTTACAGCTCCAAAAACTGCTGAATTTGCAAAAGTTCTTGCAGCTTTGAGCATCGATTCTAAAGTCCTTGTTATTCTTGAAGAAGGAAACGAATTCGCAGCTCTTTCAGCTCGTAACCTTCCAAACGTGAAAGTTGCGACTGCTACAACTGCAAGTGTTCTTGACATCGCAAATAGTGACAAACTTCTTGTTACTCAAGCAGCTATCTCTAAAATCGAGGAGGTTCTTGCATAATGAATTTGTATGATGTTATCAAAAAACCTGTTATCACTGAAAAGTCAATGGCTCAACTTGAAGCAGGCAAATATGTATTCGAAGTTGACACTCGCGCTCACAAACTTTTGATCAAACAAGCTGTTGAAGCTGCCTTTGAAGGTGTAAAAGTTGCGAATGTGAACACTGTAAACGTAAAAGCCAAAAGCTAAAACGCGTTGGACGTTACACTGGTTTTACTTCAAAAACTAAAAAAGCTATCATCACGCTTACAGCTGATTCAAAAGCAATCGAGTTGTTCGCTACTGAAGCTGAATAATCTAAGGAGGAAATATCGTGGGAATTCGTGTTTATAAACCAACAACAAACGGTCGCCGTAATATGACTTCTTTGGATTTCGCTGAAATCACAACAAGCACACCAGAGAAATCTTTGCTCGTTTCATTGAAGAGCAAAGCAGGTCGTAACAACAACGGACGTATCACAGTTCGTCACCAAGGTGGTGGACACAAACGTCATTACCGTTTGATTGACTTCAAACGTAACAAAGATAACGTTGAAGCAGTTGTAAAAACAATTGAGTACGATCCAAACCGTTCTGCAAACATCGCTTTGGTACACTACACTGACGGTGTGAAAGCATACATCATCGCTCCAAAAGGTCTTGAAGTTGGTCAACGCATCGTTTCAGGTCCAGAAGCAGATATCAAAGTCGGAAACGCTCTTCCACTTGCTAACATCCCAGTTGGTACTTTGATCCACAACATCGAATTGAAACCAGGTCGTGGTGGAGAATTGGTACGTGCTGCTGGAGCTTCTGCTCAAGTATTGGGTCAAGAAGGTAAATATGTTCTTGTTCGTCTTCAATCAGGCGAAGTTCGTATGATCCTTGGTACTTGCCGTGCTACAGTTGGTGTTGTTGGAAACGAACAACATGGACTTGTAAACCTTGGTAAAGCTGGTCGTAGCCGTTGGAAAGGTATCCGTCCAACAGTTCGTGGTTCTGTAATGAACCCGAATGATCACCCACACGGTGGTGGTGAAGGTAAAGCACCAGTTGGTCGTAAAGCGCCATCTACTCCATGGGGCAAACCTGCTCTTGGTCTTAAAACTCGTAACAAGAAAGCGAAATCTGACAAACTTATCGTTCGTCGTCGCAACGAGAAATAATTTAGAACTAGTCGCTTAAGCGCTAGATGATCCGCCAGCTCGGTAGCGCTCCTTGTGAGCGCAAGCCGCTGTGGTACTATATTTAAAGGAGAAAATATTAAAATGGGACGCAGTCTTAAAAAAGGACCTTTCGTCGATGAGCATTTGATGAAAAAAGTTGAAGCTCAAGCTAACGACGAAAAGAAAAAAGTTATCAAAACTTGGTCACGTCGTTCAACGATCTTCCCAAGTTTCATTGGTTACACTATCGCAGTTTATGATGGACGTAAACACGTACCGGTTTACATCCAAGAAGACATGGTAGGTCACAAGCTTGGTGAATTTGCACCAACTCGTACTTACAAAGGTCACGCTGCAGATGACAAGAAGACACGTAGAAAATAAGGAGAACATAAATGGCAGAAATTACTTCAGCTAAAGCAATGGCTCGTACAGTGCGTGTTTCACCTCGTAAATCACGTCTTGTTCTTGACAACATCCGTGGTAAAAGCGTAGCCGATGCAGTAGCAATCTTGAAATTCACTCCAAACAAAGCAGCTGAAATCATCTTGAAAGTGTTGAATTCAGCAGTAGCAAACGCTGAAAACAACTTTGGTTTGGAAAAAGCAAACTTGGTAGTATCTGAAGCATTCGCAAACGAAGGACCAACGATGAAACGTTTCCGTCCACGTGCGAAAGGTTCAGCTTCACCAATCAACAAACGTACAGCTCACATCACAGTGGTTGTGACAGAAAAATAAGGAGGTAACATCGTGGGTCAAAAAGTACATCCAATTGGAATGCGTGTCGGCATCATCCGTGATTGGGATGCCAAATGGTATGCTGAAAAAGAATACGCGGATTACCTTCATGAAGATCTTGCAATCCGCAAATTTATTCAAAAAGAATTAGCTGACGCAGCGGTTTCTACTATTGAAATCGAACGCGCAGTAAACAAAGTTAACGTTTCTCTTCACACTGCTAAACCAGGTATGGTTATCGGTAAAGGTGGAGCAAACGTCGATGCACTTCGTGCAGCTCTTAACAAATTGACAGGTAAACAAGTCCACATCAACATCATCGAGATCAAACGTCCTGACTTGGATGCTCACCTTGTTGGTGAAGGAATTGCTCGTCAATTGGAGCAACGTGTGGCTTTCCGTCGTGCTCAAAAACAAGCGATCCAACGTACTATGCGCGCTGGAGCTAAAGGAATCAAAACTCAAGTATCGGGTCGTTTGAACGGTGCAGATATCGCTCGTGCTGAAGGATACTCTGAAGGTACAGTTCCACTCCACACACTTCGCGCAGACATCGATTACGCTTGGGAAGAAGCAGATACAACTTACGGTAAACTTGGTGTTAAAGTGTGGATCTACCGTGGTGAAGTTCTTCCAGCTCGTAAAGACGCTAAAGGAGGTAAATAACCAATGTTAGTACCTAAACGTGTAAAACACCGTCGCGAATTCCGTGGTAAAATGCGCGGTGAAGCAAAAGGTGGAAAAGAAGTATCATTCGGTGAATACGGTCTTCAGGCTACAACTAGCCACTGGATTACTAACCGCCAAATCGAAGCTGCTCGTATTGCCATGACTCGTTACATGAAACGTGGTGGTAAGGTTTGGATCAAGATCTTCCCACACAAATCATACACCGCTAAAGCTATCGGGGTACGTATGGGATCTGGTAAAGGGGCACCTGAAGGTTGGGTGGCACCAGTTAAACGTGGTAAAGTAATGTTTGAAGTTGCTGGTGTATCTGAAGAGATCGCTCGCGAAGCGCTTCGTCTTGCAAGCCACAAATTACCAGTTAAATGTAAATTCGTAAAACGTGAAGCAAAATAAGGAGAGGTCATGAAACTTACAGAAGTAAAAGAATTTGTCAAAGAACTTCGTGGTCTTTCTCAAGAAGAACTCGCGAAGCGTGAAAATGAATTGAAAAAAGAATTGTTTGAACTTCGTTTCCAAGCTGCTGCAGGTCAATTGGAGCAAACTGGACGTTTGAAAGAAGTGAAAAAACAAATCGCTCGTATCAAAACTGTTCAATCAGAAGCTAAATAATAGACTAGGGAAGGAGAATTTCAATGGAACGCAATAATCGTAAAGTTCTTGTTGGACGCGTTGTGTCTGACAAAATGGACAAAACAATCACAGTTGTAGTTGAAACTAAACGTAACCACCCAGTCTATGGTAAACGTATCAACTATTCTAAAAAATACAAAGCACATGATGAAAACAACGTTGCCAAAGAAGGCGATATCGTTCGTATCATGGAAACTCGTCCGCTTTCAGCTACAAAACGCTTCCGTCTTGTAGAAGTTGTTGAAGAAGCGGTTATCATCTAATCAAACCTGAAAGGAGAAAACTGAAATGATTCAAACAGAAACTCGTTTGAAAGTCGCAGACAACAGCGGTGCTCGCGAAATCTTGACTATCAAAGTTCTTGGTGGTTCAGGACGTAAATTTGCAAACATCGGTGATGTTATTGTGGCATCTGTAAAACAAGCTACTCCTGGTGGTGCGGTTAAAAAAGGTGACGTTGTAAAAGCTGTTATCGTTCGTACTAAATCAGGTGCTCGTCGTAAAGATGGTTCATACATCAAATTCGACGAAAATGCTGCAGTGATCATCCGTGAAGACAAAACTCCTCGCGGAACTCGTATCTTTGGCCCAGTCGCTCGCGAATTGCGTGACGGCGGTTTCATGAAGATCGTATCACTTGCTCCAGAAGTACTTTAATTTTAAAAAAATCACAAACACAGTCCCCTGGCTCATTGGCCAGGGTGCCCATCGGGCGTAAGAATAAAAGGAGAATAAAATGTTTGTAAAAACTGGCGACAAAGTTCGTGTAATTGCTGGTAAAGACAAAGGTGTTGAAGCTAAAGTCGTTGCTGCTCTTCCAAAAGTAAATAAAGTTGTTGTTGAAGGTGTAAACCTTGTTAAAAAACACCAACGTCCAAATAACGAAAACCCTCAAGGTGCTATCATCGAAAAAGAAGCTCCAATCCATGTATCAAACGTTCAAGTCTTGGACAAGAACGGTGTTGCTGGACGTGTTGGCTACAAATTCGTAGACGGCAAAAAAGTTCGTTATAACAAAAAATCAGGCGAAGTGCTTGACTAATCACGAAGGAAAGGAGAAGTATAATGGCTAATCGTTTAAAAGAAAAATACCTTAATGAAGTAGTTCCAGCTTTGACTGAACAATTTAACTACTCATCAGTTATGGCAGTGCCAAAAGTTGATAAGATCGTTTTGAACATGGGTGTTGGAGATGCTGTTTCTAACGCTAAAAACCTTGAGAAAGCTGCTGAAGAATTGGCATTGATCTCAGGTCAAAAACCACTTATCACAAAAGCTAAAAAATCAATCGCCGGCTTCCGTCTTCGTGAAGGTGTAGCGATCGGTGCGAAAGTAACTCTTCGTGGCGAACGTATGTACGAATTCTTGGACAAATTGGTTTCAGTTTCACTTCCACGTGTTCGTGACTTCCATGGTGTTCCAACAAAATCATTTGACGGACGCGGAAACTACACACTTGGTGTGAAAGAACAATTGATCTTCCCAGAAATCAACTTTGATGATGTTGATAAAACTCGTGGTTTGGATATCGTAATCGTAACTACTGCGAACACAGACGAAGAATCACGTGCATTGCTTACTGGCCTTGGTATGCCGTTTGCAAAATAATATAGGAGGTAAAACTAATGGCTAAAAAATCTATGATTGCTAAGAACAAACGCCCAGCGAAGTTCTCTACTCAAGCATACACTCGCTGTGAACGTTGTGGACGTCCACACTCAGTTTACCGCAAGTTTAAACTTTGCCGTGTTTGCTTCCGTGAATTGGCATACAAAGGACAAATCCCTGGTGTCACTAAAGCATCTTGGTAATAGCATGATACAAAGAGCGTGACAACCTCAGCAAAAATAGAAGATTTGATGCAGGAGCGATGCTCCAAGACAAATCTATCTTTTTTGCCCAGGTTGTAGCTCGTGTTCAAATGAGAAATCCTCATTTGTATGTATCAAAACTTTCTGAGCCTAGCTCAATCATTAACTAGCAAGTGAAACATTCAAACTACTAGTAAGAGGAGAAATATAAAATGGTTATGACTGACCCAATCGCAGACTTCCTAACTCGTATTCGTAACGCTAACCAAGCAAAACACGAAGTACTTGAAGTACCTGCATCAAACATCAAAAAAGGGATTGCTGAAATCCTTAAACGCGAAGGTTTTGTAAAAAACGTTGAAGTAATCGAAGATGACAAACAAGGTATCATCCGCGTGTTCTTGAAATACGGAGCAAACGGTGAAAAAGTTATCACAAACTTGAAACGTGTTTCTAAACCAGGTTTGCGTGTTTACAAAAAACGTGAAGATCTTCCAAAAGTTCTTAATGGACTTGGAATTGCTATCCTTTCAACTTCTGAAGGTTTGCTTACTGATAAAGAAGCACGCCAAAAGAACGTTGGTGGGGAAGTTATCGCTTACGTTTGGTAATATTTAGCTCCCAATTTCGTTGTGGCTCTTTGTTATCGTCTCTTGCCTAACCCAAAGTTATGTCTGCGAGACGATGCCTCGATTCACTTAGAATTGAGACCTAAACATTAACTTTTAAATCAAAATGATTTAAACCCCGTGAAAACTGGCCTTCAAAGGCCTGACAATTTAACAGGAGAATAAAAACATGTCACGTATTGGTAATAAAGTTATCGTGTTGCCTGCTGGTGTTGAACTCACTAATAATGACAACGTTGTAACTGTAAAAGGACCTAAAGGAGAACTTACTCGTGAGTTCTCAAAAGATATTGAAATCCGTGTGGAAGGTACTGAAGTAACCCTTCACCGTCCAAATGATTCAAAAGAAATGAAAACTATCCACGGAACTACTCGTGCCCTTTTGAACAACATGGTAATTGGTGTCTCAGAAGGATTCAAGAAAGAACTTGAAATGCGCGGGGTTGGTTACCGTGCACAACTTCAAGGATCAAAACTTGTTTTGGCTGTTGGTAAATCACATCCAGACGAAGTTGAAGCTCCAGAAGGAATTACTTTTGAACTTCCAAACCCAACAACAATCGTTGTTAGCGGAATTTCAAAAGAAGTAGTTGGTCAAACAGCTGCTTACGTACGTAGCCTTCGTTCACCAGAACCTTACAAAGGTAAAGGGATCCGTTATGTTGGTGAATTCGTTCGCCGTAAAGAAGGTAAAACAGGTAAATAATGTAGTTTGGTTGTTTTTCAACCAATCTTCATCTTACCAACTCAGTGCTTAGCACATGATTTTAAAATTAAGAGGTGAAAATTGTGATTTCGAAACCAGATAAAAATAAAATCCGTCAAAAACGCCACCGTCGCGTTCGCGGAAAACTCTCTGGAACTGCTGATCGCCCACGTTTGAACGTATTCCGTTCTAATACAGGCATCTACGCTCAAGTAATTGATGACGTAGCGGGTGTAACGCTCGCAAGCGCTTCAACTCTTGACAAAGAAGTTTCAAAAGGAACTAAAACTGAACAAGCCGTTGTTGTCGGCAAACTTGTTGCTGAACGTGCAGTTGCTAAAGGTATTTCTGAAGTGGTGTTCGACCGCGGTGGATATCTATATCACGGACGTGTTAAAGCTTTGGCTGATGCAGCTCGTGAAAACGGATTGAAATTCTAATAGGAGGACACTAGAAAATGGCATTTAAAGACAATGCAGTTGAACTTGAAGAACGCGTAGTTGCCATCAACCGTGTTACAAAAGTTGTTAAAGGTGGACGTCGTCTTCGCTTTGCAGCTCTTGTAGTTGTTGGTGACCGTAACGGACGTGTTGGTTTTGGTACAGGTAAAGCTCAAGAAGTACCAGAAGCAATCCGTAAAGCAGTAGAAGATGCTAAGAAAAACTTGATTGAAGTTCCTATGGTTGGAACAACAATTCCTCACGAAGTAACATCAGTGTTTGGTGGAGCTCGTGTATTGTTGAAACCAGCTATCGAAGGGGCTGGGGTTGCTGCAGGTGGTGCAGTTCGTGCCGTTGTTGAATTGGCAGGTATTGCAGATGTTACATCTAAATCACTTGGATCAAACACTCCAATCAACATTGTTCGTGCAACAGTGGAAGGTTTAGCTCAATTGAAACGCGCTGAAGAAGTTGCTGCCCTTCGTGGTATTTCAGTTTCTGACTTGGCTTAAGAAAGGAGATTCAAATGGCTCAAATTAAAATTACTTTGACTAAGTCTCCAATCGGACGCATCCCGTCACAACGTAAAACTGTTGTAGCACTTGGACTTGGCAAATTGAACAGCTCTGTTATTAAAGAAGATAACCCAGCAGTACGTGGTATGATCACTGCAGTATCTCACTTGGTAACAGTTGAAGAAGTGAAATAATCTATTAAAAAATAGAAACAAGGTTTTCAGGGGTATGAGAAATTTCTCATCCCCTAAAACTAAATATAAGTATAGGCGAGTTTGTAGTCGGGACACCTTTTCCTGATTACAAGCGTTAGCAATTTACAAAAGAGGAGAAAATAATAATGAAACTTCATGAATTACAACCTGCTGCAGGTTCACGTAAAGTCCGCAACCGTGTTGGTCGTGGTACTTCATCTGGTAATGGTAAAACTTCTGGCCGTGGTCAAAAAGGTCAAAAAGCTCGTAGCGGTGGCGGTGTACGTCTTGGTTTTGAAGGTGGACAAACTCCATTGTTCCGTCGTCTTCCAAAACGTGGATTTACAAACATCAATGCTAAAGAATATGCTATTGTGAACCTTGATCAGTTGAACGTCTTCGAAGATGGTGCTGAAGTAACACCAGTAGTACTTGTGGAAGCAGGTATTGTAAAAGCTGAGAAAATCAGGAATTAAAATTCTTGGTAACGGAGAATTGACTAAGAAATTGTCTGTTAAGGCAGCTAAATTCTCTAAATCAGCTGAAGAAGCTATCACTGCTAAAGGTGGTTCAGTAGAAGTCATCTAAGAGGGGTGACCTATGTTCTTTAAATTATTAAAAGATGCATTTAAGGTTAAACAAGTAAGATCAAAAATTTTATTTACTATTTTTATCATACTTGTCTTCCGAATCGGGACCACGATCACGGTTCCTGGTGTGAATGCGAAAATCCTTAACAACTTACAAGATGTTTCCTTCTTGAATATGATGAGCTTGGTGTCAGGGAATGCCATGAGAAACTTCTCTGTCTTCGCCCTCGGGGTGAGTCCTTACATCACGGCTTCCATCGTAGTTCAGCTCCTTCAAATGGATTTGCTTCCGAAATTTGTTGAGTGGGGGAAACAAGGAGAAGTTGGGCGGAGAAAGTTGAATCAGGCAACACGCTATATTGCCTTGGTTCTAGCTTTCGTTCAATCCATTGGAATTACAGCTACTTTCCATACTTTGTCACAAGCTAAATTAGTATCCACACCGAACGTTGAAACCTACATCTTTGATTGGTGCGATTTTAACGACAGGTTCGATGATTGTCACTTGGCTTGGAGAACAAATTTCCGATAAAGGATACGGGAATGGTGTTTCTATGATTATCTTTGCGGGGATTGTTTCTTCAATTCCAGAGATGATCAAAGGTGTTTACGAAGATTCATTTGTTAACGTTCGTCATGGACAATTGACTAATTCACTAATTTTCATAGGTGTGTTAATCTTAGCGGTATTAGTGATTGTTTACTTCACAACCTTTGTGGAACAAGCACAGTATAAAATTCCAATTCAATACACAAAAATTGCACAAGGAGCACCATCTAGCTCATATCTTCCATTGAAGGTAAACCCAGCTGGAGTTATTCCTGTCATCTTTGCTAGTTCGATCACAGCTGCACCGGCAGCAATTTTCCAGGTCATTAGTGCCATGGGTTACAATGCTGGATGGGTTCGAACAGCACAATCTATGTTAGCGACCAATACACCAACAGGTGTAGCAATGTATGCTTTGCTAATCATTTTGTTTACTTTCTTCTACACATTTGTACAGATTAACCCAGAAAAAACTGCGGAAAATCTACAAAAGAGTGGTGCCTACATTCCAGGTGTACGTCCTGGTAAGGGAACGGAAGACTACATGTCACGTCTTCTTAGACGGTTGGCTACGGTTGGTTCTCTCTTCCTTGGATTCATCACCATTATTCCAATCCTTGCTCGGGATGTCTTTGGTTTGACAGATACAGTTGCTCTTGGAGGAACTAGTCTCTTGATTATCATCTCAACTGGTATTGAAGGAATGAAACAATTAGAAGGTTACTTATTGAAACGCAAATACATTGGTTTCATGGATACAACAGAATAGAATTAGGTTGACATTGTCAACCTTCTATTTTGTTTTTGAATAAGTTTGTTAAATTGTAACAGGCTTATTTAAAAACAAAATAAGGAGCAAATGATTATGAATTTATTAATCATGGGATTGCCTGGAGCAGGTAAGGGGACACAAGCCGCTAAAATTGTAGAACAATTTCAAGTTGCACATATCTCAACAGGGGATATGTTCCGTGCTGCAATGGCCAATCAAACCGAAATGGGTGTGTTGGCAAAATCATTCATCGATAAAGGTGAATTGGTGCCAGATGATGTGACAAACGGGATTGTAAAAGAACGTTTGGCTCAAGACGATATTAAGGAAAAAGGATTCCTCTTAGATGGTTTCCCTCGCACGATTGAACAAGCACATGCTTTGGATAAAATCTTGGTCGACCTTGGTCTTGAACTTGAGGGAGTGATCAACATCGAAGTAGATCCATCTTGCCTTCTTGAACGCTTGAGTGGACGTATCATTCACCGTGAAACAGGTGAAACCTACCATAAAGTATTCAATCCCACCAGCTGATTACAAGGAAGAAGACTATTACCAACGTGAGGACGATAAAGCCAGAAACGGTTAAACGTCGCTTGGATGTGAATATTGCTCAAGGTGAGCCGATTCTTGCTCATTATCGTGCAAAAGGGTTAGTCCATGATATCGAAGGAAATCAAGACATTAACGACGTCTTTAAAGATATCCAAAAAGTCTTGGAGAATTTGAAATAAAAACGTTTTAGTCACTTGCAATAATTGACAACAAGTGATACAATGAATTAGTCTGACTTATAATTGTTACCTCTGTGCTCAGAGGAATGAATCGAAATTTATGGAGGTACTTTTGCGTGGCAAAAGACGATGTGATTGAAGTAGAAGGCAAGGTAGTTGATACGATGCCGAATGCTATGTTTACGGTTGAACTTGAAAATGGACATCAGATTTTAGCAACAGTTTCTGGTAAAATTCGTAAAAACTATATTCGTATTTTAGCGGGAGATCGTGTTACAGTGGAGATGAGTCCGTACGATTTGACACGTGGACGTATCACATACCGCTTTAAATAATCGAAAAACTTGGAGGGATAAAAATGAAAGTAAGACCATCGGTCAAACCAATTTGCGAATACTGTAAAGTAATTCGTCGTAATGGTCGTGTTATGGTAATTTGCCCAGCAAATCCAAAACACAAACAACGTCAAGGATAAGATAGAAAGGAGAAAACATGGCTCGTATTGCTGGAGTTGACATTCCAAATGACAAACGTGTAGTAATTTCATTGACTTATGTATACGGTATCGGACTTCCAACATCTAAGAAAATTCTTGCTGCTGCAGGCGTTTCTGAAGATATTCGTGTTCGCGACCTTACACCAGATCAAGAAGATGCTATCCGTCGTGAAGTTGACGCAATTAAAGTAGAAGGTGACCTTCGTCGTGAAGTGAAACTTGAACATTAAACGTTTGATGGAAATCGGTTCATACCGTGGTATCCGTCACCGTCGTGGACTTCCTGTTCGTGGACAAAACACTAAAAACAATGCTCGCACTCGTAAAGGTAAAGCTGTTGCGATTGCTGGTAAGAAAAAATAAGAAAATAAAATAAGGAGGTAAAAATCTTGGCTAAACCAACACGTAAACGTCGTGTGAAAAAGAATATCGAATCAGGTATTGCTCATATTCACGCAACATTTAATAACACAATTGTTATGATTACTGATGTGCATGGTAACGCAATTGCATGGTCATCTGCAGGTGCTCTTGGTTTCAAAGGTTCTCGTAAATCTACACCATTTGCTGCACAAATGGCTTCAGAAGCTGCTGCAAAATCAGCTCAAGAACATGGTCTTAAATCAGTAGAAGTTACTGTTAAAGGTCCTGGTTCTGGTCGTGAGTCTGCTATTCGTGCTCTTGCTGCTGCTGGTCTTGAAGTTACTGCAATCCGCGATGTGACTCCTGTGCCACACAATGGTGCTCGTCCTCCAAAACGTCGCCGTGTATAATCATCAACAATTACACAGCTTTTCGTTTCAGAGGGAGTATAGCAAATGATTGAGTTTGAAAAACCAAATATAACAAAAATTGATGAAAATAAAGATTACGGTGTATTTGTAGTAGAACCACTTGAACGTGGTTATGGTACAACACTAGGGGAACTCTCTTCGTCGCGTATTATTAGCTTCACTTCCAGGTGCTGCTGTTACTTCAATTAATATTGAAGGTGTATTGCACGAATTTGATACAGTTCCAGGTGTCCGTGAAGACGTTATGCAAATCATTCTTAACGTTAAAGGGATCGCTGTAAAATCTTACGTCCAAGACGAAAAGATTATTGAACTTGATGTAGAAGGTCCTGCAGAAGTGACTGCTGGAGATATTCTTACAGATAGTGACATTGAAATTGTAAACCCTGATCATTATCTTTTCACAATCGGTGAAGGATCAAGCTTCAAAGCGACTTTGACTGTAAACAGCGGTCGTGGTTATGTTCCAGCTGATCAAAATAAAAAAGATGATGCACCAGTAGGTACACTTGCTGTAGATTCAATCTATACGCCAGTGACAAAAGTTAATTACCAAGTTGAACCAGCTCGCGTTGGTAGCAACGATGGTTTTGACAAACTAACCCTTGAAATTTTAACAAATGGAACAATTATTCCAGAAGATGCCTTAGGTTTATCTGCTCGTATTTTGACAGAACACCTTAACCTCTTTACTAACTTAACAGAAATCGCAATTGCGACAGATGTAATGAAGGAAGTAGATACAGCATCAGATGATCGAGTATTAGAACGTACCATCGAAGAATTGGATCTTTCTGTCCGTTCATATAACTGTTTAAAACGTGCCGGTATCAACACTGTGTATGATTTAACAGAAAAATCTGAACCAGAAATGATGAAGGTTCGTAACCTTGGACGTAAGAGTCTCGAAGAAGTTAAAGTTAAGCTTGCCGATTTAGGCCTTGGGCTAAAAAACGATAAATAGAGGAGGAATACATGGCTTACCGTAAACTAGGACGCACTAGCTCACACCGTAAAGCAATGCTTCGTGATTTGACTACAGATCTTATCATCAATGAAGCAATCGTAACAACTGAAGCACGTGCAAAAGAAATCCGTAAATCAGTTGAAAAAATGATTACTTTAGGTAAACGTGGTGACTTGCACGCACGTCGTCAAGCAGCTGCTTACGTACGTAACGAAGTTGCATCACAAAACTTTGATGAAGAAACTGGTAAATATTCAGAAACAACAGCACTTCAAAAATTGTTCTCTGAACTTGCACCACGTTATGCTGAGCGCAATGGTGGATATACTCGTATCCTTAAAACTGAACCACGCCGTGGGGATGCTGCGCCAATGGCAATTATCGAATTAGTATAAAATCATCAATTTTGTTGAGTGTTATGATGTTGGAAGGACTGAATAGTTCTTCTTAGTCTAGCTCTGGTCTGCCGCTAGGATTTATCCTAGCGGTAACACTCATCATATTGAGGTAAATGGTAGACGCTTGTTTACGAAATTGCTTTAATTTAAACAATTTCGTAAGCAGGCGTTTTTTTGATATAATAGAAGAGTTATGACAGAAAAAGAAAAATCACAAGCACTCGCCCAGCAATTATTGGCAAAGCGTTACCTCGCCTCGCTGAAAGATAATCCAGAGCAGTACATTGGGGTTGAACTCGAATTTCCAATCGTAAATACAATGGGGAATAAAACGGATGTACTGGTTACAAAGGCTCTTTTTAAGCATCTGCAAGAAGTTGAAGAGTTTATTGCGATTAAAGAAGATGAAGATGGGAACCCAGTCCAGTTACAGCATAAAATAAACAAAGATCAAATTGTATTTGAGTTATCTTACAATACCATTGAATTTGCTTTTGAAAAGACTAAAACCATCCAAGAAGTCGAAAGCCGGTTTCAACACTATTTAGGAATCATTCAACCATTCTTAAGAGAGAGACAGCATCAAATAGAAGGAAAAGGCATCCATCCTTATTGGAGAATAAATGATAATCAACCTGTAAAAATTGATCGTTATAAAATGCTGATTCAATTCTTGCAACTGTCTGGACAAGATCCTAACCATCGATTCCATCATTATCCAGACTATGGAACCTTTATTTGCGGTAATCAAGTACAATTGGATGTTTCAAGAACGAATTATTTGGAAATAATTAATGCGATGAATAAGGTGGAGCCAGCAAAAGGCATATCTGTTTGCTAATTCCATTTTCGATGGAGAAGACTGGGATACGAAGATCTCAAGAGATATTTTCTGGGAAGATTCCATGCATGGCTATTTATCAGGAAAATGTTGGTGTAAATCCTAAAGGCGTTTATAAATGAACAGGACTTTCTAGAATATTTAGCGAAGACTGCCTTGTTTTATGTTTATCGTGAGGATGAAATCTTATATTTAGAACCTATTAGAGTAGAAGATTATCTCACAAAAGAAAAAATAGTAGCCTATCGCTTAGATGGAACTAGACAAGAAATAAAACCGCAGGAAGAGGACCTGAAGAATCATAGAAGCTACCATTTTCAAGATTTAACAACAAGAGGAACCATCGAATATAGAAGTGTTTGTACTCAACCATTAAATAAAACATTTGCACCAATTGCATTTCATGTTGGATTGCATCACAATATCAAAGAATTAGACGAGTATTTAGCTCAAAAATCATTTTTGATTTTAGTAAAGAAATCCGAAAGAATTAAGAAGGCAATATTCGAAAAAACAGTTAACTGAAAGTGAATTGGTGAAAATTAAACAATATTCATTAGATCTGTTAAAAATATCAAAAAGAGGATTGATGGATCGTAGAAACCAAGAAGAAGTTTATCTCGAAGAAATCATAAAAGAACTTGGGAAGTGCTGATTTAACAGCATTTCCTTTTTTCAAATTAAAAAAACAACAAAAAAATTAAAAAAATAGAAAAAAGATATTGACAAGTATTTATGGTCGTGATATACTAATATAGTTGTCGCGCGAGAGCGACAAAGACCTTTGAAAACTGAACAAGACGAACCAATGTGCAGGGCGCTACAACTAAGGTTGTAGTACTGAACAATGAAAAAAACAATAAATCTGTCAGTGACAGAATGAGTTTAAGACAAACAATTATTTTAATGAGAGTTTGATCCTGGCTCAGGATGAACGCTGGCGGCGTGCCTAATACATGCAAGTAGAACGCTGAAGGAGGAGCTTGCTCTTTCCGGATGAGTTGCGAACGGGTGAGTAACGCGTAGGTAACCTGCCTGGTAGCGGGGGATAACTATTGGAAACGATAGCTAATACCGCATAACAGTAGATATTGCATGATATCTGCTTGAAAGGTGCAATTGCATCACTACCAGATGGACCTGCGTTGTATTAGCTAGTTGGTGAGGTAACGGCTCACCAAGGCGACGATACATAGCCGACCTGAGAGGGTGATCGGCCACACTGGGACTGAGACACGGCCCAGACTCCTACGGGAGGCAGCAGTAGGGAATCTTCGGCAATGGACGGAAGTCTGACCGAGCAACGCCGCGTGAGTGAAGAAGGTTTTCGGATCGTAAAGCTCTGTTGTAAGAGAAGAACGAGTGTGAGAGTGGAAAGTTCACACTGTGACGGTATCTTACCAGAAAGGGACGGCTAACTACGTGCCAGCAGCCGCGGTAATACGTAGGTCCCGAGCGTTATCCGGATTTATTGGGCGTAAAAGCGAGCGCAGGCGGTTAGATAAGTCTGAAGTTAAAGGCTGTGGCTTAACCATAGTACGCTTTGGAAACTGTTTAACTTGAGTGCAAGAGGGGAGAGTGGAATTCCATGTGTAGCGGTGAAATGCGTAGATATATGGAGGAACACCGGTGGCGAAAGCGGCTCTCTGGCTTGTAACTGACGCTGAGGCTCGAAAGCGTGGGGAGCAAACAGGATTAGATACCCTGGTAGTCCACGCCGTAAACGATGAGTGCTAGGGTGTTGGGTCCTTTCCGGGACTCAGTGCCGCAGCTAACGCATTAAGCACTCCGCCTGGGGAGTACGACCGCAAGGTTGAAACTCAAAGGAATTGACGGGGGCCCGCACAAGCGGTGGAGCATGTGGTTTAATTCGAAGCAACGCGAAGAACCTTACCAGGTCTTGACATCCCTCTGACCGCTCTAGAGATAGAGTTTTCCTTCGGGACAGAGGTGACAGGTGGTGCATGGTTGTCGTCAGCTCGTGTCGTGAGATGTTGGGTTAAGTCCCGCAACGAGCGCAACCCCTATTGTTAGTTGCCATCATTCAGTTGGGCACTCTAGCGAGACTGCCGGTAATAAACCGGAGGAAGGTGGGGATGACGTCAAATCATCATGCCCCTTATGACCTGGGCTACACACGTGCTACAATGGCTGGTACAACGAGTCGCAAGTCGGTGACGGCAAGCTAATCTCTTAAAGCCAGTCTCAGTTCGGATTGTAGGCTGCAACTCGCCTACATGAAGTCGGAATCGCTAGTAATCGCGGATCAGCACGCCGCGGTGAATACGTTCCCGGGCCTTGTACACACCGCCCGTCACACCACGAGAGTTTGTAACACCCGAAGTCGGTGAGGTAACCTTTTAGGAGCCAGCCGCCTAAGGTGGGATAGATGATTGGGGTGAAGTCGTAACAAGGTAGCCGTATCGGAAGGTGCGGCTGGATCACCTCCTTTCTAAGGATAAGGAAACCTGCACGTTCGTC